>Ga0209698_10000499_pt1 | contig 44952 bp, 33 predicted proteins | sample LitLauG_LLR_2012_FD_187203 | JGI IMG/M metagenome (GOLD analysis project Ga0209698, IMG submission 187203) | Freshwater sediment microbial communities from Pennsylvania, USA - Little Laurel Run_MetaG_LLR_2012 (SPAdes) (version 2) | ecosystem: Environmental > Aquatic > Freshwater > Creek >...
GCGCATACGGGCTCTCGTTGCCACTGAAGTCCACCGCGGTCAGCTCGTAATAGCTCCCCGCCGAGCCCGCATCCGTGTACGCCGTGTCCACCACGCTCGCGACCAGATTCCCAGCGCCCGGTACGAAGTTCGCGCTCGATCCGCGGTAGAGATGGAACGTGTCGAAGTCGCTCGCCGTGCTGGGATTCCAGTGCAGCTGCGTCGAGCCGCCCACCGCCACCGCCGAGAAGCCGGTCGGCATCCCGGGAGCCAGGTTGTCGATCGAGTACCCGTCCTCGGTCGCGGATGTGAAGGTCGTCGTCGGCACCGAGGTGAGCGCGCGCACCAGGAAGCCGGTGGTGTTGACCGCCCCCGCGTTCGCGTTCGCGATCGTCGGCACCACGACGTCGTATTCGGGGTCCCCGGTCGCCGGCTGCGTCGCGAGGTAGTCGTACCCAACGAGCTGGACACCGTCCGGTGCGGCGGCCCACTCGGCGGCCGCGGGGGGAACGGCCGGCAGGGCGGAGAAGCCGGTATCCACGCGGCGATAAACCGCGTATCCGGTGACGATGGCGCCCGAGCCCGCCGCATCGGCCGATGAGCGCAGGATGCGCGCGCGCGCCTGATTGCCCTGATCGGCGCCGACGTCCGAGATCAGCGCCACCTGCGGCGCGGTGGCGAATTTCTGAATGCGATCGTTGCCATCATCGACTTCGTAGATGTTGCCGGCGGCGTCGATCGCGACGGCTTCGGGATACGTGAGCTGACCGTTCGCCGATCCGCTCGCGCCCCATTGCGCGAGGTACGTGCCGTTCCCGGCGAACTCCTGAATACGGTTGAGATTCGTGTCTCCCACATACACGTTGCCGGCAGCATCCGTGCAGATCGACACCGGCAGCCCGAACTGCCCGTTGCCGGTGCCACTCGAGCCCCACTGGGTGATGTAAACGCCCGCCGATGTGAACTCCTGGATCCGGTGATTGAATCCATCGGTCACGAACACGTGGCCGTTGGCATCGGTCGCTACGTCGTAAGGGGCGTTGAACTGCCCGTTGCCGGAGCCGGCGCTCCCCCACTGGCCCACGAAGACGCCAGCGCTCGTGAACTTCTCGATGCGGTTGTTGCCGGTGTCCGCCACGTAGATGAATCCACCGGGATCGGCGGCGATTCCCGAGGGCGAATTGAATTGGCCCGCGGCCGAGCCTGCCGCGCCCCACAGGGAGACGTAGGCTCCCGAGTTCGTTAACTTCTGAACTCGACTGTTGCCGGAGTCCACGATGTAGACGTAGCCGCTGGGGTCGGTCGCCGCGGAGAGCGGATCGTTGAACTGACCGTTGGCGCTCCCGAACGACCCCCATTGCGTGAGGTAATTCCCCGTGCTCGAAAATTTTTCGACGCGTTCGTTGATGTTGTCCACTACGTACACGCTTCCCGAGGCGTCGACCGCGATGCCATACGGGTCGTTGAATTGGCCCACGCCGGTTCCCGCGCTCCCCCATGTCAGCAGGAAGCCGGGAGCGCCGACGCTCGCCGGATCGCCCGCGCCGCTGAACTTCTGGACGCGGTTGTTGCTCTGCTCGCTCACGTACACGTTGCCTTCGGCATCCACCGCCACGCCCTGCGGGAAGTTCATCTGGCCGTTGCCGGAGCCGAGCCCGCCCCACTGCGTGAGGTACGCGCCGGTGTTCGTGAACTTCTGAACTCGGGCGTTGAGCACGTCGGCCACGTACACATTGCCGAGCGCGTCCACCGCGACGCCGTTCGGATTGTTGAACTGGCCGTTGCCGGCGCCCGATCCGCCCCACTGCGACACGTACGCGCCGTTGCTGGTGAACACCTCGATGCGGTTGTTGCCGTGGTCGGCCACGAACACGTTGCCGTTCGCGTCCACCGCGACGTCCGAGGGGCCGTTCAGCTGGCCGTTGCCGCTCCCCAGCGAGCCCCAGACTTGAAGGAACGTGCCGGCGCCGGTGAATTTCTCGATGCGATTGTTGCCGTAGTCCGCGACGTAGACGTTGCCAGCGGCGTCGCATGTGATGCCGGACGGAATGAAGAGCTGGCCGGCGCCCGAGCCGCTCGAACCCCACGCGAGGACGAACGCGCCCGCGCTGGTGAACTTCTGGATTCGATTGTTGCCCTGATCCACCACATACACGTTGCCGGTGGGATCGATCGCGACGTCTTGCGGATAGCTGAACTGGCCGGCGCCCGATCCGTTCGAGCCCCACATCGTGATGAGGTTGCCGAAGCGATCGAACTCCTGGACGCGGTGGTTGGTCTGATCGGCGACGTAAACGTTTCCGAACGTGTCCACGCATAGCCGCAGCGGAACGTTGAACTGGCCGGCCGCCGAGCCGGGCGTCCCCCACTTGAGCTGGAACGTCGGCGTGGTCGGGGCAACGAGGGCGGACGCGGCGCCGAAGCTCAGGGCGCTGGCGAAAGCGAGCGAGAACGCGAATCCGGCGGGTATCGAAATGTGCACATGGCGGGTCATGGATGGTTCCTCCTGCCCGCACACGCGCGAAAATCCCCGGAAAGGGCTCAGGAAATTTCAGTTGGGCGGAAGGGCCGGCCGGGGGGTGCCACGCATCGCGCGGGCAGGAGGGAATCGGCGCCTCAAACCTCGAACAGCTCGGGCTCCCAGGCGAGGCCCAGCTCGCTCGGCGGGGCCATGTAGCCGAGCATGGCGCTCGCGGCCACCACGGACGGGCTCGCGAGGTAGCCCTCGCCGCCCACGCCCATGCGATTCGTCCAGTTGCGATTGAAGCTCGTGATCGCGCGCTGGCCCTTCGTGAGCGCGTCAGGTCCCTGGCCGAAGCACGGCCCGCACCACGACTCGCGGATCTTGCCGCCCACGCTCTCGAACACCTGCGCGATCGATTCGCCTTCGAGCCGCGGATCGGGATTGCGAATCTGCTTTCGCACGCCCCCCGAGCCCGGGAAGATCACGAACTCGCGCGCGGCCTTCGCGAAGCCGCGCTCGCGCGCCGCCCGAATCACGAGCGCCGCCTGCATCAGGTCGTCGTAGCCCCCGTTCGTGCACGAGCCGATCATCGCCTTGTCGAACTCGATCCGCTCACGCGCCACCGCTTCGGCCGGGAAGGCATTGCCGGGGCTGAACGGCTTCGCGATCATCGGCACGACCTCCGAGAGCTCGAGCGTCTCGTCGATCTCGTAACGCGCGTCGGCCCCGGGCGCGATGCGCGGATAGGGCAGATCGGTCATGCCCTTGGCCTTGAACCACGCGGTCGTCACCTCGTCGGGCGCGAAGATGCCGTTCATCGCCTCGGCCTCCGCCATCATGTTGCAGAGCGTGTTGCGATACGCGATCGGCAGCTGCCAGCCCTCATCCACGAACTCGACCGACATGCCCTGCGACTGCTTCGCGCCCCAGCGCTTCAACAGCTCGAGCACGATGTCCTTGCCGCTCACCCACGCTTTGAGCTCGCCGGTGAACTTCACGCGCCGCTGCTTCGGCACGGTGAAGTACACGTAGCCGGTGGACCAGCCGAAGCCGAGCGTGGTCGAGCCCACGCCGATTCCGACCGCGCCGTAGGCGCCGTACGCGCGGCTGTGCGAGTCGGCGCCCGGAATGAACTGGCCCGGCATCACCAGACCCTGCTCGGGAAAGTAGAAGTGGAAGATGCCGTCACCTGGCGTCGCGTAGTAGGGCCGCTCGATTCCGTTCGCGCGCGCGAAATCGCGCCCGATCGAGGTCTGCCGATCGTCGGCTTCGAGCCCCGTGAACACGAAGTGATCGTTCGCGATCGCGATCTGGCGCGGAAAGATCGCGTTGCCGCCCGTGATCTGGTTGAACGTGTGGATCGAGAACGGCGCGGTGCCATCCGAGGCCGGCAACAGGTCGGCGTAAACGCGCAGCGTGGCGCCCGGCTTGACCTCGGCGTTCTTGTCGACGCGATGCGCCCACACGATCTGCTCGGTGGTCGTGAGCTGGCGCGCGGTCGCGGCGTCCGGCCACGTGATCGCGGGGGGCGCTTCGGCGCTGGCGCGAAACTCGCGCCGGCCGATCGCGAAGATGCCGCCGCTCCTGCGGATTTCGTCTTCTTTGGGACTGAGCGGCACCGGCGCGTACGTCTTGCCGCGCGTTTCGTTGGTGAGCATGCGCGTATCGGGATCGAACGCGAACGTGTCACCGTCCTGGGCATCCGCCACCGCTTCTGGGCTCTGCACCACGTGCAATCCCAGATTGAACGCGTTTCTTCGAAATATGTCGCCCATGTCGGCGCCGCACACCACGACCAGCTCGAGCCCCTTCTCTTCCGCCACGCCCTTCAGACCCGCCGGGCTCATCTCACGCGAGGAGCCGATGGCAAAGCGATCGCCGGCGATCAGGAACGTCTCGCCGCGATGGACGCGCGCGCGAAAATCGGGCATCAGGAAGCGGAACGAGCCCGCCTTCCAGCGCTCATCGAGCGTCTCGAGGCTCTCCGAGACGCAGTCGGCGGCGGGCGTGATCTGATCGGTGTCGATGGCGTCGAGCTTCTTCCCCGGCACCTTCGCATCCCAGAAGATCAACGCCTTGCCGCGAGCGAGACGCGCGGGCGCGGCGCCGGGCGCGGCCGCGGGCGGCGTGTCCGAGGCGCGCGGCGCCGGCAGCTGATCGAGTGTGACGCCGGGCTTGAGCCGGGCGGGGCGCAGCGAGTGCATGCGCGGATGCTACGCGCGCGCCCGCGGGGCCGCAACCGGGCGGCGGTTCGCTGGCGCGGCTACGCGGTGCGGTGTTGGGCGACGCCCGTCACGTCCGGAGCGGAGGCGACCCGATCCTTGCGCCAGGCGACCGCGTCGGAATATCCGGCCTCGAAGAGCTGAACCGCCTTCGCGCGGGACACAGCGGTGGGAGGCTGCGCCGGGCGCTCCTTGAGCGAGCGGGCGAGCAGCGCGCCGGCATCGTGACCCGGCGCGTACGCGATGAGATGTCCGGGACGCGGGGCCAGCCCCGAGGGCCGGAGCGTCGTGAACGTGGCGCTCGAGCCGTCGGGGTAGCGGGTGATCAGCTCGAGCCAGTGCGCCGCGCGCGGATGCTCGTACACGACGGCGAGGATGCCGTTGCGCGCGTCCGTCATGAGGCGCAGGAAGACGCCCGGCATTTCATTCACCCCGAACGAGCCGGCGTCTTCGAAGCCGTTCTCGAGCAGCGGCGTCACCAGCGCGCCGGCCTGATCGGGATGGCGCCACACTTCCGGCCCGCGCGACGAGAGATGCACGCGGTCCGGCGGACGCTCCGCGCGCCGGCCGAGGTCGCGTGCGGCATGCCCCAGCGCGGCGCCCGCGAAGAATGGTCCGACGAGCACGAACGTGACGCGTACCACAATGGGGACCGCGACGATCGCGGCCAGCCATCCGAGGGTGGTGATCAATGCCGTTCTCCCACGAAGAATCTCGCATCCATGCGGCGGGAGGCTCTACTCCCATCGATCAGGTTATCGGGCTCGAAACCGGGGTTCTTGAGCCCGGCCGGAGCCTCTGAAACCGCTCGCCCCCCCGGCGCATCTCAAGGTCCGACAAGCGACAACCGACGCCGCGGGCGCGGGGCCGGGAGGCCCCGGGGCCCGCCGTTCTCCTTTGCGCCGTGAGCCCTTGCGATGAGGAGCGAACGATGAAGTTGATCTCAGCAGCCGATGCCGAGCGCCTCGCCGATCCGCGCGCTTCCCACACGAACGCCGCGCCCCCCGATGAGGCCGCGATCCACGACGCGTACTCGGCCGCCGTGATGCGCGCGGTCGAGCGCGTGAGCCCGAGCGTGGCCTTGATCGAGGTCGAGGCCCCGAACGAGAGCCGCCGCCGCGGCGGTCCGCAGCACGGCAGCGGCTCGGGCTTCGTCTTCACGCCCGATGGTCTCATGCTCACGAACTCGCATGTCGTGAACGGCGCGAAGAAGATTCACGCGACGCTTCCCGACGGCCAGCGCTTCCGCGCCGATCTCGTCGGCGACGATCCCGACACCGATCTCGCCGTGGTGCGGGTCGAGGCGAACGAGCTGCCGTCCGTGACGCTCGGGGATTCCTCGTCGCTCAGGGCGGGACAGCTCGTGGTCGCGATCGGCAATCCCTACGGATTCCAGTACACCGTGACGGCCGGCGTCGTGAGCGCGCTCGGCCGCTCGCTCAGATCGCGCAACGGCCGGCTGATGGACGGCATCATCCAGACCGACGCCGCGCTCAATCCCGGCAACTCCGGCGGTCCGCTCGTGAGCGCGCGCGGCGAGGTGATCGGTGTCAACACCGCGATGATTCTGCCGGCGCAGAACCTGTGCTTCGCGATCCCGATCCAGACCGCGCGCCGGGTCGCGGGGCTCCTGATTCGCGACGGTCGCGTGCGCCGCGCCTGGCTCGGGATGGGCTGCCAGAACGTGCCGCTCCCCAAGCGCATCGCCGCCGCGCTCAAGCTCGCGGCGCCGCGTGGCGTTCAGGTGGTGTCGGTCGAAAAGGGCAGCCCGGCCGAAAAGAGCGGCGTGCGCGAGAAGGACATCCTGGTCGGCCTCGACGAGCTTGCGATCGGCACGGTGGACGATCTCCATCGCGAGCTGAGCGAGGAGCGAATTAGCGTGCGCGTCACGCTCACCGTGGTGCGCGAGTTCGACAAGCTTTCGATCGAGGTCGTGCCGGTCGAGTCGCCGGGCAGGGCATGAAGCCGCGCTCCCGGCAGGCGATTCGCGGCGAAGGTTCGCGCGCGATCGGCCGATAACGGGCGGGTATTCCTCCCCACCCCGGAGATAGGCCGTGCCCCTGCGCTCGATCATCATCACCGCCGCGCTGCTGCTCGACGCCGTGATCATGTACATCGTCGTCATGCAGCTCAAGAAGAAGGGCCTGCTCCAGAACCTCGGCGCCGGGCTCGTCACGGCGCGCACTCTCACTGCCGACGCCCGCGACCTCTGCGGGAACTTCCTACGCGCCAATTACAGCGGCAACCCCGACGATCTGCCGCCGCTGCTCGATCAGCTGCTGACGCAGCTCGACGAGAAGGCGACGGCGAACGGCGCGAGCCTCACCCGGCCGGTGCTCAAGCTGGTGCTCGAGTCCGCGCTGCAGAATCAGGACGGCGTGCCGTTGCGCGACGTGCACGAGGCGCTCAGGAAGGTGGCCTGAGCGTCGCTCACCGGCCGCTCGCGTTCGCCGCGCCTTGCGCGGCGAGCTGAAATCGCTTCACGCCTCCGGCGGCGACTTCAGGTGCCAGTCGGTCTTCGACTGGTAGAGATTGCCGAGCGCGACCAGCGTCTTCTCCGATAACGCCGGCCCCATGAACGCCATCGCCGTCGGCAGGCCGTTCTCGCCGTAGCCGTTCGGCAGCGAGAGCGCGGGCAGACCGCACAAGTTGCCGGCCGGAATCAGCGCCGGCCCGCTGCTCACGCCGGGATACGCCAGCTCGAAGTTGAGATCCGCCGGATACGCCACCGTGCCGCGCCCTGGCGAGGCCACGACGTCGAACTTCTCGAACAGCTGCGCGATCGCGCGGCGCATCGGGCGGCGCAGTCGCATAGCCTGGATGTAATCCACCGCCGGAATCAGCGTCGAGGCGTATCCGCCGTGTTTGTCGGCAGGGCACTTGAGCTCCTTCACGCGCCCCGCCTGAATGAGATCGATGAACGCGGCCGCACCCTCGGCGCCCACGATCGCGCCCACCGAGGGTCCCCACAGGAAGTCGGGCCACTCGACGTCGCGCGTGATCGCCACGGCATCGCCCAGCGAGCGCAGCGAGTTCTCGAAATTCTCGCGCACCTCTTTCTGCACCTTCTCGGTGCAACCCTTGGGCACCGCGACGCGCAGCTTCTTCTTCGGCAGCTCACGCTCGCGATATTCGAATGCTGGATCGAGCGATGATTCATCCGCCGGATCGTGGCCCGAGACGGCCGCGAGCACGAGCGCCGCGTCGTCGGCGGAGCGCGCCATCGGCCCCAGCTTGTCGAGCGTCCAGCACAGCGCCATCGCGCCGTGCCGGCTGATCCGGCCGTAGGTCGGGCGCAATCCCGTGACGCCGCAGTAGGCCGAGGGCGTGAGGATCGAGCCCGAGGTCTCGGAGCCGATCGCGAACGGCACGCAACCCGATGCCACCGCTGCGCCCGGACCGCTCGAGGATCCGCCGCTCCAGAATTGCGTGTTCCATGGCGTGAGCCCCGGCCCGGTGAACGATGCGTCGGCGTGGTTGTACCCCATGCCGCCCGCCAGCTCGACCATCGCGAGCTTCGCGATCAGCACCGCGCCGGCCTGGCGCAGCCGCGCGACGGCGGTGGCGTCGTAGTCGAACACCTGATCCTTGTAGGGCGCCGCGCCCCACGTGGTGGGCACGCCCTTGGTGGCGAGTAGATCCTTGACGCCGTAGGGAATGCCGTGCAGGGGACCGCGATATTTGCCGTCCTTGATCTCGGCGTCGGCGGCGCGCGCCTCGGCCATGGCGGAATCGCGCATCAGCGTCACAACGGCGTTGTATTTGCGCCCCACCTTGTCGAGACGATCGAGGCAGGCTTGCGTGAGATCGGAGGACGACAACTGCTTGGACTTCATGCGCGCCGCCAGCTCACGCACGGGCAGGAAGAACACGGAGCGATCGATCATGGCGGCCTCAGGCCTTGAAGGTGACGTCGGGTTCGTCGCCGTTCGTGAGCTTGGCAGCCTTCAGCCGCTCGCCCGATTGAACGCGGAAGTCCAGCTCGTCGGTGATCGCCTTCAGCTGATCGGCGTTCAAGTGCTCGCCGTAACGGCGGCGCACGATCATGCTGAGCGCGATCGCATCCTCCGACGGCGGCTTCGCCTCCTCCGCCTTGCTCGTGTCGGGCATCGCGGGCGCGCTCTTGGCGCTGTCGGCGGCCGCGCCCTTTGCGGCCTGGGCGAGCGCGCGCACCGGCGCGACGAGGGTGGATGAGAGTCCGGCGAGTCCCACGAGCTTCAGGAAATCGCGGCGCGGCGTGGATTCGAGCGGCATCGTGGCCTCCGGGTCGTCAACCGAATCGGACAGCGGAGGCGCGAGGGTAGCGCGCGCCGCCGCCGCGCGCCACGGCGAAACTCGGGCGCGAGCCGCTGCTGCGAGCCACGGTGGAGCTCGGGCGCGCTCGCTCGCGTATATTGGCCGGCCAGGAGGTTTCATGAGAGCGAACTGGGCGCTGCTGGCGATCCTGCTGCTCGCGGCCGGTCCTGCGCGCGCGGCCGGTGAGGCCGGGGCGCCCATTCACCGTCTCGACAGCACCACCATCGGGCTCGAAGCCGCCGACACGACGATCGTGCGTCTGATGCGCGCCGCGGAGGTGACCGGGGCGGCGATCGCGGTGTTCGATCGTGGCGAGCTGGCGCTGCTCGAGGGCTACGGCCTGCGCGACACGGAGAAGCAGTTGGCGGTGACGCCGAATACCGTGTTTGCGGCCGCCTCGCTCAGCAAGGCGGCATTCGCGTATGTCGTCATGACGCTGGTGGCCGACGGCTCGCTCGATCTCGACCGCCCGGTCGTCCGCTACCTGCCGAAGCCGCTTCCGTCGTATCCGGAGTACGCCGACCTGGCCGGCGACGCGCGAGTGGAGCGCATCACAGCGCGCATGCTGCTCGATCACACCGCCGGCTTCGCGAACTGGCGGGCTTTCGAGGACGATCACAGGCTCCGCATCCACTTCGAGCCCGGCTCGCGCTACGCGTACTCGGGCGAGGGGATCGATCTGCTTCAGCTCGTGGTCGAGACGATCACGAAGAAGCCGCTCGAGACGCTGATGGCGGAGCGCCTCTTCCGCCCGCTCGGAATGACGCGCACCAGCATGGTGTGGCAGAACGGCTTCGAGGACGACTTCGCGAACGGGTACGACGCATACGGCCGCTCGCTCGGCCCGCAACGACGCGCGACGGCGGACGCGGCGGGCTCGATGTCGACCACGATCTCGGATTACGCGCGCTTCCTCCGCGAGATGATGACCAGCGTCTTGCTTCCCGACTCGCTGCACCGCGAGATGCTAACGCCGCAGATCCGCATCACGTCGCGCCATCAGTTCCCGACGCTCCAGGATTCGACCACGCACGCGAACGACGCGATCGCGCTGAGTTATGGCCTGGGCTGGGGGCTCTACTCGACGCCGTACGGGCGCGCGGCCTTCAAAGAGGGGCACGAAGAGGGCTGGCGGCACTACGCCGTGTTCTTCGATCGGCGGGGGACCGGGATGATCATCATGACGAACAGCTCGAACGGCGAGGGAATCTTCGAGCCGCTCTTGAAGGCCTTGCTCCGCAATCCCTACACGCCGATCGAGTGGGAGGGCTTTACGCCCTACGACCGGCTGCCGCCGCGGCCGGCTCCCGCGAACCACGGCGAGTGACCGCGCTCGTACTCGGCCGGCCGCAATGGGCGTAAGCTCGCGGCGTGGCATCCCCTCGCAAATCACGCGGCGCCTCGCGACGACTTGAGGCTCGCCCCCGGCCCGTGCCGCAAACGCTCGAGCGGCGGACGCACGGGCGGCGTTGGCCGTTCGCGCTCGGCGCGCTCTTCGCACTCGCGCTGATCTGGCGTCTCGCGTACCTCCAGCGCTATCTCGCGAGCCCGCTCGCCGACTCCCTGCGCGTGGATGAGCGCAGTGACTGGGATTGGGCGACGTTTCTCCTGTCGCATCACTTCGTCGGCGTCAACGCGTTTTTTCAAGGGCCGCTCTACCCCTATGCCCTCGCCGCGATCCGCGCGCTCATCGGATCACAGTTGGGGCCCGTGCTGGTTGTTCAGGCGGTGATCGGATCGCTGTCCGTCGTCCTGCTCGCCGACGCGGCGCGGCGCGTGACGCGCCCCTGGATCGCGCTCGTCATCGGCGCATCGCTCGCGCTCTATCAGCTGAGCGTCATGCTCGATGGTCTGATCCTCGGCGAGTCCCTCGCGTTCTTTCTCGAGAGCGCGTTGATCTGGATGTGGTGCCGCGCGGTGACGGGACGCGCCATCGTCCGCGCCGCCGGCCCGCGCGCTGCGCCGGCCGCCGCGCCCCCTTCCCACGCCACTTTCGGCGCGATGGGCGCGCTCACCGGACTGCTCGCGAACGCTCGCGGCACCGGAGCCCTGATGATGATTCCAACGCTGTGGCTCGCGCTCAAGGCCGGCGCGCCTTCGCGAAAACAGGCGTGGGATCGCATCGCGGTCTCGCTCGCCTCGTTCGGCGTCTTCATCCTGATGTCGCTGGCCTGGAACTGGCACGCGTGTCACGAATTCATTCCGCTCACCTACAACTTCGGCTTCAACCTCTACGTGGGGAACAATCCCGACGCCGATGGCAGCTACGTCGCGGGCGTGGGCGGGAGCCGATTGGGCGGCGCGCCCTCCTCGGCTCCCGATGGCGGCGCGGGGGGCGACACGCGCGAGTACCTGCGCAAGGAGCGCGGTCTCGATCTCACACCGGCGCAAAGCTCGCGCTATTGGGCGGGCGAGGCCGCGGGCTTCGTGCTGGCGAATCCGCTGCGCGCGATCGAGCTCGCGGGCGCGAAGCTCGTCATGCTCTGGAACGCGCGGGAGATCCCGCAGCTCGAGCGCCTCGAGTTGTTTCGACTCGAAGCCGGACCGCTCGGCCTTCCGATCGCCGGCACGTTCGCGTTTTTCGGCATTCTCGGGCTGATCGGGCTGGCGCTCGTCGATTCATCCCCGGGCGCCGGCGCCATCCTGCGCCTCGACGTCGGCGCGATCGTGATCGGCGTGCTGCCGTTCTTCGTGGTGGATCGCTATCGCTACCACCTCGTCCCCGCGCTCGCGGTCGCAGGCGCAATGGGAATCGATGCGTTGATTCGCCGCGCGCGAGCGCCCGGCTCGCGGCGCGCCGCGCTCGCGACCATGGCGGCCTCGGCGTTCCTCGTGCTGTGGCGTCTGCCGCGTGAAGAGCGGGCGCGCGTGGAATGGGGCCTGACGTTCGATCTCGGCATGCGCTGGCTCGACCACGATCGGCCCGACCTGGCGAGCCAGCAGTTCCGCCACGCGATCGAGATCGAGAACGAATCCGCGATCGGCACGGATTCCGACCTCGCGGCACGCCGCAACCGCGCGCAGCTGCACTTCAACTACGCCTCGGCGCTCCATGCGCTGGGGCAGAACGACGACGCGCTGCGGTGGATCGAGCGGGCCGCGCGCGGAGATCCGGGCGAGTCGCGCTACATTCGCGCGCTCGCGGACGCTTATGCGCTCGCCGGTCGCACCGCCGAGGCCGACTCGATGCGGCTGCGGCTGAGATCGCTGGTGGGCGGCGATCCCGAAACGCTGGTGAGCGAGGGCTGGCAGGCCGCGCGCGAGGAGCGCCGCGCCGACGCGGAGTCGTTGTTTCGCGCCGCGGTCGCGGCGGATCAGACGCACTACGGCGCCTGGGGCGCGCTGGTGCGGATTCAGATCGAACGCGGAGAATGGGCGGCCGCGGAGTCGAGCCTCGCGCGCGCCGGTGCGGCCGGCATGCCACGCCCGGCGCTGCTCGCGCACGAAGCGCTGCTCTATGCGAACTCGGGCGATGCCGCGCGGGCGCGCCGCGCGCTCGATGCGCTCTCGCCCGCCGACGTCGCGAGCGATCGACTGCTCGAGGGCCTTGCGGACGCGGCGCGCCGGCGGCTGGCGTCGCCCGCCCCGCGATGAGTCACGCGATCGGCCGGCGCCTCAACTTCCCTTGGGATCGATACTGGCGCGCTCGACCATGAGGATCACCGTGCGCTCGGGGGCGCGCGGGCGATGCTCGGCGCCCTTCGGAATCACGATGCCGTTGCCCGGGAGCAGCTCGACCGTGCGGCCTTCGAGGTCCATCAGCAGCTTGCCCGAGACCACGTAGAAGAACTCGTCCTGCTTCTCGTGGTGGTGCCAGTGATATTCGCCTCGGATCACGGCGAGCCGCACGACCGCGTCGTCCACCTGGCACAAAGTCTGGTTGTACCACTGGTGCGTGCACGCCTGGACCAGAGCGTTCACGTCGATCTTCTCGAGCGGCCCGTGCAGCACGTTCATGAGCTGCACGTACTCGAAATCCTTGCCGCCCGTAGGGTGGGACGAGGCGTCCGGCATGGTGCGGGGATCCTCCTTCGTAGCTCGATGGCTCGCGTCAGCGGCGTCGCGCCCGCCGACCGCTGGAAGTCGCTCGAGATCCGGCCTGACGAAGCGGCGCTTCGCCTCCTGGTTGATCATCCGCTCGCGCGAGTAGTGGCGCCGCAGGATGGTACGGTCGAGAAGCTCCGGGTGGCGAGCGAGGAACTCGGTTGATCCCGCCGGCGCGGCCCCGTCTTCAAGCGCGGCACAGACGAGCGTGAACCAGGCCACCGTCAGCGTCTCGTGGTATCCGCTCTCGAGCGAGTCTTCGACGCCCACCGCCCGATTGAACGCTTGAATGCCGTCGCGCACGCGCTCGAGCCCGCGCTCGAAGCCGAGCCGACTTGCGTACTGGAACGCGACCCGCAGGTGCGAGCGGTGCGTCCAGTCAGCGAGCGGCAAGCTCCGGCGCTCGAACTGCTCGAGCAGCGCGGCGTCGTCGAGCTCCGCGAACTCGGCCGAATCACTCATGCACACCAGGGTCCCTTGGAATGGTCGGCGAACGGACTGCCCAGCCCCACGTTGCCCTCCACGAGAGCGGTAGTACACTGGCAGGGATCATAGCTTGTCGTAAGCCTCTTACGGAGGCCCCATGCCGTTCGCCATCGACAGCAGCCAGGCGGTCATTCGGTTCACGCTCTCGGGAACGCTGACCAACCAGGATCTTCAGGAGCTGGGAAGCGAAGCAGAGCGTCTCGACCGTTCGTTCGCGGTGGTCCCCCACCGCCTGACCGACTGCCGGCCGATCACTCGCCTGGAGATCAACTTTGGCGGCGTGCTCGCGCTCGCCCGCGAGCGCCTGAAGCTCGAGTTCCCGAACACGTTCAAGTCGGCCATCGTCGCCGGTGACGTGGTCCAGTACGGCTTCGCGCGCATGTTCGAAACGCTCAACGATCACCCGCAGATCGTGATCGCGGTCTTCTCGGACGAGGCGGAGGCCATGCGCTGGCTCTCCGAGCCCGGCACCGAGCCGTTTCGCCCGCAGATGGCGTTTCGAACGACCACGAATTGAGGGCGCATGCCTTACTCGATCGACATCAGTCAGGTGGTCCTGCGGATCACGCTCTCCGGCAATTTCACGCACGATGATCTCAGATCGCTCGCGAAGGATACCGAGCGCGCGGAGGGCACCTACGCGGCCGCTCCGCATCGGATGACCAACGCGCAGCTCTGCACGCGTCTGGAGCTCACGTTCCACGACGTGCTGGCCTTCGTTCAGGAGCGCCTCCGGCTCCGGTTCCCGAACTCGTACAAGTCGGCGATCGTGGCGAAGGACGTGGCGCATTACGGCTTCGCGCGAATGTACGAGACGCTCAACGACCATCCCCAGATCGTCATCGCGATCTTCTCGGACGAAGCGGACGCCATGAAGTGGCTCGAGGAGCCGGGCCTGGAGCCCTACGGCGGACGATGGGTGCCGCCGGCGGCAAACCTGAGCTGGTCGGGCAGCGCTTAGCAACGCGCCCCGCTCTCTACCCCCGCGCCAGCTTTCTCAGCACGGTCTGCAGAATGCCGCCGTTCTTGTAGTAATCCACCTCGACCGGCGTATCGAGACGCGCGAGCGCGGTGAAGCTGAGCACCGAGCCGTCCTCGCGCTTCGCCTTGACCGTCACCTTCATGCGCGGCGCGAGCTTGCCGGCGAGGCCCTCGACGTCGAACGTCTCGCGCCCGCTGAGCCCCAAACTCTCGGCGGTCTGACCGCTCTCGTATTGAAGCGGCAACACGCCCATGCCGACGAGATTCGAGCGATGAATGCGCTCGTAGCTTTCGGCCAGCACCGCACGCACGCCGAGCAGCAGCGTGCCCTTGGCGGCCCAGTCGCGCGATGAGCCCGCGCCGTACTCCTCGCCCGCCAGCACCACGAGCGGCGTTCCGGCCGCGCGATAGCGCTCGGCAGCGTCGAAGATCGGCATCGGCTCGCCGCTCGGAATGTGGATCGTGACGTTGCCTTCGCTCCCCGGCACGAGCAGGTTCTTCAGGCGAATGTTCGCGAACGTGCCGCGCACCATCACGAGGTCGTTGCCGCGCCGCGAGCCGTAGGAATTGAAGTCGCGCTTCTCGATGCCGCGTGATTTGAGGAACGCGCCCGCCGGGCTCTTCTCGGCGATGTCGCCGGCCGGCGAGATGTGATCAGTGGTCACGGAGTCGCCCAGCATCACCAGCACGCGCGCGCCCTGAATGTCGGTGACGGCCGAAGGCTCCAGCCCGAGGCCGCGGAAAAACGGCGGCTCGTGGATGTACGTGGACTTCTCGCTCCACGGGAACAGCGTGCCCTCGCCGACCGGAATCGCGTTCCAGCGCGGATTGCCGTCGAACACGTTTGCGTACTCGCGCTCGAATTGCTCGGGCTTGAGCGCGCGCGCCATCGTGTCGGCAATTTCCTTCTGCGACGGCCACACGTCGCGCAGGTAGACGGGCTTGCCGTCCTTGCCGCGCCCCAGCGGCTCCTTTTCGAGATCGATGTCCACCGTGCCCGCGAGCGCGTACGCCACCACCAGCGGCGGCGAGGCGAGATAGTTCGCGCGCGTGTACGGATTCACGCGGCCCTCGAAGTTGCGATTGCCCGAGAGCACCGCGGCCGCGACGAGATTCGCGTCGTTGACCCCTTGCGCGATCGGCCCGGGCAGCGGGCCCGAGTTTCCGATGCAATTGTGGACCGCGACGGTCCCGGCGACGAAAGCATGCACGCCCTCGACCGACAGGTCGAACACCTCGCGCCGACCCGCGGGACGGCGGTCCACGATGCGCAGCAAGAACGTCGGCACGGTCAGCGATTCCTTATCGAGGCAATAGCGCTTGCTGGTGTCGCCCTCGCCACGGGCTTCGAGGCGCGCGAACCAGTCCCTCACCCCCATCTGGCGGAACATTTCGATCGGCGATGGAAAATCGCACGAATCACGATGCAGAGGCTTGAACCTGCGCCTTGATTGGCTCGGCAGGCGATCGAAGCGATCGTGTCCTTCGAGCAGCGAGTAGTGCGGGAAGACGGCCGGTTCACGCTCGAGCATCTCCGTTGCGGCCGACGCCCGGGCGACGGAGAACGAAGCGTGCGGGTGCGCGCGGCGGTGTTCGACAACCCGATCGGCCATCCAGAGCCGCTGCTCGTTGATCCTCGCGATCGTCCGCCAGTACGCCAAGGCGGCGCTGGTCCTGAGCGACTTGTCCACGCAATGGCGGAAGCCGAGGCGCTCGGCGAAGGATAGGCCGTCGGGCAGCCTCAGCCGCACCTCGACTCGAGGCACCCCGTCCCCGGCGGCCGGATAAGAGCTCGCGGCGCGCCGCACTGGATGCTCGCGGATTGTCGCGTCGGCGGTCTCGACGCCACAGCGACCGAGAAGATGCAGGATGTCCCGCATCCGATGACAAAGTTGCGGAACGTGCTCGGGCTTCGCTGTCTGCGAGAAGGCTGGTTTGCCGAGCACCGCGCTGTCCTCGTGCTCGCCCTGGCGATGAAGCGTCGGCGCCCACCCGTCCGCCCCGAAGAGGCCGCCGAGGAATTCCCGCACGATCGCCATTGGACACTGAGCCTCGAGCACGAAGACTGGCAGCGATGCGGGCTGCTCGATGCGCCGACCCATGCGCACTCCCGGCAAAGCGATGATGGCCACGCTCAGCTCAAGCGGCAGAGCGATAGTCCACTTGCGATCGTCGTACTGGGTGGCGGCCGGGCGCTTGCCCGTGACGATCTCGACATCGTCGAGAACCGACTCGCGATCGAGTCTTTGTCCAACGGTCATGCGAGCCTGGCCCCACGAGCTGATCGAGCCGTCACACAGCAAGTGCCCGAGGATTCGCGCAAAGGCCAGCGTCCGCTCCCGCCCTCGCGGCGTGTCCATCTCGAACGTCATCCCGCCGGCATTCAGACGGTAGCCGACCTCGTCCAGGCCGGGCTCATCGAGCGGCGCCTCCAGGCCTACGATCACTCGATCGCGCTCGAGGTCGAGTCGATCGGCGCGCACCCACGTTCCGTCAGCGCGAAGAATCTCGTGGTCGGGCGTGCAGATCAGTTTGCGACCGTCCTGCAGCGTGAGCGCAACGCACTCGCGCTCGCCCTGGTCCATTCGCTGCGACTGTCGCGCACGCTCGAGATCGTGCGCCGAGCGCGGGCCCAGCAGCGTCGCTCCGCCTTCGGCCGGCAGACTCTCGATCCGGCGCGACGTGCCGTTCGACAGCAAGACCGGCGTGCCCGTCGCGATGCAAGTTGTACAGCCATAACCAACGACATCGAACCCCAGCGCCTCGAGCGGCTTCATGAGATCCGCCTCCTCGAGATACCGCGTCACCACCTTCGATCCCGGCGCCATGCTGGTCTTGACCGTGCCCTTCACCTTGAGCCCGCGCTCGACCGCCTTCTTCGCCAGCAATCCCGCCGCGACCATCACGCTCGGATTCGACGTGTTGGTGCATGACGTGATCGCCGCGATCACGACCGCGCCGTGCGCGAGCGACTCGGTGTGGCTGTTGACCGCCACGTCGGCATGGCTCGCAAGCTCGGCCTCGCCCAACCCGTAGCCGCGCTCCTTGACCGGCGCGGTCAGGCTCTTTCGAAACGCGCTCTTCATGTCGGCGAGCCGCACGCGATCCTGCGGGCGCTTGGGGCCCGCTAGGCTCGGCTCCACACTCGAGAGATCCAGCTCGAGGGTGTCGCTGAACGCGGGATCGGGCGACCGATCGGTGCGGAAGAGGCCCTGCTCCTTGCAATAGGCCTCGGTGAGCCGCGCCGCGTCCGCGCGATGCGTGCGCTCGAGGTAGCGCAGCGTCTCGGCGTCCACCGGGAAGAAGCCGATCGTGGCGCCGTATTCCGGCGCCATGTTCGAGATCGTGGCGCGATCCGCGATGGTCATGGTCGAGAGCCCGGCGCCGTAGAACTCGACGAACTGATCCACCACGCCCTTCTTGCGCAGCATCTGCGTCACGGTGAGCACGACGTCGGTCGCCGTCACGCCGTCGCGCAGCGCGCCGCTCAAGCGGAATCCCACCACCTTCGGCATCACGAGGTAGAGCGGCTGGCCGAGCATCACCGCTTCGGCCTCGATCCCGCCCACGCCCCAGCCCAGGACGCCGAGGCCATTGATCATGGTGGTGTGCGAATCCGTGCCGACCAGCGAATCGGGATAGGCCACGCGCTTCCCGGCCTCCCCCGTGGCGATCACGCCGCTCGCGAGGTATTCGAGGTTCACCTGGTGCACGATGCCGGTCGCGGGCGGCACGACGCGGAAGTTGCGGAACGACTTCTGCCCCCAGCGCAGGAACTCGTAGCGCTCGCGATTGCGCTCGAACTCGATCTCGGCGTTCCGCTCGAGCGCGTACGCGGTGCCGAACACGTCCACCTGGACGCTGTGATCGATCACGAGATCGACCGGCACCAGCGGATTGATCTTCGCGGGATCCGCGCCCAGCTTCTTCACCGCGTCGCGCATCGCGGCCAGGTCCACGACGCACGGCACGCCGGTGAAATCTTGAAGGATCACGCGCGCGGGTTTGAACGGGATCTCGGCGTCCACGCTCGCGCCCGGGCTCCAGCGCGCGAGGCGCTTGACGTCGTCCTCGGTGACCTCGTAGCCGTCGCAATTGCGGAGCGCGGCTTCCAGCAGCACGCGGATCGAGTACGGCAATTTCTCGAGCACGATGCCGAGCGATTTGGAGAGCGCGTCGAGGCGGTGGATCTGGACGGGGCCGGCGGGGGTGGCGAGCGCGGCGCGCGCGCCGAACGGGTCGTTCGGGCGGGTGGCGTTCATGCTGCTTCCTTTCGTTGCGAAGGCGCACAGGGCCTTCGTCTGAACAGGTGGGGACTCACAGGGTCCCCGGTGAACGTGCGTCCACTATAGCAGTTTTCGGCACGTTCGAGTGGGTCCTTGAGATGCCGGAAAACCGGGCCTAGAATCGAGGCATGGTCCCGCCCCCGGCCCGACATTTCGCGCTCGCTCTCGCCCTGCTGTGGTCGCTCGCGCCTCATGCGACCGTGCCCGCGCGCGCCCAATCCGCGCCTCCCACGCTCAATCGCCTCGACGCGGATGCCGAAGAGCGCAATCGTGAGGCGCGCGAGAAGTGGATCGAGGGCATGCATCGCGCGGCGCCCGGCACCGACTGGCGCGCGATCGAGCACGCCAACGCCGCGCTCAATCGGTCGGCGCGCGCGGACTTCCTCGCGCGCATGGGCGGCGCCAGCGGCGCACTTGGCAGACCCGGCGCGAACGGCGCGCGGCGCCCCGGCGCGCTGCAAACGCAGAGCGCCGCGAGCTGGAACGAGCTCGGCGCGAGCGGCCAGACCGGCCGCACGCATTGCGCCGCGCTCGCCACCGATGGCTCGCTTTACATCGGCACCGCGAGCGGCGGCCTGTGGAAGGGTCCGATCGGCGGCGGCTCGACGTGGACGCCGCTCTCCGACAACGTCGGCGAGGGCGTGCACAACATGGTCGTCGTACCCGCCTCGGGTCCCAATCCCGAGGTGATCGAGACCATCACCGAGGGCCACGACGCCACGGGTCAGGGCGTGGCGAGCGTTTATTACAGCAGCGACGGCGGCGCGACGTGGAACGTCCCCGCCGGGCTGCCGAGCGCGGTCTGGACCGGCGTGCGCATCATCGCCGACAAGGGCGTCGCGCGGCGCGTCTTTCTGCTCGTCGAGGGCTGGATCTATACCGGCACGGCCTGGGATCACAACTGGCATCTGCTGCGCTCGACCGACGGCGGGCTCTCGTACGCGCTGGTGCACGAGGAGCCGCTCGCCACGCGCCCCGACGTCTGGATGAGCCGCACCGGAGCGAGCGCGCTCTACCTGATGGTGAACGGGCAGATGAAGAAGTCCATCGACGGCGGCGTCACCTTTACGGCCGTCGGCTCGACGCCGATCGGCGCCGACGGTCTGACGCTGGTGGGGTCCGAGGCCGGATCGCCCACGTTCTACGCGGTCCTCAACAACGCCGGCGCCTGGACGCTCTACTCGTCCACGAACGGCGGCGCGTCGTGGACGTTCAAGCAGAGCATCTCGGACTTCCTCTACGGCTCGATCGGCTGCTCGAGCGTGAACTCGCAGCAGGTGATCCTCGGCTACGTCAACGTGTCGCAGTCGAGCGATGGCGGCACCACGCTCACGCCGATCAACAACTGGGCGGACTACTACTCCGATCCCGTGCACAAGCTGCACGCCGATTTGCATGGCGTTCAGGCGCTCTCGCCCTCCGGCGTCGAGCACTTCTACCTGAGCACCGATGGCGGCACGTACCAATACGATTTCGGCACCGGCGCGGCGCTCAACCTCACGCAGAACGGCCTGCGGAATTCGCAGTACTACTCGATCTTCACCGGCACGCCGGGCGCTCCCAACCTGATCGCGGCGGGATCGCAGGATCAGGGCTATCAGCTCTCGCTCGCCGGGGGGCCGCCGTACACATTCAATCAGGCGCTGAGCGGCGACTACGGGCACCTCACCTCCGCGCGCACCGACAAGAGCATGCTGTGGGCGGTGTATCCGGGCTTCATCCTGCTCGATGTGGACGGCGCGTTTCCGCCGACGCTCGAATATCCCTCGTTCCCGAGCGGCGCGACGCTTCAGTGGATGCCGTTCCTGCTCGCGGATCCCGACGATGCCTCAACCGTGTACCTGTGCGGCGATCACCTCTACACGGTGACGCGCACCGGGCCGAACGCGTACAGCTACGCTACCTCGGCGCAGAGCTTCACCGGCGCGGGCACGGATCTTCTGACCGCGCTCGCGATCTCGCCCGCGGATCACAATTACTGGTTCGCGGCCTCGAGCATGGGCGCGCTCTGGTACTCGCACGATTACGGCGCGACATGGACGGAATCCGCGAGCACCGGGCCCGCGTCGCACTACTTCTATGGCACGGCGATCCTTGCCTCGCCCACCGATCGCAACACCTGCTTCGTCGGCGGCTCGGGCTATAGCGGCCCGGCGATCTACAAGAGCATCGATGGCGGCGCGACCTGGAATCCGCTGGGCGACACGCAGCCGAGCACGTTGGTCTACAAGCTCGCGTTCGACAGCCCCGTCACGCAGACGCTCTACGCCGCGACCGACGCCGGTCCTTACTCGTACGCGCCCGGCCCCGACCTGTGGACGAACCTGCTGGGCGCCACCTGCTGCGCGCCGCTCACGACCTACTGGGACGTGGAGCCGCTGCCGTCGCTGAACACGATGCGCTTCGCGTCGTACGGGCGCGGCATCTGGGATTACAACCTGGGCGGCGTGCTGGCCGCCGGTCCGCCTCAGATCGAGAGGCTGCGCATGGCGGTGTATCCGAATCCCTCGCGCGAGAGCGCGACGTTCGCGTTCGATTCGCCGCGCGCCGGCCGTGCGCGACTCGAGATCTTCGGCGTGGATGGCCGCCGCGTCGCGGTGGCGTTCGATGCCTGGCGAGCGGCCGGGCACGGCGAGGTGAAGTTCGACAATCGCGCGTCCGGGCGGCCGCTGCGAGATGGAATCTATCTCGCGCGCCTCACGACGCCGGCCGGCACGACGAGCGCGAAGCTGCTGGTGGCGAGGTAGGGCGGGCGGCTCGGGCTGAGAACTGTCTCGTTGGGGAACTGACGCCCTCGGGGTGGAGGGAGCCGGAACCCTACTCCCGACTATCCCACTCTATTCCCTCTTCCGGGCCATCACGCCTGCTGCAGCGACCCGCCGCGCTACATACCGTGCCGCTTTCACACATACATACAGGAAGTATGCCCAAGGCACGTTGAGGAGGATGAGCATACCTAACGTTGGTAGATGCTGCCACACCTCACTCCGGTCATGAAACATCCTAAGTCCGAGGGACGCCGGCCACAGAGCCAACTCGAGGTCGATTGCGAGGTTCGCGAGTCCGTTTGCGGAGTAACCAGGTTGGGCCTGCCAGACCGCGAACATCGGCCATATCACAAGGATGACGAAGCAGGGCGCCGCAATAGCAACCGCAACGATTGCGATGTGCGTGACTGCTCGACGCTTCATCGGTTGCACTCCCTCCACCCCCTTCCGCCACGACGCCAGTATCTACGCATAGAGACCGAGCCCCTCGCCCCAAACCTCACCAGACCCGTCGCCGCCTCCGTCAGTCTCCAGCGTCGTACCAAAGTCGTTCTCCGCAGTGCCGGGCTGTGGGCTCCACGGGGCCTGATCCCTCCCGCGCCCTAGGCATCCTCACCTCACCAGCCTCTTCCGCATCGCTTTCAAGTCCGCCCGCTGCGCCCGGTCGAGCTTGGGATATTTCAGCGCGAGCCCGTCGAGCGCTTCCAAGATCGCCTGCGACACGATCAAGCGCGCGTTCTCCTTGTCGTCCGCCGGCACCACGTACCACGGCGCGTGCTTCGTGCTGGTCGCCGCCATGCAATCCTCGTAGGCGCGCTGATACTCCTTCCACAGCACGCGCTCGTCCACGTCGGCGCGGCTGAACTTCCAGTTCTTCTTCTCGTCATCGATGCGCGCCAGCAATCGGCGCCGCTGCTCCTCCTTCGAGACGTGCAGGTAGAACTTCACCACGCGCGTGCCGTTCGCAAACAGGTGCCGCTCCAGATCCACGATCGAACGGTAACGATGCTTCCAGAGATCGGGATCGCGCGCGTCCTCGTCCGGGAGGCCCTGGGCGCGCAGGATCTCCGGGTGCACGCGCACGATCAGCACCTCTTCATAGTACGAGCGATTGAAGATGCCGATGTGCCCGCGCGCCGGCAGGCAGCGGCTCGTGCGCCAGAGAAAATCGTGCTCCAGCTCCTGCGCGCTCGGATGCTTGAAGCTGAACACCTGGCAGCCCTGCGGATTGACGCCCGACATCACGTGCTTGATCGCGCCGTCCTTGCCGGCGGCATCGAGCGCCTGAAAGATCACCAGCAGCGCGTAGCGATGGTGCGCGAACAGCAGATCCTGCCGCGCCTTCATGCGTGCCACGTGGTCGGCCAGCATCTTTGCGTACTGCTCGTCCGAGCGATAGAGCGGCTTGACGCGCGTGGGCCAGCGCGACAGGCGCACCCTCGCGCCCTCGGGCACCCGAAACGCGCTGGCATCGAGCTTCATCGCGGCTCCGGGCCGCGCGACGGCCGGTCTCAACTCGCCGCGCGGCGAGTTGGCCTACGGCGTCGGCGCCGCCAGCGGCTGATACTTGACGCCCAGCTGCGAGAACAGGAACGCGTAGATGTCCGCCAGCTCCTGATTGCGCGCGTTGAGCGGCGTGCCAATGTGCCCGGTGTTCATGCTGGTCCTCAGCAACACCGGCTTGGTGGTCCCGCTCGCCTGAAGCCGCGCCGCGAACTTGAACGAGTTCCCCGGCGTGACGCGCGGATCGTTGACGCCCGTCAGCAGCAGCAGCGCCGGATACTGCGTTCCGTCCTTCACGTTGTGGTACGGCGAGTACGCCAGCAGCGCGCGGAACTGCGCCGAATCCTTCACGGTGCCGAACTCGGTGGTGTTGAACAATCCGTTCGGGCTCAGTTCAACGCGCAGCATGTCGTAGATCCCGACGCTCGAGATCACCGCGCCGAACAGATCGGGATGCTGCGTCAGCGTCGCGCCCATCAGCAGCCCGCCGTTGCTCCCGCCCTGGCACGCCAGGCGCTCGGGCGAGGTGTACTTACGGTCGATCAGGTGCTGCGCGGCGGCCGCGAAGTCGTCGAACACGTTCTGCTTCTTCGTGAGATTGCCGGCCAGATGCCATGCGTCGCCGAACTCGCCGCCGCCTCGAATGTTGGCGATCGCGTAGACCCCGCCCTGCTCGAGCCACAGCCTGCGGGCCGAGCTGAAGTACGGCCGCTGGCTCAGCCCGTAGCCGCCGTAGCCGTAGAGAATCGTGGGCGCCTGGCCGTTCAGCGCCGCGCCCTTCTTCATCAGGATATTGACGGGCACCTTGGTGCCATCCTTCGACACCGCCATCTCGCGCCGCACCTCGATGTCGGAGTAATCCGCCGGCGACTTGAGCTCGAGCGCGGTCGGCGAGAGCCCGCCCAGCGTATGGTCATAGCGCATCCACTTGGGTGGCTCGGTGTAGCTCTCGCGCTCGATCAGCACCTGATCGCCCTTGAAGCGCGCGAAGCCCTCGACCGACACCACCGGCGGCAGCGGCAGCTTCCCGTGCGGCGCGCCGGTGAACGAGAACATGCGAATCTGGCTCGGGCCGCCCACGATGTCCTGCACGTAGAGCCGCGTGCCCGCGACGTGAATCGACTCGATCGCGATGTCGCTCGCCGCCACGATCGTCCTGGCGCCCGCGACGTTCGGCTTCTCGAGCGGCACGCGCAGCACGCTGCCGTTCGGATCCTTGAGCGACATCAGGATCAGTCCGGTCCCCGCGAACTCCGCTTGCACGATGTGATCGTCGAAGCCCGCCACCGGCGCGATCGAGCCCGAGGGCTGCCGCAGCCAGAAGCCGTGCTGCCCGCCATCGCCGTTGCGCACGTCGATCAGCAGACGCTTGCCGTCATCCGAGCTCTGCAGCGCGATCTCGGCGATCTTGGGAAAGCCCTTCCCGGTGAGGTACTTGTCGTCCGCTTCCGGCGTGCCGAGCTTGTGGTAGTAGACCTGCTGATAAAAATCCAGATCCTCGTCCGGCCGCTCGCCCTTCTTCGGATACCGCGTGTACCAGAGTCCGGTGCCGTCGCCGTTCCACGCCACACTGCCGCCCGCCGTGCCACCGTTGACGTGCGTGATCACGTCGTCCAGCGGCTTGCCCGTGCGCGCATCGAAGATGTGCAGATCGCCGGCCTCGGTGCCGCCCTGCGACAGCGAAACCGCCACCTTCGTGCCATCGAGCGAGGGCTCGTAGAAATTGAGCGTGGTGCTTCCGGTCGGATCCACGACGTTGCAATCCACCACCACGTTCTGCTTGACGGTGTCGTCGGGCGATTCCAGGCGCACGATGATGGGCTGATTCTTGGGCGGCTGGTCCTTCACCGCGAACAGCGACGTGCCGCGGTAGATGAGATCGCGATAGTGCGGCGTGAGGCTCCGATTGAGCGCCTGCACGCGATCGAGGATGTCCATGCGATTCGGCAGCCGATCGAGGACGCCGCGCGTGTACGCGTTCTGGCCCTCGACCCACGTCTTGACCTCCGGATCGCTCCAATTCTCGAGCCAGCGATAGTCCTCCTTGACCGTGGTGCCGAAGTACGCGTCCTCGGCGGACCTCTTCGCCGCGACCGGCGGTGTCGCGGGGGGCGGCGCGGACTGCGGCATCTCGGCCGCGACCGGAGCGGGCTTCGGCTGCGCGGCCGGCGCGGGCGGCTGCGCCGGAGTCGTCTGCGCGGGCGGCTGCCCCGGAGCCGCGGGCGTCGCGGGCTGCGCGACCTGGCCCGCCTTCGCTCCGGCCGTGGTCGTGGGCGGCGCGCCCGGCTGATCGGCGCGCGCGCGAGGCGCGAGCGTCAGTGTTGCCGCGAGAATCCATCCCGTCAGGGCTGCCCCAGCCAAAGATGCTTTCACTTTGCGCTCCCTCCCGATTCCGCGATCCACGCTTCGACCTGATCACGCAGCACCGGCAGCGCGATCGCGCCATTCTTGAGCACCACCTCGTGGAACGCCTTCAAATCGAACTTGTCTCCCAGTCGCTTCTTCGCCTCGTCGCGCAGCGCGAAGATCTCGAGCTGCCCGCACTTGTACGCCAGGGCCTGGCCGGGATCGCCCAGGTAGCGATCCACCTCGTTCTCGATGTTGTTCTGCGCCAGCACCGTGTTCTGCATCATGTAGTCGATCGCCTGCTGGCGGCTCCATCCCATGGCGTGCATTCCCGTATCCACCACCAGCCGGCTCGCGCGCCACGCGTCGTAGGACAGCATGCCGATGCGATCGAGATCGGCCGAGTAGAGGCCCATCTCATCCGCCAGCCGCTCGGCGTAGAGCCCCCAGCCCTCCACGAACGCGGTGACGCCCAGGTTCTTTCTAAAGTCCGGAATCTCCTGCAGCTCCTGCGCGATCGCGATCTGAAGATGGTGCCCGGGAATCGACTCGTGGAACGCGAGCGCTTCGGCCTCGTACTTGGGACGCGTCTCGGGCAGGTAGGTGTTGATCATGTAATAGCCCGGTCGCGAGCCATCCATCGCCGGCTCGCGGTAATAGGCGATCGTGCTGTGCGGCGCCTCGAACATGCCCATCACCTTCACTTCGCAGTCGGCCTTGGGCAGCACGTTGAAGTACCCGGGGATCGCCGCCTTCGCGCGCCCCAGCGTCTCCTCGGCCTTCGCCCTCACCTCTTCGGCGCTCGCGAAGTGCATGGCGGGATCGCTGCGCAACTTCTTCTGGATCTCGGCAATGTCGGAGGTGCCGAGCACCTTTTGCCCGAGCGCCCCCAGCTCGCCGCGAATGCGCGCGATCTCATCGAGCCCGAGCTGGTGCAGCTCTTCGGGCGTGCGATCGAGCGAGGTCTCGAGCCGGATGCGTCGCAGATAGTCCTCGCGTCCTCCGGGCAGGAACGACATGCCGGCCTTCTCCTGCGGCCGCGCCACCGGGAGGATCGTCTTGCGCAGGTAGTCGCGATAGCGCAGGAACGCCGGCTTCACGATGTCGGAGAGCGCGGCGTGCAGATCGTGATCGAGCTTGAGCCGCTGATCGGGCGTCCAGTCGGGGTGCGACTGCCCCGCCGGCGAGAACAGCTCCCAGCGCTCGATCGCGTGCGCCGCGAGCGAGTCCAGCTGATCGAGCACCGCGCTCACGCCCGCCTGGGTGCCGATCCGCCCCGCCTTCTGCCCGCGCTGGAGATTCGCGATCACGTTGTCGATGTAGGGGCCCATCTTCTTCACGCGCGCCACGTATTTGCCGGCGTCATCGGGCACGATGAATTGCGTGAGATCGGGCAGGCTCATGAAATCGGTTTGCGGACCGCTCCTCGGATCCACCAGCCAGTCCTCGAAGTGGCAGGTCAGCTCGTCCAGCTCGTTCTTCGCCTCGAGGATCAGCGCCGAGCGTGTGAGGCGATCGGCGGGATCGAGCTTCTTCTCGTCGATCGCCGTGGCGCGCTGGCGCACCGATTCCAGCCGCAGGCGCTCGCGCTCGATGCCGGCCGAGGTGTTGTCCTCGATCTGATCGTCGAAGCGATGATCGCCGAGCGCGGTGGCGCGCTCCGGGTTCGCGGTCAGGTAGCCCTGCCAGAATTCGTCGCACAGCTTCGCGAGCGCCTCGGAGGGCGCGGCGTGGGTGACGGCCGCGGGCGCCAGCATCAAGAGGCCCCCCAGCGCCGCGAGGCAGAGAACTCGAAGTCGCATGTCTCGTTTCTCCGGATCATGAGCTCGCTCGACGGGCCGGCCCGGGACGCACAGCCAGAAAGATCGCGCCGGCCACGAACGCTCCAGCGAAGAGGAACCATTGAATCGCGTAGCTCAGGTGCATGGTGGTGCCGACCGGCTCGGGCGCGCTGCGAAGCGGGCGTACGGGGAGCTTGGGATCGGGCAGCTGGCGCAGGGTAAGGCCCGCGACCGGGTATGGAAAGCGCGTTCGGACGGAATCGAGGCCGATCCCGTGCGCCGACCAGATCGTCACGCTGTCCGCCCGAAGCGCCCGCCAGGCGGGCGTGGGCGTGCCGCTCGAGAGCGGCTCGGCCACCCCCACGACGTCCCGGGGCCCGGGCTCGGCGTCGTCCTCGGGCCGCGCGGTCACGGCGTCCGGGGCCGGCAGCCAGCCGCGATTGACGAGGACCGCGCCGCCGCCCGTGAGCAGAAGCGGGGTCAGCACCTCGACCCCCGGCTCGCCCTCGCGGACCAGGCCCGAAAGCAGGATCTGGCGCCCCTCGTCGTAGGCGCCGGAGGCTTGGATCCGCCTGCCCAGCAGCTCCCTCGCGCTCTGGGATGCGCTCGTGAGCGCGATCGGGGGCGCCGCCAGGGCGGCCGCCGCGCGTTCGTTGATGGCGCGCTTCTGATCGAGCCTTGCGAGCTGCCAGAACGCGAGCCGCGCGCACAGCGCCGCGGCCGCGATCAGGACCACGGCGATCAGCACCCTGCGAGCGTCCACCTCAGGCCGCGGGCTTGGGAGCGGGCGGCTCGAGGTCGAACGCGATCAGCGTGGACTGAAAGCCGCAGCTCTTGTGCGTGGAGTCGCAGAACGGCTTCTTCGACGACTGGCCGCAGCGGCACAGCGACAGCTTGGTGCGGCCCGCCAGGCCAAAGGGTTTGCCGTCCTGATCCACGACCTCGAAGTCGCCCTCGATCCTGAGCGAGCCGTTGTTGACGACCATGATTCGGGTTGCCGCCATGCAGATCCTCTCGATTCGGGAATGATTGGGCGAAGTCGCTGAGCCGGTGGAGTTTAGCAGGGTTCGAGCCGCGCGGCGAATGGCCACGCAACCTCGCCCGGGCGGACGGCGTAGAATGCGTGTGCGGCGGGATCCTCCGCCCCGAAAGGAGACGGCGGTGCTTGCTCTTCTGGCCCTCGCGTTCACGGCGTTTGTGTTGCTCGCGGCGTTCGGCCTCGTGGCCTCGGTCGCGGCACTCATCTGGTGGGCGTTGCTACTGCCGTTTCGCCTGCTCGGCTTCGCGTTCAAGCTCCTCGCCGGCGCGCTGGCGCTGCCGTTCCTGCTCCTCTTCGGAATCCTCGGCGCACTGATCTTCGCGAGCGGCCTCGTCGTCTTCTTCGTTCCGCTCCTGCCGTTCGCGCTCCTCGTCGCCGGCATCTGGTGGCTAATGAAGCCGCGCGCGCGCACGGCCACGCCTCACGCGCGCTGATCAGGCTCGCCAGCCGAATTCCGCCGAATCGCCCATGAGCGTTCGCGATCGACGGCTCGATGCGGCCGCCTTCGGGCTTTCGGTGGGGGGCGTCTTCCTCGCCGCGGCGGTCGCGTTTCACGTGATCGCCGAGCCGCACATTCCCGAGATCTTGAGGCGCATCCGCGACCCCCAAGTTTACGCGTTCGTCGAGCCGATCCAATCCTTCACGTTTCTCTTGAACGCTCTGCTGCTCGTGCCCTTGACGATCAGCACGTTCTGGTGCGCGGCGGGGCTTCGCCGCGGCGAGCGCTGGGCGTGGTGGATCGGGCTCTCGAATGCTCTGACGGTGATGGCGCTCCCGTGCCTGATCGTCGCCACGATGGGCCTGCGATATTTCTCCGACGCTCCGCTGTTCGTCGCGGGCGCTGCGTCGGTCACGGCCGCCGGCCTCGTGATGCTGCTGCCTCTGATCTGGGCCTGGCGCGCCACGGCGCCCGCAAAGCGCTGACCCTCGGGCGCCCGCTCGCGCCGCCGCGCACTTGCGCGCGCGCGGCGCATCGCTCATTCTGTCCGGCCCGAAAACATCCGGCCTGATTCCCATCCGCCAACCCCAAAGGCAGGCTCATGTCGCCCGATTTCATCTACACCATGAAGGACCTCCGCAAGGTGGTCCCTCCCAAGCGCGAAATCCTGAAGGGCATCTGGCTGTCGTTCTATGACGGCGCCAAGATCGGCGTCTTGGGCCTAAACGGCGCGGGCAAGAGCTCGCTGCTTCGCATCATGGCCGGCGTGGACACCGACTTTCTGGGCGAGGCGTTCATCGGCAAGGGCTATAGCGTGGGCCTGCTGCCTCAGGAGCCGCAGCTCGACCCCCAGAAGGACGTGGTCGGGAACGTCCAGGAGGGCGTCGCGGCGAAGAAGGCGGTGCTCGATCGCTTCAACGAGGTGAGCGCGAAGTTCGCCGAGCCGATGTCGGACGACGAGATGCAGAAGCTCCTGGACGAGCAGGCGCGCCTGCAGGACAAGATCGATGCCGGCAATCTCTGGGATCTCGATCGCGAGATCGAGATCGCGATGGACGCGCTCCGCTGCCCGCCCGCCGACGCCGAGGTCGCCAAGCTCTCGGGCGGCGAGCGCCGCCGCGTCGCGCTCTGCCGGCTGCTGCTCGCGCGGCCCGATCTCCTGCTCCTCGATGAGCCCACGAACCACCTGGACGCGGAATCCGTGGCGTGGCTCGAGCGCTTCCTCAAGGAGTACCCGGGCACGGTGGTGGCGGTGACGCACGATCGCTACTTCCTCGACAACGTCGCGGGCTGGATCCTCGAGCTCGATCGCGGCGCCGGAATTCCGTGGGAGGGCAATTACTCCTCGTGGCTCGAGCAGAAGCGCACGCGACTCGCGGAGGAGGAAAAGAGTGAGACCGCGCGCCAGAAGACGCTCGAGCGCGAGCTGGAGTGGGTGCGCATGGCGCCACGCGCGCGGCAGGCGAAGAGCAAGGCGCGCCTGCAGGCGTACGAGAAGATGCTGGCCGAGGAGGGCGCGCAGAAACTCGAGAACGTCGAGATCTACATTCCACCCGGGCCGCGCCTCGGCAACGTCGTGATCGAGGCCGAGAAGCTCAAGAAGGGCTACGGCGACAACCTGCTGATCGAGGACCTGTCGTTCAAGCTGCCGCCCGCCGGCATCGTGGGCGTGATCGGCCCCAATGGCGCCGGCAAGACCACGCTGTTCCGCATGATCACCGCTCAGGAGAAGCCCGATTCCGGCGCGCTTAGGATCGGCGAGACGGTGAGCCTCGCCTACGTGGATCAATCGCGCGACGCACTGCCGGGCGATGCCAACGTGTGGGAGGCGATCGCGGACGGCAAGGACACGATCGAGCTGGGAAAAAAGAGCATCAACTCGCGCTCCTACGTGGCCGGCTTCAACTTCAAGGGCGCGGATCAGCAGAAGCGCGTCAAGGACCTCTCGGGCGGTGAGCGCAATCGCGTTCATCTCGCGCGCATGCTGAAGAGCGGCGCGAACGTGCTGCTGCTGGATGAGCCCACCAACGATCTCGACGTGGACACGCTGCGCGCCCTCGAGGAAGCGCTGCTGGGCTTCGCCGGCTGCGCGGTCGTGATCTCGCACGATCGCTGGTTCCTCGACCGCATCGCCACGCACATGCTGGCGTTCGAGGGCGACTCGCAGGTCGTCTGGTTCGAGGGCAACTACCAGGACTACGAGAAGAATCGCCACGAGCGCCTGGGCGCCGAGGCCGACCAGCCCCATCGCATCAAGTACAAGAAGCTGATGCACATCTAGAGCTTCGGGGAGCGGACATGCGCCTTCGCGTGATTGCGTGGAACTCCGCCCTGCTGCTCCTGGGGGCTTCGCTCGCGGCCTCGCTCGCGGCCGGAGCGCCCGGCGTGTTGAAGCCGAAGCCGGCCGTGAGGGCGCCCGCATCCGCGGCGGCGAAGGCTCCGGCCCCCGCGGCGCTCGCCGCCGGCGCCAATCCCGCGCGGCTGCCGCACGTCGTGCGGCCGACGTCCGAGTCCCTCGACCTCACGCTCGATCCCGCGCAGCAGGGCTACGGCGGCTCGGTCACGATCGGGCTCAAGGTGAGCGCGCGCGCGGACTCGTTCCAGCTCAACTCGCGCTCGCTCGCGATCACCCGGCTGGCGCTCGCGGGCCCGACGGGCGAGATTCCGGTCACGCATTCGCTCGCGGCGCGCGAGCGCATCACGGTGCGCGCGGCGAAGCCGCTCGAGCCCGGGAGCTACACGCTCGAGATCGGCTTTACGCAGGAGTTCGGAACGCGCGCGACCTCGCTCTATCACGTGAAGCACGGCAGCGACTGGTACTCGTTCACCGACTTCGAGTGTGACAACGCGCGCGAGGCGTTCCCGTGCTGGGACGAGCCCGAGTTCAAGATCCCGTGGCAGGTGAAGCTCACCGCGCCGGATTCGGACCTCGTGCTCTCCAACACGCCGATCGAGGGCACCGCGACGCAGCGCCACCGGAAGACGGTCTCGTTCCAGCAGACGCCGCCGCTTCCCTCCTACCTCGTCGCGTTCATGTGCGGGCCATTCGACGCGGTCCCGGTCCCGGGGCCCCCGATCCCGACCCGCATCATCACGCTGCGCGGCCAGGGCGCCCTGGCGGCCGAGGCCGTGCGTCAGGTGCCGCCCATCCTGGGCGCGCTCGAGGCGTATTTCGGGCGCGACTACCCGTATAAGAAGCTGGATTTCATCGGCGTACCGGAGTACCTGTGGGGGGCGATGGAGAACCCCGGCGCGATCACTTTCGTCGATAGCGGCCTGCTGCTCGATCCCGTCTCCGCGACCGGGGCCGAGCGGCGCCGGCTGGCCTCGACGCTCGCGCACGAGCTCTCGCACATGTGGTTCGGCGACTTCGTGACGCTCGAGTGGTGGGACGACGTGTGGCTCAACGAATCGTTCGCCTCGTGGATGGGGGACAAGATCACCCAGCTCGTCTTCCCGGAATTCAACCTGCCGCTCGAGGAGCTGGACGGCACGTACCGCGCCTACGCTCAGGACGACCTCTTGTCGACCCACGCGATGCGCGAGCGCGTCGGCGACGGCACGAACCTCGATCAGGTGTTCGACGCTCTCGCGTACGACAAGGGCGAGGCGGTGCTGGGGATGATCGAGCAATGGATCGGCCCGGACGAGTTCCGCAACGGCGTGCTCGGCTACCTCGAAGCGCACGCCTGGGGCAATGCGGAAGCCGCCGATCTGTGGCATGAGCTCTCCAAGGCATCGGGGAAGGACGTCACCGGCGTGCTCGAGACCTTCCTCGATCAGCCCGGCGTGCCGATCGTTCGCGCGCGCCTCTTGCCCGGCGGGCAGGTCGAGCTGAGCCAGCAGCGCTACGTGGTGGCGGGCGAGGCGGCGCCGATCCAGTCGCCATGGAAGATCCCGGTGGTGCTGCGCTTCTCGGACGGGAAGAAGGAGTACACGCAGCGCGTGCTGCTCACCTCGCCCGCCGAACGCGTCACGCTCGAGCCCCCGATCACGCCGCTCTGGCTCCACCCCAACGCCGATGAGCGTGGCTACTATCACTGGCAGGTTTCGCCCGATCAGATGTCGGCGCTCGCGAGCGCGCCGCTCGGCGAGCGCGAGCGCGCGGGTTACGTGCGCAATTTGAAAGTCCTGCTCTCGGGCGGGATGCTTCATGGGGACGAGTACTTGATGGGGCTCGCGCGCTTTGCGCACGATGCCTCGCCGCGCGTCGGCTCGGCGGTGCTCGATGGCCTGGACCACGTGAAGCGGACGTTCGTCACCGACTCGCTGCGCCCGGAGTTCGCGCGCTACGTCGCTCACACGCTGCGGCCGATGATGGACCGCCTGGGCGAGACGCCGAAGCCGGGCGAGAGCGTCGACGCCGCCGAGCTGCGGGCGCGCGTGATCGCGATGCTGGGCTGGGACGGCGGCGATGCCGGGCTGCGCGCGAGCGGGCTCGAGAGGGCGCGTGCCTGGCTCGTCAATCCCGCGAGCCTCGATCCCACGCTGATCGATCCGATGATCCGGCTTTCCGCGCTCTCCAACGACACCACGCTTTACGCGGCGTATCGCGACCGCTTCGAGAACGCGCAGGGCCCCGAGGATCACGTCCGCTTCCTCACCAGCTTCGGCTGGTTCCACGATCCCGCGCTGGTGGACCGCACGCTCGATTACGCGCTGCATGGACCGCTCCACGCGCAGGACTTTCGGCGCGTCTTCATCGGCATGGACACCGAGGCGCTGCGGATGCGCGTGTGGGACTGGAGCCGGCAGCACTACGCGCAGCTCGCGACGCGTCTGCCGGTCACGCAGCGCTCGACGCTGATCCGGTACGCCGACGGCTGCTCGCGCGAGCGGCTCGAGGCCGCGCGCGCGTTCTTCTCGGATCCCGCGCGCGACCCAGTGGGCGCCGATCGCGAGCTGTCCGAGCTCGCGGGTCGGGTCGCCTCCTGCGTGAGCGACCGCGACCGCGAGGGCGCCGCCGTGGCGCGTGCGCTGGCCGCGAGCGGGGACTGGCCATGAAGGGCGCCGCCGATCGCTGGTCGAATCCCGGCGAATACGAGCGCTACATGGGGCGCTGGAGCCGGCTCGTCGCGCGCGAGTTCCTGAGTTGGATCGCGGTCCCGTGGCGCCAGCGCTGGCTCGATGTCGGATGCGGCACCGGCGCGCTCAGCGAAACGGTGCTGTCGCGCTGCCAGCCGGCGGAACTGGTGGGCCTCGATCGCTCGCCGGCGTACGTGGCGGCCGCGCGCCACGCCCGTCGCGAGACGTTCGCGCACTTCCTCGCCGCCGATGCCACGCGCCTGCCGGTACGCGCGGCGCACTTCGATGCCGCGGTCTCGGGCCTCGTGATCAACTTCATTCCCGATCCCGCACGCGCGGTCGAGCAGATGACGATGTCCGTGCGCCCGGGCGGCACGGTCGCGCTCTACGCCTGGGACTACGCCGGACGCATGGAGATGTTGCGGCACTTCTGGGACGCCGCGGTGTCGCTCGATCCCGCCGCGCGCGAGCTGGACGAGGGCCGGCGCTTCCCGATCTGCTCGTCCACCGCGCTCGCGGCGCTCTTCACCGCCGCCGGGCTCGACGACGTCGAGACGCGCGCGCTCGAGGTGCCGGCTGAGTTCGAGAGCTTCGACGATTTCTGGCAGCCGTTCCTCTCCGGCGACGCGCCCGCGCCGGGCTACTGCCTGTCGCTGAGCGAGGGGCACCGCGCCAACCTCCGCAGCGCGGTGCGCGAGCGCCTGCCCGTGCAGCCCGATGGCCGCATCGAGCTGGTCGCGCGGGCCTGGGGCGTGATGGGCGGGCGCACGGAGGACTGAGTGATCGGTCACCCCGCGCTCTCATGAGCGACTTCCGGCCCCCCGCACCCGCGAGCGGCGACATCCAGATGCCGCCCGAGGGCGGCGACACCGGCGGACCGCGCCGCAAGCGCCGCCGCGGCGTGATGGGCGGCGCGCTCGCCGCGATTGCCGCGGCGCTCAGCAAGCTCAAGTTCCTGAGCGTGCTCGCGAGCGTGCTGAAGCTGAAGACGCTCGTCACGATGGCGCTCACCGTCGGCGTTTACGCGATGGCCTGGGGCTGGAAGTTCGCGCTCGGATTCGTGCTCCTCATCTTCGTGCACGAAATGGGCCACGTCATCGCGATGCGCATCGAGGGTGTACCGGCGAGCGCTCCGGTGTTCATCCCGTTCGTGGGCGCGCTGATCGCGATGCGCGGGCGCCCGCGCGACGCCGGCGTCGAAGCGGTGGTCGGGATCGGCGGCCCGATCCTCGGCTCGATCGGCGCCTGGGCGGTGCTGGCGGCGGGCCTCACGTTCGATCAGCCGCTGCTCGCCGCGCTCGGGCACGTCGGGATCATCCTCAACCTCTTCAACCTGATTCCGGTCTCGCCGCTCGATGGCGGACGCATCGCCGGCGTGTTCTCGCGCGTGTTCTGGGTGCTCGGCTACGCGCTGGGCGCGGCCGCGCTGTGGTACACGCGCTCGCCGATTCTGCTCATCGTCATGGTGATCGGCCTCATCACGCTGATTCAGCGCTGGCGCCATCCGATTCCGGGCTACTACGACGTCCCGCGCGGCAGACGCCTCGCGATCGCGCTCGCCTACCTCGCGCTGATCGCGGCCCTCATCGCCACGCTGCCGGTGGGCGGCGAGCTTGCCGCGCGCGCGCACCAGGCGATCTAAGAGCGCGGCTTCAGCGCGGCTTCACGCCCTCGGCCCAACAGCGCGCGAACCAGATCGACGCGTCCGGCCGCTTGCCCCACTCCCTTAGATTCTGCACCGCCTCATCGAGCGCGGCGCCGGGGAGACCGCCGGCCGCGACGATCGCGTCGCGGGCGCCCTCCAGGATGCGCGCGGCGTTCTCGACCAGCGCCCCGAAGCGCTCCTCGCCCGCCGAGCCGCCAAAGAACAGCCAGTCGTTGCGACGCGGCCGCGCGCCCGCGTCGTGAATCAGCTGAACCAGCTTGCGCCCGATCAGGGGATCGTTGCCCGCGACCTCGTACGTGCGCATGTAGGCCCGCCACGCGGCGCTGAATCCCGGCGGCTCGGGGTGGAGCCTCAAGACATCGTGATCGTCGTCCTCGAGCACCAGCCGTCCGCCCGGCTTCAGGGCCCGCACCATCTGCGTCACCACGCCCGGCGGATCGGCGACGTGCTCGAGAACGAAGCGCGCATGCGCGAGATCGAACGAGCCCCACTCGCCCGCCGCGAGCGGCATCGCGAGCGCATCGCCCGCGCGCAGCTCGATCAGCGCTTCCTCGCCCGCCGCGCGCGCCTGCCGCATCGCCTCCGCGATCTGCTCCGCGCTCCTCTCGATCCCGAGCGCGCGCACGCCGGCCGCGCGCGCCATCGCGCGCGTGAGCTGCGCGAGCCCGGCGCCGACGTCGAGCACGCGCTCGCCCGGCTGGGGCGCCATCCGGCGCAGCGAGGTCTCGTTGAGGAGATCGTTGAGCGCCGAGAGCCGCCGCTGCTCGATTGGATCGGTGCCGTGCACGTACCGCGAAGCCCTTGCGCTCATGATCCGGCATTCTCGCCGCCGCCCCTCCGCGCCGCAAATCGCACGCGCCGGGCCGGCCGGCCGTTTGACCCTCGATTCCGGCCGATCCTATCCTCTCCCGGATGCCACTCATTCAAATCGAGAACGCGATCGCCCGCGGCCGCCGGCGCACCGTCACCTGCCACGTCGGGCATGTTCCCGTGGGGGGCGGCCACCCGGTCGTGGTGCAGTCCATGACCAACACCGACACCGCCGACGCTGCCGCCACCGCGGCGCAGGTGATCGACCTCGCGAACGCCGGCTCGGAGCTGGTGCGCGTGACCGTCAACACCCGCGAGGCCGCGGCCGCCGTTCCCGAGATGGTGCGCCGCGTGCGGGGCGCCGGCGTCAACGCGCCCCTCGTCGGCGACTTCCACTACAACGGACACACGCTGCTCACCGAGTATCCCGACTGCGCGGTCGCGCTCGACAAGTACCGAATCAATCCGGGCAACGTCGGCGTCGGCGAGAAGCACGACGACAACTTCCGCCGCATGATCGAGGTCGCGGTCGAGCACGCGAAGCCGGTGCGGATTGGCGTCAACTGGGGCTCGCTCGACCGCGCGCTTCTGACGCGCCTGATGGACGAGAACGCGCGCCGCGCGGCGCCGCTCGCCGATCGCGAGGTGGTGCTCGAGGCGATGCGCGAGAGCGCGCTGCGCTCGGCCGCGATGGCCGAGGCTTTTGGTCAGCCGCACGATCGCATCATCCTCTCCGCCAAGGTGAGCGATGTGCGCGACCTGGTGTACGTCTACCGCGCGCTGGCCGCGGGTTGCGACTACCCGCTCCATATCGGGCTCACCGAGGCGGGCCTCGGGGCGAAGGGCATCGTGGCCTCGACCGCCGCGCTCGCGATCCTGCTCCACGAGGGGCTGGGCGACACCATTCGCGTGAGCTTGACGCCCGCGCCGGGCGGCGATCGCGCCGAGGAAGTGCGCATCTGCCAGCAGGTGCTGCAGTCGCTCGGCATCCGCCACTTCGCGCCGCAGGTGACGTCGTGCCCGGGCTGCGGGCGCACCACCAGCACGTTTTTCCAGGAGCTGGCGACGGACGTGACCGCGCACATCCAGCGCCGCATGGCGGAGTGGCGCGAGCGCTATCCGGGCGCTGCGGAGCTGCGCGTCGCGGTGATGGGCTGCGTCGTGAACGGCCCGGGCGAGAGCAAGCACGCCGACATCGGCATCTCCCTGCCGGGCACGGGCGAGGAGCCGCGCGCGCCGGTCTACGTGGACGGCAAGCTCAAGGTGACGCTGAAGGGCGGGACCATCGCGGCCGACTTCGCGCGGCTGCTCGACGAGTACGTGGAACGCAGATTCGGAGGTGACTCATGATCGCTGGGATGGACGTGATGGTACGCCGCGGTCCGATGCTCGCGCTCGCCCTCACCGCGTTCGCGCTCGCCCTTCCGGGGCTCGCGGCGGCCGCGGATCATGCGGCGCCGGCCATTTCTCCCGAGAAGGCGCTCGAGCAGCTCGAAGCGGGCAACGTGCGCTTCGTCGCGCACACGCCCCAGCATCCCAACCAGGGCGCGGACCGCGTGCGCGAGCTGGCGGCGGGCCAGCATCCGATCGCGGTCGTGCTCAGTTGCTCGGATTCGCGCGTGCCGCCCGAGCTGGTGTTCGATCAGGGCCTGGGCGACATCTTCAGCATCCGCGTGGCCGGGAACATCGCGAGCGGCGATGGCATCGGCAGCATCGAATATGCGGTCGAGCACCTGGGCGTTCCGCTGATCGTCGTCATGGGGCATGAGAAGTGCGGCGCGGTGTCGGCGGCGATGAGCGGCGGTGAGCCCGGGAACCACATTCAACAGGTGGTGGACGCGATCGCGCCCGTGGTGCCGGAGGCCAAGAAGGATGCGAAGGATCCGCTGGACGCGGCGGTGCGGCTCAACGTGAAGAAGGTGGTTGGAGAGCTCGAGCACTCGGATCCGGTGCTCTCGAAAGCGGTGGCCGAGGGCAAGCTCCAGGTCGTCGGCGCCTATTACAGCCTGGATTCGGGCGCGGTCACGATGCTGACCGGCGCGCCGGCGCACGCCGGAGCCGCGAAACCTTGAGACCCGGCCCGAGCGCTCGGGCCTACTCCATCCGACCGGTCGCCTTCGCTCCCGGGGCGGCGGCGGCGAATTCCGGCCCCGACTTGCCGCCCAGCCCGGAAGACTTGCGGAAGAAGTAGTAGCCGACCGAGAGCCCGACGATCAGCGCGGCCATGCCGACCAGCGTGAGCGGGGGCGTGTCGGCGATGTTGAGATCGATCGCGTGGCGCGCGATCGCGATCATCGCCACGGTGAACACCACCTCGACGTGCAGCTCGTGGCGATCGAGATACATCACCACCGTCTTCATCAACTCGAGCCCGATCAGAATCAGGAGGAACGATCCGAACACCTCATGGAGCAGCCGAAAACGGTCGAAGAACTCCTGCAGCTCCGCGACCGCCGGCTGCGGGCCGCCGGCGAGGCGCGCCGCGATCCGCATGCCCAGCTCCTGAACGAGGACGCCGGTGCTCCACGCCACCATCACCATCAGCAGGAGCAGCAGGGTGAATACGATGATCCGCTCGAATCCGGTGTAGAGCTTGAGCGCCACCTTCTTTGCGGCAGACACGCGAGCCTCCTCAGGGTCCATTCCGCCTCGAGCGCCTCATCGCGGCGTGACATGCGCGCGGGCGCTGGCGCCGGCGCGCGCGGCAGCATAGCAGACGCGATCGCGGCCGAATCAGGGGCGATCGAGCGCTTCGAGCTGGCGCGCGCGGGCCGCGGCCGCCTCGAGGTGCCCGTGCTCGCGCTCGATCGCGACCAGCGCCGAGAGGATGTCGCGATCCATCGGGTGTCGGTGCGCGGCCTGATCCAGCACCGCGACCGCGCGCTCCGGTTGGCCCGCGGAATTCAGCGCGACACCGTAGGCGTACGCATAGCGCGCCGAACCCGCGCCGCGCGCAGCCGCGCGGCGCAGCAGATCGAGCGCTTCGTCCTTCTTCCCCGCGCGCACCTCGAGCAGCGCGAGCGCGTAGAGCGGCTCGGCTGCGAGTGGGTCCACGCGATTCGCCTGCTTGAGCCACGGCTCGCCCTCGGCATCGCGCCCGCCCGCCCGCATCAGATCCGCGAGGTTGACCATCGCCGGCACGTTGAGCGAGTCGAGCGCGAGCGCCTCGCGCAGCTCGCGCTCGGCATCCGCCGCGCGCCCCACCTGCGCGAGGTAGGTGGCGAGGTTGACGTGCGATTCCGGGCGCTCGAGGTGGAGCTGCTCGGCGGCCACGAGCTCGCCGAGTGCGCCTTGGAACGAGGCCGTGTCGCCGGCCGGCACGAGGTCCGCGGCGCCCTCGAGCAGCACCCGGGCCGCTTCGAGGCGCACCACGCGCACGGAATCGCGCAGCCGCGGCACCGCGAGGGGTACGCGCTCGATGGGCGGCACCATCTCGAGCAGCGCCACCGCCTGGGAGCGCACCAGCGCGTCGGCGTCCTCGAGTTGCGTCCGCGCCGCCGCGGCGGCCGCGGGGCCGGGGAGATTCGCGAGGCGCTCGAGCGCGCTCGCCCGCGCGATCGCGGGCGCGCGAGCGTCCGCCGCCACCGCCGCGAGCGCGGAATCGGAGCGCGGCGCCTCGTGCCACGCGGCGTCGAAGGCCTCCGCGAACGGATGCGGCGTTGCGGCAGGTCCCCAGCGCGCGATCGTGGCCGCGGCCCAGGCCGCCGCGCGATCGGCGTGACAGGCGCCACAGGCATTCGGCACCCCGATCTTCACACTCAAGTCCGGCCGCGGAACCCGCAGGCTGTGGTCGCGCCGCGCGTCCACCGCCATGTAGGTGCGCGTCGGCATGTGGCAGCTCACACAGCGCGCCCCCGCGCTTCCCGGCGCATGATGATGATGGCTGACGGCGTCGAATCGTGACGCCAGATGACAACGCGTGCACAGCGCGTTGCCCTCCGCCCGCAGCGCGAGCGAGTGCGGATCGTGGCAGTCGGCGCACGTGACGCCGGCCGCATGCATGCGGCTCTGTAGAAAGGAGCCGTATTCGTAAACCTCGTCGTCGATCTGGCCGTCCGAGAAGTAGAGCCCGGGATCGAGCGTGAGCGGCGCGAACGAGTCGAGGAACGGTCGCCCGGGCTGGCTTCTCGCGATCTCGCGCGAGCGCGAGTGACATGGCGCGCAGGCATCGAGCACGGCGTCCGTGCGCGACGCGCCCTGCCACTCCGCGATCCCGCGTGTGGAATCGCGCAGGACCCAGGCGCCCGATGGGGCGCGCAATGAAACCTCGAGCCCGTCGCTTTCGCCGCGCCGCGCAGCTCCGCCTTCCGCGTTCCGCCCCACGGCCCCGCCATGCGCGCTCCGCGCCCACTCGACGTGCCGGCTTCCCGGTCCGTGACAGGCCTCGCACGCGACGTCGATCTCGGCCCAGCGCGTCGCGAACACGTTCGACTTGGGATCGTAGCCGGGCTCGAGATTCGTCGAGTGGCAGCGTGCGCACATGAAGTTCCAGTTCTGGTTGGGGCCGCTCCAATGGAGCGGATCGCCGGGCGCGATCTTCTGCCGGGGGTAGAGGGCGAACCAGCTTTGGCCGCCCTCCGCCCTGGCGCGCGAATCCCACGCGAAGCGCAGCGCCTGAAGGCGCCCGCCCGGATACGGGACGAGGTACTGCTGAAGCGGCGCGACGCCGAACGTGTAGGCGATCGCGTACTCGTGATCTCGCCCGTCCGGCCCGCGGGTGCTCACCTCGAACGTGCCGCCACGCCGAAAGAATCGCGCGGAGTCGCCAGAATCGCGCGCCTCACGGCCGTCGAAGTCGCCAAGCACCGTGGAATCGTTCGCCACCTGCATCGCGAGCGCATGGTGGGACCTCGACCACGCCCGCGATTCGGCGTCGTGGCAGCCCACGCATGCCGCGCTGCCAACGTAGCGCGCGGCGGGCGGCGGGCGCGATGTCCAACGCGAGCACGAGAGCGCCCCCACCAGGGCCAGCAGGGCGGCGAGTGTCACGGCGGGGGTGCGCGCCGCCGCAGCCAGATGATGCGTGGTCATACCGGCCCTTTCACGCCGCGGTTCCCGGCTAGCCCAGCGCCCGCAGGATCCGCTTCGCGAACTCGGTGAGCGAGGGATCGCGCGCCCCCATCACGAGGACGAGGTCGCCCTCGCGCGCCTCGGCCGCGATGCGGTCCATCAGCGCCTCGCGCGATGCAGCGAACTCGGCGTGCCGGCCCCGCGCGGCGATCTCGGCGGCGATGTCGGCGGCCGAAAAATCGCGCGCCGCCGTTCCGCCGGCGTAAAAGATCTCGAGCAGCCACAGCCGGTCGTCGGGCGCGAGCGCGCTCGCGAACGTCCGCACGAAATCCTCGCGCAGAAATCGCGTCGGCCCGTAGCCGTGCGGCTGATAGACCGCGAGCACGCGCCGGGCGCGCCGGTGCGCGGTCTCGAGCGCGGCCGCGATCTTGGCGGGATTGTGCGCGAAGTCGTCCACGATCTCGACGCCCCGCGTGCTTCCCAGGCTCTGAAATCGCCGCCCGACGCCCTTGAACTCGGCGAGCGGCCGGACCATGTCAGCGGCCTCGATGCCGAGCTCGAAGCAGGCCGCGATCGCCGCCAGAGCGTTCTCGACATTGTGGCGGCCCGGCACGGCGAGCCGAAAGCGCGTCCCCAGCGTCTCGAACGCGCTGCCGTCGGGCTCGAGCTCGAGCGCATCACCGCGCACGGCGGCGTTCACGCCGAAGCCGAACACCAGCGGGTCCTCGCCGAGCGCGATCAGCCGTGGATCGTCGCCGCACACGAAACGTCCACGTACGCGCTCTCGAAACGCCGCGAACATCGCGAGCACCTCGTCCATTTCCTTGTGGTCGCGCTGGAGATTGAGCGCCACGCCGATCCAGGGGCGGTAGCGCGTCACCGAGCCGTCGCTCTCGTCCGCCTCCACCACCAGCACGTCCGATGCGCCCACCCACGCGTTGCCCCACAGGCCGCGTTGCTGGAGCATCACGAGCTCGGCGCCGGTGATGACGGAGGGATCGCGCCCCACGCCGCGCAGGATCTCGAAGATCATCGCGACCGCGGTGGACTTGCCGCTCGTGCCGGTGACCGCGATCGAGCGGCGCGTCGCGACGAAGTGCGCGAGCAGCTCGGAGCGATGCACCACGGGCACGCCGCGCGCGCGCGCCGCCGCCAGGTCGGGCACCGTCTCCTCGACCGCGGTCGAGACCACCAGCGCCGCGCAATCGTCGGTGACGCCGCGGCCGTCCTGCGGGAGCACGATGATGCCGAGCCGTTCGAGCTGCGCGCGTTCGGCCGCCCGCTCGCCGCGATCGAAGCTGCGGTCGCTGCCGCTCGCCCGGCCCCCGCTCATGGCCTGGAACTGCGCCAGGGCGCTCATCCCGCTGCCGGCGAGACCGGCGTAGTGAAAGCGGCCGGCGCCGAGCGGATCGGGCAGGCTCCGCTCGTCGTCGGCGGCGATCAGCACCGCATCGCCCTCGCGGGCGAGATCGAACAGCTCGATCACGTCGGTGTTCGCGAGCCGCACGCAGCCGTGCGAGTCGGGGCGCCCGAGCCGCAGCTCGTGATTCGTGCCATGGAAGTAGATGTAGCGAGCGAGCGAGTCGACGCCTGGCCCGCGGTTGACGCCGTCTTCGAGCCCCTCGAGCGTGAGCACGCGTGTCAGAATGAGGTCGGCGTCGTTCGCTTCGCCGCGCCAGAGTGCGCCGGTCGGAACGCGGCTCTCGAACACCGTGCCCTCGGCCGCGCCGGCGCCGATCTTCTCGTGCACGCGATGCCAGCCGGGCGGCGTCTTGAGCGATCCGTCGGCGCCGCCGATGCCGGCGAGCGCGGTCGAGACCGGCCACTCGCCGATGGCGCGCCCCTCCTCGATCACGACCAGACGCTGGCGTCGCGTGTCCACCAGCAGTACGCGCGGCGGCAGCTCGCGATAGGGCGAGCGCGGCCGCCCGAGCGCCGCGTGCGCGAGCGCGAGCGCCCGCTCACCCCGCGCCGATGGCGTCGGAATCACGCGCGCACCGCCCGCGATCGCTCCGGAATCACGCGCGCGCGAACAGCCGAAACGCGAGCCACGCCCAGCCCACGATCAGGCTGAGCCCGCCGAACGGCGTGACGAGCCCGAGCCACGTGGGAGCGCCGAGCGCGAGCGCGTAGAGGCTGCCCGAGAAGAGAACGACGCCAGTGGTCAGCAGCGCGGCGGGGCCCCGGGCCAGCGTTGCTTCGGCGCGGGGCGAGTCCGTGCCCGCTCCGGCGAGCCCGATCGCCACCAGCGCGATCGCGTGCAGCAGGTGGTAGCGCACGGCGGTCTCGAACACGCGCATGTGGGTCTCATCGAGCCGCGATGAGAGCCCATGCGCACCGAACGCTCCCGCCACGACGCCGAGCGCGGCGAGCAGCGCGCCCATGGCGGCGATCTGCGGTGAGCCGGTGCGGGGCGCTCTTTGTGACACGTCGGCCATTCCACCTCCTTGCGCGGCAACATACACCGCGATTCCCGGCGCGGTCGAATCCGGCGCGGTCGAATCCGGCGCGGTCCGAATCCCGCGCGGTCGAATCCGGCGCCGTCGAATGCCGGCGTGGTCGAATCCCGCGCGGTCCGAATCCCGCGCGGGCGAATCCCACGCCGCCCCACGCCGCCGCGTTGGCACCCGCGGACGCGAGTGCTAACCTCTTCTCATGTCCACGTTCGGATTCGCGATGTTGTGCCTCGCATCGTTCGTGGTGCCCATTCCGCTGATCGCCTGGCTGGATCGCGCGCCCAAGAGCGGGCCAAAGCCGCCCCCCCTCTAGCCGATGTACGCCGGCCACTTCGCCGCGGGACTCGCGCTCAAGGCCCGCAAGCCCGAGGCGCCCACGTGGGCGCTGCTCGTGGGCACCGGGCTGCTCGACATCCTGTTCGGACCGTTCGTGGCGCTCGGCATCGAGCGCGCGACCGTAACGCCGGGACAGCCGCCTGGCTTCCGGCTCGATTTCATCGACTGGTCGCATTCGCTGGCGATGTCGCTGGTGTGGTCGGTCGCGTATGCCGCGCTGTTCTGGAAACGCGGCCGCGACATCGCGGCGGTGCTGGGCTTCGCCGTGTTCTCGCACTTCCTGCTCGATCTGCCCATGCACCCGGCCGATCTCGCGCTGTGGCCGGGCTCGGCCGTTCACCTCGGGTTCGGGCTCTGGCACACGCCGTACTACTGGTGGTTCGAGCTGGCGTGCATCGCCCTTGGCTGCGGCTATTACTGGGCACGCGCGCGCCGGTTGCGCTCGTTTGGCGGGCATGCGGCGTGGGCGTGCGCGGTGGTGCTGGCGTTGCACGTGATGAACGCGCCGTGGCTTTCTTCCGGGCGTTGAGCAGGAGCTTGACGAAGCCGACGGTCTAGCTCGCGCGCGCGTTCGCACGCGCCCGAGATCGGCGCATCGCGATCGCTCGTTGAAGAGGCGCCGGCGCGCTGACAACGAATTCACTTGACAGCTTTCGCGGCTTTGGCTGAGCCGCGGCCGTTGGCGCGCTTGCGAGCGCGCGGCAGCACGCTGCAGCACGCGCTGAGTCGCAAGACGGCGCACTCGTCGAGCGCGATGTCATGGTGCGCGGCGTAGCGCGCGTGGCGTGGCTCTGCGAGCGCCGAAATAGCCCATGATAAGAACGAGCGTCAGGATGTCGACCACCTGCCCCCCGGCAAGGACTCATGTCATGCGCACGTTCTCGCTTTCCAAGCTCGGCGATTCCGAGCTCGAGCGGCAGCTCGCCTCGCTCGTCGCCCAGGATCGCGTCACCACCGCCACGCTGCTCGCCCACATCGCCGAGTTCGACGCCCGGCGCCTGTACCTGCCGGCCGC
>Ga0209698_10000500_pt1 | contig 44930 bp, 31 predicted proteins | sample LitLauG_LLR_2012_FD_187203 | JGI IMG/M metagenome (GOLD analysis project Ga0209698, IMG submission 187203) | Freshwater sediment microbial communities from Pennsylvania, USA - Little Laurel Run_MetaG_LLR_2012 (SPAdes) (version 2) | ecosystem: Environmental > Aquatic > Freshwater > Creek >...
GCCGGGCGGGGGTCGGGGTCGGCACCGGCGGCGCGGGCGGCGGCCGCCGCCGGGGAGTCCGGCCGGGCACGCAGCACCCAGCCCTCCACGGTGTGCTGGCGGGCCCGGCCCAACGCGAGCGCGCCGGCCGGGACGTCGGAGGTGATCACCGAGCCGGCGCCGGTGTACGCACCATCGCCCACCTGCAGGGGTGCGACGAGCATCGTGTCCGAGCCGATGCGCACCTCGTCGCCGACGCGGGTGCGGTGCTTGGCCACGCCGTCGAAGTTCACCACGATGGTGCCGGCGCCCAGGTTCGTGCCGGCGCCGATCTCAGCGTCGCCGACGTAGGACAGGTGCGGCACCTTCGAGCCGGGCCCGACGGTGGAGTTCTTCACCTCGACGAAGGCGCCGGCCTTGGTGTCCATGCCCAGGCTGGTGCCCGGCCGCAGGTAGGTGAACGGCCCGACCACCGAGCCCGGGCCGATGTGCGCGCCTTCGCACCACGACACCCGCACCACCGCGTCCTGGCCCACCACGGTGTCGCGCAGCGTGGAGTCCGGGCCGACGACCGCCCCGGCACCTACCGAGGTGGTGCCCAGCAGGCGGGTGTGGGGCAGGACCACGCAGTCCGCCGCGAGCCGCACCCCGACGTCCAGCCAGGTGGTGGCCGGGTCGACCACCCCCGCACCGTCGCGCATCGCCGCGGCGACCAGGCGGTCCCGCAGCACGGCGGCAGCGGCGGCGAGCTGGGCCCGGTCGTTGACCCCGGCGACCGCGGCGGGGTCGGGGACCGGCCACGCCGCGACCCGGCGGCCGGCGGCGGCATAGGCCGCCAGAACGTCGGGCAGGTACTCCTCCCCCGCGGCGTTGGCGTCGCCCAGCCCGGCCAGCGCGTCGGCCAGACCACCCAGGGCGAGGACCAGCAGCCCGGTGTTGACCTCGCGCACCTGCCGCTGCGCCGGCGTGGCGTCCCGCTCCTCCACCACCGCGGCCACGGTGCCGTCAGCCCCGCGCAGCACCCGCCCGTACCCGGTCGGGTCGTCGAGCTCGGCGGTGGCCACAGTCGCCGCCGCCCGGGCCCGCGCATGGGCGCCCAGCAGGTCCGCGAGCAGCTGCGTGGTGACCAACGGGGTGTCGGCGGTGACGACCAGGACGGGGGTGTCGGGGTCCGCGTCGCCCCCCAGCGCCCGGCCCAGCGCGGGCAGCGCCAACCGGGTGGCGTCCCCGGTGCCCCGCTGCTGGTCCTGTACGACACACGCCGCGGCCGGGGCACACCGCGCCACCTCCGCGGCCACCGCCTCGCGGCCGTGCCCGACCACCACGGCGACCGCGGCGGGCGACAGGCCGTCGCACGCGGCGAGCACGTGGCCCAGCAGGCTGCGGCCCGCCACCTCGTGCAGCACCTTGGGCAGTGCCGAGCGCATTCGACGGCCCTGCCCGGCGGCGAGGACGACCACAGCGGGGGCGAGCGCGCTCACGGCTCTCCTCTGCGGCGAGGGGCGGGTGCCGCGCGCGACGCGCGGGCGACCCCGAGGGTACCGCCCGGCAAACGGGGGACGAACAGCCGTTCCGCCGGCTGGATTCGAACCAACACTGAACAGCTCCAAAGGCTGTCGGGCTGCCAATTACCCCACGGCGGACCGCTCCGGTACAGCGACGGTCAATCCTGGCATGCCGCACCGCGCGGCTGGGCAGGTTACGCGACCGTAGGTTAGGTTCGACGCTGGGAGGCCGTCCCGACTGTCGCCTCACGACCACCCGCGGAGTGCCGATGACCCAGACCCTGCCCCCCGCCAGCGGCACCCTCGGCGCGGAGCGCAAGCGCCCCTGGGAGCAGGTCGCCCTCCTGGCGTTCGTCGTCCTCCCCCTGGCCGCGGTGGTCGCTGCGATCCCGGTCGCCTGGGGATGGGGGGTGTCGTGGACCGACCTGGTCCTGGCCGTGGCGTTCTACCTCGTCAGCGGCTTCGGCATCACCGTCGGCTTCCACCGCTACTTCACCCACAGCGCCTTCAAGGCGGTGCGCCCGCTGCGCGTCGCGCTGGCCGTCGCCGGCAGCCTGGCCGTCGAGGGCCCGGTGGTGCGATGGGTGGCCGACCACCGCAAGCACCACGCCTACTCCGACCGCGAGGGCGACCCGCACTCCCCGTGGCGCTTCGGGCCGGGCTTCTGGTCGCTGACCAAGGGGCTGGCCTGGGCCCACGTCGGATGGCTGTTCGACGCCGAGCAGACCAGCCAGACCAAGTACGCCCCCGACCTGCTCGCCGACCCAGCGGTGGTGCGGGTGTCGCGCTCCTTCCTGGCGATCACGGCGGCCTCCCTGCTGGTGCCCGCAGCGCTCGGCGGCCTGCTCACCTGGTCGTGGCGCGGCGCGGTGCTCGCCCTGTTCTGGGCCGGCCTGGTCCGCATCGCGGTGCTGCACCACGTGACGTGGTCGATCAACTCCATCTGCCACGTCTACGGGCGACGCCCGTTCCTGACCCGTGACCACGCCGGCAACGTCGCGTGGCTGGCCGTCGCGTCCCTGGGCGAGTCGTGGCACAACCTGCACCACGCCGACCCCACCTGCGCCCGCCACGGTGTGCTGCCCCACCAGGTGGACCCCAGCGCGCGGGTGATCGCCTGGGCGGAGCGGGCCGGCTGGGCCTACGACGTGCGGTGGCCGAAGGCGGAGCGGCTCGCGGCCCGGCGGGTGCCCGCCGCGTGAGCGACGACGGCGCGGTCCGACCGGTCCGGGGACGGATGACCGGCAAGCAGCGCCGGGCGCAGCTAATCGACATCGGCCGTCGGCTGTTCGCCGAGAAGGGCCTGGAGGGCACCACCGTCGAGGAGATCGCGGCGCAGGCCGGCGTGAGCAAGCCGGTCGTCTACGAGCACTTCGGCGGCAAGGAGGGCCTGTACGCGGTGGTGGTGGACCGCGAGATGAGCCAGCTGCTCGACCAGGTCACCGGCGCGCTGACCGCCGGGCACCCCCGCGAGCTCCTCGAGCAGGCCGCGATGGCGCTGCTGGACTACGTGGACTCCAGTGCCGACGGCTTCCGGATCCTGGTCCGTGACTCCCCCGTCGGCTCCTCGACCGGCACCTTCGCCAGCCTGATCAACGACATCGCCAGCCAGGTCGAGCACATCCTGGCCGCGGAGTTCCAGGCGCGCGGGTTCGAGACCACCTACGCGCCGCTGTACTCCCAGATGCTGGTCGGGATGGTCGCGCTGACCGGGCAGTGGTGGCTGGACGCCCGCAGGCCGCGCAAGTCCGACGTGGCCGCGCACCTGGTCAACCTGGCGTGGAACGGGCTGTCCGGCCTGGAGGTGCACCCGCGCCTGATCCGGCCTTAGCCGGCGCGCGGCTACCCTGCGCGGGTGGACGCATCCGACGAGGTGGACGCCCTCGTCGCCGCGTGGCGCCGCGAGCGCCCCGACCTCGACGTCACCGCGCTGGAGGTGCTCAGCCGGGTGACCCGGCTGGCCCGCCACCTGGACCGGGATCGTCGCGTCGCCTTCGCCGCGCACGGGCTGGACCCCGGCGAGTTCGACGTGCTGGCGGCGCTCCGCCGCTCCGGGCCGCCGTACCAGTTGCCCCCGCGCCTGCTGCTGGCCGCCACGCTGGTCACCAGCGGCACGATGACCAGCCGGGTGGACCGCTTGGCGCACCAGGGGCTGGTGGAGCGAGCGGAGGACCCGGACGACCGCCGTGGGGTGCTCGTGCGGCTCACGCCCACCGGCCGCCACCGCGTCGACGCCGCCCTGGCGGGGCTGCTGGACCGCGAGGAGCGGCTGCTCGCGGGCCTGTCCGACCAGCAGCAGGCAGGCGTGGCGGACGCGCTGCGGGTGGTCCTGGCGCCGCTGGACACCGCGGGGCCGGAGCCGGCCCCCGCCGAGGGCGTCTAGGGCGCTAGCGCCAGCGACCAGCCCACCCCGCCTGACGCGGGGTTGTCCGCGCTCGCGACCAGGCCGGGTGCGCTACCGGCCGGCACGGCGGCGGCGGAGTCCGCGACCACGGCGGTGACACGCCCCAGGCCCGGATCGGCCACGGCCGCGCGCTGCGTCACCCCCGCCGGCGGGGTCAGCGCGCCCACGGTGGAGGACTTCGCGGCCCAGTAGCTGACCACCCAGTCCCCGCTGTTGGCCAGCCCGCTCAGCCCGGGGGTCGACACCGCGGCGCCGGACTGCGAGGTCACCCACGAGGCTGCCAGCGTGCCGTCGACGGGGCCACTGGGGGCGGTGCCTGCGTAGGCCGTGAGCACCAGGGTGCCCTTGTAGGTGCCGGCGAACTGGACGCTGACGACGCTGTTCGGGTCGGCGGTGGTCGCCACGCGCTGCCATACGGTGCTGGTCAGCTGGGCCGTGGTCACCGACCCGACCGCCGCCCACCCGGCCGGGGCGGTGATCGCGCCCGGCGCGGCACCCGTCGCGATCAGCAGCATCCCGTCCCCGGCGCTCACGTCCGGCGGGACGGTGACGGACTCCGCGGCTGCGTAGCCGGTGGCGACGGACTGGTCGACGAAGCTGATCGGGGTCGCGGGGGGCGGGGCTGCGGTCACGGTCTGCGACGTCTGCGCCGAGTCGCCCAGAGTGCTGGTGACGGTCAGGGTCACGGGGTAGGTGCCGGGAGCGGCGTAGACGTGCGCCGGTGCCACCCCGCTCCCCTGGCTCCCGTCCCCGAAGTCCCAGGTGTAGCTGGCCACCGAGCTGCCCAGGGCGGTGGAGGCCGAGGCGTCGAACGTGCAGCCCAGCGCCACACAGGACGGCGCGAACGACGCGGTCGGGGCGGGCACCGCCATCGTGAACATGGCACGGCTCGCCCAGTTCAGGCCGTCGATGGACGGCCCGGAGACCACCTGCTCACTGCTCGCGGCGGGCGCGCCGTTGGCGAAGGCCACCGTGTGCAGTGTGCCGTCCACCCGGTCGCCGTAGTACAGGGTGCTCCCGGACAGGAACATCCCCGACACGTCGGCCAGGGTGGGGTCCGTGGGCGTGGCCTGCTGTCCCTCCAGCGCCCCGAGGATCCCGTCGCCTGCACCGGGCTCGAACGCGCGCCAGTGCAGGACCGGGGAGCCGTACAGCGTGTAGTACAGCCGGCCGCCGGCGGCGACCATCCCCGTCACCTGCTGCATCTCCGCGCCGTACAGGGTGGGCGGGGCGCCGGTGTAGTCCGGGGTGCAGATGCCCTTGCCGCAGCCGGAACCCGTCTGCGTCGTGTCCCACCGCGGGTCCAGGTAGGGGTCGACGACGGCTACGCCGCTCACCGTGTCGCCGTCGAAGTGCGCGGAGTAGAGCTGCCCGTCGGTCCAGCCGAAGTACAGCGTCCCGCCGACGAGGACCGCGCCGCGGACCTGCGACCAGTCGAAGCCGCCCGGCGCGGACGCGCTGGACCGCGGCGCGGTGGGCGTGCGGACCGGTCCGGGGTTGCCGTACGACGGCGGTCCGGTCACCGGGCGGGTGGGCGCACCGCCCGAGCTCGGCCCTGGGGTCGGCCCAGCGGTCGGCCCTGGGGTCGCCGTCGGGCTCGGCGCGGGGGTGACCTTGGGCGTTGCGCTCGCGGACGGCGCCGGGGGAGGAGCAGGTGCGACCCTCGGCTGTGCGACCGCGGCGGCAGGGGCGACGGCGGCGGGCGTGGGACCGCCACCGGTCATGTACCGGGTGGTCAGGGCCGCATAGGGGGAGTCGGGCGGGGTGGCCTCGTCACTGCGCACCACCTCCAGGGCGCTGACCATCGGGTTGGCTCCCGACACCGGGGTGAAGGTGACCGTCAGCTGCCCCGAGGCGGGCACCGTGGCCGGGACGGTGACCGCCTCCCCGACCTCGTTGCCCACCACCGCGACAGCGTCGTAGTTCACCAGCGACGGCTGGCCGTCCACGGACACGTTGAACACGCGCTGACCCGCCTTCGCCGTGCAGGTGCACTGGTTGGCGAAGTACAGCCGCAGGTTCACCGGCGTGCCGGAGGGCACGGCGAAGGTGTAGGTCATGCCAGCCGAGCCCCCGCAGGACAGCCGCTGCGTCTCGAACAGTGCCCACGGCGCCCCGGCCGGCACGGACGCGTTCACCGTGGTCACCGGCGGGTAGCTCGCCGTAGCCGTGCATCCGGGCGCCTGCACCCCCGAGACGGTCAGCCCCGGTGTGGCGGTGTCCGGCAGCCAGTTCGGGCCGTCGTCGCTGGCCGCCAGGCCCGGACCCCCGGCCACCACCCGGTACAGCACGTTGGTCGCCGCGCCGGTCGCCGGCAGGCTGCCGGCGAGGAACGCGTCCGCCGGCAGGGCCGCGGTGGTGGGGACGGTCGGCGCGCTGCCGCCGGCGACGGGGAAGCCGGCGACCAGGCCGCGGTAGTAGGAGGTCGACGGCGCGGTGTAGCTGCCGATCCAGTCCTGGTCGCTGCCCACGTACAGGCCCTGCGCGGTCGCCAGGAGCGCGTAGGCGCCGTCCCCGCGCGGGTTGCGGCCCGGGTCCCAGGCCAGCGGCAGGCCGTTGACCGGGTCCAGCGCGGCAATGCCCGGACGGACGACCGCACCGGGCCCGGCATAGTCGACGCCGCGCGGGTTGTTCAGCCACCGCTGGTGGCCCCCGACGTACACCGCGGTGTCGGTGACGGCGACCGACAGCAGGCTGTCGTTGCCCGTCAGGTCCACCCAGGTCGGGAGGACGTCGGGTGCGGGGGTGGCCGGGAACAGCGCGGCCCCGTCGCACAGGGCGTGGGTGCCGTCGGTGTTGACCATCGTGGTCCCCGCGGCGCCGGTGCTGACCACGGCGAACGAGGTGCCGCTCGGGGAGTAGGAGACGCCACGCACGTAGGTGTCGTAGGCGTTTGCGTTGCATCCAGCGGTGAACGCGTCGGTGTTCCAGGCGTCCACGCCTGCCGAGGTCGCGGCGAGGTCCAGCATGAGGATCTGGTCGCGGGCCAGCGCGCCGGCGTGGGTGAAGTTCCCCAAGACGACCGCCCGGGTTCCCCCGGGGGCGACGTCGATGGCACGTCCGCCGACAGGGGCGTCCGCGACGCACTTGGGGTGCCCGGTCGTCCCGCAGCCCGCCGCGTTCTGCCCGCGGTAGTTGTGGTGCCCGCTCAGCACCACGTTGAGGTAGCGGTCCACCGCACCGCTGGTCGCGTTGATGCTGGCCAGCCCTCCGGCCGCGGTGCTGCCCAGCGCGGAGAACACGCCCGCCAGGAGCAGGTGGGTGCCGACCAGTGCGACGCCGTCGACCTCGCTGCCGGCGGGCATCACCGGCGGGGTGAAGCTGGCGACCCGCGCGCCCGTCATGGCACTGACGAGGGCGACCCCGGTCTGCGCGACCCCGTCGACGTGGTGGAACTGCCCGGCCAGGTACACCGTGCCCGGGATCGGGCCGGCGGCGATGGCGAGCACCGCCCCGTCGAGCACCGGACGGAAGGTGGTCACCAGCGTCCCCGTGGCCGCCGTCCAGCTCGCCACGTAGGGGGTCGGCACCTGGTCCGCGACGGCGGTGTCCCCGGGGGGCTCCGCGGTGGTGAAGGTGCCGCCGGCGAAGATCTGGCCACTGGCCTGCGCCAGGTCCAGGACCGTGCCGCCGGCGAGGTTGGGGGTAGGCAGCGACGGCACCGCGGAGACGACCACTCCTTGCGTGACCCCCGCGGCGGACGCACCGTCGGGCAGGACCGCGGTGGCAAGGGCGGCCGCCGCCAACGGGGCAAGCCACCGCCACGCCACCGCGCGCATGCTGCAGATCACTTCCCCGGTGTCGTGGTGAGGGCGCGAGGCACGCCCGGGCTGCGGCCCAGCCTACGAGCCGTCACCCACCGACAGGGAGCTGCGGCACCAGGTCTGTCCGAACGGGGGAGCGCTGCGCGGGGTTAGCCGCGGTGGGCCAGCCAGGCCTGCGGGGAGTCCAGCAGGGCCCGCACCCGCTTGGGCATCTGGTCGGCGACGAGGTCGGCCACGCTGATCGACTCCAGCACCCCGCGCACCGCCGCCCGGGTGGCGACCCACACCTGCGGGAGCGCGGCTGCAGCACCGACGTAGGCGGTGTCCTCCGGGCGCAGCCCGCGCACCGTGGCGAGGGGGCCGTCCACCGCGCGTAGCACGTCGGCGACGGAGATCTCCTCCGCGGCGGCCGCCAGCCGGTAGCCGCCGGCGGACCCGCGCCTGCTGGTCACCAGCCCGGCCCGACGCAGCGTGGACAGGATCGCCTCGAGGAAGGCCGGCGGTAGTCCCTGGCGCGCAGCGAGCACCTCGACGGACAGGAACTCCTCCGGGGGGGCCACAGCGAGCTCCGCCATGGCGCGCACCGCATAGTCCGCCCGCGCCGAGATGTGCACGGGCCCCATGATGCCGCACCGAGGAGCCTCGGACCGACCGACCGACCGACCGACCGGTCGCACCCCCACCGGGCCGCTCGCCGGCTAGCCGTCCACGGACTCGGCCAGCTCGAGCCAGCGCCCCTCCGCCTCCTCGCGCTGCGCGCGCAGCGCGCGGGCCTGGACGTCCAAGGCCGCTACCTGCTGGTGGTCGGCCGCCACGGCCGTCATTGCCTCGTGCAGCGCGAGCTCCTGCTCCCCCAGCCGCGCCATGGTGCGCTCCAGGCGGGCCAGCTCCTTGGCCGCCTCGCGGCGCTGCGCCGCGGTCGAGCGCACCCCTGACCGCGCCGGGGCCGGCGGCTGGGGAGCCGCCTCGGCCTCCCGGCGGCGCAGGTAGTCCTCCACCCCGCCGGGCAGGTCCACCACGCTGCCGTCGCCGAACAGCCCGAGCTGGCGGTCGCACACCCGCTCGAGCAGGTACCGGTCGTGGGACACGACCACGACGGTGCCCGGCCAGTCGTCGAGCAGGTCCTCCAGCGCGGCCAGGCTCTCCACGTCGAGGTCGTTCGTCGGCTCGTCGAGCAGCAGCACGTTCGGGGAGGCCATCAGCAGCCGCAGCAGCTGCAGACGGCGCCGCTCCCCGCCGGACAGCCGGGCCACCGGGGTGGCGAGGCGGGCGGCGGTGAAGCCGACCCGCTCGGCGAGGCGGGCGGCGGTCACCTCCTTGCCGTCGGCGTCCACCACGACGCGCGCGACCTCCTCGACGGCCTCCAGCGCCCGCGGGTAGTCCGGCAGGGCGCGGGCCTCCTGGTCCAGGTACGCCAGCCGCACGCTCGCGCCGACCACGCGCCGACCCGCACTGGGGGGGGTGAGGCCCGCGAGCGCGTCCAGCAGGGTGGTCTTGCCGGAGCCGTTCGCCCCGAGCACGCCGACGCGCTCGCCGGGCGCCAGCCGCACCGTGACCTGGGACAGCACGGCGCGCCCGCCCCTGGTCAAAGTGGCGTCCTCCAGCTCGACGACGCGCCGACCCAGGCGCGCGGCGGCGACCCGGCGCAGGCTGACGGAGTCCCGGGGCGCCGGCTCGGCGGCGATCAGCGCGGCCGCCGCCTCCACCCGGAACCGCGGCTTGGTGGAGCGGGCGGGCGGCCCGCGTCGCAGCCAGGCCAGCTCCTTGCGCAGCAGGGCGGTGCGCCGACCCTCGGCGAGCGCGGCGGCACGCTGGCGCTCGGTGGAGGCCAGCACGTAGGCGGCGTACCCGCCGTCCGTGACGTGCACCGCACCGTCGGCCACCTCCCACGTGCGATCCGCGATCGCGTCGAGGAACCACCGGTCGTGGCTGACCGCCACGACGGCGGGCCGGGTAGCCGTCAGCACTCGCGCCAAGGCGGCCACACCTTCTACGTCGAGGTGGTTGGTCGGCTCGTCGAGCAGCAGGACGTCCAGGTCGCCCAGCAGCAGGCCGGCCAGCGCGGCCCGCCGGCGCTCCCCGCCGGACAGCTGCCCCACCACCGCGTCGAGACTGACGCCCCCCAGCACCCCGGCGACCACGTCACGCGCCGCGGCATCGGCGAGCAGCGCGTGGTCGGGCCGCCCTCCCGCGACGGCGTCGCGGACGCTGGCCTGCGCGGGCAGGGAGTCCACCTGGCTGAGCACCCCGACCCGTACCCCGCCCGCCCGGGCCACGCGACCGCCGTCGGGGACCAGCTGGCCGGCCAGTGCGGCCAGCAACGTCGACTTCCCCGCGCCGTTGCGCCCGACGACGCCGACTCGGTCACCGGCCTCCACGCCGACGCTGACCGAGTCGAGGACCGCGCGGGTGCCCCGGATGACCACCAGGGCGTCGGCGACCAGCAAGGGGCTCACGCGGGGTCGGGCTCCTCGTCGACCGTGCGGGCACCGTGCACCGGCCCGTCCGCCCGGCGCACGGTGCGGCACACCCCCGAGGCGGACAAGGCGACGGCGAGGTCGAGGGCGTGCTCCTCCCCGGCGGCCAGGAACGCACACGTCGGGCCGGACCCCGACACCACCGTTCCCAGTGCGCCGTACTCCTCCCCCACCGCGAGGGTGCGCCCCAGCCCGGGGCGCAGCGAGACCGCTGCGCGCTGCAGGTCGTTGCTCAGCGTCGCGCCGAGCGCCTCGGCGTCGCCGGAGCGCAGCGCAGCCATGAGGCCGTCGGACAGGCGCGGCTCGGGCAGGTACGTGCCGGCGCGCAGCCGGTCGCACTCGGCGTACACCGCGGGCGTCGACAGACCGCCGTCGGCCAGCGCAAGCACCCAGTGGAACCGGCCGCTGGACAGCGCCGGGGTCAGCCGCGCCCCGGTACCGACCCCCACCGCCGTCCCGCCGAGCAGCGCGAACGGGACGTCCGCACCCAGGCCCGCGGCGAGCTCGACGAGGTCCGCCCGGGACAGCCGCGTGCCCCACAGCGCGTCGCAGGCCACCAGGGCGCCCGCGGCGTCCGCGCTGCCGCCGGCCAGCCCCGCGGCCACCGGGATCGAGCGGTGCAGGCGCAGCGCTACCCCGGCCGCGACACCGGTGGCCTCGGCGAGCGCGGCCACGGCGCGCACCGCGAGGTTCTCCGTGCCGGTGGGCAGCTCGTCGGCTCCCTCGCCGAGCACCACGACGCGGACGCCGGCGTCGGCCGCCCGGACGGTGACGCTGTTGGTGAGCCCGACCGCGTGGTAGACGCTGACCACGTCGTGGTACCCGTCGGGCCGCGGCGCACCCACCGCCAGCTGCAGGTTTATCTTCGCCGGCACACGCACACTCACCGCCGGGGACACTGCTGCATGCTAGGGCTGGGCCGCCGGCAATGCCCTGGCTAGGGCCGCGAAGGCGTCCAGGTCCAGCTGCTCGCCGCGCGCGGCGGGGTCCACCCCTGCCTCGATGGCGAGGGCCTGCGCGGCGGCGGTGCTGCCCGCCAGCACGGCCAGGGTGGTGCGCAGCGTCTTGCGGCGCTGGGCGAACGCCGCGTCCACCACGGCGAACACCGCCTCGCGGGTGACGTCCGGGGGCGGTGCCGTGCGGTCCAGCGCGACCAGGGCCGAGTCCACCCGGGGCGCCGGCCAGAAGACCGACGGGGGCACCGACCCCACGCGGCGCGCGATCCCGAAGTAGCGCGCCTTGACCGACGGCACCCCGTAGGTGCGCGAACCCGGCGGGGCGACCAGCCGGTCGGCGACCTCCGCCTGCACCATGACTAGAACCCGGGACAGCCCGGGCAGCGTGGCCAGCAGGTGCAGCAGGCAGGGCACCGCGACGTTGTACGGGAGGTTCGCCACCAGGGCCGTCGGCGCGCCCGCGAGGTCGGCGGCGGTGATCCGCAGGGCGTCACCCCGCACGACGGCCAGCGCGCCGGCCTGGGCAGGGGCGTAGCGGGCGATGGTCGCCGGCAGCGCGGCCGCGAGGACGGGGTCGATCTCCACGGCGGTCACCGGGTGGCCGTCGGCGAGCAGCGCCAAGGTGAGCGAGCCCAGCCCCGGCCCCACCTCCAGCACCTCGGCCGCGGGGGCCAGGCCCGCGGCTCGCACCACCCGACGGACGGTGTTGGCGTCGACGACGAAGTTCTGGCCCCGCGTCTTGGTGGGCCGAAGCCCCAGCTGCGCTGCCAGTTCGCGCACCTGGGCCGGGCCGAGCAGCTGGGGGGCGGGCAGGCTCAGAGCAGGGCCCCGCAGGCCGGCCAGGCGGCCCGGCCCTCGCGGTCGTAGAGCAGCTGCGCGCGGTAGGTCTGCTGCGCAGGGCTGGCCGAGGCCGGGTTGCCGCTGCCCCCCACCGAGGCCCACGCGCCGAGGCTGAACTGGTACAGCCCGAAGTAGGCGCCGCCGCCACCGACCGCGGTCGGGTTCCCGCCGGACTCGCAGTCGGCAAGCGCCGTCCAGTCCAGTCCCCCACCCGAACCAGCGGCGGTAACGGGGGGAGGCGCGACGGGCGCCGGTGGGGCAGCCGGCGCGGGAGTCGCCGTGCCGACGCGGATCACCGCGTCGCGAGTGGGGCGCAGGGTGTGCTCAGCGACCAGGCGCTGCCCGATAGGACGCCCGTCGCGCAGCGTCACCGCCCAGACCTGCTCGACCAGGCCGTCGAGGCCGGCCTGGCTGACCAGCTGGGTGCCCACCGGCAGGCCCGCGTCGGCGACCTGGTGGGTGGCGTAGGGCACGGACACCACGACGTCCCGCTGGTCCACGCCCACGGTGGTGAGAACCACCGTGGCGCCGGTGGTGGGGACCGGCGCGGTGGTCGCGACCCGGTCCCCGGACCTCAGGCGCACACCGGCCTGGGCGAGCACCTGCGACCAGGTGGTGGCGGTCGTCAACTCGGCCAGCCAGCGCCCGGCCAGGTCGAGGCGGACGTGCTGGGGCAGCCGCAGCGACAGCGCCAGGCCCTCTGGAGGGATCGGGGTGCCGGCCGCGAGGTCGAGCACCGCGCCGGGGTAGCGGGCCCTCACCCAGGGAGCGAAGGCCCCCACAGTGCGCGCGACGGTCCAGGTCTGCTGGCTGACCCCACCGGCGTCGACCCACACCGGCCGAGCAGTGGTGAGGGTGACCGTCATCCCAGTGCGCACGGCGGTGGACGCCGGCGGCGTCAGCGCGTCGTGCGGTCCGGGGTGCACGCCCTGCTCGCTGAGCAGGGCGCCGACGGTGGGGGCGAAGCTGTGCACGCTGCGTGCGGCACCGTCGACCACGACGGTCACCGAGTGGTCGGCGTGGGCGTAGGCGAGCGGCCCGGCCAGCAGGCCTACCAGGACGACCGCCTGCACAGCGTGCACCGCGCGCACCGTCCGCCGAGCCCGCACTGCACTCCTGACGCCGCTGGGTCCGGGCACGGGGGGACGGGGCGCACGCGCCGCGTCCGGCATCCCGATCCGGCCGTAGGTCGGCGACGCTAGCCAACGGGGGCGCACAGGCCAAAAATTGCCACCCCACCTGCCCCACTACTTCCTTCCAGCACCACCCGCCCCCTGGGTCGCGGTCGCCGGCTACCAGGGGCCGAATGCGGCCTCGGACGTCGCGTCGACAGCGCGGGCCAGCTCGTCGACCGTCTCACCCCGGGCGGCCGCCATCGCGGCCAGGGTGAGCGGGATCAGGTAGGAGGCGTTCGGGCGGCCGCGGTAGGGCACCGGGGCCAGGAACGGGGCGTCGGTCTCCACCAGGAGCTGGTCGCGCGGCACCACGGCCACCGCCTCCCGCAGCGTCGCCGCGTTGGAGAACGTCACCGTGCCGGCGAAGGAGAGCAGGTAGCCGCGGGCGGCGCACACCGCCGCGAAGGCCGCGTCCCCGCTGAAGCAGTGCAGCACGACGATGTCCGGCGCACCCTCCTCGTCCAGGACCTCCAGCACCCGGGCATGGGCGTCACGGTCGTGGATCACCAACGGCTTGGCCAGGTCGTGCGCCAGCCGGATGTGCGCGCGGAACGCCTCCTCCTGCACCGCCCGGCCCGCCGGGGGAGTCCGGAAGTAGTCCAGCCCGGTCTCCCCGACGGCGCGCACCCGAGGATGGGCCGCGAGCGTCGCCACCTCGTCCATCGCGGCGGCGAGGGCCGCCGGCCCCTCCTGCTCGTCGATCCGCGGCGCCTCGTTGGGGTGCAGTGCCACGCCGGCCACGACGTCCGGGGTGGCGGACGCCACCTCCACCGACCAGCGTGCGCTCGGTAGGTCGCAGCCGATCTGCACCAGCCGGGTGACCCCCACGGCGCGAGCCGCGGCCAGCGCGTCGCCCACCCCCAGCCAGGCGTCCCCGTCGCGGATGTCGAGGTGGCAGTGGCTGTCGACGACCGGGTGCGGCAGGGCCGGCGGGGCGGGGGGGTAGCTGGTGTCGCGGCGGCGACCGGCTGCTGCCCTGGCGCGGACAGGGGTGGCCTCGGGGGGCTGGGTCACCCGGTCATCCTGCCGCAGTGCCACGGCCGGACGGCCCCTGCGCCCGCCGTCAGGCCGATTCCTCGATCCGCGGGAACAGTCCCTCCCCCTTGGTCACTGTTGTGCCGGCCGGAAGCTGGCCCGGTCGCGCCGCGTCGGCGAGCCGCTGGTCTGCCAACGGCCCCAGCGCCTCGTGCGCGCCGAGGGAGTCCCACATGGCGGCCGCGGTGGAGGGCATGACCGCTGCCAGCAGGACGGCGAGAGCCCGCAGCGCGTCCGCGGCGGTCGCGAGCACGGTGCCCACCCGGGCTCGCGCGGTGGGGTCCGTGTCGACGTCGCGCCACACGTGCCAGGGCTGCTGCTCGGTCAGGTAGCCGTTGGTGGCCACGACGAGCGCGTACAAGGCAGCGAGCGCGTCCGCCAGACGAAGCTCCTCCACGGCCGCGTCGGCGTCGGCCAGCGCCGTGGCCATCGCCTCGTGGACAGCCACCTCCGCCGGACCGGGCTCAGCTACCGGGACCGAGCCGTCGCAGTAGCGCACCAGCATCGCGGTGACCCGCGACGTCAGGTTGCCCAGCCCGTTGGCCAGCTCAGCGGTGTAGCGGGCGTGCAGGTCCTCCCACGAGAACGAGCCGTCGGCACCGAACTGGATGGCGCGCAGGAAGTACCAGCGGAACGCGTCCGCACCGAAGGTGTCCACGATGTCGGCGGGCGCGATGCCTGTGAGCCTGGTCTTCGACATCTTCTCCCCGCCGACCAGCAGCCAGCCGTGGGCGAAGACCTGGCGCGGCAGGGCGAGCCCCGCCGCCATGAGCATGGCGGGCCAGATCACCGCGTGGAAGCGCAGGATGTCCTTGCCCACCAGGTGGATGTCGGCGGGCCAGGTGGCCGCGAACATTGCCGCCCCCGCGGGGTCGGTGTCTCCCAGGCCGACGGCGGTGGCGTAGTTCAGCAGGGCGTCGAACCAGACGTAGACGACCTGGGCGGGGTCCCACGGGACGGGGATCCCCCAGTCGAAGGTGGACCGGGAGATCGACAGGTCCTCCAGGCCCGCACGCAGGAAGGCGAGCACCTCGTTGCGGGCGCTGGTGGGCGCCACCGCCTCGGGGTGGTCGGCGTAGTGCTCCAGAAGGGCTGGACCGAACTGCGAGAGGCGGAAGAACCAGTTGCGCTCGGCGAGCATCTCGACCGGCCGGTGGTGGACCGGGCACAGCGCCTGCCCGCCGGGACCCTCGAGGAGCTCGCTGGCGAGCTTGAACTCCTCGCAGCTGACGCAGTAGGGGCCCTCGTAGTCCCCCTCGTAGATGAACCCGGCGTCGAACAGCTGCTGCAGGAAGGCCTGCACGCGGCGGGTGTGGCGCTCCTGGGTCGTCCGGATGAAGTCGTCGTTGGCCACCTCCAACGTCGCCAGCATCGGACGCCACGCGCCGTCCACCAACGAGTCCGCCCACGCCTGCGGCGTCATGTCGTGCTCCTGGGCGCTGCGCAGCACCTTCTCCCCGTGCTCGTCGGTCCCGGTGAGGAACCACACGCGCTCCCCGCGCTGGCGGTGCCACCGGGTCACGACGTCGGCCGCCACCGTGGTGTAGGCGTGCCCGATGTGGGGGGCGTCGTTGACGTAGTAGATGGGGGTCGTGACGTAGAACGTCTTGGGGTCCTGGGCGTGCTCGGGCATGGCCGAAGGGTAGCGGCGCTCCCCGCGCTGGCCCGGCGGCCCGTCCCTGACCCCGACCCCGACCCCCAGCAGCCTCCGGGTGGCGTGTCCTACTCGGGGGTGGTGCGCTGCGCGGGCAGCACAGCGGGCCAGTCCGCGGGGGCGACGCTCCCGCCGCAGTGCGGGCAGCGCGCCTGGTCCCACGGCCAGCCGGACGCCGGGTCAGCGCCGGCGTAGCGGACCTCGGCGACGCCGTCACCGCCCAGCCAGCGGGTCACCTCGTATACCGCGGGCCAGACGTAGTCGCAGCGCTGGCAGCGCAGCCGCAGCGCCTCGTAGGAGCGGGTCACGTTGCGCATACGCCTCCGCCTCCCCGGGCCGCGCCTGTTACACGGCGGCGCCTCCGGCGCGCCCGCCACCAGCGTCGCGGCCGACCGCACGGACGGCAAGGGACCAAGGGCGCGACCGTTCACCCCGGCTTGGCCGCCAGCACGGCGTCGAAGACGTCGCGCCGGCTCACCCCGGCCTGGGCGGCCACCGCCCGCATGGCGTCGGCGCGGCTGGTGCCGTCCGCCTGCGCCGCCGCCACCGCTGCAGCCAGCGACGCTGGGTCGGGCGCGACTGCGGGCACCCCGGGCGCGCCGGCGACGACGAGGGTGAGCTCGCCACGCACCTCGCCCTGGGCCCAGTCGGCGAGCTCGCCCAGGGTCGCGCGGCGGACCTCCTCATGGGGCTTGGTCAGCTCCCGCGCCACGACGGCGCGCCGGTCGGCGCCGAACTGGGTGGCCATCGCGACCAAGGTGGCCGCCAGCCGGTGCGGGGCCTCGAAGAACACCAGGGTGCGCGGCTCACGGGCCAGCTCGACCAGCCGAGCGGTCCGCTCCCCCGCCCGGCGGGGCAGGAAGCCCTCGAAGCAGAACCGGTCGACGGCAAGCCCCGAGACCGCCAGCGCGGCGAGCACGGCGCTCGGCCCAGGCAGCGGGCGCACCGTGATGCCGGCGTCCGCCGCTGCCGCGACCAGCCGGTAGCCGGGGTCGGAGACGGCAGGCATCCCGGCGTCGCTGACCAGAAGGACGGTGGCTCCCGCCAGCAGCTCGGCCACCAGCTGCGGGGTGCGCGCGGCCTCGTTGGCCTCGAAGTAGGCGACCACCCGCGAGGGGTAGGCCACGCCGAGCGCCCTCGTCAGGCCGCGCAGCCGGCGAGTGTCCTCAGCGGCGACGATGTCGGCGCTGGCCAGGGCGTCGAGCAGCGCGGGTGAGGCGTCGGCGGCGCGGCCGATCGGCGTCGCCGCCACGACCAGTGTCCCGCTCACCGGCCCATGGTCGCAGGGCGCGCCGGCCTGCCGCGTGCCCTGCTGCCTACGATGGTGCAGTGGCAGGCCCGGTGGTGGACGTCCCGGCCGTGGCCTCCCCCCCACCGCCCGCCGCACCGGCGCCGATGCCGACGGGGCGGTTCGGGCCACCCATGCCGACCGACACCCTCGCGGGCTGGGTCGCCGCGGTGGCGGTCACCTTGCTGGGAGCGCTGCTGCGGCTGTGGGACCTCGCCCGACCGCACGCGATGGTCTTCGACGAGACCTACTACGTCAAAGACGCACTGAGCCTGTGGCGGTTCGGCTACGAGCGCGAGACGGTGCCCGGCGCGGACGCCAAGCTGCTGGCGGGTAACCCCCACATCTTCACGCCCACCGCCGAGTTCGTGGCCCACCCGCCGGTCGGCAAGTACGTCATCGGGCTGGGCGAGTGGCTGGTGGGGGCCTCCCCGGTGGGCTGGCGGCTCCCCGGCGCCGTGTGCGGCATCCTGCTCGTCCTGGCCACCGCGCGGATCGCCCGGCGGCTGACCCGGTCCACCCTCGTCGGCGCCGTCGCCGGTCTGCTGGTGGCGGTGGACGGTATGGCCATCGCGTTGAGCCGGACCGCCCTGCTCGACGGTCCGCTGGCCCTGTTCGTGCTGCTGTCCTTCGGCGCCCTTCTGCTGGACCGCGACCGCACCCGGGCCCTGCTGGCCGGGTGGCTGGCGACCCCGGGTGCCGCCTCGGCGCGTTTCGGCCCCTCCTTGGGGCTGCGGCCGTGGCGGTGGGTCGCCGGCCTGCTGCTCGGCCTCGCGTGCGGCACCAAGTGGAGCGGCGTCTGGTTCCTAGCCGCGTTCGGTGTGTTGACGCTGCTGTGGGACGCGGCGGCGCGGCGTGCCGCGGGGATCACCGCGCCGCGCCGAGGGGCGCTGCTGCGCGACGCCCCCCTGGCGTTTGTCGCCCTGGTCGGCACCGCGGCGGCGACCTACGCCGCGGCGTGGTCGCGGTGGCTTCTGACGTTCCACCAGCAGGTGCGCGGGCAGGACTGGTCTTTGGAGTACCGCGGGTGGTCGTGGCTGCCGGCGCCGGTGCGGGGGCTGCTCGGCAACCACGCGCAGATGCTGTACTTCAACACCCACCTGCAGACCCCGCACGCCTACGCCGCGAAGCCCATCGGGTGGCTGCTGCAACTGCGCCCGACCGCCTTCTGGTCGGACTCGGTGCGCCACGGCGTCGACGGCTGCACTGCGAGCACCTGCACCCGCGAGGTGATCGCCCTCGGCACGCCGCTGCTGTGGTGGGCCGCGGACCTCGCGTTGGTGTACCTGGTGTGGCGCTGGGCCGCGGGACGGGACTGGCGCGCGGGGGCCGTGCTGTGCGGGGTGGCCGCGGCCTGGCTGCCCTGGGTGGTGCTGTACTCCACCCGCACCGTGTTCGGCTTCTACATGATCGTCGCGGTCCCCTTCCTGGCCATGGCGCTGGCGATGGCGCTCGCCGCGCTTGTCGGCGGTGTGGCTGCCTCCGCGGAGCGGCGGATGTGGGGGGCGACGGCGTCGGGGGTGGTGCTGCTGCTTGCCGTGGCCAACTCCTGGTGGATATACCCGCTGGTCACCGGGGCGCCACTGAGTTACCAGACCTGGCTGCACCGCCTGGTGTTTCGGGGCTGGATCTAGTCTCCCAGGTATCGCGCCGCCAGCCGCTCCTCGCTCACCCCGCCGGCGCCGTCGGCGCGGACCCGGTAGGCGGTGGCCTTCGGCGCCGACGTCACCACCTCGGCGAGTTCGGTGCCGGAGAACACGAGGCCCGCCGCGTCATCGGCGGCCCAGCCGTCCGCGAGCAGGCCGGCGCCGACGCACCGGTGGTAAGTGGGGCGGCGCTGGGGCTCGCCGTCGAAGTGCGGGCAGCAGCTGCCCGCGAGTAGCCCGAGACCGTCGCTCAGCGGCGCCAGCGTGGTCACGTCGAAGGAGTCGGTGACGCTGGCGGAGAACCAGCAGTTCATCCCAGCGCTGACACCGGTCAGCACTACGCCGGCCGTCCATGCGTCGCGCAGCGCGCGGTCCAGGCCGTGCGCACGCCACACGGCCAGCAGGCTCGCGGTGTTCCCCCCGCCGACGTAGATGACGTCCTGCTCAGCGACGAAGCGCGGGATGTCCGCGACGGTGCGCTCGAACAGGGTGAGGTCACTGGGCTCGCAGTCCAGGCGGCTCATGATGCGGTAGAAGCGGGCCAGGTAGGCCGGGGCGTCACCGCTCGCGGTGGGGACGAAGCACACCCGGGGCCGACGCCGCCGCGCCAAGGACAGCACGAAACGGTCCATCGCGTGGGTGGGGTCGGCGGGGTGCCCGCCCCTGGCCACGATCCAGCGCGGGTACGCGTCCTGCCCCATGGGCGTCCTCCCTGGGCGGCCGCACAACCTGTGCGGCGATGCCCAGAGTAGGCAGCCGCCGCTGCGTGGCTGGCGTTAGCACCCCGTGTCGGGAGCCGCGGACAGCCGGCTCCACCTGTGCCAGGACTGCGGCGTGGTCCCCCAGGCAGCGGCAACGAGCCCCGCGCCCGTGTCGCGGCAACCGTCGGTCAGGTCGTCCAGCACACCCCGGGAGCCAGGCAGGCCACAGCGACCGAGCTTGACGACCAGGACGAGACGGCCACGACGAGGGGCAGGGGCCAACGGCTGCTCACGCGCGCTCAACGGCGGGGCTAGTCGTGCAGCCCGCACTCGGTCTTGGACAGACCCTGCCAGCGCCCGGCGCGCGGATCGTCCCCGTCGGCGACGGGCCGCGTGCACGGGGCGCACCCGATGGAGGCGTAGCCGATCTGGCGTAGCGGGTTCACCAATACCCCGTGCTCGGCCACGTAGGCGTCGACCTGGTCGTCGGTCCAGGTCGCCAGGGGGTTGACCTTCACCATGGACCGGCGCGCATCCCATCCGATCACCGGGCTGCTCGCCCGGCTGGGCGACTCTGCACGCCGAACGCCGCTGGCCCACGCCTGGTAGCCCTCCAGCGTTCGCTCCAGCGGCCACACCTTGCGCATCGCGCAGCACAGGTCGGGGTCGGTCTCGTACAGCCGGCCGTACTCTGACTCGTGCTCGCGGACGCTGAGCGCCGGCCCCACGGTGCGCACCCGCACCGGGTACAGGGCCTCCACGGCGTCGCGGGTGCCCAGGGTCTCGGCGAAGTGGTAGCCGGTGTCGATGAACACGACCTCCACGCCGGGGATCGCCACACCGGCGACGTGCGCGAGCACCGCGTCGGCCATGGACGCGGTGATCACGAAGGCGTCGCCGAACGTCGCTGCGGCCCACTGCAGCACCTCACCAGCCGAGGCGCGCTCCATCTGGCGCCCCGCCCGCTCCGCGAGCCGGCGCAGGTCGGTCACCGCAAGCTCGCTGGAGGACGCGACGCGAGCCGGGGTACCGGTCATCCGCGCACCACCAGCCCCATCAGCCGCACGTCCAGCACGCGCGCGCCGAGTCGGCACTCCCAGGCACCGTGCGCCTCAGCGGGGAGCAGGTCCACGGCGCCGCGGAATCGGCCGTGGACAGGCACGGCGCGCGCGGTGTCCTCGCTCACACCAAGTCCTCCTCATCCGCTCGGGCGCCCCAGTCGCGGAACATCGCAGCGTCCTCACCGATCTCAGCGAGCCTGCTCGCCACCGCTCCGCGTAGCCGGACCGCTCCCTCGGCGGTGGCCTTGTGCCCCCGCAGCTCGCTTCCAACCCAGTATCCCCCCGCGAGATCCTCCCAGATGCACCTGGAAGCCTTCGACGCTCGTGCCGTCCGGCGCGTCACGGACCCGAGGTAGGCGTCTGTGGCCGCGAGACCGCTCGGGGGGTCTCGGTCAGGTCGTCAGACGGCGAGGGTCCCGCTGTCGCTTCACGTCGAGGTGGCGTCGACCTGTCCGGCGCGATCCCCCACCGCACCCTGGTCACAGGCATCACGCACCGAACGGCCAGGGCGCATCCCGGATTGCCCGCGCCTGCGGTTACGCGGCGGCGATCGCCGGCCTGGGCGACTGATTGACCACCAGGAATGTCCCGGTCTGTGGGCAGTGACGTGCCTGCCGCGCCCCCTGGGGGAGCGGCAGGCACACGGTTCGATCAAGTGTGCGGTCTGGTGGACTAGATTTCCCGCAGGGAGGCGGACATGACCTGTGCCGCGTGCGGGGCCGCCAACGACGCCGGTCGCAAGTTCTGCAGGGAGTGCGGAACGCGCCTGTCCGTGACCTGTCCCGCGTGCGGGGCAGCCAACGGGGCTGACGACAAGTTCTGCGGTGAGTGCGGGACGCCGCTGGGTGCCGGCACGGCCTCCAGGCCGGCGAGTTCTCTTGGAACTGCCGCGGCCAGCCGCGACACCGACACCGAGCGGCGCCTGGTGTCGGTCATGTTCGTCGACCTCGTCGGCTTCACCAGCTTCTCCGAAGACCGTGACGCGGAGGATGTCCGCGCGGTGCTCACCCGGTACTTCGAGGCCGCCTCAGACGCGGTGGCACGCCACGGGGGCACGGTCGAGAAGTTCATCGGCGACGCCGTCATGGCTGTGTGGGGCACGCCGGTGGCGCACGAGGACGACGCCGAGCGCGCCGTGCGCTCGGCGCTGGACATCGTCGACCGCGTCGCAGCGATCGGGTCGTCCCTGCAGCTGGGCCTGGCGGCCCGCGCCGGGGTCCTTACGGGGGAGGCGGTCGCGGTACGCGACGCCGTCGATCAGGGGCTTGTGACCGGCGACCTGGTGAACACCGCGTCGCGGCTGCAGTCCGCCGCAGAGCCGGGAACGGTTCTGGTGGGAGAGAAGACGTACAACTCCGTCGCCTCCTCCATCGCGTGCACGCCGGTCGAGCCGCTGACACTGAAGGGCAAGGCCGAGCAGATCCCGGCGTGGCGGGCCCTGCGCGTGCTCAGTGAGATGGGTGGCAGTGGTCGCGGTACGGGTCCCGAGCCGCCGTTCGGCGGGCGGGACGAAGAGTTGCGCCAGGCCAAGGAGTTGCTGCATGCGACCGGGCGAGAGGGTCGTCCCCGCCTCCTGCACGTCAGCGGGGTGGCCGGCATCGGCAAGTCCCGACTGGTGTGGGAGCTGCAGAAGTACGTCGACGGGCTCACCGAGACGTTCTTCTGGCACCAGGGCCGATGCCCGTCCTACGGCGACGGCGTCTCGTTCTGGGCTTTGGCCGAGATGGTCCGCGGGCGAGCTCGGGTCGCGGACACGGACGACGACGCCACGGCCCGCGCGGCGCTGGCAACGTGTCTGGAGGACTACGTCAGCGACGTAGACGAACGACGCTGGATCGAGCCCCACCTGGCGCACCTGATCGGGCTGGGCGGGATCTCCGGGGACCGCGACGAGATGTTCGGGGCGTGGCGGCGGTTCTTCGAGCGCGTCGCCGAGCGCGGTACGACGGTCCTGGTCTTCGAGGACCTCCACTGGGCGGACGCCGGACTCCTGGACTTCATTCAGTCACTGCTGGAGTGGAGTCGGCTGTCCCCGATCGTCGTGCTCTCCCTGGCGCGGCCTGAGCTGTCCGACCGTCGCGCGTCCTGGGGGTCAGGGGTGCGCAGCTCCTCCACCCTCCACCTCGACCGCCTCGCCGACGCCGACATCGAGGCCATGGTGACCGGCTACGTCGACGGCCTCCCGCTGGACGGTCTGGCACGCATCGTCAGTCGCGCGGAGGGCGTCCCGATGTACGCCGTGGAGACGGTGCGCATGCTCGCCAGCCGGGGCGTGCTGGAGCAAACCGGCCAGGCCTATGTCGTCGTCGGCGCCCTCGGCGGCGAGCTCGACATCCCCGAGACACTGCACGCGCTGGTCGCGGCACGGCTGGACAACCTCCCCGACGCGGAGCGTGCCCTGGTGCAGGACGCGTCCGTGGCCGGTCACAGTTTCACTCTGGCCGCCGCGAGTGCCGTCAGCGGGCAGGACGCCGCCACCCTCGAACCTCTGCTGCGCACCCTGGTCCGCAAGGAGGTGCTCGACCAGGACGTCGACCCTCGCTCGCCTGAGCGGGGGCAGTACCGGTTCGTGCAGTCGGTGATCCAGGAGGTGGCCTACTCCACGCTGTCGAAGTCCGCCCGGCGCGCCCGGCATCTGGCCTGCGCGCACTGGCTGGAGGGCCTCGACGAGGAAGAGCTCGCCGGTGTCGTGGCTAGCCACTACCTCGACGCCTACCGGGCCGAGCCAGCGGCACCCGACGCTGAGGATGTCGCCGACCGAGCCCGCGACTGGCTGGTGCGGGCCTGCGACCGCGCCGCCTCCCTGGGCTCGCCGGAGCAGGCCCTCGGCTATGCGGTCGCCGCGTTGGGGCTCGCGAGCTCCGCGCAGACCCGTGCCTCGCTCAACGACCGGGCCGCGCGTAACGCGTTCAGTGCCGGCGACCTCGAAGCGACACTGACCTACACCCGGGCAGCCTGCACCGACTACCAGTCGATCGCCGACCCCGTCACGGAGGCGCTGCTCTTGTATGCGGTCGCGTCCATGGACTCCAACAAGGACGAGATCGAGGCCCGGCTTACCGACGTAGAGGCCCGGCTACCAGAGTCCAACGCCGCAGAGCGTGTCCTCGTGCTGTCGATGCTGGCCAACGGCGCCTCGTTCGACCAGCGGCTCCCCCGGGCACTCGAGTTGTCCGAGCGGGCACTCGTGCTCGCGCAGACCTTGGAGTCCACCGACGACGAGAACTCACTGCGTGAGGCGGTCTCCGCGCGAGGGTTCGCGGTCCATATGGCGGGGCGGCATCTGGAGTCGCGCCTGCTCGAGGAGGAGAGCCTCGCGATGGCGCGCCGCAGCGGCAGCCCCCTCGCGCAGGCACGCGCGCTGATGCACATGGGGGTCACCATCGTCGAGGACGACCCGCGGGCGTCCCTGACTGCCATGCTCGAGTGCGCCAGCCTCGCGGCCACCATCGGCGCCCGCCCCATGCAGATGCTGGCTCTGGCCAACGCGTCCGAAGCCGCCGTCGACCTCGGCGAGTGGGAGGTGTCCGACGACGCCCTGCGCGAGGCAGCGCTCATGGCCGGCGACAGAAACGGGGAGGAGGGCATCACGCTGACACGCGCGATGCTCACCGCGCATCGAGACGACCCAGCCCAAGCCTTGGCTGCCCTGGACGAGCTCCTGGCCCGCCACGGTGACTCCTGGGACGTCATCATGATGCGAACGTGGTTCCTGCGCGTGCGTTCCCTGTGCTGGGCCCTGGCGGGCGACGACGCAGCCGCCGCCGACGACGCGGCGGCATCGCTGGACCTCGACCCGTCCGGCGGGAACGCGCCCCTATCGCTGTGGATGGCGGTCCAGGCGGGTGCCGCTCGGTCCGACGTGGCGTCGGTGCGTGCGGCGCTGGAACGGACAGCCGGTCTCCGTGGGGTCTGGGTGCGCCTCACCCGGGGGACCGGAAACGCCGTGATCGCGGCGCTGGAAGGCCAGGACGGCGCGCAGACACACATGCGGACGTCTCTCGACGCGTGGCGGGCCGCCCAGCTTCCCCTCGACCATGCGCTGGCAACCCTGTGCGCGGTGCGGGTGCTTCCTGGGCTCCCCGACCTGGACAGCGACGCTGCCGCGGCGAGGAGCTACCTGCGCACTCTGCGCGCGACGTCTCTGCTACGTCTGTATGACGAGGCATCTGCTTAGCCCAGAACATCGCCGGACACTGTCCGGTCCTCCGTGCCGCGTCCTCGATCGCGGGCGGACGGGCAGTCGCCACGGGCGACGGTGGGACTCGCCGACGGTTCCGGCGAGTCCCACCGGCCGTCAGCCCGCTGCGCCGTGGGCGAGGTTGCCCTGGGCGGACGCCTCATGAATGGCGATCTCGTCGTCGTGGCTGTTCGGGTGCAGGTCGAACACGACGCTCTTCACTGTCCCCGTGAAGACGTACGGCGCCTTGTCCTCATACTCGCGGTCGACGACGAGCCCATTGTCGCGAGCAACGTCCATGCCTGCGTACGTGGAGAACGCCACCGGCACGGTGCGCGGCATGCGGTCCTTGGCGACCGGCTCGCCGTTGACGAACAACGTGACCTCGCCACCACTTCCGGCCTTGGCCTCGTCGCTGACAAACAGCATCTTCACGGTGACGTCTCCCCTGGGCAACGGCCGGTCCGCCTTCTGCCGGTAGGTCTCGACACCGAGGAACGAGTAGGTGTGGCGGAGCAGCCCGTCGCCGTCCACCCACACGGAGAACCCGCCGAAGAAGTCCGCATTGGCGACGACGACTCCCTGGGCACCGCCCTCGGGGACGACGAGGTCCGCCTCGATCGCGTACGAGCGCCCGTAGATGCGCGGCACCATGCCGCGTTGGATGTTCTGGACGTCGCCGGCGAAGTGCAGACGGGTGACGGTGGGGAGCGGGGGCAGGATGCCGAAGAAGATCGACATCCCGCCGAGCAGCGGAAGGGCCTTGTTCCGCTCGGCCTCGCGCCACCACAGCTCCTGCAGCTCGGCCAGCTTCTCCGGGTGCTGGGACGCGAGGTCCTTGGCCTGGGAGAAGTCGTCGGGCAGGTAGTACAGCTCCCAAACATCGTTGGCCGGGTCGTACACCCCCGGCGCGAAGCGCTTGATGGTCGCCGGGGAGAAGTCCCACGGCGCCTTGTCCAGGCGGGTGCACGCCCACCAGCCGTCCTTGTACATGGCACGGCTGCCGAACATCTCGAAGTACTGCGAGGTGTGCTGGTCGGGCGCCTTCCCGTCGTCGAACGTGTACAGGAATGACGTGCCGTCCATCGGCTCCTGCTCGATGCCGTCGACACTCGTAGGCTCCGGGATGCCCACCGCTTGGAGGACCGTGGGACCGATGTCGATCACGTGGGTGAACTGGTCACGCACCACCGTGTCGGGCGAGATGTGGGATGGCCACGCCACCACCATCGGGTCGCGGGCCCCGCCGAGATGGCTCGCCATCTGCTTGCCCCACTGGAACGGCGTGTTGTTGGCGTGCGCCCAGGCCGAAGCGAAGTGCGGTGCCGACATCTCCCCGCCGAGCCCGGCCATGCCGCCGTACTCCTCGATCAGGGCGAGCTGGTGCTCGGCGTCGAGCACGACCCCATTGAGGAAGGTCGTCTCGTTGAACGACCCGGTGAGGGTGCCTTCCATGGAGGCACCGTTGTCACCCCAGATGTAGAAGATGAGGGTGTTGTCCAGTTCGCCCCGTGCCTCGATGTCGTCCAGGAGCCGCCCGACGTTCCAGTCGGCGTTCTCACTGAAGCCTGCGAACACCTCCATTTGCCGCGCGTAGAGCTTCTTCTCGGCCTCCGAGAGGGAGTCCCATGCCGGGAATAGGTCTGGTCGATCGGTGAGCTCGGTGTCCGGCGGGACGATTCCGAGCCGCTTCTGGCGCTCGAGAGTCTTCTCCCGGTAAAGGTCCCACCCGCCGTCGAACTGGCCCTTGTAGCGGTCTGCCCACTCCTGCTGGACGTGGTGCGGAGCGTGGGTGGCACCGGTGGAGTAGAAGAGGAACCACGGCTTATGGGCGTCCTGCGCACGGACGTCGTGCAGCCACTGGGTTGCCCGGTCGGTCAGGTCGTCCGGGAAGTAGTACGGCTTCCCGTCGGCCCCCTCAAGCACGCCCACGGTGCTGTTGTCTTGCGTGATGATCGGGTCGTACTGCCCGGCCGCCCCGGATAGGAAGCCCCACCAGTGGTCGAATCCCCACGACATCGGCCAGTGGTCGAACGGACCCGCCGCACCCTGGACGTTGTCGGGCGTGAGGTGCCACTTGCCGAAACCACCGGTCACGTAGCCGTTGTCCCGCAGGATCCGCGGTAGCGCCGTGCAGCTCTGTGGGCGGGCAGCGGAGTAGCCAGGGAATGGCCCCGGGTACTCCGCGATCGACCCGAAACCGACCCGGTGGTGGTTGCGTCCAGTGAGCAGGGCAGCCCGAGTCGGGGAGCACACGGCCGTGACGTGGAACCGGTTGTACGTCAGCCCCAACTTCTGCACGCGTGTGAGGGTCGGCGTACGGATCTCACCCCCGAAGGTGTCGGGCCCCCCGAAGCCCGCGTCGTCGATGAGCACGAGCAGAACGTTGGGGGCACCCTCGGGAGCCCTCGGACCGGCCACGATGCTCCAGTCGGGCACCGAGTCCCCCTGCGTGCGCCCCGCCACACCGCCGAACGGCTTGTCGCGCAGCGGCAGCACGGTGCGGTCGGGGTTGAACTTGCCCATGGCTTCGGCCAGCCGGGCCTTGAGCTCGTCAACCCCGTCGCCCGCGCTCTCCACCACGGACTTCAGGGGCGACCCGGGCAACGCCTGTTCGACAGCGAGTCGGTCCTCGGCCGGGAACACGCCGATAATGACGGCTGTCCCGGCCTCCAGCGCTGCCGCCACCTGGGACTGCACCGCCCCCGTCAACTTGTGGCCTGCGAAATGACCCACCACCGCACCCGCTGCTGCGCCGATAGCCACTGCCCCCAGCATGGGCGGCGCGAACAGCCCGACAAGCACGCCAGCTCCGCCGCCCCAGCCGGCCCCCCGGCGCCCGAGGTGGTTGCCTGTGTCGGCCAGACGCGGGTTCCCGTCGACGTCCTTGCCCACGAGAATCATCCCGTCGGACCGCAGCCCCTTCTGTTGGACCTTGGCGGCGAGGGAGCGGAACTCCGTCTCCGCGACGTCGACGTCCTGGTACGCCGCGACGATCAGCATCCTGGTGTCGGTCACTGTCGTTCCTCTCGTGGGTGGCCGACGGCGACAGTCCCGTCGTCGGAGGCGCTAGTGGCGAAGAGTGTCATCACGTCGGCTGCTTCGCCTCCGGCTCGCAGCCGGGCGGCCATCGCCTGCATCGGCTCGTCGATGTGGCGGAAGAAAGCGAGGTAGCCGGCGCACAGGTAGTTGAGACCCACTTCACCTGTGTCCGTCAGTGTGAACCTGTCTTTGGGGCAACCGCCGAAGCACGCGAATTTCACGTCACACGCACGGCACTGGGCCGGCATCGTGTCCCGCTTAGCCACGCCGAACTCGCGCTGCTGCGCGCTGTCGACGATCTCTAGCAGAGTCCGCCCGTCACCGAGGTTGCCGACGAGGTGGGCAGGCTCAACAAAGTGGTCACAGGAGTAGACGTCACCGTTGTGCTCGAGCGCGAGCGAGCGGCCGCAGGTTTCGGCGTGGACGCACAGGCCCATGTCAGGCATGCCCATCCAGTGTGCCAGCGCGGTATCGAAGGCCTGCACGAACACTGTGCCCACGTCGCGGCGGACCCACTCGTCGAACACCTCAATCATGAAGCGTCCGTAGGCCTCCGGGGCCACGGACCGGTCGCTTACCTGGTCCCCCTCTTGCACATACAGCGGTCGGTCGCTCCCGCTGCCCCACCCGGTGGCGATCAGCGGCAGGTTCTGTGTCGTCGCGCGCTCGACGATGGGGATGAACTGGAGGAATTCGGCCCCCAGGTCATCCCGCAGGAACCGGTACACCTCGAGGCCGTGATCCTGGTTGGCGGAGTGCACGGTCGTGAGGGCATTCCACTCGACGCCTTGACGTGCGAGGTGCCCTATGCCACGCACCACGCGGTCGAACGAGGGTTTGCCGCCCTTGTCATGCCGGTAGGCGTTATGCATGGACGCGGGGCCGTCGATCGAGACGCCGACGAGGAAGGCGTTCTCACGAAGGAAGGCGGCCCACTCGTCGTCGAGGAGGGTCGCGTTGGTCTGAAGCGTGTTGATCACTACCTGTCCGGGCTCGGTCAGCTGGTGCTCGAGCTCGACGACTCTGCGGAAGAACTCGAGACCCATCATCGTCGGCTCTCCGCCCTGGAAGGCCACGACCACCTCGTCCATGCCGCGGTGCGCCTCGAGAAGGCCTGCGAGGTAGGACTGGAGAACGTCGTCGGGCATCCGAAACGGGCTACCTGGGTACAACTGCTCCTTGGACAGGAAGAAGCAGTAGTCGCAGTCGAGGTTGCAGATGGCGCCCGTGGGCTTGGCCATTAGGTGAAATGGGCGCGCGGGCGACCGGTGCTCGACCACCCCACCCCCCACCTGTCCAGCTTCGCGCCCATAGTGCCGCACCTGCGTAGGGGTCGCCACCCACCGAGTCGGGACCTGGTCAATCAGTCCCGACTGGTGCAGCCACCGGCAGGGGCCACCCAGCGTCCACCCCACACTCGAGGAGGCGGGAGGGCCGGGCACGAGCAGCCACTAGAGTCACCCTCGACCACCGTTCGCCCGACCGGCTCGGCCCGGCGGGGTACCCGCGCGACCCAGACCGCCGTGGTGCTACCTGGCTTGCTCGTCCAAGTGTCGCTCGATCGCAGTCAGCCGGGCCTCGATGCGGGTCAGGGTCGCCAGGATCGCTAGCACGTCCGGGCTGGTGGCCGCCGCCTGCTGCCCGCCGTACGCCTTCTCCATGTAGTCGTCGCCGTGCTCGCTCATGCCTCAAGACTCCCGTCAGCCCAGGTGGTGACAATCCCCGTCGCGCGCGGGGCAGCCGCTGTGCGTCCCAGCGTAGGGCGTCCGTACCACCGGCCAGGCGCTATGACCGGACCCAGCTGGACCCGGTCGCACGCGCCCTGCGCGCGCCTGCAGTGGCGGGAGCCACGGACTCCTGGCACGTGTGCGGCAGAGTGCGGCGACCCGCACGGATGCCCGTACCCCTGGGTGGCAACCGGTCCGGCGGTGCGCGCTCCTCGACGCGAGCGGCAGCGGCATATGGAAACGTGGCGGGTGGAGCTGAGGGGATTCGAACCCCTGACCCCCTCGATGCGAATGCCCTCTACACGTCTTTGTCGCACCTCGCACGATGCGCTCTTGGCGGCTATAGTCGTTGCAGTGCCAGGAGTTCTAGTGGTGAGCAGTGACGATGGCTGTTGGCTCGTGACACAACGTCCGGGGTCAAACGGGGGTCAAGCCGGGTCCAAGGAAGGCGGCACGCGGGGTGGGACAGTCCCGGAAGCGCAGCGGAGCCAGTGGTGCGGCTCGGTACACCGCGTACTACGTCGACGTCGCGGGACGGCGGCGTTCCGCGGGGACGTTCGCAACGCGGCGCGAGGCAGACCGGGCGTGGCAGCGGGCCGAGTCGAAAGTCGCCGAGGGCCGCGTCGGGGACGTGCGCCGTAGCCGTCAACGCTTCCGTCGCTACGTCGAAGACGAGTGGCTTCCCAACCATGTGATCGAGCTGACGACGAGGCAGAGCTACACCTACCAGCTCAGGCGCCGGATCCTGCCGGAATTCGAGGACTTCCCCATGGCTGAGATCCTTCCCTCTCACGTGCGCGAGTGGGTGACCCGACTTCAGCGGGACGGCGTCCACGCGCACACCATCCGCTACTGCATGAGCATCCTCAGCGCAATCTTCACAACGGCACTCAACGACCAGATCACCTACCTGCATCCGTGCAAAGGGGTTCGAGCTCCGGCAGTCGCGAAGCGGACCCGGAAGATCGTCACGCCCGATCAGTTCGACGCGATCTACGCGCAGCTGCCCGACGCCACGGCCAGGCTGCTGGTGGAGACGGCAGTCGAGTCGGGCCTGCGCTGGGGTGAGCTCACGGAGCTGAGGAAGCGCGACTTCAGCGTAGCCACCCGCGTCCTGACCGTCTCCCGTGTCGTGATCGAGCTCGCTGGGCTGGGGCGCGTCGACGACCAACGGTTCATAATCAAGCCGTACCCGAAGGACGGAGAGTGGCGGCTCGTGTCGCTCAGCCGGCACATCGCCGACCAGCTCGCAGCCCGCGTAGAGACGCTCGACGCCGACGACCTGATCTTCCAAGCACCACCAGCGCTCGGACAGGCGCGGCGGCGACCCGACGTCCTGCCCGACCCCTCGACCCTCGGGTTCACCGACCCGAACGCCGCGGGACGGCAATACGCCCACGGGACGATCTCGGCGTACTCGGCGGCCCCGTGCCACTGCCGGCACTGCAAGGACGCCTACGCGCTCTACCGCGCTACCCGCAGGGACCGAGGCCTCGACCAACCACGAACGCCGAAATCCCTCACCACCGACGGTCACATCCCCCGATCCTGGTTCCGGCTCCGGGTATGGAAGCCAGCCTTGGCCAAGGCCGGTGTCGACTCCCCCGTCCGTTTCCATGACCTGCGCCACGCCCACGCCTCCTGGCTACTCGCCGCCGGAGCCGACCTGCAAATCGTCAAAGAACGAATGGGACACGCCAGCATCACAACCACCGAGAAGTACCTCCACAGCCTCCCCGGCGTCGACGCCACCGCCGTAGCCGCCATCGACGCGATCAGAGGCCGAACTGGGTAGTCCCGAAGGAGCCAGACGAGTATCGAACTTGGTGATCTTGCTCGGAAGGAACGTGCTTCAGCCGCTACCAGGTTCGTTCGAACCGAAACCCGGTGTCGTCGACAACCTCGACGTAGCCCATAGATGCAAGCGAGCGGTCGTCCTCGTCTCGGGCGGGAAAATCGAGCAAAGGTGGGTTGTCCGGCGCGTCGGCCAGGGCGGCGACGCGAGCGAACTCGGCCGCTGGGTCGACGGCGACGATCTCGTATGCCCGAAACAGCAGGCTGAGCACAGGCAGCGAATCCCGGCAATCACCAACAGCGGTGAGGGCCACCTGCTCGGCGGACGGGACATGAGAGAGCACGCCCTGCGTCCACGAGGCGACAGCCAATGACGCCAGCGTGCCGATCATGATGGAAATTATGGCCGCTGCCCACGTCAACGACGCGCGGACCATCACTTCAGGGTGCCTCTTGCCCTGACATTGGCGAGGAACTGGGCACGTACGGCTTCCGGTAGAGGCACCTTAAAGTCAGGTTCCGTGAAGTCGGCCAAGGCAGACTCGGCCGAAACGAAAGTTACCCCAAGTGACGTCCAAGGACCGCTCACAAACTTCGACACCACGATTGCCAGGTCCCAGGATCGCTCGCCCCAGACGGCCCAGGCTCCCGTACTCCCGGCGATTCCGATGACGTTTGCCGTATAGGACACTGAGCCAGTGGGATCACCCCCTGGCTCATGAGCAACGGCGCCCCAGTAGCCTTCGGCGATTCCCTGAGCCGGAATCATGAAACCTGGATAGGAACCGTAGTTCTCTCGATAGTACGCCGGAGTTGGCTCAAGGACGAGAAGACTGACGGTGGTGTCCCCGTGAGCGTCGACGAGGGCCTGCAACACGGAGCCAAATGGTCCCTCGATGGCGGCGCTGAACTGACATATATCAGTGTTCCCTGCATCCGCCCTGAACGGCCAACTGGGAAGCCGACGATCGGTGTCAAGAGCACGCTCGATCTGGCCGACAATTAGCCCGAAGTGACTATCGTCCGCCGGGTATCTCAGAGGCCCGGTCACGGCGTGTATCCCAATCGGAGCTCCAGTGTGTGAGAAGTCGAACCAGCCGGCGTGAAGTCTGCGGTCCAGCCCGGATAGCCGCTTGAGTTCTTGCTCCTGAGGATGTACTTCGCGCCGTCCTTCTCGAAGATCTGAACGCTACCGTCCTTCGAAAGGCGAGACGTCCACCCGCTATTCGTCAGTGTGTCGGCAAACTCGGTATGCGTTGCATTCGTGCCGATATTTCGGACCGAGCTACCGCGCGTCAGGTCGATATATGAGTTCGCCGCCCCGCTTCCTTCTGCTTCTGCGGCAACACCGGTAGCCACCACGATCTGGGGCTGCGGGACGCTCTTCCCTAGCCGCTGACCTGCGCCGATGTCGGTTGGCGACCCGACGGTGTTGATCATGCCGGGGGTTGAGGCCCCGACGGCGTTTTGGGCTGCGGCCGGGACCGCCCCGACGACGATGCCGGCGAGGACGAGCAGGACCCCGAGGATGGTCTGGATCCACGGCCACAGTCGACGCTGGACCATCATGGCGAGTTCCAGACCCTTGCGATCTCAGCCGGATCAAATGGGATCTCGTCCGCCCCAGCGACCCTGACGATCTCGGTCTCCCAAGCGACATCGACGTCTGTGAACACCGACCCGTCGTTGAGCTCGACCGTGATGCGGTGAACGCCCATCTTGTACTCGGGAAGGCTGGCGATCATCTCGCGTACGGCTTCGGGGACCTGGCGTCCAGGCGCGACTCCCATGTCAGTAGCCCTTCGGGAAAAAGACCTCAGGAGCGCCACCGACGCCGCCGAACTCTCCTCCCGGAACCGTGCCGTACTGGATAGGCGTCCCCGCGGGCGGCTCCAGCACGCGGTACACCTGCGGCAACGAAGTGTCGGGTAGGTCGAACACGTCCTTGAGGTAGGCCGGGTCGTGGCTGATCGAGTTGAAGTAGTCCTCGGGCACCGCGTACGTGCCAGGGGCAGTCCCGCCGGGGTGCTCGAACGTCCACTTGAGGTTCCGCGGCCCAGCACCAATGCGCACGAAGCGCTGGCCCTCAGTCGTCGCCTCGATAGCTGCGTCCCGAGCGCCGACCCCGGCGGCGGTTTCTGCGGCAACACCGGAGCCCGGGTAGGCGGCAGAGAACGCCACTGCTGGCTGAGAACCAGCGAGTGTCGGTCCCGATGAGGGCGCGGCCAACGAGAGGGTCCTGGATGCCTCCCGCGAAGGTGAACCGACCGCGCTGTAGCTGTAGGTGGCGTCGTCATAGACGTAGGCAGGGGTGGAGGTCAGTCGTACGGCGCCTGACTCGCGGCCGGCTTGCCCCACTGCTGACCGTCGGGTGTTGGCCTCCGGGCCACGATCGGGCGAAGCCGAGTGCGGCGACGGTTGTACAGGTGGCGACCAGTGCAGGACACCGTCGTGGATGTAGGAAGCGGCCGCCGTGGAGCGACTGGCACTGATAGCGGCGCCTGTAGCGGGCTGGCCGGCTGGCAGCAACACGCCGACCAGGGCCGCAACGAGGGAGACAAGCGCGGCCAGACACCGCGCAACCGGAGCTGCCTTCCTGGCCGCCGACAAGGTCAGGTCCTCTGCTCGGGAGAGCCGGTGACCTCGAGGATCACGGCGCGGGCGACGACCGTCGGCCCCTCCATGACCAAGACGTCAGCCCCGACGTGAAGGAGTGGTCGCGCCAAGTCTCGGGCGAGGAAGTCAACCTTGTACGTCCCTGATCCGTTGGCTGCCGTGGAGACCGCCTGAAGGAGGATGCTCAGCGCATCGCCAGTAGCCGGCCAGCCAGGTTGAACCTCGGAATCGCTTCCGAGCGCGAAGACGCAAGTGGCGGCGTACACCGGAGCCGTTGGCGGTCCGGACTTGCGACCGCCTTCCTTCTCCGTCAGCCACGCCACGCTGGCAACGGCCATAGGCTCCTCGATTGTCTGGATCACGGCCACGCCCTGATGCCATCCATGAACTGGTTGATCAGGTCAAGCTGCTCTCCGTTTGCGTAGATCGCCGGTCCGACCCCGTCCAGCTTGCCCTCGCGCAGGAAGAGCTGGTCGGCCAAGGACTTGGGGATGCGGGTTTCAACCGTGATTGCGTCGCCGCCATGGAGAAGCTGGCCCCACTGCTGCGCATGCTCACCGCTCGTCGCGAAGAACTTCCCCTCCATCTGACCTGCTGCCGTGCTGAACTTGCCGGTTGACGCGATCGAGTCGAACTCTGGAGCGTCCACACTCCGGAAGAGCTGGACGGTCTCACCGCCTCCCGTTTCTGCGGCAACAAAGGCCCCAGGAGGGCGCGAATGATCGTCGGTGACACCGCCGCGATGCCAGGCGAGAGCAGACCGATCGCGGGAGGACACGGCGCGCTCCCCCGCCGAAGGGGCTTGGTCGGCGGTCGAGTTGTAGACGTGCATCCTCAGCTTGGCAAGAGCGGGCGCGGCCACCGCAGCGGAGCGAACCGCGGCGGTCACGGGTGCCACTGGGAAGGCCAACAGTATTGCAAGAAGAGCACGCACCACCCAGCGGCTGCCCGTGCGCACAGCTACCCTTGCAACCCGGCGATGTGGCGCGTTACGCCTTCCGCGTCCGACGTCCAGTCGTACTCTCCTGGGAGAGTCGAGCTTATGCGGGCAGCAGTTCCGGGCCGAGCGGTGATGGTGAGGCCGTTAGATAGCACAAGGCGAACTGCGCCCGAGTCAAACAGGACCAGCGACAGAACTTTCGTACCTAGCAGGCTTCGGCCGGAACCCAGATCCACGTTGGATCCAGTCCGAGGAGAGCCCATCGTCGCTCGCCATTCGCCGGTGACCTGTAGCGTTAGGCCGGTATCGAACTCGAGTAGCAGCCTGCGCCCCACATCGGCCTGGAACCCAGTCACCGTCGCATCGCGTGCCCTGATGATCCATCTATCAGCCGACACCTCGACTAATTTCCGTCGGGACATCACGGTTCTTCCGGCAGGTAGTCGTACAGATTGCCGATGCTGTCCTGCGCCGCAGTACCGTTTGGAAGGCGTGGGTAGACCTCGCCGGTCGTATCGTCAACGAAGACATTCGGGTTTCGACTGGCCCCCCCTCGCCAGCCGGGCTGCTGCTTCACGTCCTCGATCGCACTTCGAATCTGTTTCGTTGAGTAGCCCAAAGCCCGTGCGATTGCACTAGGACGCGATTGCATTGCGCAGTTGTGGACGAGGACGCTCGCAGTAGCGGCGACGATGTAGAAGTCGTGATCGTTGTCGACGGTGAGGTCCCACATGTCTGCCGCGCCCGCCACGATGGCCGTACTGGCAACGGTTGCCAGCGTACCGCTATCAGTGAGGAGTCGGTCGCCGGCGGCGAGGTGGTCCGCCTCCGTCCAGGCGCGGCGAGTGGCGTCCCAGAACAGGTGATGCTGGGTGGCGTGGATCGTCGAGGTCTTACGTCCGGCCTTGACGGTGACGTTCATGAGGTCGGTGTCGTGGTTGACCCAGACCTTGGTGACGGTCCGGGCAGAGGTGTCGCCGGTGGTCGGGTCGGTGGCTTCGACCTTGTCCCCGACCTTGACCTGGGCCAGCGGTTTGGTGGTGCCGTCGGTCATGACCACGTTGGTGTCGGCTGTGAACGACTCTCCGCCGCAGGCGGCCGCGGCACGGTCGGCGACGGTCGCTCCTTCGTCTGCGGCAACAGCGGTAGCCACCACGATCTGGGGCTGCGGGCCGGTGTTTCCTAGTCGCTGACCTGCACCGATGCCGGCCGGCGACCCGACGGTGTCGATCACTGCGGGGGTTGAGGCCCCGACGCGGTTTTGGGCTGCGGCCGGGATCGCGCCGACCACGATGGCGGCCAGAACGAGCAGGACTCCGACGAGGGCGGCCCGGATGGGCCGCTCTCGTGACGTAGATCGAGAACCGAGCAAGCCAGCGCCAATCGGGCCGGCAAGCAACCGGATCACCGACAAGGAGTCCTTCGGGAAGCCCCGGGCCAGCGAACGTCTTTTCTGTTCCATCAGCCGGCTAGCTTCTCGAGCTTGCCGAAGGCAATGACCGCCCGCTCTCGCAGCTGTTCCGCGTGGAGCCCCCCGACTTCAGCCCGGAGCCGTTCATCGGGGCAGTAGGCGTCAACGTCGGCGAAGAGCGTGTCCAGGACTCCAAACAGGTCGGCGGGCCACTCGGTCGGATCGAGCTTATAGAGCCGGAGGAACACAACCTCGAACTCGTCGGCCGTGAGGCCGCCATCGACAAACCGCCGAATGAGGACGGCGTATGGGACTACGACACCAACCCATGAGGACCACCAGACGTCAGCCACCGCCCAAACTCCCTCTCTCGATCACGTTCTGGAGTTGAGCAGGACTCATCTGCCACCCGCTGATGAACGTGCCGTCCGGTGCCTGTACGACGACCTGAGCGGTGTTGGCGTTGTAGTTGAGGATTGCCGAATCACCCCGGTAGCTGCCGACCACTCGGGTTGTCCCGGAGTCCTGTACGAAGGCATCGACCGCCTTCCCGTATGCGCCGAAGCCGGCCGCGCCGCGTGGCTCGGTTACTCCAAAGTCGCCAGCGTGCTTGAACTTGGCCTCTAGAGCCGAGCGGCTTGCCGACAGGCTCGGGAGTTCCGTTTCTGCGGCTGCCGTGTCTGATGCGCCGACGAGTGCTTCCGCGCCGCCGAAGGCGAGCGTGGCTGTTGCGGCGAGGCCGAGGACGCCTTCGGTGCCGTATTCTGCGTCGACGTACCAGGGGCAGCCGGCTTCGGCTGCTTCCCATTCGCCTACGTAGCCGTTGATGACCCAGGAGACGGGGTCGTACTGGGTGACGGCTGCGTTGTATTCGTTGCTGCCGCGGCAGCTGCCGTCGGGGTTGTGGCCGAGGATGCACCACAGGCCGGTGGGGTCAGAGCCGTTGGCGGGGTCTTCCCGGGCGTAGCCGTAGGGGTCGCGGGTTGCTGCGACGAGGGGGTCGATGGTGAGGAATTGTCCGGTGGCGGGGTCGTACATGCGGGCGCGTAGGTAGTACAGGCCGCTGTCGCTGTCTTGGTATTGGCCTTGCCAGGTCAGCCCCGCCGTGCCGCCGGTGTGGGTGGCGACGGTGCCGTAGCTGTCGTAGCTGTATGTGCCGGCCGTCGCGCCGGCGGTGGTGGTGAGCAGGACGGTGGATCCGTTGGCGTCTTGGTGGAGGTACTGCGCGGTGGATCCGGTGATCTGCTCCACCGGCCTGCCTTCCGGGCCGTAGATGTAGGCGTTGGTCCCGTCGGACAGCAGGAGGGGGCTGCCGGCGTGGGTGTCCCATGCCAGGGACTGCTGGCCCCCGCCCGCGGGGGTCTTGGTGGCCCGTAGGCCGTCCCCGTTGTAGGTGTATGTGCTGGTCGCGCCCGCGGGGGTGATGTAGGCGGTGAGGTTGTCAGCTTGGTCGTAGGTGTAGGTGGTGGGGGCGCTGGCCCCGGTGACGGTCGAGCTGGTGCGCCGCCCGGTGGGGTCGAAGCTGAAGGTGGTCACCGGCCCGCTGCTGGGTGTCGCGGTGGTGAGCTCGTCGGTGGTGGGGTCGTAGCCCAGCGACGTGCCCGTGGACGTGCTGGTTATGTCTCCCGCCGGGTTGTACGACCACTGAGTGGTGGTTGAGCCGGTGGTGGAGCTGAGCTGAGCGTTGGGGGTGTAGGCGAAGGTCTGGGCGGCGCCGGCGGCGCCGTTGCTGGGGGTCGCGGTGGCGAGGCGACCGGCTAGCGTGGGGGTGTAGGCGTACTGGGCGAGGGTGGTAGCTCCGTTGGTGTAGGTGATGCCGGTAAGCAGGTCGTCGACGTCGTAGGTGTTGGTGCCCAGGACCCCGTTGGCGTAGGCGGTGGACTGTAGCTGCCCGTCGGGGGCGTAGGTGAACGTGTTCTTTCCTCCACCGAGCCAGTCCTGCGCGGTGTGCATCTCGTCGGCCGCGTCGTAGGTGTAGGTCGCGGCCTGGGTTGAGGTGTAGGCGATGGAGGTGGTGTTGTTGTCCAGGTCGTAGCCGTAGGTGACGGTGTGCCCGCCACCGTCGCTGACCGAGGTGAGCCGCCCCAGGGTGTCGTAGACGTAGCGGGTGGTGCCGGTCGAGTCGGCCATGGTGACGCGCCGCCCGCCCGGTGTGTAGGTGTAGGCGACGGCGTGGGTGGTCCCGTCGCTGTAGGCGATCCCGGTCAGGTGGCCCACTGCGTCGTAGCCGTAGGTGGTGACCATCGTCCCGGTCGCGGTGGGCCGCGTCGTGGTCAGCGGGTGGCTGTCCAGGTCGTAGGTGTAGCTGGTCACCCGCCCCCCGCCGTCCTTGACCGTCTGCGGGCGGTCCAGCGGGTCGTAGGTGTAGGTCGCGGTGGTGACCTTCGCCCCGTTGGACTCGGTGACGATGTTGCCGTTCGCGTCGTAACTGGTGCTGTTCCCACTCCCGCTGCCCTTGAGCACGACCACGTTGGAGACCTGGTTGTCCTTGGTGTAGGAGGTGGAGGTGTCGTAGCCGTCGGGGTCAATGACGTCGGTGACCAGCTGGTCGCTGTTCACCTTGTACTGGGTGAGGTGCCCGCCAGGGTCGGTGATGTTGAGGGGCTTCCCGTAGCCGGTGAACTTCGAGAACAGGGTCGTGTACTGAGCGGGGGTGCCGCCCGCCACATAGCCAGCCGGGGAGACGGTGGAGGTGACCCAGCCGAGCGCGTTGTACGTGGCGGTAGACTTTCGGCCAAGCGGGTCGATCATGGCAATCTGGTCGCCGTACCCGTCGTAGGTGTACTGGGTGACGTTGCCGTTCGGGGAAACCATGGCGGTGACATCACCGGGGTGGGTGGGGTCGTCGTAGCTGAATGTGGTGGTGGCCCACGTCACGCCGCCCGACGTGACGAGCGGGCGGTCGAGCTGGCGCAGGTCACCCTGGGTGTCGTACACCCACACGGTGGTGTTCCCGTCCGCGTCGGTGGCGCTGGTCTTCTCCCCGAAGCTGTTGTATGTCGCGGAGGTGGTGTACCCGAGCGGGTCCTGGGTGCCGATCGCGTTCCCAGCCGCGTCGTAGCTGACCAGGGAGGTGGCGCCCAGGGGGTCGATGACGGCGTCGGGTTCCGCCACGCCCGGGTCGTACACGTACTGGGTGGTCGCCGCATAGGCGGTGCCGTACCCCTTGGTTTGTAAGATGAGCTCGTTGTTCTGGTAGGTGTACAGGTCCTGGTTGCCCAGGGGGTGGGTGACCAGCACCGTGCTGTACCCCGCCGCATTGGGCCCGCTGAACGCGTAGCGCGTAGGAGTGTTCAGCGCCGCGTCCTGCTGGGAGCTGACCTTCCCGTTGGTGTACAGCGTGGTGGTGGTCTGCAGCATCGGGTCCTCGACCGTGGACAGAAGGTGCCCCGTGTAGCCGTACAGCCACACCTTCCCATCCACGTCGGTCACCTGGTGCAGGTTGTGGCTCGCGTCGTAGAGGTAGCTGACGCTCCTGCCCGTCAGGTCCGTGACCGAACTGATCAAGCTCGCCGCGTTGTAACCAAAGGTCAGGGTGCGCCCGGCGCTGTCGGTGACGGTGCTCAGCCGCGCGCTCGCGTCGTAGGCAAGGGTGAGGGTGTCCCCGTTCGGGGTGGACTGCGAAGCCAGGTCCCCGTTGGTCGCACCGGTGGACAGGATGAACGTGTACGTCATCCTCCCCTTGACAACATAGGTCCACGTGCTGGTCCCCTTGGTGAGGGTGGCTTCCACTCGCGGCGCGGCCTGGTAGGTGCTGCCGTTCACCGCGAACGCTGTTGTGGACCCGTTGCCCTGGGTGATCGTGACCGCACCGGTCGTCCCGTTGACCGCCAGATGCCAGGCGTAGTTGTCTGTCCACCCGTAGCCCAGCGAGCCGGCCACCCCCGAGGCGCTGGAGTCATACGTTCGGATGAACGTCGGCGGCTGACCCCGCCCGGCCATCGTCACGTCGCTGACCTGCTCCACCAAAGCCCCCGTGGCCGTATCGACGGGTTCCCCAGTGCAGATAGAACAGTTCGTGTTCTGTGCCAGGTTAGTGCCGCCAACAAGCTCTCCGGGAAGGGTCGGACCACCCGGGAACGTCAGGAGAAATGCCGGGGGCGGTGGCGCCTGAGTCACTGCCATGACCTCGTCGTCCTTGGAGCTGAAACCCGCGGTGTACAGGGTGGACCCGTCGGACGTCATCTCAGAGTTGCCCGTGAACGTTGAACCGGGAACGGGTGCGAAATCGCAACTGGTACCCCCCGAATCGGTCACCGGGGTCGTATTTCCCGCAAGCGGTGTGCTGATCGACGTGAACGGGTTGACGGAGTACAGCTGAGTTGCCCAGCAGATATTGTTGACCTGCGAGCTCCAGTTGTACCCCTGGAACGAGACGTCCAGCTGACCGGCCACGGCGGTGATCGCGGCAGAGTTGTTCAACGCATAATCCGGCACGGGGTTGTAGGGAACCTTGATGCCGACACTGGCTACCGGCTGCCAGGTGGCCAGGGAGTACCCCTCGACGTAGGGAGACTGTAGGTAACCGTCGCAACCGACATTCTCTTCGACCGCCCAAAGCGTCGTCGCATCGGCCGTGATGGACAGGATCGTGAAGCCACACTGCGCGGTCTGTGCCCCGAGGGTGATAGTGGTCGCGGCCCCGGTGATGGGGTCTACCTGTTCGATGCCCCCGACGTCACCCACCGCGTTGGCGACGTACAACATGCCGTCGGGGCCGATGGCCAGGCTCTGCTGGCCCACGTTGCCTGCCTGCACGTAGGGGCCCAGGGTGCTGGTGGCACCGGTGAGCATGGATGTGCGTCGGATCAACCCTTGTTGGATGGAGTACAGGTAGCGGCCGTCGGTGACCAGGCTGCTGACGTCCTGCACCTGGGAGGTAGCCCCATTGGTCCCATCCTGGGTGCCCGCCGAGCCGGGCGTTCCGGCGAGAACGGTGGCGGTGACGGGGCTCTGGGTGGGATCGATGCGCAAGATCGTGTCGTGAGTGCCGACGTAGAGGACGTGGTGCCACGCTGTGATCGCTGACGGGTGGTCAAAACTGATGGCGGTGCCGGACCCAGCCGTGGTGACCGGGTTGGTACCCCCCGCCAACGAAGCGACCTGCGCGACCGTGATCGGCACACCCACCCCTGCCGCGGGGTCCTGTGCCGGGCCGTAACTTGATGCGGGCACGATTTCGCGGAGCCTGTTGTCGGCGGTGTCCGCGACGAACAGGGTGCCGTCCGAGGGGTTGCCGCTGATCTGTGCGACGGACTTGAACCACGCATCAGCCCCGGTGCCGTCGGCGTAGTTGATGCCGGCACCCGCCACGAAGCTCCACACATTGCCGCCGGACTCGGCGATCTCGGCGACCCGCGGGCCGTAGTTCGCCGGCGTGCACCCCCCGTTGCCTGCACACCCATCGGGCACCGCGCGGGTGTAGATCATGCCACCCTGGGCGAACAACGGCCCGGTCGACAGCTCGGGAGACTGGAACAGGGCACTGGCCGCGCCGGAGGCGACGACGTACTGTTCGATCACGCTGAGACAGCTGCCGACCTGCACCAGCTCGTAGATCGTTCCGTTGTCCACCGCAAGCCCCTGAGCCTGGTTGGCCCCGCCGCCCCCGCCGCACGTGCCCATCGTGGGGGTTTCGAACGGTGCGTACGTCTGCGCCGCGACGTTCAGCTGGTACACCGTCGGCTGCGCCGCGCCCGCCTGAATCCCGTACAGCGTGCCGGCACCGGCCGGGACGAGCTGGGTCCAGCCGGAACCAAACCCGCTCAGCGTCGTCACTGCCTGGGAGGCGATTGCAAGCTGCTGGATCCCGCACGCGTCGGTCGCGTACAGATTCGTGCCGTCCGTCGTCAGCGTCGTCACCCCGCTCACCCGGGCTGCACCACCCGTGCCGTTGGCGCAGCCCGGCGTGCCCGGCGCCCCGGCCAGAATCGTCACGGCCCCGGTAGCGACCACGACCTGGGCGATGTAGTCGGCGCCACCGACATACTCGTCACCTCCCGCATACACCAACGCGGTGGGCGCACCCAACCCCGCCGCGATACCCGTCCCCGCAGACGTCGTGGACGCCCCGCTGCCCGCCAGCGTGCTCACCGTCCCCACCTCCAGACCGGCATGGGTCGACGGGGTCGCTGGCTCACTGGCCGGCGACGGCGCGCTCGTCGCCGACCCGTTCGTTGCGGTCACGCTGAACCTGTAGGACGCCTCGTTGCTCAACCCCGTGACCGTCGCCGATGTGGTGCCCGACGTCGTCGCTGTCACCGTGGACGTCCCCAGCACACCCGAGCTTGCGGTCACCGTGTACCCCGTGATCCCCCGCGCTCCCGGCGGGGACGCCGCCGCAGCCCACGTCACCAACGCCGCCCCGTTGCGGGGAATCACCCGCACCCACGCCGGAGCAGGCACCTGAGGGGTCACCGCCGCCGACGGCGCGCTCGCGGCGCTATGCCCCGGCGAGCCGTTCGTCGCCGTCACCGTGAACGTGTATGGCGTGCCATCCGTCAACCCCGTCACCGTCGCCGTCGTCACCGACGACGACGCCGTGGCACCGCCCGGGCTCGCCGTCACCGTGTAGGACGCAATTCCCGTGCCACCGGTGACCACCGGTGGGGTCCACGACACGACCGCCTGACTGTCCTGTGCCGCCGCCGACACCCCCGTCGGCGCCCCCGGTACGCTCACCGGCAGGAAGTACCCCTGCACATCCACCAACACGTCGGTCGACGTGGACGCGTTATAGATCGCCATCTGACCAGAAGAGCTCAGCGGCACGATCGCGAAGTTGTTCGACGTCACCCCCGGAGTCGTCGTCACCGTGCTCGCCGGATTCGGCCGCGTCGTACCCGCCTGGTACGCCTCCAGAAATCCCGCACCGACAACGTTCAATGTCGTGATCGACACCGCGGCCGCCGTCGCCCCCGACGGGACCCCACCAGCCCCGCTGACTTGCAACGTCGCCGTAGCACCCGCCCCCAACGTCCCCGACCCGCCCAACTTCGAGCGAGTATCCATAATCCTCGCATCCGTCTCAGCCGTGAAATAGGAACCCGACGGGCTCGACGCGGATGTGAAGTAGCCCTCCACATCCACCAGGACGTTCACACTGCCCACCGCGTTGTACAGACTGACAGCACCACCAGCGCCAAGCCCCACCACCACCGTGTGCGCCGACGACACACCCGACGTGTCGTTCAGCGACCCCCCCGCAGGCTGCGCACCACCCGCAGGCCACGCCTGCAAATACGACCCGGCAGTCGGCGACACAGCCGTCACATTCACCATCACCGCCGTCGCCGTCACCGGGACCGGCGTGACACCACCCACAGTCAGGCTCACCGTCGAAGCGGCACCCAGCGGAGTGCTACGCCCACCCAACCCCGAACGGGTGTCCATGATCCGCGTCAACGCCACAGGGGTAAACAGATTTCCCGCGGAACCAGCCGTCACACTCGTGACATACCCCTCCACGTCCACGAAGACGTCCGTCGTGTAACTCGCGGTGATACTGACCTGGCCATTCGTACCCACCGGCACCACCGTCGTATTCGTAACCGTGGTCCCCGTTGCCGTGTTGAGAGTGGACCCGCTCGGCTGGGTCGCGCCGGCCGGCCACACCAAGAGGTAGCCCGCGGCCGTCGCATTCGTCGAGCCTACCGACAACACCACAGCCGACACCCCGCCGGAGGGCACCCCCCCGGCACCCACCACCGTCAACTGCCGCGTCGTGCCCCCCGCCAACGGAGATTGGGTCGTCCCCGTCCCGTTCCGCGTATCCATGATCCGCGCCGAGGGCACCGACACGATCTGACCACCCGACGACGACGAGGCCACTGCGGCGCGCACCGGGCCAACCGCTGCCAAACCGGAGGCCAGTAGGGCCGCGCACACCACCGCAACCAGCGACCGAGCCCGGAGCCACGCCCATCCACCCATGCCGAATCCGAGCACGAAGAACTCCCCCGTCCACCGCCACCCCCGCACAGGGGATGACTCAAGGCCAACAGACAATGACCGACCGTCACCACCCGAGGTCGACTTCCTACCCGACGCAGAGCTGCCAAACAAGGACACCTTGCAAAGTTCATCAAGTCGATCCCTAGCGACGGACTCCCCCAGCGTGCCCGACGCTAGGAACTCCCCACACGACTGACACGACCACCGTGCCTGATCGACTCGAGCGCCCCATTAGGGCCGGCCAGCCCCGCGAGGCCACCATGATCACCTTTGACTCCTCTGGCTCTTGCAGAAGGCCGGCGGGGACCGCGCCGTCGGTGCGCAACGCCGGGCTCTGCAGGCCGCGAAGGATCACCGTTGCAAAGTGCTCCTCGGTCGTGGGCAAGACATCCGTCCCAGCCAGCGTGACGGCGGGCCGTAGGCAGGTCCCGTCACCGTTCGGCACGCCGATGCAACCGCGACCGCTCTCGTCCTCGGCGTCGCGCCTGACGCTCACGGGGACCGCCCGATTCGTGTATCGCTGTCCCGGGCCCGGGCCTGGGGCAGCGATACCAGTGTGTGCCCAGGAATAGATGCCCGCACAGACCAGCCTGCTGTTGTCGCTCTCCTCCCGCGCGGATCTGGGCCAGACTCAATCACGCGAGGAGTGACGCCGAGGTGGCGCGGGCAGTGACCACGCGACACGAACCGGGGGAATGCGACGAGACGGCCACGCCAGCCCGGTGGCTCGCTGCATAGCGCGGCTCGATGACCGCTGGGCCCTTCAAGCGAGCCCTGCGCTG
>Ga0209698_10000501_pt1 | contig 44845 bp, 29 predicted proteins | sample LitLauG_LLR_2012_FD_187203 | JGI IMG/M metagenome (GOLD analysis project Ga0209698, IMG submission 187203) | Freshwater sediment microbial communities from Pennsylvania, USA - Little Laurel Run_MetaG_LLR_2012 (SPAdes) (version 2) | ecosystem: Environmental > Aquatic > Freshwater > Creek >...
CCCTGCAGCAGGCCGATCATCGCCCCCCCGTTGTACATGCGCCAGACGCGGTTGGGGAGAAGAGGAATGGGCGCGCGGACAATATCCCTGAGCGTGTTCATGACCCTCTTGCAAACCTGACGCAGACCGAGACGATGCCCCGGGGCGGAACGCGAAGGGGGACCGCCGACCCGCGGGGGTCGGCGTCGACTTCCGCCCGGGCCGAGCCCTCTTCGTTCAGGTTCATCCAGTGCGCCTCCTTCACCGGACGCGCGCACCGGAGGATTCCTTCAACGCCGTGCGGCGCCGGGTTGTAGACGCGCACGACGATGCCCGTCCCGTCCTCGGATTCCTTCAGCGCGCTCAGGACGAGCGGCCCCCCCTCGAGAGCGAAGAGTGAGGATTCCAGGGGGAGCGGCGCGTCGTTCTTCCTCCGGAAGGGGAGCATCGGGAGATGGAAGCTCTCGCTTGCGCGCATGACAGATTCCCCCCATGCGGGGTCCTCAGGTCCGTGCGGGAGAAGCGCGTAACGGAACACGTGGACCCCCTGACACTGCGCGTCGGGGGTCTCGTTGTGCCACCCGGCTTTCCCGCCGGGTCGGGTGATGAGGTCGTCCCCCGCAAGAAGCCCGACGCAGCGGAGAAGCGTGAGCGCCAGCGTCCCCTTCCCGTCCAGGATCAATTCATATTCCGGGAGGCCGTACCCAAAAAGCGTCAGCGATCGGTCCGATCCGCTCACGGTCACGAAACGCTGCATCGGGGCGACCTGCGCCGGATGCTCGATGGTGAATTTCCGGACGTCGTACGTCCTCTGCACGCGTTCCACGATGCAGAACTGGGAGTCGGCGCGCACGCGGTCGCTCCGGATCCCGAGGGGGAAGAGGACCCGGAGGCGGTGATCCCGTCCCCTGTTTTCCACCGTGGTCTCGCATTCCACGAACCGGGAGTGCGCCCCCAGGGAAACGCGCGTCTTCACCCCGAGCGCGACGGTCTTTCTCCCCCTGCGCTTCCTGTCGGCGGAGGCCGCGTCCGGGATGCGGAGCGTCGCAGCGACGAGGAGCGAGGCCCTCAGCGGGCCCCGCTCGAGAACCCTCACGCGCGCGCGCGCCCTGCCCGAGCGGACGACGGTGTCATGCGCGGGGTAGGAATAATTGTACTCGTCACCGACGTCCCCGGTATCCTCGAATACGTTCAGTCCCCGGTACTCCTTCCCCCTGATCCTGTCGCGCACCGTCAGAACCCCGCCGGGTGCGACGGAGACACGGAGATACCTGTTTTCGATATAGTCCGTCCCGGCCTTCACGGCGGGGGAAGGGGCGGAAACGCGGGATCGCTTCTCCACGCGGAAGCCCCTGAAGCCGAGGGGGGGGACGTCTTTCGCCTCGACGAGCACGTTGAAGCTGTCGGCAAGCGTCTGTCGGGGATAGTTGTGGCGGCTGTACGTGATGTCGTACGTTTTCTCCCTGCGGAGGAGCTGGAACGGCACCTCGCTGCCGGAGGAATCCAGAAGCGCGAAACCGGCCGCGGGAGGGAGCTCCCGGCCGACGGCCACGTCGGGATTCAGCCCGACGACCACGTCCCTCCGGAAGAAACAGACTACGGCCTCCACGGTCTCCGTCCGCGCGAAGGGGGAGGGATTGAACATGAACAGGTACCTGTCGTCCCCGGCCGCGGTGTCATCGTACGGGAGGATGTGCCCGAGCGCGGCGTCGATGACGGCGCCGCCGGTCTGCTCCACGGCCGCGAAGCGGGTCATCATTTCCCTGTGCACGGCGTCGATCGAGCAGCCGCAGATGCTGTCGTGGGGATGGTTTTTCATGAGCGAGAGCCAGGCATGGCGCAGAAGGGGCGCCTGCGAACGCATTCCCGATGCCCGGGCGAGAGCGTTCAGGGGCTCCGCATACCGTTCAAGGAGCATCTCCGATTTCCAGTTCGCCTGCTTGATGTACATCCTGCTGGAATAGACCCCTCCCAGGACGGCAAAGGCGTACCGGTACCCGAACCTCAGCTCCCCCTCGATGACGGGGATTGGCGCCACAGGCGCCATCCCTTCTCCGGAAGGGAGAATCTCGCCGCGGACGGCGTCCGCGTAACGCCCGACCGTGCTGTGCTCGAATGTCCCCTCGAACGATTTCCGGAGGAGATCGAGCGTGGCCGGGATGTGCGGGTCCGGCCAGTGGTGGTCCCCGCCGTTCATCAAGAGCCGGTGCGACGTCGCGGCGCGGCGGTCAAGTTCCTCCCTGAGGGATGCAAACCTCTTCAGGATCTCCGCGTCCGGCTCGCCGTAAAAATATCCCCCGCTGTACCCGTTCCTGAAGAGGTGGATCATGAGCACGCGCGTCCCGTCCGGAGCCTGCCACCAGTACTCGGACGTCTGCTGGCCGGGCTCCCCCCCGAACCCCCTGTACACGAGAGCCGTGCCGATGCCGAAGCCCCGGAGTATCGACGGCATCATTGCGATATGGCCAAAGGAATCGGGAATGTACCCCACGGTCATCACGGCACCGAACGACGCCGCCATCCGCATGCCGGTCATCAGATTCCGCACCGTGGATTCGCCGCTGACGAGGAATTCATCGGGAAGGACGTACCACGGCCCCGTGACGATGCGGCCCCCGCCGACAAGACGGCGGATCTCGTCCCTCTTCTCCGGGCGGACCGCGAGGTAGTCCTCCAGGACGACGGTCTGCCCGTCGAGCGTGAAATGCCGGAACCCGGGATCGCGCCTGAGGATATCAAGAAGATCGTCGATCATCGTCACGAGCATCGCCCGAAACTGTTCGAAGCTCCTGTACCATTCCCTGTCCCAGTGCGAGTGGGACACGATATGATACGTCGGCTTCATGCTCTCCTGTATTCGCTGACAGGCCGGATCGCCGTCGAGGCGCCGACGGCCGAGAGGCTGGAGGCCGCGACGGCGTTCCCGAGCTTCGCGGCAGCAAACGGGTCGGCGCCCCCGAGGAGCCCCGCGACGAACCCGGCAATAAACGCGTCACCCGCTCCCGTCGTATCGACGACGCGGCGGACTTTGCGCGCCGGTATCCGTTTCGTCTTCCCGCGCCAGGAGACAAGGCACCCCTCCGCGCCGAGCTTCACGCCGACGGGTCCCGGCGCGCCGGCGTCGAGAAGCGCGCCCACGATCCGGGCCGGCTCGGATTCCCCGGTGATGACGGAGGCTTCATCGTAGCTCGGGAAGAAGTAATCGACGTGGGGAAGAAACGAACGGAGCAGCCTGTCGTCACGGTGCGGGACCCCGGCCGTATCGAGGAGGACGGGGGTGCCGGTCCTGACGTGGATCGCCCGGAAGAGCCTCCCGAGATGCCTGTCGCATTCCGGGAGGAGGCCGTAGTAGCCGAACACGAGTATCCTCCCCCGCCGGACGACGTCGACGTGGGCGAGCAGGTCCTCGACGCGAAAATTCTCCATGCACCCCCGTGTATGGAAAAACGTCCTCTCGCCGTTTCCGTCCACCCCCACGATCGTGGAGGAGGTCTGCCGGGAATCATCGAGGATGAGCCCCGCGGAGGTGATGCCGTAGATGTCGAGCTGGCTCCTCAGGAATCCGCCGAACGTGTCGTTCCCCACGCGCGTCACCGCGCCGACCCGGAAGCCGAGCTTTCCCAGGTCGATGCCGACGTTCGGCACGATCCCCCCGGTCGTCATCGTGATCGAACCGAGCGGCTGCATCCCTCCCGGCTTCGGCGGCGGCGCGAGGTCCATGGGGCGGCCGATGACGTCCACGACAGAGACGCCGGCGACAACGGCGTCGAGATCACGCACCGACGAAGGGGTGGGAAGGTTCATGCCGTCTATTCCGTGATTGTCAGTTTCCTGAAGTCGAGCTCCAGCTTCCGCTTCCCGCAGGTCATCGAGAGCTTCCCGCTTCCCACCGCCGCGTGGAGGAACGGTCCGTCGAACAGCGGGGTCGTGGCCAGGTCGATCGTCTTCCCGTTCAGAACGCGCGTGTCGGGGAACGCGAAGTGCATCCTGTCGCCGGAGAGCGTCGTGTACTCGACGCTGACCGCGCCGGGTTTCAGCACCGCCTTCGGCCGGCGCCGGAGGAGGCCGGCGCAGAATTTCTCGAACGAACCGATCTCGGCTTTCGAGCGGACCTCGACGACCTCGCCGTTCTGGAGGCGGTTGCTCCGGAAGCGCCATGCGCCGGTCTCACGGCTCCTGTCGATGTCCTCCGGTCTCCCGATCGCGTTTTTTTCCTGCCCCGGCGTCTCACGCTCTTCGGTCCACTCCCCCTCCTGCAGGGGATACCATCCAAGATACGTATTCCCCGCCTTGCAGAATATCCACCCCGAAGGGTCGGCGATCCGCTCCTGGAGATTGCGGGGAAAGAATCCGTCGATGTGCTCGGTGCTCGTCCCGGGGCTTATGTCGTAGAGGACGATGATCGTGTTCCTGTCCTGAAACGTCCTTTCGAAGGGGGAACCCCCGGTCCACTTGTCCGGGTTGTTGTACGTGCTTTTCGACGCGACGACGTCGGCGATCAGGGGCTTGATTTCCTCCGGAAAGAACATCCCGAGCTCGTAGCTCGACCAGTAGGGATGAAGCCCGAATATCGTTGTATAGGGACGCCCGTACGTGTACCGGAGCCCCCAGGTGTGCTGCTGGATGGGCTGGAGGAGCCCCCCCTGGAGGGAGCCCAGCCCGTAGTCCTTTGTCACGTACGTGTATTTGTACACCGGGGGGTTCTTCTCCTTCCCGAACCTGATGACGTTCCGCACCCGTTTCCTCTCGCGCTCCACGTACGCGCGGGACCGGTCTGTCGCGATATCCCCGATGATCTGCGGAAGGCGGTACGTTCCGAGCGCCGGCAGGAGCGCCCACCCCGACTGCGTCGGCTCACCCGTCCCGAAGTAGAGCCATGCATACGCGGAGGCGGGAGAAAGGAGCGGTTTGTAGACCGCCGGCTGGTAGATGCGGCTGAACCCTCCAAGGTACTGCCCGTCGAGCTGCTCGTCTGCGAAGTCCGCCAGCAGGTAATCGAGCATCATCGTCCCCCGCTGTCGCATGTCCGGGTCCTCCGCAAAATCCGCGAGAAGCGACATCGAGATCGCGTACTCCGCGAAGTAGTCCGGAGTGTCGAATTCACCCTGGCCGATCGTCGTCGCGATCTCCATCCAGTGTATCAGGTACTCCTTCGCATCGGTCCTGTTTTCGTCCGAGCTTTTTCCGTTGTACCACTCGGATCCCGGGAGACCCGGCCACTGTTCGCTCGCCAGAAAAAGCGTCGAATAGTACATCGCCCAGTGGTTTTCCGTATCCCCCCTGTACGGCGCATACGTTTTCCAGGCGTTCCGTACGACCGCCTTCGTTTCCGGGGACATCCTGTCCTTCCCGTTCAGGTACGCGCCGATGCAGGGGAACATCCAGAACATGTCCCCCCGGGGCTCCCTGAGCACCGCGACGAGCATGCTGTCCGCGGTGCGGATCGCCTTCCCGTGCGCGTACCTGGCCGCCGCGCAGTAGTACCCCCCCGCCATCGACGTGTCGTAGTACGAAGAGATGTACCGCGCCCGCTGTTCGTATCCGCGGAGATACTCCGGGCGCGCGCCGCCGCCCGGAGCCTGCGCGTCAACGGACGCCGGCGGGACGAGACACGCGCATGCGGCAAGGGCGATGACTATCTGTTTCATGCGGATCTTCCGATCAGAAAGTGTCGATGACGATGCTCCACACCTGCGCCCCGCCGAGCCCTGCGCTTTTCCAGTTCGCGCCGCCGTCCGTGGAGGCGTAGACCCCTCCCCAGAGCGTGGCAGCATACACACGGCTGTCGTCACGCGGATCGACCGCGATCGCGTGCACGTTGAGGTTGGCGAGCCCCTCATTCGTCCGTTTCCAGGATTTCGCCCCGTCGACGGACTTGTAGACGCCGGTCACGTACCCCCCGGCATACACAATGTCGGGGTTCACGGGATCGAATGCCACGGCATAAAAGGTCATATGATCGACCCCCGATTCGCTCCGCGACCAGACCCTTCCGCCGTCACGGGAGACGAAGAGGCCGTACTCCTCGGTCCCGGCAATGAGGAACAACGGATCGAACGGACTCTGCGCAAGAACGCGCGTCCCCCGGACGGAGAGTCCCATCCTCTCCCAGTGACGCGCGCCGTCGGCACTTTCGAAGAGCCCGTCCTCCGAGACACAGGAGAGCCCCCCTCCCTTTCGCACGATGAGCGCGGGGACGTACAGCGACCCGAGGCCGGCGTTCATCGCGCTCCATGTCGCACAGCCGTCGGTGGTCTTGAATATTCCGTACGGCGTCGTGCAGTAGACCGTGTTCGTGTCCGAGGGATCCGGCGCGACGCACATCACTTCGGTCACTCTCCAGCCGGTCGTGATCTTCCATGTGCGCCCGCCGTCGCGCGTGAGATGGACGCCGTTCCCGGCCGCGATGTACATCACGCGCCCGCGCGAACCGGGGCCCTGGGCGGCGCCGAACGCGCGGATCGTCCTTGAACCGGTGTGGGCCCAGACCGTGTCGTCACCGCTCTGCTGGACGAATACGCCCGTTTCCGGGTTGGCGGCACCCACAACAAAGAGGTGCGTCGCTAGTACGGATGCCCGGACGATCGAACTTCCCGCCGGAGAATGCCGGCCGACCACCTGTGCGGAGGCGAGCCCGGCGGCGAGGAGGAGGAGAGCACCACATGCGTGTCTCCGATGCAATGTTCGCACCTGTCGGAACCCCAAGTTGTGAAGGTGAGCGCTACGGGTACAGCTCTATCTGTTTCACCTGCGTGCCGTCCAGTCCGGCCCGCCGCCACGCGGCTCCTCCGTCGATCGATTCGAGCACCCCATCGCCGACCGTTCCCGCGAGCAGGTGGGAGGGATCGCCGGGAAACACGAAGAGCGAGTATATCGCATCGATCCCGGGCGCCGGCCAGAGCTGCCGCCACGAAGCCCCGCGATCGTTGCTCCGGAGGATGCCGGTCTTCCACCCGGCCGCATAGATCTCCCCCCCGGTGGACGACGCGCGCAGCGTATACACGATGGAGGAATCAGCTCCCTTTGTCGCGGACCAGGTACGGCCCCCGTCCGTGGATCGCCGGATCCCGTTCAATTCGCCCGCGGCGATGATGACCTGGGGATCCCGGGGGAGCTGGAGGAGCGCCAGCACCTGCGTGAGCCCGCTCCCCATCGGCTGCCAGTGTTCCCCCGCATCGCGGGTCCTGAAGAGGTCCGTCTCCGTCGCCGCGTAGAGCGTCCTCCTGTCACGCACGTCCATCACGATCCGCTGGACAAACCGGGTCGGGATCCCCGTCATCTTCTCCTCCCACGTCGTCCCGTCATCGGACGTCCTGAACACCCCGAACGGCGTGGCCGCGTAAATGACCGCCGAGTCGACAGGGTCCGGGACCACGCAGAGTATTTCTTCCGTGCGCCACGAGGTGAGTATTTTCCACGACACTCCCCCGTCGGTCGACCTGTGGACGCCGTTCCCGGCGGCGATATAGTACCGCCGCGTCCGCCCGTTGTCGAACAGCGCGATGCCGAACGTCAGCATGTTTGACCGCGAGATGCGCGTCCACACCGTATCGTCCTGCGCCCTGACATAGAGGCCGTATCCTCCCGCGGCGCTCCCGGAAACGCTCCCGCGGACGATGAACGCCGCGGCAAAGAGCCGCGGGGACGCCGCGCTGTCGCGCCCGGCGAGACCGAACGCCGCCTGAGAGATGCACGCAAGGGCCGCGATGATCCGCAACGTCATTGGCCACCTTTCGTCCCGGGAATCGCGCGGTGAGGGTTCATGCTACCACCAGAACGGGGTCACGCCGTCCCGTTCCTTCACCTCCGCGTCGAGGGCCCGGCGGAGCGCCGTGCGGGCCTTCGCAAGCGTTTCATCGATGTCCGGCGGCCGGTGCGAGAACGAGATGAACCACCGGGGATTCGCGAATATCCCTTCCCGGTAGAGCTCGCGGTGCCACAGGTATTCCAGCCGAGGGGGATACGACGGGTCCGCGTGTTCGAACTTGAGCCATGACGCCGGCGGCAGGCCGCACGCGCGCCCGGGGACGCCGAGGTCCGCCGCGATCCTGTTAAACCCGTCCATGAGCCGCCTCCCCATCGCCCAGATATGCTCGTGGACGTGCTCCCGTGTCATGCAATCGATCGTGGCGATCGCCGCTGCCATGGAAAGCGTTTCTCCGGCGTACGTTGTCGTGATCCTGAACGAGTTGAGCGTCTCCATGTACTCCCTCTTCCCGCAGTACGCCGAGAGCGGGTAGCCGTTGGCGATCGCCTTGGCATACCCGGCGAGATCCGCGTCGACGCCGTAATACTCCTGCGCGCCCCCCGGCGCAAGGCGGAACCCGGTCAGGATCTCGTCGAGGACGAGGAGGGCACCGCACTCACGCGTCAGCTTCCTCAGGTGGCGGAGGTACGCGCCGCCGGTCTCTTCGTTGAAGTCGTATCCGATCGACACGACGCAGGCGATCCGTTCGCCGTAGTGCCGCACGAGCTTCTCCGCGGCGTCGCAGTCCCCCCAGGGAATCGCCCTGACGTACTCCCGCATGAATTGCGGAACGCCGTTGGCCGGACCCTCGTCCGCCGCAAACCAGTCGGGATACCCGTGATACCCGCTTATGAGTATCACGTCCCGTTTCGTGTACGCCCGAGCGATCCGGACATTGCACGAATTGGCGTCCTCCCCGGTCTTCATGAAGCGGACCATGTCGGCGTTCGGCACTACGTTGCAGACCTTCCGGGCGAGCTCGAGCTCGATCGGGCTCGCCATGCTGAAGAGCACCCCTTTCGCCATCTGCTCCCTGACCGCGTCGTCGACTTCATCGAAGCAGTATCCGAGCGTCACGGGTCCCAGCGCAAGCCGGTAGTCGATGTACTCTTTCCCTTCCATGTCCCATATCCTGCACCCCTTCCCCCGCACGATAAACTTCGGCATCGTCTCCGCGAAAAACGGGATCGGGCGCTTGGCGTTTGTCTGCGTCCCCCAGGGGATGTAACGGAGGGCCTCTTCGAAGTAGGCGTCGGACGGCCTCATGGCGTTCATCCGATCGTCACCGCCGGCGTGTCGGTTGCGGTGTCGATCGTCACGGGGGGAACGCCATCGGCCCCCGTGATGCGCCACAGATTCCCCTCGTGCGACGTGCGGAGGGAACGGGCCGGATGCGCTCCCGAGCCCGCGTCGCACACCGTGAGGATGACGTGATCGAGGGCGGCGGCCGATTCCGCCTCCGCGTACGGGAAGACCCCTTTTTCGGGGGGGACCGCGAGGTTCGCGCACCGCACACGGACCTCCCGGTTTCCCTCCACGATCGCCCGCGCGGTAACATCCGGGCGGGAGACGGTAAACGCCGATCCTCCGGAGGTGACGGACCCCTTCCCGTCGGAGTTGTCAATCTGGAAGCGGGCCTGCACGGGGAGGGGAGTGTTCGCAAGCCTGACGCGGTCGAGCACCGCAAGCACGTCGGGCTTCAGGAAGACGAGCGTCCTGCGGACAAGCGCGACGCCGGGATTCACAAGATTGTAGGCGGCGGTGGCGTCGCTCGTGACGACCATCGACCGCTCATCCGCGCGGTACTCCACGACGTGCGCCTCGGCGAACGACGCGTTCGTCCCCTCGCGGCCGTCGTGGTACTGGTGCCCCTGTCCGCCGATGAGGAGGGAGGAATGCGATTTCGTCAGCCGGAGCACCCAGAGCGGGTCGGTGTTCGGGTAGGCAGCGTGATACGGGTCGTGGAAGATCCGCTCTCCGTGCGCCTTGAATATCACGCTGTTCCGGTCGGCGTGCTCGTGATTGGCCGGGCCGCCGCTCCTGAGCGCGACGACGCCGTCCGTCACATCCCATCCGCTCCGTGCGACCACCCAGTCGTTCGAAAAACGGACGTCGAACAGGCCGGGCCCCGGCGTCTCCTCCTTCATCGCGGGATCCAGCCAGATGACGGACCAGGGGCTGGAGAGCTCCCCCACGTGCACGGCCGCGTACTGCGCGACCGGGTCCCCGAACCGTCCCGCGGTCCACGCGGCGACGGCCATGTCCCCGATCGCCCCCGCGTCGCTGAAATTGACGCTGTCGTTCGGCCGGCCCGCCGTCGGCATCCACATACGGAGACCGTACCTCACCGTCCCGGGATAATTGATGATGCCGGAGATATCCCTGCCGAGCGTCCTGCGGAACACTTCCACAAGGAGCGTGATGTGCGTGGAGGTATACCCCCAGTATCCCACCCCTTCATCATACGCGCCGTCGGGTCCGTACATCAGCGCAAACGCCCGCGCGCTCTGTTCCGCCATCGCGATCCACCGCTCGGCCTGCGGGTGTTTCCCCCGCAAAAGACACCCGGCAATCCCCAGCCCCGCGATCGGTATCGCCTTCAGGTTCGTGGAATTCAGTATGAGCGGCCACCGCCGCAGATCGACGTGGAACGGATAGTCGTCCTCCGGGTCGAATCCCCACCCCTGCACCCGGTCGGGATACTTCATGCCGTAGAGCGTGCGGAAGCAGGCGGGGGCCCCCTTCTCGCCGATCTGCGTCTCGATCTCGCGGGCGGTCTCATCCGGCAGGGCGCCCCGAAGCCACTCGCGCGCGCACGACATTGCGATCGTCGCTTCCGGGGCCCGCTGGAGGCCGATCACCTCGCGCCCCCCCTCGAGAAAGTAATCCCACTTCGGATATTCGAGCATCTTGTCCGCGGCGCGGCGCGCGACGTCGCACTGCGCGGCGTCCCCCGTCAGGGCATAGGCGAACGAGGTCCGCTCGAGTATCTGCCGGACCCGGAGCATGTCCTTCGAATGGTTGTTGAGCTTCGCCCCGGTGCGGATGAACTCCGCGTCGGCGGCAAGGTCCGCGCCGGTGACCGATTTCCAGTACGACGCGAGGCGGGGGTGTTCGATCGCCCGGCGCATGCGCGGAATATCGGCGGCGTCGAAAAACAGGCCCTTTCCTCCCGCCGGAGGAGTCGGGACATCCTGCCCGGCCGGAGGCGTGTGCGTCCGGCGGGACGCACCGGCATCGGGCGCGGTTCCGCGAAAGGGGGGGACGATCGCCACTCCGGCCGCCGCGAGCGCGCCGGCCCTCAGGAAATCCCGTCGTGATGTCGGCATGTGCATTCTCTCAGGTGTACCCGTGCCGGGGAAGCCGGCACCGCCCCCCCTCCCGGCGGCGGGGGGATCGGACAGCGAGTCCCGTTACACGCCCGCCGCCGGTGCGGCGTTCCCGAGAAGCGCGCGGAGCGTCCGGACGTTTTTCGCGGATTGCTCCACGAGCGGCAGACAGTGCGTCTCGATCGTAATGTGAGGGACGATCGCGTCCGCGACAAGCGCCCGGATCTGCCCCTCCCAGTCGATCGCTCCCTCCCCCACCGGGACACACTGGATGAGGGATCCCCGGGCGGTGTCCTTTGCGTGGACGTTCAGGATCGCCGGCCTGATCGCCGCGTACCCGTCCGGGTACGGGACCTCCACCGTCCCGTAGGCGTTGCACGGGTCCCAGTTTGCGCCCAGCGAGGGGGAACCCACCTCGTCGACGATCGCGCGCGTCGCGGCCCCCGTGTCGCAGTGAAACCCCGGCTCGTTCTCGATGGCGATCTTCATCCCCGCGCTCTGCGCCGCATCCGCCGCGCGGCGCAGGAGCTCCACGACGCGCGCGTGATCCCCGGCGGTCTCCCCCGGTCTCCGCTGGACGCCGAACAGGATGATCAGCCCCGCGCCGCACTGCCACGCACAGTCGATCGTGCGGGGGAGGGTCTCGCGCAGCTCCCGCTCCAGATCGCCGTACCGGTCGAGCGAGTGCTTCAGGAGTCCCGGGGAGAGCGCGGTGATCATGAGCCCGTGCTCCCGGGCCGCCGCGACCGCGTCTTCCCATTCCGCCATGCGGACGTCCGGCACGCGGCCGCTCGCCAGGCAACGGATCTCGTAGCGGGTGATCCCCCACGACATTCCGTGTCCCGCCGCCGTCCGGAAATCGGGAGCGATCTCGTCGCTGACGATCCCCAGCTCCAGCGGCTTCGCGCCGGCGACGCTCACGCGGCCGCCTCCGCGAAGCCGATCGCGTGGGAGATCATCGCGGCCTCCTTCTTCAGGATGCGGATGATCCGGGCGATCGATTCCTCTTTCTTTTTCCGCTCGGATTGGATCCCCGTCATGAGCGCGGCGACGACCTTCCCGTTATGGTCGTAGATGGGTACGGAAATCGCGCAGAGATCCGGTTTGTACTCCGCGTCGGCGACTGCGGACCCGTCCCGCACGATCTCGCGGAGCCGTTTCTTCAGCCTCGCCTCGCTCGTGATGGTCTTCGCGGTGAATCGTTTCAGGCCGCTCTGCCCGATGATCCGGTGGAGCGTCTCCTCGGGGAGGTCGGCGATGAGCACCTGTCCCGAGGCGGTGGCGTGCACCGGGGAGCGCGCCCCGAGGCGCGCCACGATCGACCACATTTCGGGATTGTCGGCGCGGTCGATGATGATGACCTCGAAACCGTCGAGGATCGTCAGGTAATAGCTTTCCCGCGTTTCGTGGGCCATCCGTATGAGGTGCGGATGGACGATCGTCTTGAGGTCGATCTTCTCGAGCGCGGCGTTCCCCCAGTCGAGGAGCTTCATCCCCAGGCGGAAGATCTTCCGCTCGTGATCCTGGAGAACGATCGAATGCTGCTCGAGTGCGGCAAGAATGCGGAAGAGCGAGCTCTTCGGAATGCCGGTCTGGCGCGAGATCTCCGCCAGCGAGAAGCCGCTGTGCGAGGCGGCGAGCAGCTCGATCACCTGCACCGCCCTGTGAATTGCGGGAACCGAGTAGTCCCTGGCCATAGGTGCCTTCGTGTGACTAATAAAACGTTGTTTTATTAGTGATTTATGAGTATACAAAAAAACACCCCCCCGCGCAAGTCGCCGGTGCACCAGGAGGGGTGCCTCAGCGGACGAACGCGGCGGCGACGCCGCCGTCGACCGTCAGCACGCCGCCGGTGGTCTTCCGCGACCTGTCCGAGGCGAAGAACAGCGCGGCGTCCGCGACATCCGCGGGCAACACGCTCTCCCCCAGGATCGTCCGCCTGCGGTAGAACTCCTCGAGCTCGTCAGGCCTGATGCCGTACGCTTCCGCGCGCTCCCGGCGCCAGGCGCCGCTCCAGATCGACGACCCCTGGAGCACGGCGTCGGGACAGACGGTGTTCACGCGGATTTTTTTCGGGCCCCCTTCTTCGGCCAGACAGCGGGCCAGGTGAAGCTCCGCCGCCTTGGCGGCGCTGTAGGCGGCGGCGTTCTTCCCGCTGGCGAGGGCGTTCTTCGAGGCGATGAATATCAGCGAACCGCCGATCCCCTGCCGCGCCATCACGCGGAACCCTTCCCGCGCCACGAGGAAATACCCGAGGCCGAGGATGTCCATCTGTTTCGTCCACTGCGCCATCGTCGTCTTCTCGACGGGGTTCGCGGAGGATATCCCGGCGTTGGAGACGACGATGTCGATCCCGCCGAACCGGGCGACCGCGGAGGCGAACGCCCGGGCCACCTCATCCTCCTTCGTCACGTCCATGGCGCATCCCGATGCCCGCCCCTTCCCCTCCCGCGCAACGATCGACGCGGCGACCTCGTCGGCCCCTTTCCCGTTGATATCGGCAACGACGACATGGGCCCCTTCGGAGGCGAAGCGCACGGCGATTTCGCGGCCAATCCCGCTCGCACCCCCCGTGACGAACGCCACCCGCCGCGCGAGGGAACCCTCCGGCGGGGCGAGGGTCATCTTGTAGATCTCGAGCGGCCAGTACTCGACGCTGAACGCCTCGGCCGGGGTCATCGACACGTACGTGCTCACCGTGGACGCGGCCCTGATCACCGCGATCGTGCGCAGATAAATGTCCCGCGTGACGTCCGCCCCCGCCTTGTCACGGCCCGAGGCGACAAGCCCGATCCCGGGGATCAGGATGATGCGCGGAGCGGGATCGCCCATCGTCTCGTTGTTTCCCGCGTACGCCCCGAAATACCGGGTGTACCCCCTGACATACGCTTCAAGGGCCCGGCCGAACCGACCCGGGAACGCAGCGGAGTCCGCCGGCACGGCGCCTTCCACGACGAGCGGCGTGAGTTTCGTGCTGACGAGGTGGTCGGGGCACGCCGCCCCTTTGCGGGCGAGCGCCGCCAGGTGCCTGCTGTTGACGAACTCCAGGACCTCCGGCGAGTCGTCGAACGTCAGGACCGCCCGGCGCACGCGGCTGACGGCGCCGCGGATGACGGGGAGAACCTCGAGCGCGAACCGCGCACGCGCCTCCGGCGGGGCAGGCCGCACCCCCGGACCGCCGAACACCTTCTTCCCCTCGAGTTTCCTCTTCAGGAAATCCTGCGCGTCGCCGATCACCGCGATCGTCGCGTCGTATGACTCGCGTGCCGTCGCCCCCCAGGTGATGAGCCCGTGCTTTCCGAGAAGCACGGCGCGCAGCCGGGAGCGGCCGTTGATGAGCTCGCCGCACTGCCTGGCCAGCGCAAACCCGGGGCGGAGCCACGGGAGCCAGGCCGCGGTGTCGCCGTAGATCTTCCGCATCAGCGCCGGGCCGTCCTTCGCGGTGCAGAGGGCGATGATCGCGTCCGGGTGCATGTGATCGATGTGGGGGTGGTCGATGAACGCGTGGATCAGCGTGTCGATCGACGGCCGCTTCGCGTTCAGGTCCACGAGGCAGTGGGCCAGGTAGTCCACCATCGACGCATCGTCCATGGCGCGCCGGGAACGGAGCGCGAGGACCGGTGCGAGATCGAGGCCGGGGAACCCCGCGCGCGTGATCGTCCTGAGATCGGTCCCGCTCCCCTTCACCCGCAGGACGCTCACCTCGTCGCCGCGGAAGTTCTTCTCCGTGATTTTGGCGGAGGTGTTCCCCCCCGCCCAGTTCGTCACCGCGGGATCCTCCCCGAGGATATTCGAACGATAGACAAGGAGGTCGAGCCCGCCAAGCGTCCGCGCCTTCGCTTCATCCCACAGGTTGTTCATACTCCGTTTCTCCGTCGTGAAAAGGTCATTGTCCCTCCGCCGCTACGGGGCCGGGTCCGGGGCGAGGGCGATCTCCCGCGCCTCGCGCATCCTCACCCGCCTCCCCGCGATCCAGAGCGTCCCGCCGAACCCGAGAAGGATCGTCATCATCGCGATCACGGCGATCGTCTCGCCGGTCCCGAGCGTGTTGAGAAACGCCATCCCGACGAGGACCCCCAGGAAGACGATCGTCCTTCCCACGACCGGGAGCGTGGCCACCTGTCTTCGTCCCGCGCCGAACACCTCCGCCTGGACGTCCACGGGCGTGTCGAGCTTCGCGTAGAACCGGAGGATCTCCTCCTTCTCCTCGTCGGTGTCGCGCGTGAAGAGGCGGGCCAGCGGGACGAGCGTGGGCCCGAGCACCAGCGCGCAGGCGATGGCCGCCGCGATCTGCCACGGGGCCGCGGCCGCGCCGGGAGAGAGCGCAAAGACCGTCGCCAGGACGGCGCTTATGAGAAGGCTGATCGACCACAGCAGGGGCTTCCGCGTCCGGTACAACTCCGCCACGTACGAGGAGGAGAGCAGGACGCCGAACGAAAGAATCGTCGAGAGATACACCTGCGGACCGATGTCCCATCCGAGGAGGTACCGCGCCGCCGCGCCCATGATCAGGCTCCAGAGTATCGAGCCGAGCGCGGCCCATTTCGGGATGCGCCGGAAGATGAGGCCGAACGCGAGGGGGACCGTCACCGGGATGTTAAAGAGCGTGAAGAAGGCCTGCATCTGGTTGAAGAGCCCGAACGTGCTGTGGATGAACGTGATGGCAAGGCCCATGACGATGAGTCCCAGGCAGAGCGATGTGATGCGTCCGACCTTCAGGAGCGCCCCGTCCGACAGGTCGGGCTTGATCACCCCCTTGTACATGTCGTGGGAGATGATCGACGAGACCATATTGTACACCGTGCTCAGCGTCGTCATCGTCGCCGCAAGCATCGCGGCGATGAACACCCCGATCAGGCCGTGCGGGAGGAGCTTGAACACGAGTCCCACAAACACGAGATCCTGAGGGTTCTTGCCGATAAACGGCTTGAAGAAATCGACCTGCGAGAGGTCGGGCCAGTAGACCTTCGCGACAAGGGGCGGGATCCCGAACACGAGCGGCACGGAACACGCAAGGAGCGCGGCGAGCCTGCCGACCCGCCTGGCGCTTTTTTCGTCCCTGACGGAGTAGAACCGCTGCGCACCCCCCGCCGCGAACCCGACGCTGGTGATGATCAGGATCGCCACGAGCCAGTGCTGCGTGTAGTGCACGCCGTTGTACGTCTGGTCGAACGACACGGGGGGCATCGCCCTCAGGAGCTCCCCGAACCCGCCGATAAGTCCCAGGCTGAGCGGCATCACGGTGAACGTGATGCCGAGAAGGACGACCCCCTGCACGACGTCCATCGCCATGTCCCCCCAGAGCCCCCCCAGCATGTTATGCAGGAGGACGATGCTCCCGATGATCAGGACGATGATCGTCATATCGATCCCGATAATCGGCGCAAAGAGCTTGCACGTCGACGCAAGCTGGACGCCCGCAGAGAGTATGAAATTCGTCGCGATCACGCCGCTCATCAGCTGCTGCGTGCCCAGGTTGTAGCGGGTCTGGATGTACTGGAGCGGGGAGATCGAACGGGTCCGGCGCCACAGCTTCGCCGTGAGGTGCGACCCGGCGAGGTATGCGACGGGGCCGACGGCGAGGTACAGGATGGTGAACCAGCCCGAGGTGTAGGCAAACCCGGCGGCGCCCGTGAAGATCCAGGCGCTGAAGTTCCCCATGTACAGCGAGATCCCGGACATCCACCAGGGGATCATGCTCCCCCCCGTGAAGTACTCCTTCCCCCCCTTGTTGACCTTCATGAAATACAGCCCGATCCCCATGATGATGAGGAAGTAGACGACGATGAAGATCCCGTCGAATATGTTCACGGATTTCATGCAGGATCATCCTTTCGGGGCGGTGCGGAGTGCTTCCAGAACGCGGGCGACTTCACCCGGAGTGTTGTAGAGATGGAACGAGAGCCGGAGGGCATGCATGCCCGCTTCGGTCACGGAACGGGTGCGCAGGTTGTACGTATCGAGGTGCGCCTGGAGCCGGTCGTGCGGCAGCGTCCGGTGTTGAATCGTCACCATCGCCGTCCTCATTTCCCTCCGCGCGGGGGAGAGGAGCATGATGTCGGGGAGCGCCCCGAGGCCGGCGACGAGCGCGTCCGCAAGCATCCTGTCCCTGTCCCAGATTCTCCCGATCCCGATGGTCCTGATGAATGCAATCGCCGCGCCGAGTCCCGCGCGGAGCGGCATGCTCACGGTTCCGTATTCGTACCGCTGTGCGGCCGGGTTGAACGACACGGTCCCCTTCGCCAGGTCGAAGTCGCCCCCGGAGTATGCCCCCACGAATTTCGGGGCGATCGTGTCGAGCATTTCCCTCCGGACGTACAGGAGACCCGTCTCCTTCGGGCCCAGGAGCCACTTGTGGCCGCTGGTGGCGTAGGCGTCGCATCCGATCTCATGCAGGCTGAACGGGAACATCCCGGCGGTCTGCGCACCGTCGACGAAGAACCAGATCTTCCTCTCCGCGGCGATGCGCGCGATCTGCGCGACGGGGAGTATCGTTCCCGTCGTCGTGAGCGCGTGCGGAACGCTGATCAGGCGGGTCCGCTGCGTGATGCAGCGGGTCAGGGCCTCGATGTTCTCCGCGTCGGAGACCGTGGAGGGCTCGAACAGGCGGAGGACAATCCCGTCCCGTTTCGCCAGCGCGAGCCACGTGAACGAGTTGGCGACATGCTCCTGCGTCGTCAGGATGACCTCGTCCCCCTTCCGGAGGGGGAGCCCGTTGGCGACGATATTGATCCCCTCCGTGGTGTTCCGCGTGAACGCAATCTCCGCGCCGTCGCACCCCAGGAGGGCGCCCGCTTCCTTCCGGATCTCATCGAGGAGCGCATCCGTATGACCGGTCTCGCATATCTTTTCGAGCTCCAGGATTTTTTCCGTCACGGCGTCGATGACCGGGTACGGGGAGGCGCCGAGCCCGCCGGTGTTGAGATAGGCGCGCGTCGTTTCGAGAGGAAATTGCGAGCGCACGAATTCCCAGTAGCGTTCCTCATCCGCGCCGGGGGGCGGCGCGGGAGGGATCGCCCGGGCAGGCCCCCCTCCTTCCGGGGGCATACGGCCACTGCGCAGAGAGGGGAATATCGCCGCGCCGAACGCGGCGGAAGCGGAGAAGCGGAGGAACTCGTTCCTTTTCATAGCGTACACTCCGGTGTGAGCGCCAGGGCATCCCGCGGACGGGGGGTCGTCTTGACGTCGTATCGTTTCACGAAACCTCCATCTCGATTACCGTTCCTCCGGGCAACAGGTCTCCGTACGGGACGGTGAGAGTCCCGTTCGAAAGTTGAACGCTCCGGCCGTCCACGCGCGCCGACGGCAACGCGTGTGTGCGCCGCACCGTGAGCGTGCATTGTGTCCCGCGGACCCTGAACGATCCCGTCAGGCGATCGACCCCATCCGGGAGACGCGGCCTGAGCGTCAGCGAACCCAGCCGGGGGCGCACGCCTGCGACGTGATGGACAAGGAGCGTGGTGATCTCCGCCCAGGTCCACCCGATCACGCAGACCGGCGGAGCGGGGGGCGTTATGCTCGGCCCGTACCGCTCGAACCAGCCCCCCGAGAGTCCGCCGTGTATCGTCCGCAGCCACTCCACGCATTGCCAGAATTTCGGCCAGTTCCCCGTTTCCGCGTATGATCTCGCCATGAACACCGTTGCCAGCGGCCAGGGGGCCGGGGGGTCGGGTTCGCTCGAAGTGTTGTAGCGCGGATAGCCTCCGAAATCCCATGCCTGGCTCCAGAGACGCTCGCAGTCACGGAGCGTGCCGGCGGCGACGTCACTTTCCGGTTCGACGAAACCGTACATCACCGGGATGACGCTGCCGATGTCCGGCTCGCATTCCGGCTTCACGTTCGTCCCGATCGGCGATCCGGGAGGCATGCGCGCGGGATCGGGGGGGACCATGGTGCGCTGCCAGGCCCATGCCCGCGTTCTTCGCTTGATGAAATGCCCCTCCTGCACAAACCTGTAGGCGGGGCGAACGAGGATCGATTCCCGCATCGCCCCTGCGGCGGCGCGCCATGCGTTCCCTTCGGGGGCGCCCACCGCGTCGGCCAGCTCCGCTCCGTGGGCGAGGCCGAAGGAAACCCAGAACTGGTATGTCAGCTCGTACCCGTCTTCGACGCCGAACGAGTCGTTCCGCTCCCAGAACTCCCGACTATTGTGGAGAAGCCCGGATTGGCTGTCGCGAAACCGCTCCTGAAGCGGAAACCACGCAAGGCTCGCAATGCGCGTCCAGTAGCGTTTCACGAACTCCAGGTCCCCCGTCCACGCCGCATACGTCCAGATCGCGTAGAGGAGCTCGCCGTTCTGGTCGAGCTCCGTGTAGTCGAACCCCGCCCACCGGCTCGATTCGAACGTCCTCCCGTCGGGACCGACGGATTTCTCAAGGAGCTTTGTGATGAGCGTTTTCGATTCCCCCTCCATCCCGGACTGCAGGAGCGCGATCGCGACCATCACATCGTCGCGCACCCATTCCATGTTGTACATCCACGTCCCGGAATCCCTCTTCCCGCTCCCGGCAAGCATCGCGCGGAGGCCCGAGCGCGAAACGGCGGAGAGATGATCGAGGACCGGATGCCCCGTCGCCACCGAAGACCGGGATTTCCACCAGGCTTCCGCACCGTCGACAAGCGCATCGTACGAGAGGGAGTCGGGGAGCGCCCCGGCGGGATCGATTGAATAGACGAGACGGATACGCGCGCTCTTCCCGGGAAGTATGGTCCCGGGCGCAACCGTCATGTCGTACCGACCGGAAACGGCGACCTCCCCGTCGAGCGACCGGAGCGTCACGGAGGCGAATCCGCGGCCCCGGATCGCCGCCGACTTCTCGTCGGGCCCTATCTCGTCGAAGAGCGCAAAATTCGGAAGCAGAGCGGCGTACAGGCCCGGGTCCGCGGGAACCGCGCCCTTGTTCTCGAGCGTCACCTCCCGGAAGAGATGCGGCCCCGATGCAGGGACGAAAATCCTTTCAACGACCCCGATCGACCCCGCGTTCCACCGGCACTCGACTGTCGGTATCGACCGGGGGTACGTCCACGCGATCGACGAGAAGTTCCCGGGGGCCACGGCGATCCCCCCCTTCCCCTCCGCGGTGACGGAGAGCCGGGTCCGGTCGAACCCCCTCTCGGGGTCGAACAGGAACGTGCTCCACTTCCGGGCGAAGCGCTCCGGATCGAATACCGTCAGCCCGAGAAACGTCTGCGGAAGCGGGCCGGTCCGGTCGGGAGAGTACTGCACGACCGCCTGAATCTCCCCGTTGCCGAGCATGAAGTACTCGATCCCGGGGGCGTACGTGATGAAATCCTGATGGAGGCGCTGCTGGACGTTCACCGTTCCTGCGGGCGCCGGCGCCGCCGCAGGGACGGGAAAGAGGGGGCCGATCCGCGCGAGCGCGGGAGCGGCAAGGGAGAAGACCGGGGCGGCGAGAAATTCTCTCCGTTTCATTTCGCGGCGTCGTAGTGGACGATGAGTTCCGCTTTTCCCCTGACGGGGAACGCGGCGTCGAGGTACGTGCTCTCCTCGACATGCGTTTCCGCGTGGCGCACCGGCCTCCCGTTGACGCGGAGCGACCGGGGGCGGGCGCCCGCGGGGAGGAGGAGATGCAAAGAGACCGCCGCCCGTGCCCGGAGCCCGAGGACGATCGTGCTCTTCGGCGCGTCGTGCGCGTAACGGTAGGCGACACCGGCGCCGGATGCGGCATACGCGAGCGAGAGAGAAACATCCTCGCATCCCGCCGCGGCCCAGCGGGGGGAGAGCCGGACGTCCCGGTAGAGCGACGACGCGTCCACCACCCCGGCGAGACCTTCCATGAGCGCAAAGAGCATCGACGTGGAGCCCCACCCGTCGGTCGGCGAAGCGTCGGGGCTCGTGCTTGTCTCGATCGATGAGGGCCTGCCGTCCGGAAAATACCAGAGGTATGTCTCGTTTCCCCGCGTGAGCTCCTCGTAGCGAAGGAGCTGGGCCACGCCGTAGGCCTCCCGGCCGTGCTCCAGCGCGGCGCGCGCGAGCTCACCCCCCACAAGGGGCATGAGCCCGCCGTTGCAGTACGATCCGGGAACGAGCTTCGGCTCTCCGAAGATTCCCGCCGGGAACGGGGGGTCGACGCTCACCCAGTCCGCGGCGAACCGGTTCGCCGCGCCGCGCCGCCGGTATTCTTCGATGATGGAGAGGGCCATCGGGTGGGTTGCCATCCCCCTGTTGATGGCCATCGGGTTGCTTATGGTGAGCTGCGCTTCGGCGTCCACCCCCGGGATCTCCACCGGCGTGATGGGGACACGGTGCCTGTAAAACCGGCCGTTGAACGACGCCCTGTTCGCCCTCGCGCGGAACGCCGCGGCGAACTTCCGCCACCGGGAGGCCGCGGCGCCGTTCCCGGCTTGCACGTGCATCGCCGCCAGGTTCAGAAACGCCTCGTAATACCCCGAGCTGTCCCCGTGCATGATCCCCCAGTAGGTCCGCTCGTCCACACGGAAATTCAGCCAGGGGTGGCGCCCCGCCGTGTAATCAAAATCCCACGTGTCGATCGTATAGCCGCGCTTGACGAGCCTCCTCCGGCGGTCCCACCGCCAGGGATCGGTCGTCACATAGAGGAGCGCCTTCTCCATGCGCGGGATCATCCCCTTCATCCACCGGTCGTCCCCCGTGGCCTGCCAGGCGAGGAAGACCGCCTTGACGAACCGGTATTCGACGTCGGCCTCCACGGGGACGCGCACATACTTGGCCCAGTTCTCCTTTTCGCACGGCACCTTTTCCGGCGTCATCGTGAAGTAATCGAACAGCCACCCCGCCTCCGACTGCATCTCCGCAAAATGGTCGACGGCGCTCTTCATGTCCCGCTCCCAGTACTTGGCCCCCCGGAGCATATCGGAATGATCGCGGATCCAGATGCTCGGTGTGTCCGGCGAACGGTACCCCCTGACGGGACGGCCGAACATCACGTACGCGGCGACGTCGTGCGCGAGGAACTCCCGGACGCGGGGTACGAGCGCATCGAGCGACGGGTTCCCCGAGCGGAGCGTGGCGCCGTCTGTGCGGGAGGGGCGCATGCGTCACTCCCCTGCCACGACGGGGAAGAGCGGGCCGTCAAATGTCTCCCCCTCCCTGAGACCCGACCTGTCACCGATAATGTGCTCCATCGTCTTGTACCTGGTCCCCCCCGGCATATAGATCGTCACCATGGCGCGGCGGGGGCTCTCCGACGTGTTCGGCCCCGCATAGTGGAACGTCAGCCCGTCGTGAAACGTGCAGCTCCCCGCCTTCATCTCCACGGCGACGGGATGGAATCCCTTCCTCTGTTCAGGGGGGAACTTCGCCAGCAGCGTCTCCTCCGTCGCGTTCCCCAGGTCGATCGGGTCGCACGGCCCGAGCTTGTGCGAGCCCGGAATGAACGACATGCAACCGTTTTTCACCGTGACGTCGTCGAGCGCCATCCAGCAGGAGAGCGCGCCGGTTTCGTGCATCGGCCAGTAGACCCAGTCCTGGTGCCAGACCGTCGGCTTGCTGTCTTTCGGATATTTGATGAGCGCGTGGTCGTGCCACAGGCGCACGCTCCCTGCCCGCGCAAGCCTGCGCGCGATCTCGCCGAGACGCGGGTTCAGCGCGTGCGTCCGGACGGCCGGATAGCGCTCCCAGAGGTTCACCATCTGCAGGAACACCTTCGCATAGCCCGGGTCGGTGCGCGGCCCCTCGTTCCGGTCGTACCTGCGGCGGTCTTCGGCCGCCGCGTCGAGCGCCGCACGCAGGGCTTCCACTTCCGGGCCGGTCAGGACCCCGTCAAGCCGGACATAACCGTTGTCCCGGAAAAATGCGACGTGGTCCTCCGTGAGCGGGTAGTGTTCCATGGAGTTCCCCTCCTCCTCAGTGTGACATTCGCCGCGTTCTCCGCGGCACGGCGCGGCGCCGGGGCCGAAACAAGGGTACGCAAACCCGCACAGAAATACACCGGGAAGAGACGGGAGGGAATTCCACCGGGCCGGTCATCGGGGTCAGGAAGCGCCGAGCTCCTTCCGGACAATCCGGGTCCCTTCGACCATCGCCTTCAGCTTCCCGAACGCACGGTCGCGGGGCATGAACTTCATTCCGCAGTCGGGGCTGATCCAGAGTTTTTCCGCCCGGATGTGTTCGAGCGCGCTCCGGATCCGCGCCGCGACGACGGCCGGAGTTTCGATCGTCCCGTCCTTCACGTCGATGACGCCGACCACGATCTCCCTGTCGGAGGGATACCGGGAGAACAAATCAAGTCCCGCCCCTCCCGACACGGCGAATTCCATGCTTATCTGATCGGTGCGCGTGCCGAGAATCGCCGGGAAGAGGTCGTCGTACTGCCCCGTGAAGAGCTTCTTCAGTTTGTAGTTGCCGTAGCAGGTATGGAGCGCGATCTTCGCCCCGACGCCGTCCACAAGCCTGTTGAACGATTCGACGAGCCAGCCCATGTCCTCCGGGTGGCCGACCCAGACCGGCTCGTCGATCTGTAGGAAGTCGCACCCGGCCGCCACGAGGCCTTTGAGCTCCACGTTCAGAATGTCCGTCAGGTCGAACACGAGCTCCCTGTCCGTCGCGTAGTACTCGTTCGTCGCCCTCTTGGCGAGCATCTGGGGCCCGGTCACGCAGACCTTCGTCCGGGCACGCGCGCAGCCTTTCAGGAAACGGAAGTGCGCGTCCATCCCGAGAGATCCCTTCCGCGTCACCTTTTCCCGAACCACCGGATCGAGCATCCGGATGGACGGGTCGAGATTCCCGATCGGTTTCATCTTCCCCGCCATGTCGAACCCGCCGATCCTCATGGAGAAGAAGTTAACCATCGTCTCGCGGCGGAGCTCGCCGTCGGTGACGACGTCCACCCCCGCGATTTCCTGATCCAGGACCGCGGAACGCACGGCATTATCGTGCGCTTCCTCCAGCTCGCCCGGGGGGAGCCCCCCCGGCGCCGCAACCGCCCGGGCGCGTTCGAGCCACGCCGGGAGGGAGTAACTGCCGATGACCGTCGTCGGGAGAAGCGGAAGCCTGTCCATATGCATGCTCCGGTGTGTGTCCGGGGAAAAAAATAGTCAGGGGGGAACTCACCCTGACTATTGTCCCTCAACCGAACGGAAACCCGTACGGCTATTTCATCGCGAAGCTTATCGTGAAGCGATGAACATCCTGCAGGGCCGAAAACACGGTGTAGGCGTAATCGACGTTGATGACGTACGTATCGAACGGTACCCGCACGCCCGCCCCGAACGATCCCCGCTCGAGGCTCGTCTGAATCGGCGCCCGCAGCGACGTCCCGGCGTCGATGCCGCTCCCCGTCAGGCCGAACCAGCTGTAGTTGAATTTCCAGCCGCCGCGGATGAAGAAGGTGTTGTTGAAGCCGAGCTCCGTCCCCGCATAGTAGTACTGGGTGCCGTCCTGCGGCTTCACGATGTCCAGAGCCAGGATCCATTTGGTCATCCCCGCGTCCACGGGCGACATGGAGGTGCCGATGGAAAACGTCAGCGGGATCGGGGAGGCGTAATCATAGAACTTCATGTCCCCCCCCAGGTTGTTGATCCGCGCCCCGATGCTCCACCCCAGGAGCCCGATATTGTAGACGGTCCCCATATCGAACCCGACCGTCCCCGCACCCACCCCGTCAATGCTCTCGTGGATGTATTTCACCGACGCGCCGAGCGTGAGGTAGTCGGTGATATACCGGGAGTACGTGATCTGGGTGAGGAGGTCCTGGTAGTTGTAGGTGGACGACGTGTTCATGTCCGTCACCTGCGCCTGGAGCGTGGGATCGGAGTAGCCGTTATCACGGTCGGCCGTGATGCCGTTGATGCCGAACGACTGGAACCCGATACCGATCGTCCCGACGTCCGACCAGTTGTAACTGGCGGCGACGGCCTCCTGCGAGAGACCCCCGATCCAGTTGTTGTACGTGAAGGAGGCCTGCGCGGATTCATCCTTCAGCGCGACGCCCGCGGGGTTCCAGAACATGTTTGTCGCGTCCCCGTTCAGCGACGTGACGGCCGAGCCGAGTGCAACCTGGCGGGCCCCCACACCAACCTTGAGGAACGCAGCGCTGTTGATCCCCGCCTTCTGCGTCTGCGCGTCCGCGAGGACCGCGCCGAGCGCCAGCAGGAGAGCAGCGATGAGCGGTATGCTAACAATACGTTTCATGTGTCAATCCTCATCATTGGTGTGGTTATCGGAGAATCGCGAACTGACCCACAAAATGTTCCGTGGGCGATTCCACCACGTAAATGTATACCCCGCTGGCGACTTCGATCCCGTCCTTCGAGAACATGTCCCAGAACACGCTCCCCTTGCTGGGATCGTTGGACACGAAGTTGATGACGTCGATGACCTGGCCGGACACGTCAAGAATCGTGATCTTGGCCTGCGGCGGAAGATTGTAGAACACGAGCTTGTGGTCGTACACCTGCGAGCGGTTGTCGAAGAGCGCCGAGCGCTTGTACGGGTTCGGCCTGACGCCCACCCTGGAGACGTCGCCCCGGGGGGCAAGGGCGGACGTGACGATCTGCGCCCCGCCCAGGCTCTTGAGTCCCGCGGCCGTGTTCGGATAGTTCGCGTTGTTGTACGCGAACGGAAACGTGTTGAGCCAGAGGCCGGTGGCGCCGTTCCGGTTCGTCGAGTGGGTCTCGATCTGCGTCGCCTGATCGCCGCCGGGACCGGTGAACGTCCCCTGTTTGTACGCCGAGATATAATACCAGTACTGGAATCCGAGGATCACGTCCTTGTCTTCGTACCTGTACGTGTATCCGGCCGTCGTGGAGGGCGTCACGGTTCCGAGATTCGCCTTGGGGATCACCTGGATCAGATCCCAGGTCCCCCATGTGTCGGGCTGGTACGATCCCTGCGTGGAGTTGGAACTCGTTTTCGCAAATGCGTCGAACTTCGGATTCACCGGCTTGTAGAAATTCGCCGGGCGGGGTCCGACCGACATCTGGTCCTGGTAGAGGTCCACGACCCGCATCCCCTCATCCAGCCATCTCAGTTTTTTGAACTGCGACGATTTCCAGATCTTGTAGCCCGCGAACTGCCCGTCCGTCTCCGCCTTGTTGTCCCATTCGAGGGCCACGGACTTGTTCAGCGTGTTCGAGACCTTCATGTTCGGCAGGGGCGGCGGCGTCGGGATCTGAAAGTTGTTCTGGTAGCAGAAGCGTGCCGCACGGACGGAGCGCTGGATGCCTTCGAGCCTGTAGCCGGCGACCGTGGCAAAGACGATGGTGATCGTCTCCCCGTGGGCGAGGGAGAACGGTCCCACCGAGGAGAACATGTTGTCGTCGAAGTTCTCCGTATGGCTGCAGCCGAGCGTCCACTTCCCCCACCCGGTCGGGTACATCGTCGACGCATCCGCATGCCCGTCCTCGAACGAGGCCTGGTCGAAGTGGTTCGTGCTCTTATAGTCGCCGTTCGGCTGTCCCGGCGAGGACTGGGGGACGAACGAAAGCGGATCCCCCTGGTTGCCGGAGGAGAAGAAATTCGGATTCGGCGAGAGGTTCAGCTGCGTGAAATCCGTGTTGTGGGAGAGCTGGCCCCCGTTCGCGTACCACACGCCGGTCGCGATGTAGAAGAGTTTCCGCGGGTCGCTGTTCCCTCCGCCGCTTGCCGTCGATGTCCAGTAGCTGCTCCCCCCGGACACGTACCAGCCGCGCTGCGCGCCCGTGCCGACGGGGTGCGTCCCGAATATCGTCTGCTTCGACGGAAGAGCGGTCGTGCTCTGCGCCGCGTTGGCCGGCAGGCCCCCCTCCTTGACGTCGAGCATGACCCAGCCGTGCTTCAGGTCCATGTAGTTCTTCGTCGTGCCGCCGTTGAACCCCATGTCGAAGTTCCCGGCGGTCGGATTGAGCGTCGTCGCGCTCGGGAACACCGTGCTGAACGCCCAGGGGGAGCCGGAGGAATCGGGGTCGTTCACCCATGCCGCCTGGCGGGCGTAGATCGTCGGGACGATGTCGTTGACGCAGCGGCCGCCGCACGCATAGCTCGAAATCGACATGTACGCCTGTTCTTCGATCTGAAATGCGAGCGCCTTGATGTCGTGGGCGGTGAGCCCGTTGTCGGCGACGCCGTCCATGTTCATGTCGAGGAATCCCGTGTTCTTCATCTGGATCTCGACGATGACATAGTCGTTCAGGTTGTCCCAGTTCGGGGCCGCAAACCCGTGCGCGCGGATCTTGACATCAACGCCCAGGTTCGTGGGCCATCCCGCCTCGTACACGACGTGCTGGCGCGTCGCCCCGTCCACGAAATACGGATCGATGCTGTATTTCCGTGTCGGGTCGGTGGCGCCGTTGAGCGTCGACTTGTAGGTCAGGAGCGCGAAGTTGGAATATGTCCCCGTCGGACCGGCGGATATCGGAAAAAAGCTCGGGTTCGAGCTCGCCGGACCCCTGTTCCACGTCGTGTCGGGGTCGTAGACCACGGCCTCCGCGGTCTTGAACCAGTACGGCGTGATCGGAAACGCGCTGGGGAAATGCGTCGCGGGGGTCGTCCACCCGCGGTCGAAATTCCCCATCTGGAGGAGACGGCGCACACCGAGGGAGCCCGCCGCGGCCACCTCGCCGTAATTCGGCGTTGTCCCCTGGGGGAGAAACGATTCCCAGACGTCTCCCGCACAGATCACTCCGGCGCCGGGGTAATTGAATACCGAGGTGGCAGGAGCGGATTGTGCCATGAGCGACGTCGGGACGACCACCAGCGCGAGGAGCGCGACGGCGATCATGAGCTTCAGTCGGTTATCCATACGAATACCTTTCGTCCCTTGGAAGTGACGGTGAATAATCATTAGAGGTCAACCCGAACGCCGAAATAGTACTCGCGCGGGATGTCATAGAACCAGCTGCCGTCGAGGCCGACCGACCGCTTGTAAAGGCCTGTCGGATCGGGTCCCGTCGCGACCGTGCCGTAGTACGGGTTCGTCAGCGTCGTTCCCTGCCCGTTGGTTGCTTCCCAGAGCTGGGCGCCGCTGGCCGTATTGTCGTAGCCGATGATGTTCGTCCAGTTGAACACGTTCTTCACTTCGACGAATATCGCGAACCGGAGATTCTCGAACCGGAAGCCCTTTTCGAGCTTCAGGTCGACCATTTTGTTCCACGGCGCGTTCCCGAACTCGCGGCCCGCCACGCGGGCGTCCACGGGGTAATTGATCGGGTAGAAGAACCCGCTCTGGAACGTTCCGAGGGACGAGAGGATGACGTCCTCGGGGAATTCCAGCGAGAGGAGGTACGTGATCCTGTGCGTCCTGTCGTACCCGTTTGTCAGCGTGCTCGAGCCGCCGGCGATATCCGTCTCGACCTTGTTGTAATAGACGAAGTCCGTGAAGGGGAGCTTGTTCCCGTACTTCGCGGAGTCCGCCGCCTGAAAGAGCGTCGGCTGTGTCGGGTCGTTCCCCGTCCAGCTCGATGCCTTGATGTAGGTGTACGCGTAGTTCAGCCGGCCGCTGACCGTGGCGAGGTCGAAGTATTTTTGCCGCGCCGCCTGGAGGCTCAGCTCCACACCACGCGCGTCGGCGTACTGGGCGTTAAACCACATGATGTTCTGCCCGGTCGCGAGCTGGATCGTCACGGACGTCGGAGAATAGTTCTCCACGTCGCGCATGTACGCGGTGAAATTCAAACCGAGCCTCCCGGGGAGGAACTCCCACTGGGCGCCCAGCTCGTAATTGGAGGACTTTGTCAGCGCCTGCGAGACGCTCGTGAAATTCGGGAAGCTGCCCGCGGCTCCGAACACCGTATAGAAGCTCGAATACAGGCGCGAGAACGGCGGGGGGATCGCCTGGCGCGAATAGCTGTAGAACAGGGCCGCGGTCTCCGAGATCGGGTGCGACACGCCGATGCGCGGGGACACGAACCACTGCGGGTCCGTGTTCTGCGCGGAGCGGAGCGCCAGGTTGACCCGCCGGGTCTGCCCGTCGACGAGAATCGTGTCGGGGGCAAACAGGGCGAAGTAGTTGTTGTAGTCGGGGGCCTTCGGGTCGAACCGGTCCGCGCGGAGGCCGAGGTTGATCACCAGCCCGCCGAATTCCATCCTGTCGGACACGTAGCCAGACTCCTCCGTCGGGAAGAACTCCCAGTTGTCGACCATGAGGCGCGCGCGCGTGTCGGTCGCGTCGGAGCCGAGCATCGTGTTCCTGTTGATCTGGCTCACGTCGAAGAATTTAAAAAGGAACCCCGCCTTCAGCTGGTGATGGTAGTCCACCTGGCTCGTCAGGTCGGCCCGCACCGAGCGCGTGATCTGCTCCTGGTTCAGGTAGATGAACTGGGGCCGGGTGATGAAGACCTGGGAGTTGCCGATCCCCATCGGGGCGTTGATCTGGCTCGGACCCGCCTCGTCGCCGATGCGGAAGAACTTGCCGAGGTTCGTTCCCGCCTGCGAGATGTACTTGCTGATGGAGGCGGTGTCCGCCATCGTGATGAAATCGCCCCCTTCGTTCAGGGCGCAGTAGCCGTCGCCGTTGCCGTCTGTGTAGCCGTAAATCGTCTTGTGCAGGTTCTGGCTCACCTGGATCTCGTAAAACGTGGAGGGCGAAAGGACGTCCGTGAGCTTGACGCTCCCGGTGTAATCAAGCCCCGCGTTCTTCGGAACGCCTTCCAGGAAGTACCGCATGTTGTCCCAGTACGCCGTGTTCTTCCACCCGAAGAGGATCCCCTTGTCGTTGACGATCCCGAACGCGTTCAGCTTGAGCGAGTTCGTGATGTTGTACGAGGTCTTCAGGGTGAAATCCCCCTCGCGGTTCCTCTCGTTCGGGAAATAGCCGTGCGAGTCGAGATACTTGCCGGTGAGGAAGAAGCGCCACTCGTCCGTGATGGCACCGCCGACCGACCCGCTCAGATCCATGAGCGGATGGTTGTTGTTGATGTACCTGCCGGGGGTGTAGACGTACTTGCCCGAGCGGATGCTGTCGTTGGCGATATTGGTCAGGAGCGAGGCGGGAACGGCGAAGTTGCCGTTCCTGAGGGAATCGCGCGTGTGCTCGTTCAACCCGAGGCGGGTGTTCGTCGTCGTCTGATCGGCGAAATAAATCGCATCGAGGTTGTAGACGTCCGGTCCCGCGTAGTGGAGCCCGTTGAACTGGCTCATGCGCGCCTGGATGCTCCCGCTGAGAGGTCCGGCGCCTTCCTTCAGCGAATAGTTGATCGTCCCCGCGGTCGCCGACTCGTTTTCGGCGCCGGGGGCGCCGGTGTTCAGCGAGAACTGCTCGACGGCGTCGAAATCCAGGTTGGCGGTCGTATTCAACTGTCCCACGTAGTTGCGCACGAGCCCGCCGGAAGTCTGGAGGATATTCTGGTTCGTCTGATCGGCGGCGTTCTCGTAAAACTGATTCGTGATGTCGACGCCTTCGACGATCGTCTTGGTCTCCATGATGCGCCCGCCGCGCACGAACCCGTTAAACGCACCCGGGCTCGTGTTCAACAGGTCCTTCACCGTCACCGTCGGGAGGGTCGCGAGCTCCTCGGACGTGACGGTGGTCTTCGTCGACGTGCGGTTCTTGTCGACGACGCGCCGCTCGGCGGTGATGACCATCTCGCCGATCTGGACTTCCTGGCTCGTCAGCGTGACGTTCATGTCCAGGGTCTGATCGGCCACGATGTCGATCCCGTCGATCCGCAGCTTGCCGAATCCCACGGCGGATGCCTGGAGTGAATACGTCCCCGGAGGAACATTCAATATATAGTAGCGTCCCTGCGCGTCCGCAGCGCCGCCAAGCGTCGTTCCAACCACCAGCACGTTCGCGCCGGGGATGACATCCTTGGTGGAAGCGTCACGAACAATCCCCACGATCTTGCCGTTTGCCGCGAGTGCCGGTGGCGTGGCCGCCACGGCAATGAGCAGCAAAAGGCACAGGAATTGGTACCATCGTTGCATCATATGGTTCCTCCCTTACTTCTGTGGTGAGTGGTTCGGTGAATGGTGATCCGATGTACTGCCGGAACTCTGCGCGACCGCCAGCAGCCTTCGCCCCCCGCGGGGGACAAATGATCGCGCGCGACTCTGGAATGAACAGACTGAGAAGTGATTCTGGAACCGTGTGTGAACGCGTCAGGCGGATCGCCGGAGGGCCTGCGTTTCACTATTGGAATGGCGTTTTACCAGAGTGAAAATACCACAATGGCGCTGCTTTGTCAAGTTTTATTTTCTTCCGCCGTTGCGGTTTGCCGGTCCATTGCCTACTTTATCCGACAGCTCATGCATGGAACTGTCGTTTCATGAATGAAACAAAACGGACCACCATGCGCCTGCGCATCGCGCGGTCAAAGTGGGACTTCGAAGACCTTCCGCTCGACAGGTTCCTTGAAACGATCACCGCCGCCGGGTTCGATGCGTCGGATATTCACCTTCCGTCGCTCCGGGAATCCCCGGAGGAGACGAGAGCCCTTCACGCACGGCACCGCATACCTCTCGTGGCGATGATCACGAGCGAAGGCCGGACGCCGGAGGAACATTGTGCCTCCCTCGCCGCCCGCTTCGCCCTGGCCGCCCGCTGCGCCCCCGTTCATATCAACTGTCATACGGGAAAAGACACGTTCTCGACGGAGGAGAACCTCGCGGTCTTCCGCGAAGCGCTCGGCCTGTCCCGCCGGTACGGCCTCTCCGTCTCCCACGAGACGCACAGGGGCCGTGCGACGTACAGCGCCACCGCCACGCGGGAGCTCCTCCGGCGGATGCCGGAGCTGAGGCTGACCGCCGACTTCTCCCACTGGTGCTGCGTCCACGAGTCGTTGCTCGCGGATCAGCCCGAGGCCGTGTCCCTTGCGATCGAACGCTCCGACTACATCCATGCGCGCGTCGGTCACGCGCAGGGGCCCCAGGTGAGCGATCCGCGGGCGCCCGAGTGGTCCGCGGAGGTGGAGGCCCACCTGGGATGGTGGCGGCGGATCGCCGGGGCGCAACGCGCCGCGGGACGGGAGGAGCTGTTCGTCTGCCCCGAGTTCGGACCGGCGCCGTACATGAGCCTCCTCCCGCGGTCCGGCACCCCCGTGGCCGACCTGTGGGAGATCACGCTCTATATGAAGGACCTGCTGAAGAAGACCCTGGAGGAAGACGCGCACGCCGGATGAATTCCGGAACACGGAGAGAGCGTACACCGATCACACGCGATGACAACGGCAGACCTTACCACGATCGCCGGGCGGACATACCCGGCGCGGCGCAGGACGCAGAACCTCGTCGGAGGGACGTCCCCGATTCAGGCGACACATTTCTCGATGGGTCGCGTGACGCTCGAGCCCTCGGGGGGACAGGTCCCGTGGCACAACCAGGCGCAGGAGGAAGTGTATTTCATCGTGGAAGGGACGGGGGAGATGTGCCTCGGGACGGAGCGGGAAGGAATCCGCGGCGGCCAGGCGGTCTATATTCCCCCGGGCGTCTTTCACCAGCTCACGAACACGGGTCCCACCCCCATGACGATGATCTATTGTTTCGGTCCCGCCGGCGACGTGGCGCACTGGAAGCAGGAACTCGAAGGGACCCTGCCGAAAGCGGGAGAGTCCGCCCCGCCGCTCCCCGCGGGGGCCGCGCCGCAATGCACGACCCCGCCGCGACCATGACCGTCCCACGTCTCATCCGCGGGAAGCTTCACCGCGACACAACAGCGCCCGCTCCCGTCCGTCCGGGAGAGTGGCGGTTCACCGGAGAAGAACAATGCACACAATGAAAACCCACACGGTGGGAATCGTCATGAACGGCGTCACCGGAAGGATGGGGATGAACCAGCACCTCCTGAGATCCGTCACCGCAATCATCAACCAGGGTGGGGTGATACTGCCCGACGGGGAGCGGATCATGCCCGATCCGATCCTCGTCGGCCGGAACGCCGACAAGCTCGAATCGCTCGCCGCGAAGTCGGGGATCGCACGGTGGTCGACGGACGTCCCCGGCGCGCTCGCCGATCCGCGCAACACGGTGTATTTCGACGCGCAGGTGACGAACCTCCGCGTCCCCGCGGTCAGGGAAGCGATCAACGCGGGGAAACACATCTACTGCGAGAAACCGACCGCGCTCACGACGTCCGACGCATACGACCTGTATGTCCGGGCAAAGGCCCGCGGGGTGAAGCACGGCGTGGTGCAGGACAAACTGTGGCTCCCCGGGCTCCTGAAGCTGAAAATGCTCATCGACACGGGATTCTTCGGCAGAATACTCTCCGTCCGCGGGGAATTCGGATACTGGGTGTTCGAGGGGAACCCCGTGCCGTCGCAGCGCCCGTCCTGGAATTACCGGAAAGAGGACGGCGGGGGGGTCATATTCGACATGCTCTGCCACTGGCGCTACGTTCTCGACAACCTCTTCGGAAACGTCACCTCCGTGTCGTGCCTGGGGGCGACGCACATCCCGGATCGATGGGACGAACAGGGGGTCCGGTACGAGGCCACCGCCGACGACGCCGCCTATGCGACGATGCTCCTGGCAAACGGGGTCGTTGCGCAGTTCAACTCCTCCTGGACCGTCCGCGTGCGCCGGGACGACCTCCTGACGCTCCAGGTGGACGGGACGAAAGGCTCGGCCGTCGCGGGACTGAGGGACTGCGCCATACAGCCGTATGAAGCGACGCCCAGGGCGATCTGGAACCCGGACATCCCCAGCCCGATCAACTACTTCGAAAACTGGTCCAAGGTCCCCGGCGGGGACGAGTACGACAACGCGTTCAAGGTTCAGTGGGAGCTTTTTCTGCGCCACGTGGTGAAGGATGAGCCGTTCCGCTGGGGTCTGCTGGAGGGTGCGAAAGGCGTTCAGCTCGCGGAGAAGGGGATGGAATCGTGGCAGAAGCGGTCATGGATCGACATCCCGCCCCTCGACGCGGTGGATGACTGACGGCCGTGGCAGACAGGGGAATCATACTCGCGGACGCGCCCTACCGGGACATCAGCAAGGCGCACCTCAACGTGGCGGTGCTCCCCTGGGGAGCAACCGAACCGCATAACCTGCACCTGCCGTATGGCACGGACAACCTGGAAACCACCGCCATCGCCTCCGCCTCCGCGCTGCTGGCAGCGGAGAAGGGGGCGCAGGTCATCGTCCTCCCGATCGTCCCGTTCGGCGTCAACACGGGGCAGATGGACCTCCCCCTGACGATCAACATGAATCCGAGCACGCAGCTCGCGGTCCTTGAAGACGTCGCCTCCTCGATCGACGCGCACCGTATTCCTAAACTCGTCGTCCTCAACGGTCACGGGGGAAACGATTTCCGTCAGATGATCCGGGAGATCCAGTCCAGGCACAGCACCTACCTGTGCACCGTCGACTGGTACCGCGCGGTCAACCGGGCCAGGTTCTTCGACGAACCGGGGGACCATGCCGACGAGATGGAGACGAGTCTGATGCTGCACATCGCCCCCGGGCTCGTCCTCCCTCCCGGGGAATGGGGGAGCGGGAGTGTCAAGGTGCACCGGATCCGTGCGTTCCGGGAGGGATGGGCGTGGGCCCCCCGTCCGTGGACGAAGGTCTCCGCCGATACCGGGGCGGGAAACCCCCGGAAGGCCACCGCGGAAAAAGGCCGGGCCTACTTCGACGCGGTCACGCACGCGCTGGGGGATTTTCTCGCCGACCTCTCCGCCGCCGACGTCAACGACCTGTATGTCTGAGGACCTCCTCGCGGCGGGCATCGACGGCGGGGCGTCACGCACGCGCGCGGTCCTCGTCACCGCGGAGGGGACCATCGCCGGGTACGGCACGGCAGGACCCTCGAATTACGGCAACGTCGGAGAGGACGCCGCCGCGGAGAACCTCCGCGAGGCCGTCGCATCGGCACGACGGGAGGCCGGCACAGGGCCCGTCGCATCGATGTTCCTCGGCATGGCCGGCGTGGTGTCACCCGCGGACAGGGAAACCGTGCACAGGATGGCCGCCAGGCACCGGCTCGCTCCCCCGGAGGCGATCACCGTCGATCACGACATCAGAATTGCGCTCGCCGGGGGACTCGAAGGTAGGGAAGGGATCGTGCTTATCGCGGGGACCGGGTCCTCGACGTACGGCCGGAGGTCGGACGGCCGCAACCACCGGACCGGGTGGGGATTTCTTCTTGACGACCGGGGGAGCGGATACTTCCTCGGCCTCCAGGCAATGATCGCAGCGGTGATGGAGGCGGACGGACGCGGCGCCCCGACGGAACTCGCGGCCGCCGTCCGCGCGCGGTTCGGCTTCAGCGACATCGACGAGATATTCCGGATCGTCTATCGCGACAGGATTCCCGTCGCGGAGATCGCATCGCTCGCCCCGTGCGTCACCGACGCCGCGGAGCGCGGCGACAGCGCGGCCGTGGCCATATGCGACGCCGGGGCGGCGGAGCTCGCCAGGATGGCGGAGACGGTAGCAACGCGGATCGGGTTCGGCGCTTCCGGGTTTCCTCTCACGATGACCGGCGGGCTCGTCGATCGGCCGGGGTACTACCGTGACAGGATAGCGTCAGCGATCCGCCGGAGCATTCCGCTCGCGGCGATCGTTCCCCCTTCCCTCCCCCCCGTCATCGGGGCAGCGCTTCTTGCCCTCGAGGCGGCCGGGGTCCCGCGCACGCCGGCGCTCCTGACGAGGTTACGCGAGCAGACCCGGCTTCTCAGGATGGACCAGACGCAGCAGGAACGGCCCCGGGAGACAGAGGACCGAACGCCATGAACCCCATTTCGCATTTCGCATCACGAATCGATTTCTCCGCCGGGACGATCGACGGCTGTCCCGTCACGCGCCGCACGCTCGGCCAGATGAAGGATGCCTTCACCGACACGGCATCGTGCGACGCGATCCTCCGCGCGGGGGACCCGCTCCTGTACACCGTATCGACGTGCGAATGGGCGAAGGGCGCGGGAGGGATCCACTGCGGGCTCGGCGTGATATTCCCGGGGCGCGTCGGAGACGAATACCACATGACGCGGGGGCACCTGCACCTGCGCAGGGAAGCGCCGGAACTCTACATCGGCCTGAGGGGAAACGGGATACTCCTCATGCAGAACGAGGACGGGACGGGGAGCGTCACGGCCGAACTCTCCGGAGAGTGCCTCGTGTACGTCCCCGGGCATGCGGCGCACAGGACGGTCAATACCGGGGGAGACCCTCTTGTCTACCTGGGCATCTATGCCGCCGACGCGGGACACGACTATGCGCCGGTCCGGAAATCGAACTTCACCGACGTCGTGGTCCGCCGGGGGAACGGCCCCGCGGTCGTCCCGCGGACAGCCTATCTCGCAACCCTTCGATCGCACGGCACACAATGAAGCGGATCCCCGACTCCATCCCCCCCATCGCGCGCGTGACGCGCCCGTGGGGCTCGTTCCGGCAATTTGCCAACAACAGCGAGGTGACGGTCAGCCTCATGAGCGTGGAGCCGGGACAGCGGCTGAGCCTGCAGTCCCACAGGAACCGCGCTGAGCTCTGGATCGTGATGGATCCGGGCGCAATCATCCAGGTGAACGATGAGACGTTCCGCCCCGAACCGGGGGCAGAGATCTGGATTCCGGCAGGCGCGAAGCACCGGCTTGCAAGCGCGGGGGAGAGGGTGCGTGTCCTCGAAGTGGCATTCGGCGACTGGCAGCAGGAAGACATCACGCGATTTGACGACGACTATAAGAGACCCGCGTCGGGGGAGCGATGACGGCGTACAGGAAAAGCACGCAGGAACCCGGACCTGCACGCCGCGCGGAGGGGGAATCCACAGCGTACGACATCTTCCCTTCGTTCCCGATCGGCCCGGGGCGAATCGGGCTCGGGTTCGATGCACTTGCGGCGCGGATCGCCGGATCGGGACACACGACGATCATCATCGACGGGTATACGGGAGTCCTGTGGGACCGTTTCATCCCGCCCCTGGAGCACGCCCTCGCAAGAAGAGGTGCGGCGGTCAGGCTCTACCCCGCCGGGGAATCTCTGAAGAGCGAAGCGGAGATCGGGCGGCTCATCGAGCCGTATCTTGGGGGGGACGACCCGCTGTTCGGCACGCGGTGTCCCCTGGCTCCCGGGGCGTTCTTCAGGGCTGAATCTCTCCCCTCCCCCCCCGGGGGGCCCGGGCTCTCTATTATATACGGAACGGGTGCCGCGCTTTCCCCCGCGAAAGGATTGAACGTCTACGTCGACGTGCCGAAGTCGGAAGCCCAGTTTCGGTCCCGCACGGGGAGCTTTACGAACTTCGGTGCGCGAAGAAGTCTCCCGCCGAAAGTAATGTACAAGCGGATGTTCTTCGTCGACTGGCCCGTCCTGAACAGGCACAGGGCCGCCGTCCTCCCGGCAATCGACATCTTCGTCGACTCCCAGCGGCCGGACGAGCCTGCGTTCATCGCCGGCGCCGATTTCCGCGAGGGGCTCGGAGCCATGGCGAAGAATTTCATACGGGTCCGCCCCTGGTTTGAACCGGGCCCCTGGGGGGGACAGTGGATCAAGAGCCACATCCCCGGGGTCCCCCCCGACGCGCCGAACTACGCATGGTCGTTCGAACTGATCTCTCCCGAGAACGGCGTCGCGCTGGAGAGCGACGGCATACTGCTCGAAGCGTCGTTCGATTTGCTGATGTTTCTCTGCCACCGGGAGATCCTCGGCCGGTTCGCCGCGCGGTTCGGCTACGAATTCCCGATCAGATACGATTTCCTCGACACGTTCGGCGGGGGGAACCTCTCGCTGCAGTGCCACCCGCGTCCGGAATACGCCTACAGGAATTTCGGCGAACCGTTCACGCAGGACGAGACGTACTACATACTGGACTGCAAGCCGGGGGCGCGCGTCTTTCTCGGGTTCAGGGAAGGGGTCGACCCGGCGGCGTTCCGGAGCGAACTCGAACGGGGAGCCGTGGAAGGGAGACCGGTCGACGTGGAAAAGCACGTCGCGACGGTCGCAGCGCACAGGCACGACCTCTTTCTCATTCCCGCGGGGACGATCCACTGCTCCGGGGCGGACAACCTTGTCCTCGAGATCAGCAGCACCCCGTACATATTCACGTTCAAAATGTACGATTGGATGCGGATGGACCTTGACGGCGCCCCCCGCCCTCTCAACATCGCCCGGGCGTTCGAGAACCTGGATTTCTCCCGCAGGGGGGAGCGTGTCCGGAAGGAGCTCATCTCCCGACCCGTCCCGCTGGCGGAAGGCCCGGGCTGGACGCTGGCGCATCTCCCGACACACCCGGACCACCTGTACGACGTGCACCGGTTTGAAATCACGACGGGGGTGGACGTGCAGACGGAGGGGTCATGTCACGTCTTGAACGTCGTCGGCGGAGAATGGATAACGCTGGAAACGGCGCACGGAATGCGGAATCGTTTTAATTACGCCGAGACGTTCATCGTCCCGGCGGCCGCGGGGAGCTACCGGCTCGTCAACGGCGGCAGGGAATCGGCGATCGTCGTGAAAACGTTTCTCAAGGAGGACGCGCGCCCCTTCGCCCCTCCCGAGGGCGCCGCGGCCGGATCCCCCGCGGAACGGCCCCGCCAGTGAGATTCACACGAGAGGAGAACGATGACTTCCGCAAATTCTGACAGCGGTTCGGCGCCGTATGTCGCGATGCTGAGCGCCGTCGCCGCGCTCGGCGGGCTGCTCTTCGGGTACGACACGGCGGTGATCGCCGGGGCGATAGGATTCCTCCGCACGCACTTTGCGCTCGACGCCGCATCCACGGGGTGGGCCGCCTCAAGCGCGCTCCTGGGGTGCCTCATCGGGGCAGGCATCGCCGGCTCCATCGCAGACAGGATCGGGCGGAAAAAAGCCCTTCTCACGGCCGCCGTCCTCTACGTCGTCTCGGGAATCTGGTCGGCGCTTCCCTCAACGATCGCCGAATTCTCCGTGGCGAGGATACTCGGGGGGGTGGGGATAGGGACCGCGTCCGTCGTCTGCCCGCTCTATATCGCGGAGATCTCCCCTGCCGGGAGGCGCGGACGGCTCGTGACGTTCAACCAGCTCGCGATCGTCATCGGGATCCTCGTCGTATATTTCGTCAATTATTTCATCGCGGGGCTCGGGAGCGAGTCCTGGAACGCCGCCACAGGGTGGCGCTGGATGTTCGGTTCGGCGGCGATACCGGCGACGGTGTTTTTCCTCCTCACGCTCCTGATTCCGGAAAGCCCGCGGTGGCTCGCCGAGCACGGGAGGCACCATGAAGCGCGCCGGACGCTCGTGCGGGTCGGCGGGAGCGTTCAGGCCGACGCCGAACTCGCGGCGATCACCGATGCGCTCCGGGAGGAGCCCGTCTCGTTCGGGGGGCTCCTGAGGCCGGGATACCGCACGGCGTTTCTCATCGCCGCGGTCCTCGCCATCCTCCAGCAGGTGACGGGAATAAACGTGTTCATGTACTACACGCCGGAGATATTCAAGCAGCTCGGATCCGGGACGAACACCGCGCTCCTGGAGACGATCTCCGTAGGCGGGATGAACCTCCTCTTCACGCTCGTCGCGCTCAGGCTAGTCGACCGGTTCGGCCGGAAGCCGCTGATGATCACCGGCGCCGCCGGGATGACGCTTGCGCACGCCGGGCTCGGCATCGCGGCGTTCAACAACCTACTCGGGACGTGGGTCCTCGTCCTCGTGCTCGGATTCATCGCGTTCTTCGCCATGTCCCTCGGGCCCGTCGTCTGGATCATCATCGCGGAGGTCTTTCCCACGAGGATACGGGGACGCGGAATGGCGATCGCGACCCTCCTGCTCTGGGGAACGAACTACGTCGTCTCGCAGACCTTCCCGATGATCAACGAATCCCCGTGGCTCGTGGCGACGTTCGGCCACGCGTTCCCTTTCCTGCTCTACGGGTCATTTTGCCTCCTGACCGTGTTCTTCGTCCTCTTCGTCGTCCCCGAGACAAAGGGGAAGTCGCTCGAGGAGATCGAAAAACTGTGGAAGCGCTGAAGGGAACGGAATGACGAACCGCCTGCAGCGTGTGACGCTCCCCGCCATTACCGCGCTCGCACTCCTCCGGGGCTCCGCTTCCGCGCAGGAGGGACCTCCCGCCGTCGATTTCCGGTACGCCCCCGCAACGCACCTCACGGCGATCTGTTTCCCGTCGGACTGGCTGAAGACGGTGGTCACCGAGCGCGGCTCGCTCGCGTACGATTTCGGTCCCGGTCCGTACACCCGCCCTCTCACGGAAATTGAATTCGGCGCAAAGGAGGTCTCTCTCCTGCCGGGAGTCCCCGCGATAGCGGATCCCCGCGTCCCCGTCGCGACTCTCCGGCTGAACGGAGCCGGGGCGGAGGCGACTCTGGAGGAGTTTGCGCCCGGAAGACGGCCGGCCGCCCCCCCCGCATCGACGTTTCTTTCGGGAAGGGTCCGCCGGGAAGGGGGGCTCACCGGGGCAGCAGGCTGGGCGTCACCACCGGAGGGATGCGATTCCGCGTTCCGGAACGTCGCATGGGGAACGAACCGGCCGGTGCTCTACCGGGTGCGCGTCGCGCCGGGGAGCGCGCGGCGGGTCGCGCTCGGATTCTGCGAGGCGTACAAGGGAGCGAAGGGGCAGAGAGTGCTCGAGCTGCGCGTCGAGGGGGGAACGCCCCTGACGATCGACGCGCTCGCCGACGGCGGGAAAAACAGGCCGCGCGTCTATTTTCTGGACGGGCGCGACGAGAACGGGGACGGTGAGATTGCGATCGAGGTGCATGCCTCCCCCCGGGGGATCGACCCGAACGTCATACTCAACGCGTTCTGGGTATTCCCTGCCGGCACGGTCATCACGGAGGAGGAAGTGATCCGGGGAGAGGGGACCCGGAGAGCGGAGATCTCCTGGAGCTGCGGGCTGGAGAGCGAACTGGGAGCTGCCTCCACGCGCGTCGACGGGATTCGCGCGACGTACGCGGGGAAGACGGTCACCCCGACGGTCATCGTCAGAACCGGCCGGAGGGTATCCTTCAGTGACGGCGTCCTCGGGACCCCGGCTCGCCCCTGGATCACCGCCCGCCCGCCGTTCAGTCGCGCCGTGAAAGAGGGGAATATCTGGACTCTTGAGCTTCCAACGGGGACGAGGCGGGCGGACGTGTACGTCCTTCACGGGGGAGATCCGCGGGCGGCGGCTGCGCAGCTTCCGAACCTGGATGAGGCACTGATCGAGACGAAGAGATACTGGAAGACGGAGGCGGGACTCCCGTTCGGGAGGATCACGGTCCCTGACAGCGGCATACAGTATGTGCTCGATGCGAGCATACGCGATTTTTACCAGATCGCCGAAATTGTCGACGGAGGATTTCAATTCCAGCCGGGTCCGAGCGTCTACCGCGGGCTCTGGATCCATGATGCGACGTGGGACGTCCAGGCCGCGCTGGCCCTCTCCGACACGGCCTCGGCGCGTATGTGCGTCGAATCGATGCTCCGGTTCCAGCAGGCGGACGGGAGGATATTCCTGAGCGAGCCGTTTCCGATGATGCGCGAAACCCCCCTCACCCTTTACGCGCTCTGCCGGTACGCTTCCGTGTCGGGCGACTCCGCCTGGCTGAAGAGCAATCTCACCAGGTTAAACTCCGGCGCCGGATGGATACGGAGGACTCGCGCCCGGACGCTCGTCGATCCCGCTTCGGCCACGTACGGGCTCTTCCCCCCCGGGTTCACAGACGGCGGCATCGGCGGGATGTCCGCGGAGTATGGAACGACATTCTGGGCATTGAATGCCCTCAGGTCGGCCGCGGACGCGGCCATCACGCTGGGCCTGAAGGACAGTGCCCGTTCGTGGGGCACACTTTTTCTCGATCTCATGAAATCATTCAGGAAGGCATCGGCCCGCGACGAACGACGCGACTCGTCCGGCAACCTCTACCTCCCGATGAGGGTCGGCGACACATCGCGGGCGACAATTCCGCAGCAGGCAAACTGGGGGATACTCGACGGACAGGCGTTCGGTCACCTCTTCCCTCCCGCGGACCCTCTTCTGAACGGGACGCTCGCAATGCTCGATTCGAGGATGACGGAAGGGATACACCAGGATGTGGGATGGCTGAGAGGGGGGGTGTGGCCCTTCTTCACCGCGCAGGAGGGGATCGTGCACATGTACCAGGGGAACTACGCGCGCGCGGCGGCGAACCTGTACGCGGTGGCAAATCACGCCTCGCCGACGGGGACGTGGCTTGAAGAGCAGCTCCCCCGATCGGCGGGGACACGGACATCGGGAGACGCTTCGGATGCGACGGCGGGGGCACTCTTCATACTCCTCGTTCGCGACATGATCGTCATCGAAAGGACGAACTGGCTCGAGATACTGGGTGGCGTCCCCCCCTTGTGGTACAGGAACGGCGCCCGGCTCACGCTTAGCGGCGTGCTGACGGATTTCGGGCCGCTCACGCTCGACCTGAGCGTTTCCCCGGGGGGGGAATCATGCACGCTCGAATCCTCTCCCCTTTCACGCGGAACGGGTGCGCGAGTCCGCGTCATGCTCGACGGGCTCAGGAACGCAGGGTTCACACTCAATGACGGGAAAGAAATTCCGGCCTCAATCTGGATACCCGCGGACAAGCCGATCCGGATGTCGTTCGCGGGGGCTCACCGATGAGGACGCGCACGTTCATCCGGGGCGCAGTCGTTGGGCTGCTCTTTGCGGCGATGGCGCCCGGCGCCCACGCGGACTCGCTCACAGTGGATTACCGCTACACCCCCGCACGAGCGTACGCGCTTCTGAGCTATCCGTTCGATTACCACAAGACGATACTTCTCGAAAGCGGCAAACTCGCGTATGATTTCGGGCCCGGGCCGTACCATGAGGCCGGAACGGAAATCGGGTTCGCCGCAGGGGAGAATCCGGACACAGTCGCAGCACAGTATTTCGCGGATCCCCTCGTCCCCGTCGCGACGACGGTCATACGGAACGGGGAGAGACTCTTCTCCATCGATGCGTACTGCGCGCTCCCGACGACGACCAATTTTCCCGGATCGTTCGCCTCCGGCGCCGTACGGCGGTTGGGTCACCTCGCGGGGACGGTCGACTGGGCGCGTCCGGCCGGCACGGTCGATCCCGCGTTCCGGAACACAGCGTGGGGGACGAACAGGCCGGTCGAATACCGGGTCCGCGTGAGGCCGGGGAGCGCTCATCTGGTTGTCCTCGGGGTGTGCGAGGGATACAAATCCTCCCCCGGGGCGCGAGTCCTCGAATGCCGGGTCGAGGGGGCTCCCCCGCAGAAGATCGATCCGGTCGGAGACGGAAGAAAAAACATACCGCGCGTTCTCCTGTTCGCCGCACGTGACGAGAACGTGGACGGTGAGATCTCCATCGAGGCCGGCTTCGCACCGGAGAGCGGCGACCCGAACGTCATACTGAACGGATTCTGGGTCTTCCCCGCGGGTACCTCCGTCGACACGTCCTCGCTGATACGGGGCACGCTCTCGGCGAGCGCGGAAGTCTACTGGCAATGCGGGAGAGAGCTCGATCTCCTCTCCGGCGCCCCCCGCACGGACGTTCTCATCGCCACGCGCAAAAGAGGGACGGGTTCTCCGCTCCTTGTCATACACACCCGTCGCACGGTCCGGTTCGACACCGCCACGGGAGAGATACTCCTTCCTCCCGGGATGACGATCCGGTGCACACCCCGTCCCTCGCGGTTCTCGTCGAAACCCGGGATCAGGGAGAATGTGACGTACATGTTTCCCCCCGGAGCGGAACGGGTCGGGATCTCCGTGACGCAGGGGCCGGGAAAGCGGGAGAAAGCGACCGCGCTGCAGGAGGAACCGGCCCGCGCGAGCGCCTACTGGCATTCCCGGCAGGTGGTCCCGGCCGGGAGAATCGTCATCCCCGACAGCGCTCTGCAGTCTATACTCGACGTGAACATACGGGCGATCTACCAGGCCGCCGATATCGTCGACGGCGCGCGGGTGTTCCAGCCCGGGCCGACCGTCTACAGGGGGCTGTTCGTGTACGATCTTCTCCTCATGAACGAGGCGCTGCTGGCCCTGGGGGACACATGCTCCGCCAGGGGATTCATCGAAGGGACGTTCCACTATCAGCAGAGCGACGGCCGCCTCCGCGTTCTTACCCCCGCCAATTCGTTCCTGGAGACCCCCGTCTTCGTCCATGCGATGGGACGATACGCACGACTGACAAACAACAGGCGGTGGATGGAGCTCCAGTGGCCCCGCATGGTGAAAGGGATGGAGTGGATCAGGAATGCGCGCCTCGGAACGATGAGTGATTCCGCCGCACCCGGTTACGGGCTTTTCCCCGCCGGGTTCGTGGACGGGGGGCTTGCAGGCGCGGTGCCGGATTTCAGCACGGCGGCGTTCGCGCTGATGGCGATCGAGACGGCCGCACGCACCGCACACTGGCTCGGCCATCCGGAGAGGGAGAGGCAGTGGCGTGCACTCTTCGACGACCTGATGACCTCGTACACGTGCGCCGCGAGACGGAGCCTGAGGCCCGACAGGTTCGGCACGACGTATCTCCCGGTGGCTGTCGGGGACACGCAGACAACCGCCCCTCCACAGAGGGGGCAGTACGGAATCCTCGGGGTGATCCGCTACGCGGACTATTTCGCCCGGTACCCGTTTCTCGATTCGGTCGCACGGGGGGACATGGCGATGCTCGATTCGACGCTGGAGGAGGGGATGATCGCCGACGCGGGATGGACACGTGATGCGGTCTGGTCGTGGCTGGCCTTTTCGCACGCGTCCGCTCTCTCGGCAATGGGAAAAGGGAGCCGGGCCGCTTCGATGGTGTACGCCGCTGCAAATCACGCGGGACGGCTCGGCACATGGGTGGAGGAACAGCAGGTTCGGGCGAAGGGGACCCGCTCGACGGGAGACGGCTCCGACGCGGAAACGAGCGCCTGTCTCGTGGGCGCCGTGCGGGATCTCCTCTACGTCACCCGGGGGGATACGCTCGACCTCCTTCCGGGAGTCCCCCGTTCGTGGTTCAGCCCCGGAGCGCATATCGCGATCCGGGAC
>Ga0209698_10000502_pt1 | contig 44841 bp, 37 predicted proteins | sample LitLauG_LLR_2012_FD_187203 | JGI IMG/M metagenome (GOLD analysis project Ga0209698, IMG submission 187203) | Freshwater sediment microbial communities from Pennsylvania, USA - Little Laurel Run_MetaG_LLR_2012 (SPAdes) (version 2) | ecosystem: Environmental > Aquatic > Freshwater > Creek >...
GTTGCCTTTGTGTTGGAGGGCGAGCTCGATGGCGGCGATTTCGCGGGGATCGCAATGGGTGAGGTTGGCGATATCGCGTTTGCGGACGTGGGGGCCATCACGGAAGGACTCGCGGAGGTAGATGGAAGTATAGGTTTTGCCGTTGGAGGAGGGCCAGGCGGCGCGGGCGACATACATGCCCACATAATACAATGGAAAAAGCCCAAATACAAGACATAATATCGATTTATGCCCGATATATGCATGTCTACAAAAATATACCCACCAGACCCAAACCCCATGAATCTATGGAACTTACTCAAATAGCAGGGGTGAACATCCGTTGTAACTGACTCTTGAGACGCTGGATACCGTGATTTTAGGGCCTTGCGCGTCCGTCCCAAAACCTACCCCTTTCGGGACGCCCTCATTGAACACCGGGCCATATCACGCGCGAGTGTGCGAAGTATATCTCCGGTTTGCGGTGGGCGGAGGAGCGTCAGGCCTTGTCCCAATCGCTGGCCTTGACACCGGCTTGACGCAGGATCTCTTTCAATAGGGACCAGTCAATGCTCGCGCCCTTGTGCGGATTTGGAATGCGAACCTTGAGTTCGCCCTTTTGCACGAACTGATGGCGGCTGCCGGAAATCGGTCCTGTGAAGCCCAGGTTTCGGAAACGCCGGATCAGTTCTTTGCGAGAAATCGGCTTGGCCATCGATCACGCGGCTTTGAGCGATAGACCGACTCGGCCGAGGCGGGGGATAGGATCGTTGTCGCGGATCTTAAGAATCAGCCATTCTTCGAGAACCTCTTGGAGCACTTCACGGCAGGCGTTGACGGTAGCCTCATTAGCCCAGACGCCGGCCAGTCCGGGAATCTCGGCGAAGCATGTGCCGTCGTCGAGAGTCTTGAACCGGGCTCTCTTCATTGCCTCACGGATGTAGCGCGTCAACATTAGTCCAATGATAGCAGGGTGGGGGCGTGATCGGCCGGACTGGGATGGCTCGCGATCCGGTGCTCGAAATGTCCGACTCCACTTGGCCGGATAAAACGGCTAATTAATTAACCGCGGAAGTGCGGGTCGGAAGTCCGCTTGTTAAAGATGGCGGCTCACGATGCTCTGGGCCAACTTCTTGCGGCTGGCCATCGACGGGGCCGAAGTCCGCTGGCCACTTACGGAAAGAGTCTCAGCCGGTGATATCGCGCCGTCCCTACCCCCCGCCCCTGATGGCAGCCACGAAGTGGACCTCGCTCGAAGGTTCGACCGCTTCGCCGAGGCCCAGCGGGCTGACCTCGCCATCCACGGCCACCGACAAGTTGGGCCGCAGGCGGCCGCCGTCGGTCAGCCGGGCGCGAATGCCGGGCCACCGGCGCTCGAGATCTTCGACGACCTCCCGGACCGTCGTGCCGGCGGCCTCGACCGTCGACTGGCCGCCGGTCAACTCGCGCAGCATCGCCGGAATGTGCACCTCGGGCAGCGTCAGTCAATCTACTGTTACACCGGCACGGGCGAAAACTACACGCTGACGTACCTGACCGGGCAGACTCTGAAAGAACCGTTCACCATGACGGCGGTGGGCACGACGGCGTTGCTGGCCGCGGTGGGGGTGACGGGGCTGGGGGCGGTGAATTCGTTCCAGTACGGGCTGGGGACGGGCGAGATGACGCAGACAACCACGCCGCTGGGGGGCAGCCTGGCGTGGACGTATCAGAGCAACACCCACGCGGGGCCGGGGCGGACGTACCGCGAGGTGCAGACGCGCAGCACGCCCTCGATTGACGGGAACACGTCAGCGTGGAACGTGACGTTCGACAACAATGCGTACGTGCATGGGACGGCGAAGGTGAGCGATGTCCGGGCGGGGTCGCAGAAGGTGTGGACGTCGCAGACGGCGGCGGGGCCGTTGCTGGGGCTGACGACGGCGTACGAGGAAGGGCCGGCGGGCGGGACGGCGCTGCTGCACAAGGACTACACGTGGACGTAGGACGCGGTGGGGAATGTTTACGTGGGGAGCGTGGTGACGACACAGAATCCGGGAGCCGGGCAGGTGCAGTCCAAGAGCGTGCAGGCGCTGGACGTGTACGGGAACATCACGCAGTCGCAGCTATTTGCGTACGGCAATTTGAGCGCGCCGGCGCGGACGTACAACTACACGTATTTGACGGATGGGAACTACACGTCGCGGTACATTCGCAATCGGGTGACGCAGGTGACGGTGACGGATGCCGACGGGACGACGGTGCTTTCGACCACGGGGTACGACGGCTACAATGTGGGCCCGATGTGGGCGGTGTTGAAGGACCGGCCGGGGCTGACGATGCACGACGCGTCGTATGGAACCAGCTTGGTGTATCGCGGCAACGCGACCAGCATGGTGTCGCTGGGGGACGCCAAGTACGTGGGGTACGAGATCTCGGGAGTGGCTTACCAGTGGCGGGATGGGGCGGGGCACACGTACACGACGGACCCGGCGTCCACGACCAACTACCCGCTGCCGGGAGTGCTGACGCTGGGCGGGAACGCGAATCTGGCGACGAGCATCACGTATGCCGGATCGTTCGCGGTGACCAGCGTCTCGGGGCCGACGGGGCGACGGCGACGACCACGTACGACGCCTACGGGCTACCGGCGCAGAGCACGATTCCGGACGGGGCGCAGACCACCCAGGTGGACCCTTCCGCTCACCGCCCTGCCGCTGAGCCCCAACCTGCCCGATGAGGTGGCGGGGCATTAGTTAGGCCGCGGACTGTGGATTCAATCCATCAGAAAGTCAGGCGGCCCGAGATCTGCAATTGCCGGGCGCCGTACAGATTATTGTTCGACGCCGTGGGGGTGAGGAACGCCGGATTCGCCACGACGCAGTTGTTGGTGTGGCCGGCGCACAGGCCGCTACCCGCGGCCGTGTAGTTGTACTGGGTAGTGTTTACCGTGAAGAAATTGGTGAAGTTGAAGAGATTGAAGGCCTCGCCCAGGAGCGAAAGACGCATGCGTTCACCGAGCCGGAACTCGCGGCCGATCCGGAAATCGACGTTGGCAAGACCGGGGCCGACATAGGAGTTGCGCGGCACGCCGGGGAAGCGGTTGCTGGATTGCGCTGTGCCCGAGTTGTTGACTACCGCGCCGGTGAGGCCGCCCGCCGGTCCGCCCGAGGGCGATCCGTTAATGGTTCCCGTCACAGGCTGGCCGGTGGCGATCAGGACGATCGTGGAAAGCCGGAAGCCATCCAGAATCGCCCTGCCAACGGGGTTGGCGATCTTAGATGTGAACTGCGGAATCCAGACCACGTTGCCCACGTAGCGGTGCTTCTGGTTGAGGTCGGAGAGGCCGTATTCCACCTTCAGGTTGTAAGGATCCAACGCGGAGATCGTGCCATTAAAAGTGCCGAACTGGCCCTGCGCCTGACCGCCGTCAGTGGCGCGGCTGAGGGTGTAATTCGAGACGAATTCCAGGCCGTGGTCCATCCGCTTCTTGAAGGTCAGCACCAGGCTGTGGTACCAGGAATTCACCACGCTGTAGCCGGTCAGCACCGGGCCCGTTGGATCGATGCGGCTGGTGTAGAACGGCTCGGTAAGGGTGCTTTGTGTGACGCCCGCTGTGTTGGTGACGTCATAGGTCCGGGTGGTGCTGGATGGGGCAATGTTGGAGTCGATGAAGATCGGCAGGTGCAGGCCGCGGCTGAAAACGTAGCTGGCCGAAACGCTGATATTCGCCGGCAGTTCACGCTCTACCGCCACCTCGCCTTCGTGCACTCTGGGGTTCAGAAAGTCCGGCGATTGGCCGCGCGCGGTGGCGGTGTTGCCGCCCGGAGTGAACGGCACCACCCGCGGCGTCAACGCGCCGGCGAAGGGCGCCTGCGGCTGGCCGCCGGGCGGCGTGAAGATCAGGTTGGGAAACGTCAGCAGCGGGCAGGTGGTAGGGTTGCAGTTGTAGGTCTGCTGGATGACGCCGTTTTCCACGCGGGTGGCGTAATAGGTGCTGTTGGAAGTCTTGGCGTAGAAGATCCCGTAACCGGCGCGGACCACGGTGCCCTTGCCCACGGACCAAGCCAGTCCCAGGCGCGGTGCGAACTCCTTCTTGTCGATGTTGATGGTGGACGTGTACAACGTGGTCAACGGCGTATTGGTGTTCGGCTTAGGCGGCGCGGGAATATGCTGGAGGTCGTAGCGCACACCAAGGTTCAGCGTCAGGTTGGGCCGCGCCTTATAAGTATCTTCGAAGAACCCGGCGAAATCGTTGTCGTAGAAATCGTCCTTGCCCACTCCGGTGACCGGGTCGGTCACCTGCACGAAGGTGGCGAAGTGGCGGCCGGTCAGGTTGTCGCCGAGGTTGACGCCTTCCACGTCAGCCACCCAGTTATTGAAGGCCGCGGCGCCCGAATAGGTGTAGACGCCGCCGCCCTGGAACAGGTTGATCAGCAGTTCGTGGACGGCATTGAAATCGGCGCCCAGCTTGAACGTGTGGCGTCCCATGCTTTTCGAAAGGACGTCCGAGAATTGCAGCCGGTGTTCATCCGGGAAGGCAGGGCGTGGCAGCGCGTTGGGCAGTCCGTAGCCCATTACGTTAGCCACGCTCACGCTGGGCGCGGTGCCGTTGGCGCCCTGGATCTCGAGGTCGCGCGACCATTGGAAGCGCAGGCTGTTGAACATAGTCGGCGTAAGGGTGGAGTCCCAGGTGGCGACGAAGATGCGTTCATGCGTTACGGACGGTCCGCTCTGGGTGATCGAGGCATTGTTATTCGTGGTTGAGGTGCCGTAAGAGTTGGGCGCGCGGAAATTATCGAAATTGAAAGAGCTGCTCAGGCGGTTCCTGGGAGTGACCTGGTAATCGAATTTGCCGAACGCGATGTCCTGGCTGAAGAACTTGGGATACGTGCCCAGCAGGCCGGAGAAGTAGGAATTGGCGGCGCTGCACTGGGCCGCCGTAATCGGGGCATTGCAGGGCAGCGGAAAGGTGGCGAAACTGGCGTAGGTGATGGGGCTCACCTTGCGCGAGCCATCGTAGGTCACGAAGAAGAAGAGCTTGTCCTTGATGATCGGGCCGCCCACGCTGGCGCCGAATTGCTGCTGCTGATGCACGGGTTGCGAGTAGATGCCGCGGGACTTGTTGAGCGGGTCGAGCGCGTTCAGCGTGGGATAACGCAGGTAGTAGAAGAGGTCGCCGTGAAAATCGTTGCTGCCCGATTTGGTAACCGCGTTAATCACGCCGCCCGCGGCCTGGCCCAACTCGGCGCTGTAGTTGCTTGAGGTCACCTGGAATTCCTGGATGGAATCCATGCTGTAAACGTAGGGGACACCCGTGGCCGTCCGGCCTTTGCCTTCCGAGAAGAATGCCTGGTTGTTGTTGGTCCCATCCACCGCGCTGGCGTTGTACAGACCGGAGACGCCGCGATAGGAGACCAGGCCCGTACCGCCATCGGTGGTGATGTTGGGCGTCAGCAGCGCGAAGCTTTCCCACCGGCGGCCGGCCAGCGGCAGGTTGTCTTTCTGGGTCTGGCTGACCACCTGCGACATCTCGGTCTTCTCCGTGTCGATCACGGGAACTTCTGAAGTCACATTGACGGTTTCCGTGGCCGCCTGGATCGAAAGCTGCGGGTCGAGAGTCAGGGTCTGGCCCACTTGCAGCGTAAGGTCTTTGCGCACGAGTTTCGAGAAGCCGGTCTTGACGACGGTGAGCTCGTAGCGGCCAGGTTGCAGGAATGGCGAGGAATACAGTCCCACGCCATTCGTGGTCGCTACGCGGTCAATGCCGGTATCGGTGTTGTGAATGGTGACGGTGGCGTCGGGAACGGCTGCGTCTCTCGGGTCTCTGACAGTTCCGTTAATGGTTCCCGACCCGGTGGCTTGGCCCCAAAGCGAGCTGAACAGCCCGAGGGCTAGTACTACTAGCAGAAGAAATGCTGCGTTTCGCGTCGTTTTCATCGAGAAGGACCTCCGTAAACACGCCACTCCTGGTTTCGACCCGGACGCGGGGAGCAACCCGAAGGGCTGGCATGAACTCGTTTGGCAGATGACTAGATAGAGTAGCAAAAAGACGCGTCACAAGAGTGTGAAATTATGGTTCGGCTGGACTAACGAATCGGCCGGTTCCTCGTGAACAGTCTACCGTATAGAGTTAGCTTGGAGGTTGTCTTCAATAGGCGCAACGCATCCCACAAGAGGACTTGGTTTGCCGTCAGAACGGGCCTGCGCAGATTCTCTTCCAGAGCGTGGATGACACCAATAGCACGAAGACCGTTTCCGCCTATGAAAACAGCCTCCGCATGGCGCGGCACATTAACTCTTACCCATTCATACACCTCCGCCGGAGGCACCTCCGTGAACGGTCGAGCCGGTGTGATCCGCTCGCAGAACACGACTTCAAAACCGCGGGTCCGGAAATATTCCATTCCTTTGTGATTGATGTCCTCGGAGAACCAGGGTGGATGAATCAAGGCCACGCGGTGTGCATCGAGAATCTCGAGTGCCTCGAAAGCGGCCATGCAGGTGAGAATTACCGGGATGCCTCCGGCCCGCCTTTCGAGGCGTGCCCGTAAACCATCATCTGCTTGAACGCCGAGTACGTAGCTGCTGGAGGTGAATGCATAGAGAATCACGCGCGGGGTCACCCGCGCAAGCACCTCCGCCGCGCTGCCAGCTTGTTCGCCAAAGGACAAAGTGTCGCGGTTCCAAGCTACGCGGGATGCGTGAATGGAGACGCCCGACGGGGCCATGATCCCTATCTCTGACTCCGGCACCGGGTCGTCGTCAGGTGTCAATACGCCGATTCGAGCGATCGAAGCAATGCCGTCCCCCTGCCATTGGGAGGGCTTGCTGGAGGGCAAAGGCTGGGGAAGAGCAGGTGTTCCCATTGCTGCGCCACCTGCCAGCGTCATGAAGTGCCTGCGTTTCATTCGAATCCTCTGTCCTTGTTGCGGCCAGAATATCACAAATCCTGCTCGTCCCTTGGGGGGCGAAAGGGGTCGTGGCGAAAGGGGTCGAAAGGGGTCCGCGAATTGCTGGACCGACGCTGGAGGCGTCCCGGTTGCTACTGAGCGCAGCTTCGACATTCGGTTCCAATTTGACCTGGGAGAGAGAGTCGGAGTGACCCTTGGCCCTGCGACCTCGTTCAGCGGCCGTCCAGGGAAAAAGCCAACAGGACATTGCCGGGTAGTCCCCCCCATTGGCCGTAGCCCGAACCGGCGAACAGCAGGCCTCCGGCGATGACCACGCCCCCGGCGTCGAGTGCTCCACCCTTGCCAGGGACCCCGTTAACGGTCGCGAACTCGCGGACCGTGTCATAATCCCACAGGAGTTTGCCTTCCGCAGTCGAGTAGGCGCGGAGATGACCATCCATCGATCCCGAGAAAACGGCGCCAGGGATCCCGGATACGGCCTGAGATTGGGCCGGGCTGCAAGGACGCCGGTCGCCGCAGCCGGGTGGAGGAGTGTGCCAAAGCCGCTCGCCATTATCGGCGCGAAACCTGAAGATGCCCCCGCCTCGCTCGGGATCGATTGTCGAAACATCGTTGTTGGAGTTGGCTTGCCGGGTCCGGGAGAACCCGACGTCGGAGAGCGCGACATAGATTCCGGAGCCGTCCGATGCCGGTCCCCACTGAATCCCTCCGAGTACGCCGCCCTTGCCGACGCGCGACTGCCACAGGACTTGGCCTCGCCGATCGGGATCGAGCGCGTGGAGCATGCCTGATTTCTGCGCGAGGATGAGAGCCCGGCGGCCCTCCGCGAGACGGACCAGAATGGCGGAGGCGCCGAAGTCGAAGTCGGGGCCGTTGGAGTCCGGGCAACTGGTTTTGTCGGGTAGAGGACAGGAACTGTTGAACGCGTCGCCCTTGGTCATCTGCTGGGACCACAGGAGACGGCCCGTGTCGAGCGAAAAAGCCAGGACCGCGTCGCTGGTCGCAGTGGGCGGGTCCGAGTAATTGTCGCCAGTGTTGACGTAAACGGCGCCGTGCTCGGGATCAAGCGTGGGGCTGGACCAGATGCCAGCACCGGATGGGCCGGAAGTTTTCACGCCGCGGCGGGTCGGCTTGCCGGGCCGGGACGCATCTGAGATCGTATAGGACTTCCACACAACCTTGCCCGTTGCTGCGTCGATGGCCATGACGCTGCCCCGAAACGTGCAACAAACATAATGTGGATCGATGGCGCTGGCTTCCTCAAAGGACGCGACCGCTACGTAGAGGCGGCCATCTTGATATGCCGGTGTAGCAGTGATCATGGTGGCGGGATGGTTATCGGCCGTAAGCTGCCAGCGTGGCTTGCCGGTGGCGGCATCGATCGCATACACCTGTCCGGAAATGTCGCCGAAAAAGACGGTAGGGGTGCCCTTCACGGAGGCCACCACGATGCCGCTGCGGACCTGCGCGGCCACAACGGTCGACCATTGCACGCAGCCGGTGGCGGCATCGAGAGAGACGACAGTGCCATCCTGGCTCCCGGCAAACACCCGCCCGCCGTAAGCCGCCGGTTGGGAGCGCATTGTGGTGGCGCCGTCAAAGGCGAAAGCCCACTTTAGTTTCAGACGGGAGAGGTCGGCGGCGCTGAGTCCGGCAGCGTCGGCTGTCTGAAAGCGGCCGTTATCGAGGCTGACGCCCCAGGTGCTCCACGCCGGGGCGGCAAGAGACAGCGGCGCCGTGGAGGCGCAGCGATTGGACAACTTGTCCGGCGAAACGCTGCTAACGGCGTTGCTGCCGAGCCAACGGGCCAAAGTAAGTCGTTCGGCGCGGCCCAACGTAGCTGCCTGGGCGCGCATGACTCCCAATTCCAGCGCTTTGACGATAGTTCCCGCCGGCATCAACCGCAACGCTGAGGTGGGAGGCATTCGAGGTCCGCCGCTCTCGTGGCAGGTCGCGCAATGCTTCCTGTAAAGCTGCGCGCCCGGAGGCTCGTCGGCTGCGCGAAGTGAAAACGCGAGGCAGAGCAGCTGAAGCAGACGCATCGACAACTGAGATCCGATTTTCACTTGCGTACCTCCTGGGCTGACTGCTAGCCCGATGCACAGCCCCAGAGGGGCAGAAGCGGCAGGTCAAGGAAGCAGTGACATCCCCTCCGCGCCCAGATCAAGTCGCATTCCTGCGGAGTCCTATCCGCCGCTTAAGTGTCTCCATTGTAGTCCAACCAAAAGCAACCGGACGGCTGACCACGGCTCCGTATTGCAAATAGCGTTGAAGAAAGTGCGTCAGGTAATCCTGAAAGTGGTAGCCGTTGTGGCAGAAAAGTGATAATGTCGCCTTTGAGCAAAGTAGAAATGTCGTTGTGACCCGCAGACGGTCGCGGCGATCATCCGAATAACTAGTGGCAACTTCGGGTTGCTGAACCGTCTGCTCGCCCAGATTAAACGAATTCTTGAAATCAACGCCCAACAACTCGCGAGAGCCTGGTTATCGGACAGGCCTAAACTAAAGCCGCAACCCGTTCCTGAGTACCGACGCCCGCGTGATCTGCGCGATCGCCGGCGTGCCGCATTGGCGCATCGCGAGAGTCAGCTCCGCACGCAAGATGTCAAGCACGCGCTCAACGCCTTCTTGACCGAACGATGCCAGTCCATAGAGATAAGGCCGGCCGATCCCCACGGCGCGCGCTCCGATCGCGAGGGCTTTGTAGACGTCCGAGCCGCGGCGAAACCCGCCGTCCACCAGAACCGGAATCCGTCGTCCCACGGCGTCCACCACTTCCGGAAGGATATCTATCGTGCCGCGGCCGGTTTCGACGCGGCCGCCATGGTTGGAAACGATCACCCCGTCCGCACCATACTCGACGGCGAGCGAGGCGTCCTCGGCCGTAACAATCCCCTTAAGGACCAGCTTCATCGTCGTCATCTTCTTCAACCGGTCGACGTATGTCCAGGTAGCTTGCGGCGGATTTATGCTGCCGGAAAGCCCGGAGAACATCGGCTTGCTCTGATTGACCTGCGGATTGATGCCGCCGAGAGCGGGCGTGGTCCTGTGACAGGATAGGCAATTCCGTGTATCCAGCCGCATGTAGCGCAGGGCTGTTTCCGGATTCATTCCGCCGAGAAAATCGATGGTCCAGGCCAGCACGGGGCATCCGGCCGCCTCCGCCCGTTTCACCAGTTTTTCGGTCTCCTCCCAAGTGTGCGGCATGTAGAGCTGGAACCACGGCGGCGTGCCCAGGGTCCTGGCGACGTCTTCCACCGGCGTCGAGGTTTGCGTGGAGAGCATCTGCACGGTTTTCTTGGCCCGGGCTGCGCGGGCGGTCGCCAGCTCGCCTTCCGGATGGAACGCCTTCTGCGCCGCCACGGCGCTGACGTATATAGGCATCTCCCAGGTGGCGCCGAACACTTCGGCTTTGAGATCGGCCTTGCTGACGTCCACCAAGCGTCGTGGGCGTAATTGGTAATGCTCGAAGGCTTCGTGGTTCGCACGCAGCGTTACATCGTCATCGACACCAGTGGCCAAATAGCCCCAGTGCGCCGGCGGCAGCGCCTTGCGGGCCAGAGGCTCAAAGTCCATGACGCTGAGCGCATCCTTCGGGTTCGAGAGAGTGCCGGCGGTAGCCTCCTGGGCCCAGGCTCGGGCCATCAACGGACTGGCGGCGAGGAAGCGCAGAAATTCGCGACGAGGAGAGAATGTGCGACTCATGCCTCAGCATTATACTAGACGGACCGAGCCTCGTCCCCGAGCCAACTGAGATCCGATTTTCACTTGCTTACCTCCTGGGTAGGCTGCTGTAAGTCCCTACTTGGCAGTCTCCACAGTGCTCATCCCACCGATAAGCCTCCAGCCATCGCTGGTCTTTTTCCAGGTATGGATGGTGAGCACGGAGGATTCAATCCGTTTGCCGGTGCTATTCGGACGAACATCAGCTTCGCGATAAATCACAATGGCGACATCTCCATAGAGCCGAACGGAGAGCCTCTCCCGGTTCACGATGGCATGAGCCAACCGGCCATCGCGGAGAAGTACTGAGAGGGCCTTTCGCCGGTCCTCTTTTGTGCCCGGCTGTGGATCGTTGCGCGCCCATCCTCATAGTCCTCGTGGAACAGCCCAAGGAACCCTTCAATGTCTCCCGCGTTGGAGAACTCCACCAGCTTCAGCTCCATTTGCCACACTTCCCGCTCCGCGGCGGTGGCTGAGCGTACCGCGCCAGCCTGTTGCGCGGAGGCTGTATGCAGAGGGGCCACCAGTGCAGCGGCCGCAAATGCTGTAACTTTCAGGAAATTGCGTCGAACGACGGAAGCCTTCTTCAAACCCGCCACAGAGAGAGGTACCCTCGCTTTCGTTGTGAGATATTATATAACCTTGTCCGATCTTGAAGGCTGCATCTGCTGGGGGCGGTAGGGGACTGGTTCGAGTGGTTAACGGTTTCGGATGCGAAGCGCGCGGATGCTATTGTATTTGGAGTCGGCGCCACGGCGAGGTCCTGAAAAGGTGAATCGAGATGAATGAAGAACTAATGCGCTACTTGCAGGCAACGGAGGAACGGCTCGGGCAACGGCTCGAAAATCGAATTGCGGAACTGGAGGAACGGATCATCGGGTACATGCGCGACATGCAGACTGAGTTGCTGAAGGGATACCTGTCGGCGCAGGAGCAGGCCCGCGCGCGCGACAACGCCCTGGAAGCCCGCACCGTGGCGCTGGAGACGCGCGCCGCCACGGTGGAGAACCGTCTCGCCGAGATCGAAAAGAAGTTGCTGTTGAATCTGCCCGCCGCGTAGATGCTGTAAGAACCCAGCCAGGAATGGCCGTGTCACTCTGCCGCGGCCGCCCGTCCCATCGCCTCCATCTTTCGTATCAACTTCTCCCGCATCTCCCACGCATCGATCGCCATTTGCGCGCCTTCGCGGGCCATGCTGGTGCTGAGGCGCCGGTCGGCTTCGTCGAATTGCGCCTCGGCGTCCATTCGAGCCTTGTAGGCTTCTTCGTCGGCCGCCTTCAGCTTCTTGAAGGCAGCCTTGATCTCGGGTTTGGAAGCTTTCAAGTTCTTTTCGTACTCTTCCAGAGCTTCCCAGGCCGCGTCGGCGGTCCGCCGCGCCCTTTGCTTTTCCATGAGCCATCGCCAGACACCCCAGTCCTTGGCTTCTTCGAACAACGTCTTGGCCTCTTCCACTGCAGTCAGTTTGCGCATACTTCAAGCTCAGAATAGCTGCTTGAAATATTTCTGTAAAGCAGACCTGAAATTCCCTGATAATAGAACCGGTGCCAAAAATGGACAAATGCAGATTTCTGCTGGCCGCGGCTGCTGCCTGTCTCGCGATCCCAGCCTGGCTTCCGGCCCAACGGCTGAAGCCCGAAACCGTCACCGAATTCGATTGTTACACCCAGGCGGCCGAGAGCCGGATGGCCGCGCGCCAGACCTTCCTGGCGGCCGATTCGAACCCGGCGCTGCTGCAGCAACTGATGCGCGGGCCGACGATTCATACCGTGCTGGGGAACGGCCCGAACCCCCACAAAGTCTCCGGGGCGATGCTTTATGACTGGATCGGCACGGTCTTCATTCCCGGCGCTACGGTGAGCCGTACGGTCGCCATGTTGCAGGATTACGACCATCGCGCCCGGTACTTCAGCGAGGTCGTCGCCACGTCCAAGCTGCTGTGCCGCACCGGCGAAAACCGGTTCGGGTTTACCATGCGCCTGAAAGAGCCGGCCGTCATCGATACTGACAACGACGTGGTCTGGGAACGCGTGGATGCCCACCGCTGGCGTTGCCGCTCTTACTCCACGCGGGTCCAGGAGATCGGCACGGAGCACGGATACCTGCTCCGGTTGAACTCCTACTGGCGTTTTGCCGAGACCGACCAAGGCGTCTTCGCGGAAGGCCAGACCATCACGCTGAGCGGGGAGTTCGGCAGCGTGATGCGCAGTTTGGGCTCGATGATGGGGCACAGCCCGGAGAAAGCCCTGAAGAAGTCGCTCGGCTCCATGCGGGAGTCGCTCCTCAAGCCGGGATTGGAATTCGCCGCTCCCCCCGCCGGCATTCCGGCCTGCGGGGCGCCGGTCCGGCTGGTGGGATGCAACCTGCAGTCCTCGCGGTGAGGCGCTCATGCCGCATCCGGCCTGGGATCTCGATTTCATCGTGGTTGGCTCCGGTTTCGGCGGCAGCGTGACTGCCCACCGGCTCACCGAGAAGGGCTATCGCGTGGCGGTCATGGAGATGGGCCGGCGCTGGACGCCCGAAAACCTCCCGCCCACCAATTGGCTCATCTGGCGCTGGATCTGGCGGCCGAAGCTGGCGCTGCGGGGGTTCTTCAACATCGAGCCCTTCCGCCATGTCGTCATCCTGCACGGCTGCGCCGTTGGAGGCGGGTCGATCACGTACGCCAACACGCTGCTAATGCCCAAGGACTCGGTATGGGACAACGGCCCGTGGGCTGGACTGGCCGACTGGAAGGCCGAAATGCCGGCCCACTACGCCACCGCGATGCGCATGCTCGGGGTTTGCAGGAACTCCATCCTGGGCCCCGCGGACCACATCCTCCAACGTGCCGCCGCCGAGGTGGGCAAGGGCGATACCTTCTACCGGACGAACGTGGGGGTGTATGAAGCCCGCGAGGGCGAGACGCCGGGCGCCACTCATCCCGACCCGTATTTCGGCGGCGAAGGTCCCGACCGGACCACCTGCATCGGCTGCGGCGGCTGCATGATCGGCTGCCGGTACAACGCCAAGAACACGCTCGACAAGAACTACCTATACCTGGCGGAGAAGCACGGCGCGCTGGTCTTCCCGGAGACCCGTGTGGAAGATGTGCGGCCCCTGAACGGCAGCCCGGAAGGCAGCGACGGCTATGAAGTGCGGACGGTGCGATCGACCGCGTGGATCGCCACCGAACCCCGGCGTTTCACTTGCCGGGGCATTGTGTTCGCGGCCTCCTCGCTGGGCAGCATGGACCTTCTCTTCCGTCTCAAGGAAGGCGGTTCCCTGCCCGCGATCAGCGAGAGCCTTGGCAGCCGCGTGCGAACCAACGCCGAGTCCTTGATAGGGGTACGCGTGCCCGGGGGGCGCGAAGACTTGTCGCAGGGAATCGCCATCGGTTCCGGCATGTACCTGGACGACCACACCCACATCGAGGTGGTCCGCTACTCGGCCGGCGCCGATGCGATGGGTCTATTGGCGACGCTGCTGACTGGCGGGCGCCCGGGAAGGTCACGAATCCTGCCGTGGCTGAAAACACTGGCGGGCGGGCTGCTGCGCCACCCCATCCGCACGGTGCGCTCGATGCATCCCTTCGGGTTCGCGCGCGAATCGCTGATCCTTCTCTGCATGCAGACGGTCGATGGCGAGATTGCGATGCGCCTGGGCAGGCCATGGTTCTGGCCGTTCCGGAAGGCCCTGATGAGCCATGGCCGGCGTGTCCCCACGTTCATTCCCGAGGCCAACGAGTTCGCGGGCACAGTCGCCCGGTTGGCGGGAGGCACACCGATGAGCATGGTCACGGAGATCCTGTTCGATGTGCCCGGCACGGCCCACATCCTGGGCGGCTGCCCCATGGCCGGCACGCGCAGCCTGGGCGTGGTCGATGGCCAGAACCGCGTGTTTGGCTACCGCAACATGTACGTCTGCGATGGCTCCGTGATTGCCGCCAACCTGGGCGTCAACCCGAGCCTCACCATCTGCGCTCTCACGGAGAGGGCCATGAGCTTCATCCCGCCCGCGGATCAGACTCGGTAAGCGGGCCAGACCATCCTGGCTGCAGCAGGCTAAAAGACCAACTCAGCCGGGAATGGCTGTGCTACGGTTTGGCGGCGGCGATATTCCGGCCGAAATTGAAGCACGGGCCGACGGAGAACCGGCTCGTCCAACGGCCGTCCCGCAAGATATCGTTGAAGAGATGGTCCCAGACCAGGTCGCCCTGGGCCCTGATGGCGAAGTGGTTGGTCAGGAGCACATCGAAGCCGTACCCCACGCCGTAGAAGCCCTGCCAGTCCGTCTTATGTCCGGTCGGCGCCAACCCGGCCACAATGGCTGTGGCGATCGGGTCTTTTGGTTTCGGCGTGGCCGCTTCCCTGATGGCCCCCATGGAGGGTCGCACGAACAGCGTGAATTTCTTAAAGTGGCGATACGCAAACTGCGGCCCGGCGGCAAAACTGTGAGTCACCGAAGACGACGGGACGGTTAACTGGTAACCGGCGGGAAGCCTTCCCGCTGCTGCCAATGCGCCCAGTTGGGCGCCGAGAGCCTGCTGCAACGCCACCGGCAATAGATCGGGCGTGATGGTCAAATCGCCAGTCGAGTAGCTGTAATCGAATCCCATCGAAACCCAGGTTCGAGGCCTCATCCCGATTTGCGTCTGGAACCCATGCTCCACCAAGCCGATCTTGGGGCTGTTAAGATTGGCATATCCGGCGTAGAAATCATAGCGGGTGACGTAAGTCTGCTGCCCGAAGACCGCCGGCGGCAAAACGAGCAGCGCTAAAGAAAGAAATCGTCGAAGCTGCACGGAACTCCTCCTCTGCAACGACATGCGCGACCCTCCACGACGCAAAGGACCTGAACCGGTACACCGGGCGGGCGGGTCGTGGTCTCGGCAGATGGCCGCACTACTCGATTATTTCGGTTCGGAGGCTTCGGCGTCAAGGAAAATCAGACCTAGACGTACTAATCATGTCGTTGTGCCTGGGTTCGAAGCGGCTTCTTTTTTGGAGCGGGTGGTACCGGGCCGTCCAGGCGCCGTCTCCACGAACGCGCCGGATACAGCAGCGCTTGCCACTCCACCGCCAGGAAGTCTTTGATGCTCAGCGGCGCATAAAACAGACCGAAACTGGCGGCCCAGCGCGTCAGAAAGTGGCGAATGATGGCGTAATCCATGCGCATTTCCGAGCCGGCCACATCCCGCAGCACACCATCCAGGGTGAACAGACTCTTGCGAAACAGAAACAGGGGAGCCTCGAAATGAACTCCCTGGAGAGCGATCTCATCCAGAAGCTGCATGGCGTCCAGGACCCCCGGCAACCGCCCGTCCGGCAACTCAGCGAAGAACTGGTGAACGGCGCGGTCGATCGCCCGTACCCCGTTGCGGGCACTTCCCTTTCCCTCGCGCCGCAGCGCCCGGATGGCGTCGCGCACACCGTCCTGGTTTTGCAGCACCATCATCACGGCCAGCAGCACCAGGTGCCGCCGCGATTCCAGGCTCAGGCGTTCGGCCAGCGCCCAATCCAGCACGATCAATTCCCGGTTGGCCTCGTCATACAGCAGGTTCCCGGCGTGCGGATCGGCGTGAAAGATGGACGGGTCCTGGCCGGAAAACAGCGGCACCGAGATCAACGCTTCGATCAACTGTTCGGCGATGCGGCTCCGCCGGATCGGCGAGCGCCGGAATGCGTTGGTGACCTTGACGCCCGTTTCTTCGCTCATCGCCGTGATCTGGCCCGTACACAACGGCTCGATCACGCGCGGCACGCGGATGCCGAGGCTGGAACGGTACGTCCGCGTCGCCGCCGCCAGGGTGGCCTGCTCGCGGGTAAAGTCCAGTTCGCGCTCCAGCAACAGGCGGACCTCGGTGAGCATCTCGTCCACATCGTGCGTGGCGAAGCCGTATCCCCGGTCCTCAGACGCCAGGAAGTTTCCCAGCCCCTGGAGGAGCGCCATGTCCTCCGCGAAGCAGTCCGGAACGTAGGGCTTCATCACTTTGAAGACGCCGCGGTCCCGCTCCCGGTCCGGCCTCTTCCAGGAGAAGCGGATCACCGCGCTGACGCTGGCTTCGGAGAGCATCGCCGCCTCCAGCCGTACCTGGTACCGCTCCAGGCGGTCGCCCAACTGGTCCCGAATGATGGCGTGGATATCGGCTACAGTGACGTCCGACATGCCGTTCTCCAGCTCGGTCAGCGCCGCGCGTAGCGAAGGCGCGAGCCGCCGGTTACGGGCTAGCACCTGCCCGATCTTCTGCAGCCCGGGCATCTTCGAGATCAACTGGATCAACCGGCGTTCGGGTGGCGTATCGGGCGGCAGGTCCATCTGCTCGACCAATTTTGCGGCCAGCCGCCGCTCGGACAGCCGGGAGAAAACAAATTGGAAGGCATCCCGCACCAGGGGCCGCCAGCGGCGCGCCGATTCGGGAACCAGGAACTCCACCGGTACCAGGCGGGTCACCCAGGCGCCCACCTCGCGCCGCCAGGTTTGGCCTTCCGGCGATTGCAGGGCCGCCTCCATGAGGGGAATTTTTTGATCGGCCTCAGCGCTACTGATCGCTGCCAGCCACGGCAACAACGCGGGACTCACAGAGACCTCCGTTTCGACTCGGGTAGGGCAGGGCTTCACCTGCCTCTTTCTTTACTTCTCCGAGATTTTCGCTTCGTGGCGTGTGTTTCCAGTTCGGCTACACGGCGCCGTAATTGCTCCAGTTCCACCTCACTCGCCTCTGCTTGCGGGGTCAGCAGGCCCTTCACGATGTTGAACGGCGACAGCGCCGCGGAACGAACGTCGCTGAGACCGGACTGGACCCTTTCCTGCACCTTCTGGTAAGCATCGAACGCCGAGTTCAGATACCACATCAGGAACTCCTGGCCGGCACGGTCCGTCGACATGATGAGTTGCCGGAGCAGTTCCAGGGGCAGTCCGGTGGGCCGGCCCTTGGCGTCCTCGACAATAATCTGGGTGAGGACCACGCGGGTGACGTCCTCACCTGTCTTGGAATCCAACACCTGAACATCCGCGCCCTGGCGGACCAGCGCCGCCACATCGTCCAGGTTCACATAGCGGCCCGCCGAGGTATCGTACAGCCGGCGATTCGGATATTTGCGGATGACGATGGCCGCCATGACATTCTTATCTTGACACAAAATAGTTTCGGATCTATCATTCAATTGATGCTGCAATGCAGCAATCTAAGGAGCAGATCATGCCAGTCAAATCCAAACCCGCGGCAGCCGAGCGCACGCGGGAATCGTCCACTACCAACATGCTGACCGAATGGGTCCGGCAGGGCACCGAGAGTTTCTTCGCTACCCAGCGGATTCTGCTGGACCTGGTGATGCGGCAGAATAGCGGCACCATCGCGACCGTCCGCGAACGGCTCGCCGGCGCCCGCACCGCGCCTGTGGCCGCCCTTACCGAAATCGCCGGAGAAGGCATTTCGAACTTCATCGCCGCGCAGCGGGTGCTGCTGCAACTCGCGGAGCGGCAGGTCGATATCGTCATGGGCGGCGTCAAAGAGCGAGCCGGCGGCGTGCCGCCAGTCGCGGCCACCAGCGAACTCCTGCGCCGCGGCGTCGACACGTTCATCGACATGCAACAGCATTTCCTGACCATCGCCTCGAAGCAGACCGATGTCTGGATCGACGCCGCCAAAGAGGGCCGGCCGTTCGACGGGCAGCGGATGGCGGAACTGGCCCGCGACGCCATGGAGACTTTCGTCCGCAGCCAGAAGAAGTTCCTGGACGTGGTGGCCGAAGAGACCGCCCACGCCACGGGCGCCAAGAACGGTAAAGACGACGGCGGCAAGCGCGCCGAAATCTCAGCATTGGCCAGGGAGGCCGCCGAAGCTTTCATCGATGCCCAGAAAAAACTGCTGGATATTGCAGCGCAGCAAGTAGCGGTCCAGATGAAGGTCGCGCGCAAAACGGCCGAGGTGATGAACCCATTCCCGAACCTCACGCTGGCCGACCTGACTCGCCAGACCGTGGACAGCTTCGTGGCCGCGCAGAAAGCTCTGCTGGAAGTGATGGCTAAGCCAAGCCATGCGGCGGCAGCGCACAAGCCAATCCACGTGGCGGCGCACAAGCCAGCTACGCGGAAGCCGCCGGCTCGCAAACGGACCCACGCCGAACCCGTCAGCGCCTGATCCCCGTGTAGGGAAAGGCTACATGGACAATTCGATACGTTCTGTGCCAATGTAGATGGGTTTGGGCACTCCACGTGAGAGGGTAATTCCGGCAAGAATGCGCGGTGTCGTGCGCGAGGATACCGGAACGTACCAACTGCCGATCTGGCAGGAAGCCTTGTTCGGCATCGAAGTTCTACTGTTGCATGCGGCGCCGATCTACTACGGAGTTGGCGTCCCGCGCGGAGATGGTTCGGGAGTCGTCATCATCCCCGGCTTTCTGGGCAGCGATTTCTACCTGGTAGAGATTTACGCCTGGCTCCTGCGGATGGGCTACCGGCCCTATTTCTCCGGCATCGGCGTCAATGCCGATTGCCCGAATCTTCTGATCCGGAATCGCTTGCAGGCCACTATCGAGCGCGCGTGCGACGAAACCGGCAATAAGGTCCACCTTTTAGGTCACAGCCTCGGCGGCCTGCTGGCACGGGCGGTCGCCGGGGCGCGCCCCGACCAGATCGCTTCGGTCGTGACGCTCGGGGCCCCATTTCGCGGCACCGTACTCCACCCGCGGGTGAAACAGGCGGTCGAATCCGTGCGCCAGCAAATCCTGCTGAACCACGGCAATTCCGTCCTGCCGGATTGCTACACGGGCCGGTGCACGTGCTCCTTTCTCGATTCGTTGCGGCGCGATATGCCGCCCACCATGCGCGCCACCGCCATTTATTCGCGCACCGATGGCATTGTGGACTGGCGCTACTGCGTGACCGGCAATCCCGCCAACGATTTCGAAGTGACCGGAACCCATATCGGGCTGATCTTCAATCCCACGGTCTATCGGGTCATCGCCCAACGGCTACCGTGAATGGGCGGGTGCGGGACGTTATCGGGATGGGCTTGGGTTGAGAGGGAATTTTCACCCGCGGAGCCCAGGCGCCGACGAGGTGGCCGCAGGTAAAATCTCATCTCACATCACTGTTGCAGGGCCCGGGTCGTTCTGGTAGGGTGGTGACCGCGTCAAGAAGCGAAAGAGAAAGCCATGATCAACAGTCGCGCCGTCGAAGTGTCAACCCAGGTCAGGACCGCATTGGCGTTGGGCTGCGTCGCGCTGACTTGGGTGACACACGCGGCGGCGGCAGGGTGGACGCTGCCAGTCACCATGGCAACGCCCGTGGCGCCTGTGGCTCATTTCACTTTCCTAACGGTCGCGACGAGTCCCTCGGGAGCGCAAGCGGCGGCCTGGGTGACAACCGACAGTGCCAACACACCGCTGGCAATTCAAGCGGTGACGAGGGATCCGGGCGGGACGTGGAGCGCGCCGCAGACCATCGGAGTTCCCGTCGACGCGGCGGGTTTGGGGACATTCCCGCGCGTGGCGGTAAGCGCCACCGGGGCCGCGATCGTGGTTTGGCAGACGATCCCGGCCACGCACGGAGCGGCGTACCTTTTCGACGTGACGGTACAGGCAGCCGCGCGCCCGGCTCACGGCGCCTGGGGTCCGGCCACCACCTTGGCGTCAGTCACCTATGGCACCTACATTAACGACCTCCCCTATCCGTCGGCCGCCATGGACGCGAACGGAAATGCCCTCGCCCTCTGGGTGCAAGGCAATCAGTATTCCGCCACCGTCGAGGCCGCCTCTCTGCCGGCGGGGGGATCCTGGGGCCGTCCCATTGCGGTGTCCGCTCCAGCGAACATTCAGGCCGCGGGACTGGTAGGCAACGCCTCCGGCGATGCGCTGGCTGTTTGGACCGATCAGCCCGCCGGTGGGTCTTCCAGCGTCTGGACCATGCGCTCGGCCGACCGCCGATCGGGAGTGTGGACCGCGCCGGTGGTCGCCTCGCCAGCGCACACCCGCGATAATATCAGCGGCTTTACGCTGAATGGTAGAGGCGATGGCGTCACCGTCATGGGCGTCACCCACAGTGCGTTGGCCACTTCAAGCAGCGCCTTCGGCAGTTGGTCGGCTCAGACGACGCTGGCATGCGGGCGCTACAACAATTCCGGCGTAGCCCTGGATGACGCCGGCAATGCAGCGTACTTGGGCTATCAGTTCGTCTCCGGCACGCAACAGCTCGCGGTATGCGCACGCCCCGCCGGTGGCGCCTGGGGTGCAGCCGTGGGGATACCAGGCAATATCCAGTCCACAACCGTTGCCCCGTTGTCCCCGAGCATCGTAGCGACTCCCGGGGGAACGTTCGTCGCCGCGTGGGCCGACTTGAACACGAGCCAGCTAATGGTCAGCGAGCGTCCGATCGGCGCGCCGGCCTTCGTTGCGCCGGTTGCGATTGGCGGCATCAGTAGCGGCGCGGCCATCGCGGCGGCCGCCGGCGACATCGTCACGATCTGGGTTGGCAGCGACCAATCGGTGAAGTTCTCGGAGTTGATCGGCCTTTAGCGGCTCGCCGGCTTCCGGCTTTCTCGCGGCGGCAGGCCGGCCAAGGTCCGGACCTTGACAGCGCCCGACTACCTGACTTGATACGGTAAGATGATGCTGGTATGTCGAAACCGAATTGTCGCACCATCGCCCTTGTGCTTACAGCCGCTCTAGCCGCGTCTGCCCTCGCCGCGCCTGCCAGGAAGAAGAAGCCAGGCAAGACTTCCGCGGCCAACTTCACATACTATCTGCTGACCCTATCCTGGGCGCCGGATTTCTGCGCGGTACCCAGCAATCCGAAGGACCCGGCGGAGTGCGGCAAAGGCCGCAAGGTCGGGTTCGTGGTCCACGGTCTATGGCCGCAGAGCGACCAGGGCCGCGGTCCCGAGAACTGCGGCGGGGGCCAAGTCCCGCAGGATATCGTCGACGTGATGCTGAAGTACATCCCCACCGCGAGCCTGATCCAGCACGAGTGGTCGGCTCACGGCACTTGCAGCGGGCTGAGCGTGGCGGACTATTTCGCGGCGATGCGCAAGGCCCGCGATTCGGTGACGATCCCCGACGGGTTCCAGGCCCCCACGCAGGCGGCAAAGCTGAGCCCCAAGGCCATCGAGTCCCAATTCGCCGCCGCCAATCCAAGCTTCCCGGCAACCGCCTTCCGCACTTCGTGCACTAACAAAGCCCTGCAGGAAGCCCGCATCTGCTTCAGTAAGGATCTTTCGCCGCAAGCCTGCACTGCCAGCGCTGGCGAGTGCACGATGAAGACGATGACCGTGCTTCCGGTGCAATAGATAAGCCGGGCCACGCCCGCGGAGGAAATCCGGCCTTATCAGCGTTGCCGGCCCAAGTTCCGCCGACACGCTGCCGTGCTTGACATAGTTCGCGCCACCAATTACAGATATAAGTATCTGAATCTCTCTGGAGGCATCAATGGCATTGCCGATGGAAGAGCAGGCCTTCGCGGACAAAGCAATTGCCGCACACGCCGGCCGGCCCGGAGCCCTGCTCGGGATTTTGGAGCGAGTCCAGGACCATCATCCGCATAAATACCTGTCTCCCGAACTGCTCGAATACGTGGCCGAGGCCACCGGTACGCCGCTGGCCCAGATCTACTCCGTGGTCTCGTTTTACGCCCTGTTCAACCTGGAGCCGCAGGGCGACCACAGCATCTGCATCTGCCGCGGCACGGCCTGCCACACCCGAGGGTCGCGCAGCCTGCTGCAACGGCTGCGGCTGGAACTGGGGCTTGCAGAAGATAGCGAGGACGGGGCGGACAAGCTTTGTGTCACCACTCCCGACCGCCGCTATTCGCTGCGCACCGTGGCCTGCTTCGGCCAGTGCGCGCTGGCGCCGGTGGTGGAAGTGGACCACGCTATCTTCGGCCACATGAACGAACAGACCCTGCATCGCGAGGTGGAGCACCTGGCCCATAGCGGGAGGAAAGAGTGATCCGTATTCAGGATATCGGCACGTTCAACTCGGTCCGCGAAGCCGGGATGGCGAAGCTGCTGCCGCCGCGGGCACGGATCGGCGTGGGAATGGGCACCTGCGGAGCGGGCAATGGCGCCGAAGGCGTCTATCACGCCTTCGCCGAGGCGATTAACCAGCAGGGGCGGGATGTCGAACTGGCCTCGGTGGGCTGTTTCGGCTTCTGCGCCATGGAGCCCCTGGTCAATGTGCGGCTGCCCTGGACCCCGCTGGTGATTCTGCGGCGCGTACAGGCCAGCGATGTGCGGCGCATTCTGGACGAAATCGCGGCCGGCACGATGCCGGAGGACCTGGCGCTCTGCAAGATCGAAGACTGGGACCATTTGACGGCGCACATCCATTACGGCACCGGCTTGCCGAAGATCCCGTCCTGGCAGGATTTGCCATTCTTCAAACCGCAGAAGAAGATCGTGCTGCGCAATTGCGGACTGATCAGCCCGGAGCGGATCGAGGAGTACATCGCGATCGGCGGGTACCAGGCGCTTTACAAGGTGCTGATCGACGCCCGGCCGGAGATGGTGATCGAGCAGATCAAGGCGTCCAAACTGCGCGGCCGCGGCGGGGCCGGCTTCCTCACCGGGCTGAAGTGGGAGTTCCTGCGCAAAGCCGCGGCCGACCAGAAGTACATCGTCTGCAATGCCGACGAGGGCGACCCCGGCGCGTACATGAACCGCAACGAGATCGAGAGCGACCCGCATTCGCTGCTGGAGGGCATGATCATCGGCGGCTACGTGATGGGCGCCAGCGAAGGCATTATCTATGTGCGCGCCGAATATCCCCTGGCGGTGCACCGTCTGACCCGCGCCATCGACCAGGCGCGGCAATCGGGCATTCTGGGAGAGAACATCCTGGGACGCGGCTTCAAGTTCGATATCCAACTCGTGGAAGGCGCGGGCGCCTTCGTGTGCGGGGAGGAAACCGCGCTCATCGCGTCCCTCGAAGGATATGCCGGACGACCCCGTCCGCGCCCGCCGTTCCCGGCGCAGAAAGGGCTATGGGGCCGGCCGACCAACATCAACAACGTCGAGACCTGGTGCAATGTGGCGCCGATCGTCTCCAAAGGGCCGGCCTGGTTCAGCGAGACCGGCAGCACCAAGAGCGCGGGCACCAAGGTTTTCTCGCTGGTGGGCAAGGTGGCCAACACCGGGCTGGTGGAGATGCCGCTGGGCACGCCGCTCAAGACTTTCATCTACGACGTTGGCGAGGGCGGGTCGGACGGCAAGGCGATCAAAGCCGTGCAGACCGGCGGGCCAAGCGGGGGATGCATTCCGCAGGAAATGTTCGATACGCCGGTGGATTACGAAACGCTGGCGCAACTCGGCTCCATCATGGGGTCGGGCGGCATGGTGGTGATGGATGAAGACAACTGCATGGTGGATGTGGCGCGATACTTCATCGAGTTCACCCATTCGGAATCGTGCGGCAAGTGCATACCGTGCCGGGTGGGGCTCGACAAGTCGCTGCGCATCCTGAACGCGTTCACGCGCGGCCGGGCGTCGGAGCTGGACCTGGACCGGCTCGACGAGATGGGCCGCATGATCCGCGACACCTCGCTGTGCGGCCTGGGCCAGACCGCTCCCAACCCGCTGCTGACCACCATGCGGCACTTCCGCCACGAGTTCGAAGACCACATCCGAGCCAAACGTTGCCGGGCGGGAGTCTGCGACGAGCTGGCGCTTTCACCCTGCGAGAACAGTTGCCCGCTGCACATGAACATTCCGCGATTCCTGCAATTGTACCGGGAAGGCCGGCTGGAGGAGGCTTTCGAGGCGGTGGTGATGGACAACCCGCTGCCGGCTTCTACGGGCCGCGTTTGCCAGCATCCGTGCGACAACCGCTGCCGGCGGCGTTCGCTTGACCAGTCGGTGAACATGCGCGAAGTGCACCGCCTCATCGCCGACTCGATTTACCAATCGGACCGCTTCGATGCGCTGGCGGCCCGCATCGCCGCGCGTAAGCTGCCGCCCACGGACCGCAAGGTGGCGGTGGTGGGCGCGGGGCCAACGGGCCTGGCAGCGGCGTTCTACCTGGCTCTGCTGGGTCATGAAGTGGCGGTGTACGAATCGAACGCCGAGCCGGGCGGGATGCTGCGCTACGCGCTTCCCGAATACCGGTTGCCCAGGGAGGTGGTGCGCCGCGAGGTGGAACTGATCCGGCGTATGGGAGTGACCTTCCACTGCGGGCTCGCGGTCGGCACCGACATCGCCTTGAACGATCTCGACAATCAATACAACGCTGTTTTCCTGGCCATCGGCACCTGGAAAGAAGCCTGGGTCTACCTACCAGGCACCGAGTTGAAGGGCGTGGTGCCAGCCCTCCTCTTTCTGGAAGCGGTGGCTAAGGAGGAGGCGGTGCGGCTGGGTCGTAAGGTCGCGGTCATCGGCGGAGGCAATGCCGCGATCGATTCAGCCCGCACCGCTCTCCGTATGGGTTCGGAGGTGACAGTCATCTACCGGCGCGAGCGCAAAGACATGCCCGCGATCCGGGAAGAGACCGAAGCGGCGGAGGACGAGGGAGCGAAGTTTGTCTTCCTCGCCACGCCGCATCGAATTGTGGGCGACGCCGAAGGCAATGTCAAGGCCATCGAGGTAGTCAAGACGCGTTTAGGCGAGTTCGATGCCTCCGGGCGGCGGCGGCCGGTGCCGACCGAGGAGATTCGCCGGTTGGAGTGCGACACCGTGATCCTGGGGGTGGGCGAAGCCGTGGACCTGGATTTCGTGCGCGCCTCCGGGCTGCGCATTACCGAAAGCAAGACCCTGGCAGTGGACCGCTACACCCTGGAAACCAGCCGCAACAAGTTTTATGCGGGCGGCGACGTGATCAGCGGGGCCTCCAACGTCTCCAACGCCATGGGATACGGCAAGAAGGCCGCTCGCAACATCGATCAACGGCTGATGGGGGTCTATCGATGGGACCAGATTGACGCGCACATCGCGTACAGCCAATTGCCGCCCTCGCAGCCTAGCGAAAGCCCTCGGCATGAGCCGGGCGAGTTGCCGGCGCGCGAACGCGTCGAGAGTTTCGTGGAGGCGATGGTGGGCCTTACGGGCGAAGAGGCATTGGATGAAGCGGGCCGGTGTTTGAGGTGCGACGTGCATTGAGAAAGGGCAGGAGTCAGGAGGCAGAAGTCGGGAGTCAGAATCCCCGGCCGGAGTCTTCATTCTGACCTGTCTCCTGACTCCTGTTTCCTTTGGAAGCTTATGAACATCTCCATTCGAATCGACGGCGAATACGTACCGGCGCAGGAAGGCCAGACCATCCTGGAGGTCGCGCGCGCCGGCGGCAAGTATATCCCCACGCTTTGCTGGCTGGCCAATCTTTCGCCGGTGGGAGCCTGCCGCTTGTGTATCGTGGAGGTGGCCGGCGTGGGCCGGCTGCTGCCCGCCTGCACCACGCCAGTGCAGGATGGCATGAACGTCACCACCAATTCCGAGAGGTTGGCGCACTACCGCCGGATCGCTCTGGAGTTCCTGCTTTCCGAACGCAACCACCAGTGCGCAGTCTGCGTTTCCAACAACCATTGCGAGTTGCAGACCATGGTACAGCGGCTGGGCGTGACCAGCGTCCGCTATCCGTACGCGTACCCGAAGCTGCCGGTGGATGTCTCGCACGCACGCTATGTGCTGGATCATAACCGCTGCATCCTGTGCACCCGCTGCGTGCGCGTCTGCGCCGAGGTGGAAGGCGCGCACGTGTGGGACGTGAGCTCGCGCGGCATCCGGTCGATGATCGTGTGCGACATGAACCGGCCGTGGGGCCAGGCGCAAAGCTGCACCAATTGCGGCAAGTGCGTGCAGGTTTGCCCCACGGGCGCGCTGGCCGAAAAAGGCTTCGCGGTGGAGGAGATGGTGAAGCACGACCGCAATATCACGCGCCTGGCTGTCAGGCCGGGAGGCCGCGTATGAAGAAGATCCGGCTGGCGACCACCTGGCTGGACGGCTGCTCCGGCTGCCACATGTCGCTGCTCGACATGGACGAAGCCATCCTCAACGTGGCCAAGAGAGTGGACGTGGTTTACGGCCCACTGGTGGACGCCCAGGAGTTCCCGAAGGCGGTAGACGTGGCATTGATCGAAGGCGCCGTCAGTTCGCAGGACGACCTGGAGAAGGTCCACACCATCCGGCAGCGCAGCAAACTGGTGGTGGCGCTGGGCGATTGCGCCGTCACCGGCAACGTCCCGGCCATGCGCAATCTCCATCCGGCAAGGAAGGTGCTGGAGCGGATCTATATCGAAGGCGCCCAGGAGAACCGCGGTATTCCCACGGACGGTGTGCCTTCCCTGCTGCGCCAGGCCGTGCCGGTGCAGGAAGTGGTGAAGGTGGACCTGAGCGTCCCGGGCTGCCCGCCGCCGCCGCAGGCGATCGCCTTCGTGCTGGGCGAACTGTTGGAAGGGCGGATTCCGGACCTGGCGGCGAAGGCGAAGTTCGGCTAGGAGCAGCCATGAAAAAGATCACCATTGACCCGGTCACCCGCATCGAGGGCCACGCCAAGATCGATATCTACCTCGACGAACAGGGCCGCGTGGCCGATACCCATTTCCACGTCACGCAGGTCCGCGGATTCGAAAAGTTCACCGAAGGCCGCCCGTATTACGAAATGCCGTCGATTACGGCGCGCATCTGCGGCATCTGCCCGGTGAGCCACCTGCTGGCCTCGGCCAAGGCCTGCGACGCCATCATGGCCGTTTCCCCTCCCCCGGCGGCGGTGAAGCTTCGGGAGTTGGTTCACTGCGCGCAATTCGTGCAGTCGCACGCCCTCAGCTTTTTCCACCTTTCGGCGCCCGACCTGCTGCTGGGCTTCGATTCCGACCCGGCCCATCGCAGCATCTTCGGCCTGATCGAGGCCAACCCCGAAATGGCGCGCGCCGGCGTGGCCTTGCGCAAGTTCGGTCAGGAGATCATTGAAGGCCTGGCGAAGGAGCGGGTGCACCCTTCGTGGATCGTGCCGGGTGGCGTGAATGCGCCCCTGGCTCCCGAGGTTCGCGACCGTATTCTGGCCGGCCTGCCCACTGCGCGAGCCCTGGCGGAAAAGACCCTGGCCTCGTTCAAGACCTTGCTCGACAACTTTGCCGAGGAGATTGCCAACTTCGGATCCGAGCCTACCATGCACCTCGGGATGGTGGACGGCGCCGGCGGCATGGAGTGGTACGACGGGCGCTTGACATTCCGCGATGCCGCGGGTGCAATCGTGGCCACCGACATTCGCGCCGTGGACTACAGCCTCTTCATCGGCGAGGCGTCACTGCGCGATTCCTACCTCAAGGCGCCTTATTACAAGCCGCTGGGCTACCCGGCCGGCGTCTATCGCGTGGGACCGCTGGCCCGCCTGAACGTGGCGGAACAGCTTGGAACGGAAGCGGCCGACCGGGAGCTCGCCGAATACCGGCAGCGCTTCGGGCCCGTGGTCCACAGCTCCTTCCTTTACCACTACGCCCGGCTGATCGAACTGCTGCACGGGTTGGAGAAGATCGAGGGGTTGCTGGCAGACCCGGAGATTCTCAGCAAGCACGTGCGCGCCAGGGCAGCAGTAAACAGCCTGGAGGGCGTTGGCATGATCGAGGCGCCGCGGGGCGTCCTGATCCACCATTACCAGGTAGACGAGGACGGCGCCATCCGGTGGGCCAACCTGATCGTGGCCACCGGACACAATAACCTGGCTATCAACCGTAGCGTGGCGCAGGTAGCGCGCCACTTTATCGACGGCGAGCACATGAAAGAGGGGATGCTCAACCGGGTTTCGGCCGTGGTTCGGGCCTACGACCCGTGTCTCAGTTGCTCCACCCACGCCAACGGCATGCCGGCGCTCGAAGTGGTTCTGAGAGGGCCGGACGGCAGGGTGAAAACCTAACACAGGCCGGGAGGCCCGTGGTACGAATAGGATTTGACTCTTTCGATTCCCCTCATTGAATTCCAGAACGTGACCGTGCGGCGCGACGAGCGGGTGGTGCTCGACCACATCACGCTGGCCATCGCGCAAGGCGAGCATCTGGCGATTCTGGGACCCAACGGTTCCGGGAAGTCCACACTGATCAAAGTGATCTCGCGTGACCTATACCCCGTGCAAAAGGCCGAGCCGTGGTCTCTGAAGATTCTGGGGCGGGAGCGGTGGCACCTGTTCGACCTGCGCAATCACCTGGGAATCGTCTCCAACGACTGGATGCAGATGTGTACCCGCGACTATTCGGGATTTGAAATCGTCCTTTCCGGGTTCTTCGGGAGCGTGGGGATCTGGCCGAATCACGAGGTTACGGCGGAGATGGAGGGCAAGGCCGCGGCGGCGATGGAACTGCTTGAAATCTCCCACCTGGCGGGCCGCAATACGAACGAGATGTCCTCGGGCGAAGCCCGGCGGATACTGATCGGGCGGGCACTGGTCCACGATCCTCAGGCGCTGGTGCTGGATGAGCCGACTTCCAGCCTGGACCTGCACGCCACCCACGAATTGCGCCAGATTCTGCGCAAGCTGGCGGCCAACGGGATCAGCATCATCATGGTGACCCACCACTTACCGGACATCATTCCGGAGATCCGGCGGGTGGTGACGATTCGCGGCGGCCAGGTGCATGGCGACGGACCCAAGGAGCAGGTCCTGCAGGCGGCGACGCTCTCGGAATTGTTCGGGTTGCCGGTCGAAGTACTCGAACGCGGCGGCTACTATCACGTGCTGTAAGAGCGGCTGCCCTACTCGCGCGGCAGGCCGGTCTTGAGCCAAGCCAACACCGCGCGTTCCCCGTAGCGGTTGGCCAGGTCCGCCACCTTGTGCGTCGCCGCGGCGTAGGCGCGGCGGGCGCGCGGCGCGTCCACAGTCTGGCGCAGGTCGGCATCCCGCGGTGCCCCGTTGCCGGGGGGCGCCGGCCCGCGCTCCAGATAGCCGACGAGCCCTTCGCGAAACCAGACGGGCAAACCGGCCGTGGCCTGCGCCTCCACGAACACGTGCAGAAGTTCGTGCCGGAGCGTCGATTGCAGCGCGCCGCGGCTGCGCAAGGCAGCCGACGGTTGAAGCTGGATTCGCGAGCCGCGGGTTTGCGCGCCGACCCAGCCGGGCTCACCGGTAGCGTTACGAAACGTCTCGACATCTGGGTACACGCGGATCTCGATGCGGCCCGGCAGCGGCAGATTCGTGCGTTGCGCGATGGCCCGCGCTTCGCGTTCGGCCAGATCGAGCAGTGCGCGATCCGCGCCCGGCTGCGTAGTGGTCACCGCGATGCTCTCGCCCGTGAGCTGGTTCCATGAGAGCCCGCGTCCGGTCAAGCCGACCGCCGTGCCGGCATAATAGAAGGCCAGGATCTCGCGATAGCCGCGGCCCTCCAGGCCCATCTGGTCGGCGCCGCGCTGACATAGGCCTACTCCGTGGCCTTCGCCCGTTCCCTGGAAGAGCAGGCGGCCGCCCGCCGCCTCCACCGCAAAGCGGCCGCTACGCACGGTGTTCCAACCCAATTCGCGTCCCATGGCGAAACGGAACGAGCTGGCGCTGATGCGGACAATCTCCCCCGCGCCCGCGAGCACGAGTACACGCGCCCGCCCCGAAGCCGTGTGCTGGGCCACGTCGATCCGCCGGACCTCCGCCGGCGTCTGCAGCCCGGAAATTCGCAGAGCCCTGACGATATCGGCCGCGCTGGCGCTCCATTGCCAAGTCTGACTGCTCTGCCGGGTGCAGTAAGGATCCGGATGGCTGCGCAGGTAGGGCGCGGTCAGCGCCGGCCACACAGCGCTCGCGTCTTCGGTGACGCCGCCGCAGCTTCGCGAGTAGCAGGCGAAGGCCGGCTTGCCCTGGTACCAGAGCAGCTCGCCGGCGGTCTGGTCCGCGGCGGATTCGATCCGCCGGGTCACGGCCGCGAGGTCCAGCCGCTGGCAATGCGTGGCGCCGCACAGGTCGTAGCCTTCGGCGGCGTGGCGGCCGCGATAGTAGATCGCGTAGGTGCGAGCCGCCACCGCCAGGGCCTTCAGCGCCTCATCCGACTGCAGCACCGAGCCCTCGCCCGCCAGCACGCCGGCCACATACTGCTCCAGGGGCATCTCGACCGTCGCCTGGCTCACGGAAGGCTGCAGCCGCACTTTGAGTGTCGCCGGCGCGGCCGCCAGCGGCAGCGTCAACATCAGCGCGACCACCCGCCGGCTCACAGCAGCCCCTTCTGGTGCGCCTCCAGAATGCGCGCCGCGATGGGTGCGGCGTCGGCCCCGCCGGACCTTGCCTGCAGCACCACCGCTACCGCGACCGCCGGCGCGCGGCTGGGCGCGAACCCGGCGAACCACGCAATCGACGCTCCATCGGCGGCGCGGACGCTTCCGGTCTTGCCCGCCACCTTGATTCCGGCCACGCGGGCCCGCTGCGCGGTGCCGAACTCCACAGCGTCTTCCAGGCCCGCAACGATAGCCTCCCCGCCGTTGCGCCGGCTGGTGAGCGCCAGGTGCCGGTAGGCCAGCGCGAGCTCCGCCGGAGTAATCAGCACTCCGGCCTCGCCGATGGCTTGCAATTGGCTGACCGCCTTGTTCCCGGCGCGCGGTATATCTCCGCTGGCTTCCGCGTCGCCAAACCAACCTGTGCGCGAACCGAGCCCGCGGCGCGCCAGCGCCAGGGCCAATTCTCCGGGCTGGAAGCGGCCCGCTACGTACGCCACGAAACAGTTACACGAATAAGCCAGCGCCGTGCGCACATGCACCTGCTCGCCGAGCGGCGGGTGCGCGCAGACCACCGGCCGGTCTCCCACCATCAACTCGCCGGGACAGTTGAACGTATCTTCGGCACGGAGTCTGCCCGCCTCCATCAGCGCCGCCAGCGCAAAGGGCTTGATTGTCGATCCCGGCGGCAGCAGCGCGCCGCCCGCCCGTGGGGCGCCGTGCACCGCGATCAATCGCCGCGCGGGAACGTCCACCAGCAGGGCCGTGGCATGAGGATCGTCCACCACGTTGTCGAGGCTCCTCTCGGCGCGCAGAGGGAGTGCGCCGGCCAGCAGAGCAGTGACGGCATCGCGGCGAAGCATCTCCCCAAATTGTAGCGGTTCGTTGGCTGGCAGCGGTCAGCGGTTCAGACATCGGCTTAAATGAGACCGAGCCGCCGGTGCGCACAGTATCGTCTGGGAATGGCAGTACTGGAACCTGAGCGGAGCGAGCGATTCCGGGTCCAGTACTGCCGGAACTATCCGCCGGAATGTGAACCAACATGAAGCGGAAATAAGGGTCTGAAATGGTTGCAATGATATATAATCGAGGGCGCTTAAGAACGCAAAACGAAAATTCTGCTTCAACGAGGTCATCCAAAATGTCGGCGGCCACACACCTGCCACCTCCAGATTTCTACACTTGGGGCTTTTCCGGCGCACCCGTTCAGATCCATCTCCGTCTGGAGGTGGTAAGCAGGATCCGGACGCAGATCCAGAACGCGGAGAAATCGACCGGCGTGCTTTCGGGGTGCGGATTACTCACAGGCGACACATCCAAGCCGGGGATCACCAGGATCCTGGCTTTCCAGCCTTTGCAGGCACTGGATGCCGCCTCAGTGGAGGCGGCCACTCGCAGAACGTCCGCGGCAGTCGTCGGCTTCTACCGCACGGCTCCGATGGGCAGTACGGCGCTGCCGGATGAGGACAGAGCTTTGGCCGCCAGGTCGTTTCGCCATCCCACCTCCGTGTTTCTGGTCATCGAAACCGGGAAAACGGGCATCGGCGAGGCACGCTTCTGCTTCTGGAGTGATGACGAGCTTTTTGACTGGCCGGTGATGCTGTTCCCCTTCGACGCCGAGGAACTCGGGATCAAGGAATGGAGGCGGCGTGCCAACGCCGGACCGGAGACTTTGCAGAGTTCGCGAGCTCTAATCCAGGTCGTCTCTCCGCCGAGGGAGGGGCCGGAATGCGCCCCCCAACCTGGACCGCCCTTGCCGGACGTGCCGGCGCACCATTGGCAGGCATCGATCGCGCCGGAACCAGTGGCGCAGCAGCGGAAGCTGGTTGGCAGAAAGTGGCTGGCGCCAACGCTGACGTTGGCGGCAATTGCATTGCTATTAGGGGGCGCGTCTCTGTATTTCAGGTCTGCCTCCAAAGTGCCGGTGGCGCAGCGGGCAGCCGCGCCTCGTGCCGAAGAGAGAACGCCGCTCGGACTTACCGTCGGGCGGCGCGGGAACGATCTCCTGGTTTCGTGGAATGGCAACGCGCCGGTAATCTCCCGGGCCACTTTCGGCATGTTGCTGATTCGAAGCAGCACGGTGAGCCGCGATGTCCCGCTGAGCGTCGAGGAGCTGCGCGCCGGCAGCGTGGTCTATGCATCGCCGGTGGACGATGTGCGATTTCAGTTGAATGTGGTAGCCGGCGGAGAGGTGGCTCGCGAGTTTGTTACGGTGCTGCTGCCGGGAAGCCCGGGGGGCCGGGCGACCCAGGCGAGTTCGCAGAGCGGTAATTCCAATGCGGGCGCGCCTACGCCGCCGCCGGTGTCGAAGGCGCCCGCGCCCACCCGGGAATTCAGGCCGTTCGAAGCGGGCGAGAGCCGGGCCGCCGCCGCGGCTCCGCCGCAGCGCATCGAAGAGCCTCCGGCAGAGCACGGTGCGGCTCCGGTAAATGCCGCGTCGCTCTCGTTGTTGAATCAGCAACCAGTCTCCATGCCCCTGCCATTGCCATTACCGGCCGATGTTGCGGACAAGGGGATTCCGAAGAGTGTATCGCCATCGCCGCGGTCCGAAGCACACCCTCCGGTGGCGACGCATCAGGTGATCCCGGCTGTTCCCCTCCTGCTGAGAGGAAGGCTATTGAATGCCGCCGTAGTGTCAGTCAAGGTTTCGGTGGATGCATCGGGCAACGTGGTTCAGGCGGAAGCGGCTGCGACGCACGGCGTGCACCTGCTGTTGCGCGACGCGGCTGTTCAGGCAGCGCGGAAATGGAAGTTCCAACCCGCACAGGTCAACGGCCGCCCGGTCCCCGCCGAGGCCGACCTGCAGTTCCGGTTTGCCGCTTCCTCTGCTCGATAGGACGGATGACAGCGCCGGTTGCCGTTGAGAGGCTCGCCGGTGTTGGGGTGGATATCGAACCGCGGGAAATTGCTGCTGGAAGTGTCGGGGCGGATGCGGGTAAAAGATGCCGACAGGTATGACGACCTGATGTTCGCCGAACGCCCCCGGGAACGTGCTACTGATGGCTAGTCCGGAGCGCGTTGGGGGGATCCGTTTGTGGTGGTTGATAACTTCCTCCGCGACTGTTTAATTAATTCCTCTCCCACGTCATCGATATCCTGGCTCGCGCGCTCCCGGACATCCCGCCACGTCAACCACCCCGTGATAACCAGCCCAGCGACCATAACAACAACTGGCCAACGCCAGTCCCTTACTTTTATCTCGTAAGCAATTCTGGAAACCGCATAGGCTAAAGAACCTAGCCCAATAATAAAGTAGAACGGTGACTGTAGCCTTGCTGCCAGAAACACGACAACCACTGATGCGATCAGCAGAACCGGAGCCCATGGCGTCAAATTCGCGACTAAGAATGTCGGCTTGTTCTCGAACATGCCATAATCCAGTATGCCAATCCCGGTGAGGAACGCTACCGGCGCAAGCCGCGCCAGCACGAGGTATGCGGCCGCTCCTTCGACTCGGAAACGGTTTCGCAAATAGATTGAGGAGACCAGGTAGACAGCACCCAGTAGGATCTCAAATAGGGCGGTAAATGCAGGAGAGCTCCACGCCCAGGTGCTCGGGCCCCCCAGAGCAATGACTTGGGTGGCAAGGATGGCCACAACAATGGCGATAGCGAAGAGAGGCTTTGACTGGCCCGTTGGTTCAGGTCTCTTTGCCACGAGGACGCCCGCGAATCCCAGAATTCCCGCCCCGAACAGCATCGAGAGCCCACCATAACCGAGCCCGTCACCGAAGAGGTACTGCAAGCCCTTGACATCCAGAACGGCGACATAGAGCAACACGAAATGAATTCCCGCGATGGTAGCGCTAGTCAGAGTGCGGGACTTGGCAGCCACGTACATATCCCAAGCCAGTGCCACCAGGAGCGCCAGGACGATCTCCGGGATCGGCACGTCGGAGGGCAACCGCTGCCCGCTGTCTCCCAAGGCCACCAGCTTTCGCAACGGCTCGAGCCCACCAAAAAGTTGAGCGACTTCGTACACCGCCACCCCAACCGCAAACGGCAGGGAAATGAGCCCCACTACCATGGCTGCGAACCCGAAGCGGTAGCTGCCCCTTCGCGTGAAGAACAGCCACAGCCAATTGGTCAGAAGAACAGGAAGTACGCCCACGGCCACACGAAAGAAAGAAGAGGCCTCGACTATACCCAAGGCACTGCTTGCCTTCTTATAGTGAAGCACGAGCCACATCGCGGCTCCCGCCAGAAACAGCCAGCTACCAAGGTAGAGCGTCAGTACCGACGGATGAACCAGGCGCGATTCGCTGACAGCCTTTAAGCCCGACCGCGTCAGTGTGTCGTACGCCCGCCGAAGCCGCACGTACTCGCTCTCCGTGATCAGAGATTTCCTGTACCACTCTTCGATCTGTTCGACGTGATCTTTGGCAGGGCTTTGGATCAAATTGTTGTAATAGCTCGGGCGCACCAGCACTGGCTTTCCCTGGCGATAACGTTGGAGGTCCTCACGCATCTCGCGGACCGAGCCATATCGATCAGCGCCCTTCTTCTCAAGTGCTTTAAGGCAAATACGCTGGAGCTGTTCGGGCACCGTCTCTTCCCTGAGCATGGGCAGATCCGGCGCCTGGTGAAGCTGTGCGGCTCGGACATCGTGGAGGTTGTTGGCCGTGAACGGAGGCGCGCCAGTCAGTAGTTCGTAAAGAATGATGCCGAGAGCGTAGACATCGGTGCCGGGCCCGACCTCTTCGCCTCGAACCTGCTCCGGCGCCATGTAGAGCACTGTCCCCACTGCGCCCACGGAACTGCGCTGGGAGGGATTGGCCTCGTTCTTCAGGAGCCGACTCAATCCGAAGTCAAGAATTTTCGGTCTCTCATCGGGCCGAATCAGGATGTTGCTCGGCTTGAGGTCGCCGTGGACGACCCCCTGTCGATGGGCGTACTCGATCGGTTCGCAGACCGCCTCGACCACGCTTACCTTTGTATGCCAATCGGCGCCTTCGAGGGCTTGGTTAATCGGCCGCCCATCCACCCATTCCATGATGAAGAAGGGCGGACTGGCTTCACTATGAACCTCCAGAACGGAGACGATGCCTTCGTGATCCAACCGCCCTGTAATTTCAGCTTCGCGCAAGAGCGACTCCCGGTCAGTCACATGCTTGTTTGCCGTGACAGTTTTCAGTGCGACGGGACGATCATCGGCGAGGCGTTTGGCTCGATAGACAATACCGAAGTCACTTTGACTTATCTCCTCTTCGATCGCGTAGCCGAGAGACTGGAGCCTCTGCACCAGCTCCGGATCAAAACCCCTCTTTTCGGCTTCGCGTAACGCCACGCTAGCTTCCAGGAACCCGATGGCGCCCTGAAATTCACGGTGGTAGCGCGAGGCCCACGATTCGTTCGGGTTGTTCTGGTCGCGCCAGTCGACCGCCAGTTGCAGTTCCGGGTCGCGCCAGAGGCTGGCCTTACCTGCCTTATGCAGCTCCGCCGTGTCGGCCAAGCGATTAAAGATCTGAACAGACCGGGCTTCCTCATCCGTCCACCCGATCAGGCGCCGCCAGATCCGCATCAGGCTTTCATGCGAAATGTCGATCACTGTATCCGATTCACACGCATCCCCGGCTGGTGGCATGAGGAAGGAGCGACTCGGCCTGCGAAACACGTCCATGACATCCAAGACTTGCGCTTCCGTTGCCTCGGTGAGGGCACACAACATCCGCAGGGTCGTGGGACGCCGGACACCGTGCGGGTCCGTCGCCTTGTCGGTGAGGGCTTTAAAGAGCTTCTCGCAAATTTGCTTCTGACGCGCGGAGTTCAGTTCGGAATATGCCTTCTCGGCATGGCGATCCAGCGCGGAGGCCATGCCGCCGATGGCCTCGTAGTGCGGGAGGTCCAACGAGCCCTGGGCGCCGCACTCGTCTTCCCAGTAGGCCCAAGTGCGATTCAAGGCGTGCTGAAGGATCGACAGTTGATCGGGATCGTCGCCCACGTCGTTGACCAGGCGCGTTAGCAGCACCGGCGCGATCGACGCCCCGCCGACACCGATAGGCCCGGCGATCGCCGCCCGGCGCTCGTCTCGCGTCATTCTCGGCACCAGATACTGCCCCTCATTGATGGCTTCGGGGAGGCCGCTGAACAAAGCGCACTCGCCAAGGAAATCCGAGCGCATCGTTAGGACAACGTATATCGGATGGGTAGTCTGGTTCACCGCTGCCAGCAGCAGGCTTACAAAGGCGGCGGCTTCCTCCCAGCGGCCAGAGACCCGCTCGTCGTGACCTTTATGGAGCTCTCGATAGCGGAACAACTCCTCGAACTGGTCCACGACCAGGAGGAGATTGACCTTGTCGTTCAGTCGCGCCTGGTCGTAGATATCGACCAACCCCAGATTATCAACGCGCAAGGAGGTCTCAATGACCTCCGCGAGCGTCAGACCTTGCGCCTGATAGTCACGGAACAAGACACGGTCCTCGGCGAGTGCCAGGGCCATTCTGCGCAGCGGGTTGTTCCCCGGATGAAACTGGGCCACCCGCCAGGGTGTACCGGCCGACGCCATCAAGCCTCCGTGCAGGGCAGGGCGCAGCCCGCAATTGACCAACGAGGACTTGCCGCTGCCGGACGAACCGACCACGGCCAGAAAACGGGTGGCCGCCAGTTTGTCGATCATGGAGTCCACCTTGTTCTCACGGCCGAAGAACAAGTGCTCCTCGCCTTCACGGAACGGCCTCAACCCGGGAAATGGATTCCGGTGCATAGCCCGGGTCGTTGACGCGCTCATAGGACCGCTCCACTGGCCTTGATGGTTTTCAGAAAAGAGTCCAGCGCCGCCTCGGAGAACTCCCCCCGCCCATCGATTACATCCGGCTCTTCCATGTCGAGAAGGTCCTGTTTGGCACTCGTCCATGGATCTGCCAAGTAGGTAAGGCTTGGCAATCGCGAGTGTCCGCCGCGGCGACCGGCCATCTTCTTCACCTCACCGTCCATCGTGCGCTTCCATATCTCCTCTCCGGCGCCGTAGAAGAGAACGATGGCGTTACAGCGGTCCAGAAGCTGCTGGTTTGCTTCGCGAACCCTGGCGGCATTTCCCTCAAAGACAGGTATCTCGACGTCATAGCCCCGTCTCTTTAAGAACTTGCGAAACGGCACCGTGGCCTTGACATCCCTGTCATCGCAGATTACGTAGAGCAGCCCGGGTACACTCGCGCCGTTCGGCGCTGCTGCCTCCTGCTTCGGTACAGGTCCTGCAAGCTTATTCAAGGTCTCGCGAAGCGAGATCTTCAACTCTTCGAAGTCGCCCCTGATCAGATCCGCCCCGAACTGTGTACCGGGATCACAGTCCAACTTCTCGATGTACGCCTGTTGCCGCTCGTCCCCGGAGAGTGTTCCACTCTGGAGCCAAATCAGACGTGGCATCTGGACCGTTTTGCTCCTTTCAATGGCCAGCTCATTCTGAAGCATCACCGCCGACTTCTGGCTGGGTCCGGTGAGCACGGGATCGTAATGATCGTCCACGATGTGTATGGAGAGCAGGCACTTCTCCAGCATGCTCCTCACCTCCGAGGCATACTGCTCCTCGTGGTGCGGCAACGCCCGGTCGGGCAAGACCGCATAGCCCAGGCGTACTAGTTCCCGTTCCAGGAGCTTCCTATAGTCCCACTGGTATCCACTGCATTCGGCGAGGTAGATGGCCTTGCAGGTAGTTTGATCTCCACCACCAGCGTCGCCGGATTCGGACGCCAGCGTGTCCAGCAGTTTCGCGATATCTTCGGCAAGCAAACGGACCCGAACAAGGAAGCGTTGTGCGTATTTCTCGCCGAAGCTGGGCTCAAGTTCGAGGTTCCTACCCTCCACATTTACGTAAAACTGATACCCTGTGGCGCCCCTCATCGCGGCGGGCAACGCCTCCGTCTTCACCGCTGTTTTCTCCACCTTGAAGATCCTGGACTTGTTCCCGAAGATGATGCCGCCGCTTTGTTCTGCGCGTCGGCAGAACTCGCCGACCTCCTTTGTACACCAATCGGAATTGAGAAACGCTGGCGTTACCACGGTAACGAGCACTGCCGTCTTCGCGAATTGATCCAGAATCTCATCGGAGAATATGTCGTTTCCTTGCAGCCTGCTGTCTCGCCAGATTCGAGCTTCAACGCCCTTAAGCTGGCTAAGGAAAGTGGATAACGATCCGTGAAATTGCGTGATCCAGCCCAGTCGATCTGCGGTCAACGGCTTGTCATCGACATGGCTGTAGCTAATGAAGAGATCGTAGGCGAAGCGCATCGTACTGCCTCCATGTGCAAGGGGATATCGATCGCACTAGCGGACCGTGAAAGAGGATACAAAAATCAAAGGTCGTACAACGCGATATCTCTTTCACCTGCCGCAGCCCAGCCGCTCGGCTACGCCGATGAGCATATCGAAGAATCGTTTCGGTACTTCACAACTGCTTGACATCGAACTTACGATCGGGCGAGCAATCAATGAAACTCTGAATCACATTGAACCGGAATTGCCATTTCAGACTTCCGTACCGCAGTCAGTATAAACCAAACGGCTATCTTTTGGTCCTGCGAACTGCATTCTCTCTTGGAACCGTTTCCGACCCTGCGAGATCGGCTGAGCGTCCTGCGCGTAAACCAAAATCGCTCACTGTCATTTTTTCATTGCATTGCGCAAGCACCGCCCCGCCGTTCACTCTCTCGCAGGGCCGGTCTCGTTTGTCATAGCCCTCCCTGTTTGCATGGTGCGGCGGATGGAGGCCTACGCTACCGGATCACCGGCAGCACAATCTGCGAAGCATGCGCGCTATCGGTGTACACGGTGTTCTCAGCGATCTGCCAGCGCCGGTTGCCGTTGAGAGGTTCGCCGGTGTTGGGGTTGATGTCGAACCGCGGGAAATTGCTGCTGGAAATGTCGAGGCGGATGCGGTGGCCTCTCTGGAACACCAGCGATGTGGGATACATCTCGATGGTGAACTCGTATGGCTGATGCGGCTTGAGCAGTTCGGCCCTGGCGAGGCTGCCATGGTAGCGCGCGCGCACGATGCTGTCCGCGATATTGAGATCCACGCCGGCCGGGAAATCCGCGTTGGGCGGGTAAACATCGATCAGCTTCGCCGTGAAATCCGTGTCGAGCGAGTTGGAGGAGGCCCAGAGCTTGACGATGAGCCGGCCGGTCACTTCCAGGTCAACGGCCAGCGGCGGCGTCTGGAACACCAGAATGTCGTTGCGAGCCGAAAGGGGCTTCGAATCGGAGCACAGCCAGAAGTCGGGCCGGCAGCGCTGGTCGGCCGCGCCCTGAAACATCAGGGTTCCCTGGGAGGAGACGTTGCCGCCCAGCGTCGGCACGGGGTTCCTTGGATCGAACAGGTACGTGGTGGGCCGCTCGTCCGCGGGCTTCTCCGGCGACAACACGCCGCCCGTGTGCAGATAGTAGGGCGAGGGCGTTGTGCGCGCCAGCGGCCACTCCTGCTCCTCGCGCCAGTGGCCGCCCACGAAGATGCGGCCCTCCGGCGTCTTGTGGGCGTCGCCGCCGCCCATCACGTAGATCCGCACCGGCGGCTCCCGATCCACCCCGTTATCTATGCCCTTAAGCCAGCGATCGAACCATCGAAGCTGGAACGCCTGGAGGTCGAGCGCCGCATCCTCCGTGAACTGGGCGTCTCCGGCGTGGCTACTGGTCTCGGAGCTGTGAATCCAAGGACCCACGATCAGCCTCTGCAGGCTCTTCTTGGCCTTGTGCAGTTCCACGAAATTCAGATTCGCCACCTGGGTACCCCACGAATCGTACCAGCCGGTGGTATGGTACGCGGGAATGTCCTTGTATTCGGCCAGGTGGTCCACCACGCTGGAGCCGTGGTTCTTCCAGAAGCTGTCGTAATCGCCATGGCTCATGGCTTCGATCAGCCAGGCTTCGTAGTCGGGCGCGAACTTGAGCGGCGTGGTCCCCGCGCGCAGCGGCAGGCTGCGCACGTATTCGCGGACGCGATTCCCCATCTCCACGAGCGCGGCCGCGGCCGCGGGATGATCCACCGCGCGCGCCGCTGCCGGCATGGCGTTGGCGGTCCCGGCGGCGTTCCCCAGCGTGAGTACCCAGTTGAGCCAGCGCAGTTCGAAGGCCCCATTGTGCCGGACCCCGTACCAGCCAAAGTCCGACATGGCGTTGCGGGGAATCATGGCCTTCACGTAGGGCGCATTCGCGATGGCCAGCGCGTGCTGCGTGGCTCCGCCGTAGGACGACCCCATGGTGCCGATGTTGCCGTCCGACCAGGGCTGCGCGCCGATCCACTGGGCGGTGTCGAAACCGTCGTTGGGGTCGTCGCGGACGGGAACCCAATGGCCTTCCGACTGGTATCGGCCGCGCACATCCTGGAGAACCACGACGTATCCGCGCGACACCAGGTAGGCAGCCGCCCGCGCCCCGGCGTCCTTATTGTAGGGCGTGCGCTCCAGGATCACCGGAAACTTGCTGTCCGCCGGAACGCCGTGGCGCGTTGGACGGTGGACATCGGTGGCCAGTTTTACGCCGTCGCGCATGGCAACCATGACATCCTTCGTGGTAGTAACCTCGAAGCGTGTCTCCGATTGGGCCACCAGGGCGTATGGCAGCAGCAGGGATACAAAGACGGGTCGCATGACGGGAGCCTCCGTTTTGGATTTGTCCAAAGATAGCACGCGTAGGGCCGCCGATTGGGTTGGGAGAGCGACCGCATGGCCAGCGGCGGCGCGCGCCGATGCCGGACAACATCCCAAGGCAGAGCTCAGTCTTTTGCCGTCTCCAGCCGCGCCCGGGCCAGGCGAACCGCTTCTAGCTTGCCACGTGGATGCCGCTCGTTTGCATCTCGAGCAGGGCGATATGCTCTGGCTCGTGCCCGCGCAAAGCATCATGCCCACAGGCTCGGCCTCGTCCGGCTCGCAGGCATACCGCTTGAGCCAGCCCATGTAAAGCTCCATCTGGCCTTTATCCGCCGCCTCGAACGGCCGCGCTTCAGATCGATTGCGATCAGGCGGCCCAGCTTGCGGTGGTAGAACAGCAGATCGAGGCAGTAGTCGCGGTCGTCAACCTGCATTCGCTGTTGGCGGGCCACGAAACAGAACCCAACTCCCCGCTCCAGAATGAAGGACTCCATCTCCCGGAGAATCGCCGCTTCCAAATCCTTCTCCGCATAAGTGTCCTTCAAGCCGAGAAAGTCGAGGATGTAGGGGTCGCGGAAGACCATATCTGGGTGAGCTTGTCTTCCTCGCGCAATTGCTTGAGTTCCATTTCCGCGAGTTTGGCGGGATTGCGCGACAGCGCCGTACGCTCGTAAAGCATTGAGCCGATCTTCTGCCGCAGGGTGCGCACGCTCCACCGCTCCAGCCGGCACATCTCCGCGTAGAACTCGCGTTGCAGCGGATCGTCCAGCGGTATCAGGGCAATGAAGTGGGTCCATGTCAATTGTGCAGCCAGTGGCTGCACAATTCGGAAATCCGGAAAAACCTCGGCAAAGCGAACCATATTGAAGAGGTTGCGCCGCGAGAAGCCCCGGCCGAAGTCCGCCTCCAATTGTGCACTCAGTGCGGACACTATCTGCTCTCCATACTCCGCTCGCTTTTCCTTCAGAATGTCCTGGCGGATGCGTTGCCCCACGTGCCAGTACAGCGTGGTAAGCCCAGAATCCACCGCCCGCGCCACGCCTTCGCGTGCCTGCAAGATCAACTCTCGCAAGCCGGCCAGCAGCGCGCCTGGCTCCCGGGCCGGCAAACTGCCGCGTCCGTTCGATTGACAGATTTTCGCTGCATCATGAAGCCTATGCCACCGCGCCCCTACAGTCCAGATTCTCGCAGGCTTAATTCATCGCGCCAAGCCCATGGGAGTTGCGGCACTTCTTGCACGGCGCAGGGGGCTCGGTATTGTCGGTGCGGTGTGGCACCGGTTTCAGGGTACGCAGGTAGGCGAACAGGGAACGCAAGTCGTCGCCAGTCATGTCGCGGAAATACATCCAGGGCATGATGGGCGCCAGCTTCCGCGCGCCGTTGACGCCGGTGCGCATGACCTCCAGAAACATGCGCTCGTCGTAATAGGAAATGCCGGAAGCGTCGGGCGTGAGGTTGGCGCTCGACACCGTGCCCCAGGGGCCTCGAAAGAGGAAGCCGCCGGCGTAGTCCAGGCCGGGCATTTTTCCCAGGCCTTGCGGTGGCGTGTGGCAGTCCGCGCAACCGGCGGCGGCCGCGAGATACGCCCCACGCTTTACCGGCGTGGAGAAATCCGGTGCGATCAACGCCTCGCGCGGTGGCAGCGGTCGATAGCCGGCCTGTACATTCGGGGGAATTCGGGATTTCGGCAGAGCCTTGCGCACGGGTGGGATGGAGCGGAGGTAAACGACGATCGAGCCCAGATCCTCATCGGAGAGTTGGCGAAGCTGAGAGTACGGCATTTCCGGGAATAGCGTCCGGCCGTCGTGGCCGATGCCTTGAGTCATGGCGCGATAGAGTTGCTCATCGCTCCAGGCGCCGGCGCCGGTTTCCCGGTCGGGCGTGAGGTTGGGGATCGTCACGGGGAACGGCATGTTCTCGCTCCGCCCCGCCCCGGCGGCACCGGCAACCGGCAGACCGGCAGGAGTGCCAGTCCAATCGAGGTCCGAGTGGCATTGGAAGCAGATGGCTACGGCATTCACCAAATAGCTGCCGCGCTCCAGCCGGGCGCGAGTGCGCTCGACGGGGAATTGGAGCGGCTTGGGTCCGCAACCACAGAGGAACAGAGCGAGGAGCGGGGGGAAGAGCGCACGAACGATCATTAAAAAGAAGTTTGCCCTCACCCGCTGAACCGGAACTCGTGCCCGATCCGGCGCGCCGCCACCCGGTCGGCGCTCCGGCCGGCCGCGGCCTCGACCCGTTCGATCGGCTCCAGGTAAGGTTCCCGGCTCAGCGCGAAGGTCTGGTGGTGGACCGGCAGGAACGACTCCACCCCGGCATCGTTGGCCATCTGCCAGGCCTGCTCCGGCGTACAGTGCGCGTAGATCCAGGGGTCGTAGGCGCCCACCGGCATGATTCCCAGATCGAAGGGGCGCGATTTGCGGAGACTACGGAACGCCGTGGTGGCGGCGGTATCGCCACCGAACAGCACCCGGTACCGGCCGGCCTCGATGGTGTAGCCGTTGTAGCCGCGATAGGTGTCGCTGCGCATGCGCGCGCCCCAGTGGTTCACCTGGAAGGCGCGAATCTCGAGCGGCCCCACCGCGGCGCGATCTCCCCAGCCCAGCTCGCGTACGCTGGCGTACCGCCGGACGCGCAGCAGATCGCTGGTCCGGGCCGCCGTGACGACCGCCGTGCCGCGGCTCTCCAGACGGCGCAGAGTGGGCAGGTCGAAGTGGTCCATGTGGGCATGAGACAGCAGGACCAAGTCGATCTTCGGGAGGTCCGCCAATGCCAGCGCAGGTTCGACCAGGCGTTTCAGGCCCAACGTCACCGGTCCGAGTCCGATGCCAATGCGCGTGCTAAAAACCGGATCGGTCAGCACCGTGAAGCCGTCGATCTTCAACAGCACTGTGGTGTGGCCGAGCCAGGCGGCGTGCAGACCTCGGTCGGTCCAGGATTTGGGGTTGGGGCGATGGGGTGCTGGTAGCACCTGGCGCTTGCGGTCCTGCGAAACGCGCTTCCAAAATTCGGGCGCTGCCCGATAGACAAAAGTCCCCAGGCCCACCCCCGCAAGACCGGCGCCTCTCACTGCGGTTCGTCGGTGCATCTGTTATAAGGATGCGGCGGAGCGGGCGGCGGTTGCGGGGTTCGCTACCGGACCGCCCAGGCCAAGCCGTCGGGTTGCTTGCCCGCCTCGAGCTTGCCGGCCACTTCCAACGACTTCAAGTCGATGACCACCACATAATCGTCCGGCGTGCACGACACATAGGCCCGCGAGCCATCCGGCTGCATCTGAATGCCCGCCGCGCCGCGCCCGATTTTGACGCGTTTCGATTCCTTGTGGGCGGCGGCGTCGAAAATCGCGAGGTCCGGGCCGTTGAGAGTGGAGACGAAGACGAACCTGCCATCCGGCGTGAATTTCAGGCGGTTGGCGGTGCGGACGTTGGCGTCGAGGGTCTGGGTCACTTTCTTGGATGCGAAATCGATCACCGAGATCGTGCCATCCTGCGCGTTAGCGGCCCAAAGCTCCTTGCCGTCGGGAGAGACGTCGAACCCCTCGGCGCCGCGCCCAACTGGAATCACAGTCTCTTGCCAATCGCCGCCCGGAGGTC
>Ga0209698_10000503_pt1 | contig 44812 bp, 40 predicted proteins | sample LitLauG_LLR_2012_FD_187203 | JGI IMG/M metagenome (GOLD analysis project Ga0209698, IMG submission 187203) | Freshwater sediment microbial communities from Pennsylvania, USA - Little Laurel Run_MetaG_LLR_2012 (SPAdes) (version 2) | ecosystem: Environmental > Aquatic > Freshwater > Creek >...
CTGATTGCCATGCCCAGCATGGAGGATCCGAACTTCGATCGCACGGTCGTTTATGTGTGCGAACACAGCGACAAGGGTGCGATGGGGGTCGTGATCAACCGGCCTATGGAGCTGACCCTGGCCCGCCTGTTCGACAAGATCGACCTGCGGCTGGAAATCGCTCCCTGGGCCGAAGAGCCTGTGCTCTACGGCGGGCCGGTGCAGACCGAGCGCGGCTTCGTGCTGCATGCGCCGGCGGGCAACTACGGCTCCACGCTGACGGTCGCCGAGGACATCGGCCTCACCACCTCCAAGGATGTGCTCGAGGCGCTGGCCGAGGGTACCGGGCCGCAGCGCGTGCTGGTTACCCTGGGATACGCCGGCTGGGCGGCCGGCCAGCTCGAGCGCGAGCTCGCGCACAACGGCTGGCTCAATGTGGCCGCCGACGCACGCGTCATCTTCGAGACGCCGCTCACCGACCGCTTCGATGCCGCGCTCAAGCTGCTGGGGGTGGATCCCCTGCACCTTGCCAGCCAGCCCGGCCATGCGTGAGGGCATGCGGGAACCCCCGGATTTGCCCGACCGCAATGCCCGCAAGGGTGCCCCGCATGGTCCCTCCGACATCATCGTCCTCGGGTTCGACTTCGGAATGCGACGCATTGGCGTTGCGCTGGGCAATGGCATCACCCGCAGCGCCCGGCCGCTGAAGGTCGTCGCGTCCGGCGCAGCGGGTTCGCCGGCGCTGTGGCGCGAACTGGGCGCGCTGGTCGAGCACTGGCAGCCGCACCAGCTGGTGGTGGGCGTGGCCCGCCACCCCGACGGCACCGCCCATGAAATGACGCAGCGCTGCGAGCGGTTTGCCCGCCAGCTCGAAGGGCGCTTTCGCCTGCCCGTGGCGCGGGTCGACGAGCGCTACTCCAGCGCCGTCCTGGCGCCCGGCGCCGATAGCGACGACCACGCCGCCGCGGTCATCCTGCAGCAGTGGTTCGATGCCGCAAGCCAGGCGAACGGGCGCGCACCCCTGCCATGCTAGAGCTCGACGCCGAGGCCATCTACGGCGAACTCGCGCGGCGGGTCCGCGAGCACATCCACGGCAGCAGCCCGGTCCTGGTCGGCGTCCATACCGGCGGCGTCTGGCTGGCCGAGCGCCTGCGGGCGGATCTCGACATAGCCCCCGAGGTCGGCATACTCGACGTGTCGTTCTATCGCGACGACTACAACCAGGGCGGACTGAGCCGCGGCGTGCGTCCCTCGCGCATACCGTTCGACATCAACGGCGCGCACGTCCTGCTCGTCGACGATGTCCTCAACACCGGGCGCACGGTGCGCGCCGCCATGAACGAGCTCTTCGACTACGGTCGGCCGGCCCGCATCGAGCTCGCGGTGCTGGTCGATCGCGGCGGTCGCGAACTGCCCATTTCCACGTCCCTGGTGGGGCGCACCCTCGAGGTGCCCGGCGAGGTGAGCGTCGTGCTGTCGCGCGATGACGACCGGCGCCTGCAATTGCGCCTCGAACGCGTGGCCGGCGCATGACAGGACAGCCGCGCAGGGGGGAGCCGTGAAAGTGCTGGCCCGCAGCCCGCAGCTCAACTCCGACGGCGGGCTCCATCACCTGCTGTCCATCGCCGACCTGCCGCGTCCGCTGATCGAGCGCATCCTCACCACGGCCGACGGCTTCATCGCGGTGGGCTCGCGCGAAGTCAAGAGCGTGCCGCTGCTGCGGGGCCGCTCGGTGTTCAACCTGTTTTTCGAGAACTCCACCCGTACCCGTACCACCTTCGAGATCGCGGCCAAGCGCTTGTCCGCCGACGTCTACAACCTCAACGTCGCGGCATCGAGCACGGCCAAGGGCGAGTCGCTGCTCGATACCATCGACAACCTCACCGCCATGCAGGCCGATATCTTCGTCGTCCGCCACGCCCAGGGCGGAGCGCCCTACCTCATCGCACGCCACGTGGCCCCGCACGTGCACGTGGTCAACGCCGGCGACGGACGCCACGCCCATCCCACCCAGGCGCTGCTCGACCTCTACACCATCCGCCACTACAAGGGAGCGTTCGAGCCGCTCTCGGTGGCCATCGTGGGGGACATCCTCAACTCGCGGGTCGCGCGCTCCGACATCGACGCGCTGCTCACCATGGGCGTCACCGACCTGCGCGCGGTGGGCCCCCTCACCCTGCTGCCGGCCGGCCTCGAGAACATGGGCTTGCGCGTATGCACGCGACTGGAAGAAGGCATACGCGACGCCGACGTCATCATCATGCTGCGCCTGCAAAACGAGCGCATGCGCGGTGCGCTCCTGCCCAGCGCCGCGGAGTATTTCCGCAACTACGGACTCACGCCTCAGGCGCTGCGCCATGCCAGGGCCGACTGCATCGTCATGCATCCCGGACCGATGAACCGCGGGGTCGAGATCGATTCGGCCGTTGCCGACGGTCCGCACAGCGTGATACTTCCGCAGGTGAGCTTCGGCATTGCCGTGCGCATGGCCGTCCTGTCCATGGTGGCATCTTCGCAGCAGGAAGGGGCGCAGCGCGCATGAGCGCGACGCTCTCCATCGTGAACGGCCGCGTCGTCGACCCGGTTTCCGGGCTCGATTCCCTTTGCGACATCGCCATCGCCGATGGCCGCATCCTGGCAATGGGCCCGTCCCCGGCCGGTTTTGCCCCGCAGCGCGCGATCGATGCGCGCGGCCTGGTCGTCGCGCCGGGCCTGGTCGACCTGTGCGCGCGCATGCGCGAGCCGGGCGCCGAAGGCGCGTTGCGCGGCGAAATGCGCGCCGCGCTGGCCGGAGGCGTAACGGGCCTTGCCTGCCCGCCCGATACCGACCCGCCGCTGGACGAACCCGGACTGGTGCGCATGCTGCGCCAGCGTTCCCGGGAGGCGGCCGGCGCCCGCCTCTATCCGCTGGGCGCCCTGACCGCGGGGCTTGCCGGCCAGGCGCTGGCGGAAATGCATACGCTGGCGCAGGTGGGCTGCGTGGCCTTTTGCCAGACGGGCGCATTGCCGGCCAACCTGGGAACGCTGCTGCAGGCGCTGCGGTACGCCCGCACCTTCGACCTGCCGGTCTGGTTGCGTCCGGTCGATGCCGGCCTGGTGGGCGACGGGGTTGCCGGCGACGGCCCTCTGGCATCTCGCCTGGGGCTGCCGGGCATTCCGGTTGCGGCCGAGACCGTGGCGCTGCACACGATCTTCGAATTGCAGCGCACGGCCGGCACGCGCATCCACATCTGCCGCCTGTCGTCGGCCGCGGGTGTTGCCCTGGTGCGCGCGGCCAAGCGCGAAGGGCTGCCGGTCACGGCCGACGTTTCCGTGCAGCACCTGCACCTCGTGGACGAGAACATCGGCTACTACGACACCAACTGCCGTCTCGATCCGCCCCTGCGCGGGGCCCACGACCGCGCGGCCATCCGCGCCGGTCTGGCCGACGGCACGCTCGATGCCATCTGTTCCGACCATGCGCCGGTATCCCAGGAGGACAAGCTCCTGCCGTTTGGCGAAGCGCGCGCCGGCGCCAGCGCCCTCGAGACGCTGTTGCCGCTCGTTCTTGCCTGGGCCCAGGCGCAGGAGCTTTCGCTGCTCCGTGCGCTGGCTGCCGTGACCGCGGCGCCCGCGCGCATCCTGGGCGAGGACACCGGCACGCTGGCGCCCGGCCGCAAGGCCGATCTGGTGGTGTTCGATCCGCAGGCAAGCTGGACCGTGCAGCCGGAAGTCTTCCACAGCAGCGGCCACAACTCGCCCTTTGCGGGCCAGGCGATGGCCGGGCGCGTGCGCTACACCCTGGTGGGCGGCGAAGTGCGCTTCGAGGCGGCAACATGATATGCGCCACGACCCTCACCCCCAGCCCCTCTCCCGCTTGCGGGAGAGGGGAGTTTGTCTCCCTATTCCGGTGGGAACGGGCGCAGTACTCCCCTCTCCCACCGGGAGAGGGGCTGGGGGTGAGGGTGCGAGGACCCGCACCCACGCCATCGCTCTCCCGTCTCCCGTGACCGACGCCACCGTTCGCCGCCACGACCGCAGGGTGGCAGCCTTCCTGATGGTCCTGGCGCCCCTGGTCCTGGTCTTTCTCTTCCTGCACGTCCTTTGGGGCCTGCTGGTTGGCTCGCTGCTGTTCCCCTTCCTGTCCACCGGCAGCCGCGACGCACTGGTCAAGGTCTGGTCGCGCATGGCCCTTTTCGCGCTAGGCATCCGGCTGGAACTGCGCATCGCGCCCGGCGCCACCCCGATCGCGCAGTCCGCCGGCTCGCTGCTGGTGATCAATCACGTTTCATGGGCCGACGTATTCGTGGTTGCCGCCGTGACACCGGCGCGCTTTGTCGCCAAGTCCGAGATCGCGCAATGGCCGGTGATCGGGCGTTTCGCCAGCGGCGTCGGCACCATATTCGTCGAGCGCGGCCGGCGCCACGCCATCAAGCGCGTCAACGACACGGCCGCGCAGCGCCTGCGGGCCGGCCAGTCGGTCGGCATTTTTCCCGAGGGCACGACCACCGACGGATCGTGCCTGCTGCGCTTTCACGCCAACCTCATCCAGGCGGGTGTCGATGCGCAGGCGCCGGTCATACCGCTGGCAATCCGCTACCTGCGCGATGGGCAGCCCACCGACGCCGCGGCCTTCGTGGGCGACGACACCCTGGTCGGATCGATGTGGAAGATCCTGGTCACGCCGCGGCTGACGGCGCGCCTGCACTGGCTGCCGACGCTCGACTGCCCGGGCCAGGCGCGCAACGAGATCGCCCGCCGCGCGCGCGCCGACATTGCCGGCGCGCTGGGGCTGCCCGAACGCGACAGCGCAATCGCCGACGCGGCCGATGCCGGGGACGACGAAGCGCTGGGGCCTGTTTCGGCTGGCAGCAGCTGAGGTCCGGTGAAACGGGCAATGGAACGCCACGCGTGCAACTTCCCGCCATATGCGCACCGCAATGAATACGATGGGTTCGGACGCACCCAGCCTGGTGGTGGTTACCCCGATATTCGAGGATGTGGATGCCTCGAGCCTGCTTTTCCGGGAGTTGGCGGGAACGACGCGGGGGCAAGCATTCATCGTCGCCGTAGACGACGGTTCGGTTGAATGCCGGCCCGATGCCGCGAGCATCGCCCATGCCGGCCTCGACGGCGTCATGATCCGCCTCAAGCGCAACGTCGGTCACCAGCGCGCCATCGCGATCGGCCTCAACTACGTCGCCGCCAGGATGCCGTCCGCGCAACAGGTCGTGGTGATGGATTCCGACGGTGAGGACGTTCCGCAAACCGTGGAAACCCTGCTGGCCCGCCTGGCGCCGGGCAATGTCGACGTGGTCGTGGCCACGCGCCTGCGGCGGGTGGAAACTTTCCGGTTCAAGCTTTTCTACGCCGCCTACAAGTGGCTGTTCCGCTTGCTGACCGGCCGCAAGATCGGATTTGGCAATTTCGTCGCGCTGAAACCGGCTTCCCTCCAGCGCCTGGTGGCGATGCAGGAGCTCTGGATTCATTTTGCCGGCTGCGTGCTGGTATCGCGCCTTCGCGTCGCCGACTGCCCGCTGGATCGTGGCCCTCGCTATGCGGGGCGCAGCAAGATGAGTTTCGTGGGCCTTGCGCTGCACGGCTTCCGGGGCCTGATGGTCTTTGCCGAAGACGTCCTGGTACGGGTCGGCATCGCGTGCGTCGTCGTTGCCGCGCTTGCCGTATCCGGGGTTGCGGTCGCGATATTGCTCAAGGCCCTGGGTTACGCAACGCCGGGCTGGTTCTCGATTGCCCTTGGAATACTGCTGCTGGTTTTCCTCCAGACCGGCGCGGTGACGCTGATGACGCTGATGCTCACCGGCGTGGTGCGCGGCGGGGCCATCGCAGCCGTCGACTGGGAGGCATTCATCGACCGGGTTACCACGACCCGGATCGACGCCGGGGCGTCAGAAATTGGCTAGCGTCGGCGGCAGGCGCCTGGCATTGCACCCATGAAATTGCTCCGGTCCGTTGCGGCCTCGCTGGGATTTCTCGCGATCCTGCTTTGCACGTATTACGTCCACATCGCATTTTTCAAGGTGAACGTCGTCCTGTACAGCGCGGTGCTTGACGCCGTGATCGCCGTGTCGATCGGCGCGGCAATGGTGTTCCTGCTCAAGCCGTTCTCCATTTTCAGCGCGTTCGAAAGGTATCAGCTGCTCGTCATCTGGCTGCTCGTCGGCTACGTCTTTGCCATCTCGATACCAACCGTCATCGACCGGTCCCTGTCTTTTTATATCCTCGAGAAGCTCCAGCAGCGCGGCGGCGGAATCCGGCTGGACCGCTTCGAGGATGTCTTCACGAGGGAATACGTCAAGGAGCATCACCTGGTGGACGTGCGGCTCACCGAGCAGGAGGAGTCGGGAACCATCATCATCAAGGACGGCTGCGTCATGCTCACGCAGCGCGGCGCCAATCTTGCCAGCTTCAGCAGGTTCTTCCGGCAGCACCTGCTGCCCAAGCAGCGCCTCCTGATGGGAACGTATTCCGATGCGCTGACCGACCCGTTCAGGAACAGCGAACCGGACCGCGGCTACTCGTGTCATTGATCGACGCGGCCGGTGCGCAACTCACCTGCGTCACGGCCCGTGTCGGCCAGTGCAGGGCCGTCAGGCAGCCGCCCCACACGCAGCCGGTGTCGATGCCGATGGCGTTGTCGCGCATCAGCAGGCCGATCGTCGACCAATGGCCGAAGATGATGGGGGTGGCTGCGCTCACGCGTTGCGGATGCTCGAACCAGGGTACCCAGCCGGGCGGGGCGCTTGCTATGCTGCCCTTGAGCTTCAGATCCATCGCTCCGTCCATCGACAGGAAGCGCAGCCGCGTGAGCGCATTGAGTATGCAGCGCAGGCGGTCGGCTCCCTGCAGGATTTCGCTCCACTGCAGCGGCCGGTTGCCGTACATGGTGGCCAGGAAGGTGCGGTAGTCGTCGGCGCGCAGCTGCGCCTGCACTTCGCCGGCCAGTGCCAGGGTTTCTTCGACGCTCCACTGCGGCAGCACGCCGGCGTGCACGAACAGCGCGCCTTCCTCGACATGCGCCAGCGGCCGATTGCGCACCCAGTCCAGCAGTTCAGCCGCATCGGGCGCCGCGAGTATGTCCTGCAGGGTGTCGTCGTCGTGCACAGGGCGTATGCCCGCAGCCACGGCCAGCAGGTGCAGGTCGTGGTTGCCCAGCAGCGCCACTGCCCGCTCGCCCAGCGCGCGCACCCGCCGCAGGGTTCCCAGCGAATCGGGTCCGCGGTTGACGAGGTCGCCCACAAAGACCAGGCGCGCTTCGCCGGGCAGGCGCGCCAGCAGTTCGTCCAGGCGCGCGCCGCAGCCCTGCAGGTCGCCGATGGCGTAGAGGCTCATGGCGCGGCCGTCAGTATGCCGGCCTTGCGCAACTGCCGTCCGCTGCAGCGATCATGGCCCCATGCGTGCCGGCAATCATGGCTCCATCCGTGCCTGCGATCATGGCTTTGCCATCATGTTGCGGCCGCCGGCGCCAGCAGCGCCTCGATGTCCTCCGCGCCCAGTGCCCGGGCAAGCCCCGCCTCGTCGCCGAGCATGGCCTGCGCGAGCCGCGCCTTGCGGGCCTGCAGCGAGCGCATGCGCTCTTCGATGGTTCCGGCGCACAGCAGGCGATAGACGAATACCGGCTTGTCCTGGCCGATGCGGTGGGCCCGGTCGGTTGCCTGGGCCTCCACCGCGGGGTTCCACCACGGATCGTAGTGGATCACCGTGTCGGCGGCCGTGAGGTTGAGCCCGGTGCCGCCGGCCTTGAGGCTGAGCAGGAACAGCGGCACCTCGCCGCCCTGGAACGCCTCAACCGCGCCGGCCCGGTCGCGGGTGTCGCCGGTGAGCAGCGCGTAGCGCTGGCCGCGGGCCCGCAGCGCCTGCTCGATGAGCGCCAGCATGGACGTGAACTGCGAGAAGACCAGGACGCGCCGTCCTTCGACCAGCAGCCCGTCGAGCATTTCCATCAGCAGCTCGAGCTTGGCCGATTCGGTCACCTTGCGCGCGCTCGACAGCGCCACCAGGCGCGGATCGCAGCACACCTGGCGCAGCTTGAGCAGCGCGTCGAGCACCACCACCTGGCTGCGGTCGAGCCCCTGTTCGGCGAGCGCCAGGCGCACCCGCTCGTGCATGCTGGCGCGCACCGCTTCGTAGAGGTCGCGCTGCCCCCCTTCAAGGGCGACGAAGCGCTCGATCTCCGTGCGCGGCGGCAGTTCCGGCGCCACTTCGTCCTTGCGCCGGCGCAGCACGAACGGCCGGATCCGGCCGGTGAGGTGGATGCGCCGGGCCTCGTCGCCGTGGCGCTCGATGGGAACCCGGTACAGCCGCGAAAAGCTCGCCTGGTCGCCCAGCAGGCCGGGCGCCAGCCAGTCGAACTGGGCCCAGAGTTCGCCCAGGTGGTTTTCCAGCGGCGTTCCCGTCAGCGCCAGCCGGTGCGTGGCCTTGAGCTGGCGCACCGCGCTGGCCGCCTGGGTTCGCGGGTTCTTGATGTTCTGTGCCTCATCGACGATCAGCAGGTGGAACTGGCTGGTGCAGAGCTGCTCGATATCGCGTGCCAGCAGCGCGAAACTGGTGACGACGATGTCCGATTCGCCGATCTTGTCGAAATCGCGCCAGCGGTCCGTGCCGTGCAGCTGCAGCGCCCGCAGCCCCGGCGCGAAGCGCCGGGCTTCGGCCACCCAGTTGTGCACCAGCGACGTGGGCGCGATCACCAGCGCCGGGTTGAGCAGCCGCCCCTGTTCCTTCTCGAGGCAGATATGCGCCAGGGTCTGCAGCGTCTTGCCCAGGCCCATGTCGTCGGCGAGCAGGCCGCCCAGGCCGTACTGGCGCAGGAACTGCAGCCAGTTCAGGCCCGCGCGCTGGTACGGCCGCAGCTCGGCCTGCAGGCCCGTGGGCGCGGCGACGGTATCCACGTGCTCGAAGTTGGCCAGGCGCTGGGCAAACTGGCGCAGGTCGGGCGCGCCTACCCAGGTGAGCTGGCCGCGCTCGGCCAGGCCCGATACGCGCGCCAGATCCAGGCGCGACAGGCGCAGTACCCGCGCGGCGCGCGATGTGCGTCCACCGATGCCGCCCTTGCGCGCCGGTAACCGGCGCCGCGCATCGCCCAGTTCCACCAGGGTATCGAGCAGGGGTGCAATGCGTTCCCATGGCAGGCGCACGATGTGCTTGGGATCGATGCGCACCTGCAGAACACGGCCCGCGCCCTGCGGCTCCCGTCCCCGCGACGCGGCCGGGCGCGCGTCGGCAAGCGCCGATTCGAGCAGCGGCAGCAGCGGTATGCGTTTCTCACCCAGCCGCAGGCCCAGTTCCAGGTCGAACCAGTCCTGACCGGGCGCCGCGTGGATCGCCATCTCGAGATCGCCCACCTCGACGATCTGCCACGGAAAGTCCTCGTCGACCTCGACTTCCCAGCCCTGGCTGCGCCAATCGCCGGCGCGCTCGTCGATCAGCTGCGCCGCGGCGTCGTCGCGGATCTGGAATGCCGATTCGCTGCTGCGCCGCCCCGGCGGCGCGGCAGCGTACGACCACGGCGTGGCGCCGTCGGCCTGCAATTGGGCGATGACGCGTTCGACCTGCCGGGCGTCGGGTGCAGCGTCGACCTCCTCGCCGTCGACAATCAGGCGGCTCTGGGCCCGCTGCAGGGGAACCCGTATTCCGTCGATGCGCAGGGATACGTAGAGCGCTGCATTGGGCGGCTGGCGATTGGCCGGCACGTCGGGCAGGGCGGCCGCATGCGACGCGCCCAGGCGTACGCACACCGTGCCCACGCCGTGGGCGATGCGGGGCTGGTTTGCCACGGGCTCTTCGGCGGGCAACTCCGCCACGGTGGCCGGGGAACTCCAGGTACGGGCAAATGCCGAACCCCCGCTGGGGACGATGGCCTCGCCCCATTGCGGCTGCCACTGCAGCAGCACCGCGGCCGCATGCTTGCACAGCAGGCCGATGGGACAGGAGCAATGCGATTCGATCTCCACCTGGGCGCCGGCGCTCTTGCGCAGCATGCGCACGCCAACCTGGTAGCGCCGCTGCTCGGCGCCCTCCGGCTGTTCGGAGCCCAGAACCTGGGCACGCAGTTCCATCAGGTTGCTCGACAGAACCTCGAGTTCCATCGACGAGACCCGTCCCGCAAGCATGACTTCGCGGCCGCGCTGCAGGCTGCGTCCGTGGAAGATGCGGTGCAGGTCGCGTGCCGTCGGCAGGAACGGCGCCACATCGTTGCTGCGCGCGGCCCGCATCAGCGGTTCTCCGGCCGCGCGGCAGCCGCTGCGCCGTTGCCCGGTTGCTCTGCCAGGCCGCCGCTCACCGGCGCGGCAGTTGTGCCTTCCGCTGACGTGCCGGCATCACGGCCGCGCCGCGGCAGGCGCCGCCAGAGGCGGGCCGGGAACAGGAACAGGCCCAGGTAGACCGCCGCAACGACAAGAAATGCGGCGAGGCTGATGGATTCAGGGGCGCCCAGCCGCCAGAGCACCGTGCCCAGGGCGCTCAGCACGAGGTTCGCGCCCAGCAGCCGGACGAGGGTGCCTGGTCCGCTGTAGCCGCGGCGCAATAGCAGGTGGTGGATGTGGCCGCGGTCGGGCAGGGCCGGGTCGCGCCGGCGGATGATGCGCCGGACCGTCACGGTGAACAGGTCGAGCAGCACCACGCCCACGACCCAGAGCATCACGACCGGCGGCACGTGCGCGCCCGGGCGCTGCGTGAGGTCGATGGAGAACCATGCCACCACGAATCCCAGGATGAGGCTGCCGGTATCGCCCATGAAAGTGCGGCGCCGCCCGCGCCAGGGATGGGGCAGGTTGAAGAGCAGGAATCCGGCCAGCGCCCCCAGCAGCACCACCAGGAACTTGAAGGCGTCGAGGTCGCCCAGCAGGTAGGAGAAAGCGGCGAATACCCCGAGCACGCAGAAGGCGAGCCCGCCGGCCAGGCCATCGATTCCGTCGAGCATGTTGAATCCGTTGGTAACGGCGACGGTGGCAAAGACGGTGAGCGGAATGCCCCAGTTGCGCAGCTCAAAGGGCCCGCGCTCGAAAAGGTCGCCGAGGCTGACCAGGAAATGGTTCGCCCAGGACGTCATGAACAGCGCGGCGAGCACCTGCACCATCAGCTTGCCGCTGGGCGAGACCTCGCCCAGGTCGTCGAGCAGGCCGACGGCGAACAGCAGTGCGATGGCCACGAACAACACCGAAAAATGGACCAGCACCTGCGACGAAAAAAACAGGGTCGCGACGAAACCGAGGGTCAGGGAAATGCCGCCCGTGAGGGGGACGGAATCACCGTGGCGCTTGCGGCCGCCGGCGTGGTCGAGCAGTCCGAAGCGCTGGGCCGGACGCCGCAGCCAGACGATGAGCAGGGCCGTCAGCAGGCAGGCAACCAGGGCTTGAACAAAAAATGTCACGTCGGTTTTTTCCGTCCGGACGCGGACTGCAACTATCCATTATGCCGACAATTGCGTGCTTGCGGCTAGCCTCCCGGCGGGCCGTTCGCGGGACTTGGCGAGGTCCTGCCCAGGGCTTGCGCCGGCCCTTGCTCAGCCCTGGCCGCGCACCCGCGCCAGCAGCGCGGTGGTGGAGCGTTCGTGCTCGAAGGCGATGGCCACGGCCCGCGCGCCCCAGGTGCGCGCCAGGCGGGCCTCCGGGGTGGCATCCACGTCGTAATCGCCACCCTTGACATAGATTTCCGGGCGGACCAGATCCAGGACGGGCAGGGGCACCGCTTCGCCAAAGATGGTCACCAGATCGACACATTCGAGTGCCGCCAGCAGCGCTGCCCGGTCGGCCTCGCTGTTGATGGGCCGGTCGGCTCCCTTGCCCAGGGCACGGACCGATGCATCGGAATTGACCGCCACCACGAGGGATGCCCCCAGCGCCCGGGCCCGGGCGAGGTAGGTGACGTGGCCGCGGTGGAGGATGTCGAAGACGCCGTTGGTAAGCACCACCGGCCGCTCAAGGTGTGCCGCGCGCGCCGCGAGCTGTTCACGGGAAACGATCTTGTGCTCGAACGGCAAGGGGCTGTTGGTGGTGGGCATGATCGCTACCGACGTCTAGGGTGTGGACTTGCGGGGTGGGTGCCGGGTTCCGACTTTCCGGCGGCAGGCTCCGCGACGTCCAGCCCCAGCTGCCGGCGCAGGCCTGGGTCGCTCAGCGCCTGGTTGAGCGAGGCATAGCGCAGGTCGGCCTGCTCGCAGGCATCGCTTGGCTCGTCCCGTCCATCCTTGCCCAGATACACCCGCGTGCCCACGCCCGCCGCGTGCGCGGCCCGCATGTCGTCGCATTTGTCGCCGAACATCACCGAGTCGGCCAGGCAAAGTCCCAGGTCACGGGCCGCGTCGAGCAGCATCCCGGGCGCCGGCTTGCGGCAGTTGCAGGTGCGGCGCAGTTCGCCGTGCGCCAGGCTCGGGTGGTGCGGGCAGTGGTAAACGGCCGCAATGGGAACACCGGCGTTCGCGAACTGTGTGCGCATCCAGGTGGTGAGAAGCGCGAAGTCCGCTTCGGTATACATGCCGCGCCCGATCCCGGCCTGGTTCGTCACCACGACCAGCGCGTAGCCAGCCTGCGCCAGTTGCGCCGTCGCCGGCAGCACGCCGGGCAGGAATTCGAAATCGGCGATCTGCCAGACGTAGCCGTGGTCGATGTTGATGACCCCGTCGCGATCGAGAAAAGCGGCACGCCGCGCGCCGCCAGCACGGTCGGGCTCGCCGCTCACGAATTCTTCAGCAGCCAGCGGACGTAGGCGGCGACGCCCTGCTCGACACTCATGAACTCGTCGGCAAAACCGGCGCCGCGCAGCGCGCTCAGGTCGGCCTGGGTATAGGCCTGGTACTTGCCGCGCAGCGCCGCCGGGAACTCGGTGTACTCGATGGTCCCCTGGGATGCGGCCTGCTGCAGGTTGAGCGCCGTCTGCCCGTTGGCCTCGCGCAGCGCATTGATCACCGAGAGCGCCACGTCGTTGAAGCTTTGCGCCCGCCCCGTGCCCAGGTTGTACACGCCGCTGCCGGGCCGGTTCCAGAAATGCAGGTTGGCCTTGACGACGTCGTCGACATGGATGAAGTCGCGCCGCTGCTCGCCGTCGGCAAATCCATGACTGCCCTCGAAGAGGCGCACCTTGGCCTCGCTGCGGAACTGGTGGAAGTGGTGGAAGGCCACCGAAGCCATGCGCCCCTTGTGGGCCTCGCGCGGCCCGTAGACGTTGAAATAGCGCAGGCCCACCACCGGAGCGGCGGCGCCGGCGAGATGGCGGCGCACGAACTGGTCGAACAGCAGCTTGGAGTAACCGTAGACATTGAGCGGACGCTCGGCGCTGCGCAACTCGGAAAAACCCGGCCCCATGCCGTAGACCGCGGCCGACGAGGCGTAGATGAGCACGATGCCGCTGCTCTGGCACCAGTCGAAGAGTTCGGCCGAATAGCGGAAATTGTTGGCCATCATGTAGCGGCCGTCGCTCTCCATGGTGTCGGAGCAGGCGCCTTCATGGAAGACCACATCGGGGCGCGGCAGTTCGCGGCGGCGCACGCGCTCGAGGAATTCGTCCTTGTCGAGATAATCGGCGATCTCGAACTCGGCAAGGTTGCGGAATTTTTCCGAGCGGGTCAGGTCGTCCACCGCCAGGATGTCCGTCTCGCCGCGCTCGTTGAGCGCGCGCAGCAGGTTGGCGCCGATGAAGCCGGCCGCGCCGGTGACGATGATCTTCATATTCGACCCTCACCCCCGGCCCCTCTCCCGCTCCGCGGGCGAGGGGAGCTTACCCCCTCTCCCTCCGGGAGAGGGCTGGGGTGAGGGAGCGCGCAGTTGTCGTATTCCAAAAATAAATGGGTCATGGTCCAAACAATTCCGTCGCGCTCGCCGTGGCAGTCCCCAGTTTGCCCACGACGATACCACCGGCGCGGTTGGCCACGGTCACCGCCTCGCGCAGCGGCAGCCCGGCGGCCATCATCGTGCCCAGCACCGCGATGACGGTGTCGCCCGCGCCGCTCACATCGAAAACCTCGCGCGCCTGCGTGGAAATGCTCCAGGCATCGTCCTCCGTGAAGAGGGTCATGCCCTCCTCGCTGCGCGTGAGCAGGAGCGCCTGCAGGCCCAGCGAGCGCCGCAGGCTCTGCGCGCGCCGCGCCAGATCGGCCTCGCTGGTCCAGCGCCCCACCACTTCGCGCAGCTCGGCGCGGTTCGGGGTGAGGATGCTGGCGCCGGCATAGCGCGAATAGTCGTCGCCCTTGGGGTCGACCAGCACCATGCGACCCGCATCACGCGCCATGGCGATCATGCGCGTGATGTGCGTGAGGCCCCCCTTGCCGTAGTCGGACAAGATGACCAGCGCGTATTCCTGCAGGAGCGCGCGGAACTGTTCCAGGTGGGCTTCGAGCACTTCGGCCTCGGGCGCGCTCTCGAAATCCACGCGTGCCAGCTGCTGGCGCCGCGCAACGATGCGCAGTTTCACCGTGGTGGGCAGCGCAGGGTCGACGTGCAGGTGGTCGTGGATGCCGTCCTGGCGCGCAAGGTGCGCCAGGGTGCGGCCCGATTCGTCGTCGCCGACCACGCTGAGCAGCCCTGCCTGGGCACCCAGTGCCGCGATGTTGCGCGCCACGTTGGCCGCGCCGCCAAGACGCTCCTCGGTGCGGGCAACCCGCACCACGGGCACCGGAGCCTCGGGCGAGATGCGCTCCGCGTCGCCGAACCAGTAGCGGTCGAGCATCACGTCGCCGGCGACGAGTATGCGGGTCTGTTCGAGTCGTTGCGGATCCATATCGTTCATTCCAGGGCGCGGGGCAGGTTCGGGATTTGGTTGCGCAATGCCGGGCGGCTGTTCCACGGCGGGCTTGCGCGGGGTTCAGTCCGGCCCGCGCGCGGCAGACTGCAGCGCCGCCACCTGGGCGTCGACCATCTCGCCGATCATCGCGTCGAAGGCGATGGTCGGCGCCCAGCCCAAGACGCGGCGCGCCTTCGAGGCGTCGGCGACCGTCGGACCGGTTTCGCTGGGGCGCAGGAAACGCGGATCGGTGCGGACGAAATCGCGCCAGTCCCGGTCCACGTAGCCGTAGGCGGCTTCGCACAGTTCGCGCACGGTGCGCAGGGTTCCGGTGCCGATGACGAAATCCTCGGCGGCGGCGTGCTGCGTCATGCGCCACATCGCCTCGACATAATCGCGCGCATGGCCCCAGTCGCGCGAGGCGTCCAGGTTGCCCAGCGCCACGCATCCTTCGCTGACGACCGGTTCGCCTTCCTCGTTGAGCAGGCGCGAGGTCTTGATGCCCAGCCGCGCGCAGGCTGCGCCGTAGGCGACCTTCTGGGTCAGGAAGTTCATGCGCCGCAGCGGGCTTTCGTGATTGAACAGTATGCCGCAGGTGATGAACATGCCGTAGCTGCGCCGGTAGACGTGGGCAATCTGGTGCGCGTAGACCTTGGCTGCGGCATAGGGGTTGGCCGGATTGAAGGGCGTGGTCTCGGTTTGCGGCGACTCCAGGACGGCGCCGAACATTTCCGAGGATGAGGCATGGTAGACCCGGCACTTGGGCGCAAAGCGCCGCACGGCTTCGAACAGCCGGTGCGCGCCCATCGCGGTGATGTCGCCGGTCTCCAGCGATTGGGCCCAGGACGCGCCAGGGGCCGATTGCGCCGCCAGGTTGTAGAGTTCGTCGGGCTGGTGCTGCAGCAGGGCATCGGCCAGGTCGACCGAATTTGCGGCGTCGCCATGGAACAGCTTGATGCGCTGGAACAGCGGATGCAGGTCGGTGCGGGCCAGTATCGAGGGCCGGCGGCCGAAGCCGACCACCTCGTAGCCGCGATCCAGAAGATTGCGGGCCAGCAGGACGCCATCCTGGCCGGTGATGCCGGTGATCAGCGCACGCGTCATGGGAATTTGCCAGGGGCAGCCAAGAAAACCCCGAGTCTATCCGGCAATTTCTTCAACGAAACGACGCACGTGCAGCCGCCAGTCGGGCAGCTGCAGGCCGAAGCGCTGCTCCAGCAGCCGGTTGTCCAGGCGCGAATTCAGGGGCCGGCGCGCCGGCGCGGGAAAGGTGCTGGCGGGAACCGGCGCGATTTCACCGGCCGCCACCTTGATGGGAAGGCCGCGGGCGCGGGCGGCCTCGATGAGAAAACTGCCATAGCCGTGCCAGGTGGTTACGCCGGCGGGTACAAGGTGGTAGGTGCCCAGGATGCTGTTGTAGTCGCGAGCCACCGCGCCGGAGGCAAGGCTGGCGGCTGCATCGTTTGCCCGCGCGGGATTTTCCACGCGTTGCACCGCCAGCGCGGTCACGTCAGCCAGAAGCTCGGCGCTGGTGGGCACGCCGAAGGTATCGGCAACGATCTGCAGCCGGTCCATGCTGCCGGCGCGCTTCAATATCGTGTGCGCAAAATTTCCGCCGCGCAGGGCGTACACCCAGCTGGTGCGAAAGATCAGATGCCGGCATCCGGCCGCGGCGCGTATGGCCTGCTCACCGGCCAGCTTGCTGCGGCCATAAACGCTCAGGGGAGCGGTGGGGTCGTCGACCTCGTAGGGCGAGGACTTGGCCCCGTCAAATACGTAGTCGGTCGAGTAGTGCACCAGCAGCGCGCCGAGTTCGGCCGCGGCCAGTGCCATTTCGCCCACGGCCTCGCCATTGACCCGAAACGCGCGCTGCGGTTCGGCCTCGGCCTTGTCGACCGCTGTATAGGCCGCGGCATTGACGATCACCTGGGGACGCTCCTGCAGGATCCGATCGCGCACGGGCTCCTCCAGGTTGCCCTCGGCGTGTCCGACCGCGGTAAGCCGGCCCAGGGGCGCCAGGGATCGCTGCAGTTCCCATCCAACCTGGCCGTTGGCGCCAAACAGCAGGATATTCATGGGACCGTGCGTTCCTTGCGGCTGCATCCGATGGGCGCAAGTATCCTTCATTGGCCTGATGCGCGCAGCAGGCTTTTCCTGGCGCGTCCGCCTGCGCCCGAAGGGCATCGGTGCACGCCTGGCAGGAGGGGTGGAAGTTGTTTGATGTCTCAGCATCAAACGGTTGACATCAAAACATCAATTGTCCTATGATTTGGCCCATGCGCACGACCCTTACGCTGGACAAAGACGTCAGCGCCGCGCTTGAACGGCTGCGCAAGCGTGGCGGTGCCCGCTACCGCGATATCGTCAACGACGCGCTGCGCCGGGGCCTGCAGCAAATCCTCGAGGCCCGAGAACCGCAGGCGCCATACAGCACGCCTACCTCCGATGCGGGCGCCTGCCTGGTTGGCAGCCTGGACAACGTCGCCGAAGTGCTAGCCGTGGCCGAGGGCGAGGATTTCAAGCCTTGATTCTTGTCGATGCGAATCTGCTCATCTATGCGCGCCTGAGTTCGTTCCCGCAAAATGCAAGGGCACGCGCCTGGCTCGATGCAAAGCTCAACGGCAGCGCTCCGGTAGGTCTTCCATGGCCCAGCCTGCTGGGGTTCGTGCGCATAACCACCAATCCCCGTATCCTCGATCGGCCGCTGGCCATTGCGCAGGCATGGCAGCAAGTCACGGAGTGGCTGGCTTGTCCCCCCGTCTGGGTTCCTCATCCTGGCGATGGGCATGCGGGCATACTGGGCGGCCTGCTGGCAAACACCCGTGCGTCCGGTAATCTCGTTCCCGACGCGCACCTGGCTGCGCTGGCCCTCGAGCACGGGCTGCGCATGTGTTCCACCGACGGCGACTTTGCCCGCTTCAAGGGGCTCGTCTGGGACAATCCGCTTGCCGACTAGCCGCCGGTGGGCTGCAAGGCCGGTTTGCCACTGCTGGTTTGAATGGAAGTATGAAACGTCCGGTGTGCGGGCGGCGGCATCGCAGCCGCGCCTGCCGGACGGAGCAAATTCGAGGGGCTCCAATGATTTTCGTGACAGGCGGCGCCGGTTTCATCGGTTCGAATTTCGTGGTCGACTGGCTGGCCCCGGCGCAAGCGGCTGCTGCAGGGCCAATTGACGAGCCGGTCCTGGTGCTCGACAGCCTTACCTACGCCGGCAATCTTGCCAACCTTGACGCGGTGCGGGCCAGCCCCGGCCTGCATTTCGAACGCCAGGACATCTGCGACGGCGACGCCGTGCTGGCGCTGCTGCGCCGCCATCGGCCGCGCGCCCTGGTGCACTTTGCGGCCGAAAGCCATGTGGACCGCTCCATACTGGGCCCCGGCGAATTCGTCCGCACGAACATCAACGGCACTTTCGCCCTGCTCGAAGCCGCGCGCCAGTACCACGCCGAATTGCCGGGAGCCGAGCGCGACGCGTTCCGTTTCCTGCACGTCTCCACCGACGAGGTCTACGGCTCGCTTGGTCCGGACGATCCGCCTTTTTCCGAAAGCACTCCCTACGCCCCCAACAGCCCCTACGCGGCATCCAAGGCCGCGTCCGACCATCTCGTGCGCGCCTATCGCCACACCTACGGGCTGCCCGTGCTCACCACCAACTGCAGCAACAACTACGGTCCCTTCCAGTTTCCCGAGAAGCTCATCCCGCTGGTCACCCTCAACGCCCTGCAGGGCAAGCCACTGCCCATCTACGGCGACGGCAGCAATGTGCGCGACTGGCTTTACGTGGGCGACCACTGCCGCGGCATACGCCGCGTGCTCGAGGCCGGCCGCCTGGGCGAGACCTACAACATCGGCGGCCGCACCGAACTGCCCAACCTCGCGGTCGTCAAGACCATCTGCGCCACGCTGGATGAATTGCGGCCGCGCATCGGCGGCGGCTCCTACGAGCAGCAGATCACCTTCGTGAAAGACCGCCCCGGCCATGACCGGCGCTACGCCATCGACTGCAGCAAGATCGAGGCCGAACTTGCCTGGCAGCCGCAGGAGAGCTTCCAGAGCGGCATCCGCCGGACGATCGCGTGGTACCTGGACGCGCCGGCCTGGCTGGACCAGGTCACATCCGGCCGGTATCGCAACTGGGTCAACCTGCAATACGGAACTTTGGAGTAAGCCACTGTGAGCATATTGCGCAACCGGTCGGCGGGCCGGCCATGAACGCGCCGCGACGCAAGGGCATCATCCTGGCCGGCGGCTCGGGCACGCGCCTCTATCCGGTCACCCAGGTCGTTTCCAAGCAGCTGCTGCCCATTTACGACAAGCCCATGGTCTACTACCCGCTCAGCACGCTCATGCTGGCGGGCATACGCGACATCCTCATCATTTCCACGCCAGCCGACACCCCGCGGTTCGCCGACCTGCTGGGCGATGGTCGCCAGTGGGGGTTGAACCTCTCCTACCAGGTGCAGCCATCGCCCGACGGCCTGGCGCAGGCGTTCATCCTGGGCCGCAATTTCATCGGCACGGATTCGTCGGTGCTCATACTGGGCGACAACATCTTCTACGGCCATGACCTGCCCATCCAGCTGCAGCGCGCCCAGGCGCGTACCACCGGCGCCACGGTATTTGCGTATCGCGTCACCGATCCGGAGCGCTACGGCGTCGTCGAATTCGATGCCCAGTCGCGCGCCGTCAGCATCGAGGAGAAGCCGGCCCGGCCACGCTCCAACTACGCCGTGACCGGACTGTATTTCTACGACAACAGCGTCGTCGATATCGCCGCCTCGCTCAAGCCTTCGCCCCGCGGCGAACTGGAAATCACCGACGTCAACCGCGCCTACCTCGCGCGCGGCACGCTGCTCGTGGAGACCATGGGCCGCGGCCTGGCCTGGCTCGATACCGGCACCCACGAATCCCTGCTCGACGCTTCGCAATTCATCCAGACGATCGAGCGGCGGCAGGGCTTGAAGATCGCCTGCCCCGAGGAAATCGCGTATCGCCAGGGTTGGATAAGCGCTGCCGACATCGAGCGGATCGCCGCGGCCATGCTCAAGAACGAATACGGCCGCTACCTGATGCGCATGCTGACCGAGCAGGGCGGTGACCTCATGCCGGTGCCCGGCGCGCAAACCGGGGCACCGCTGCCGTGAAGGTCATCCCAACCGATCTGCCCGGAGTTTTGCTGCTCGAGCCCGCGGTGCACCGCGATGCGCGCGGCTTCTTCCTGGAAAGCTGGAACGCCGCCGTGTTCCGCGAAGCAAGCGGCCAGGACGTGGTTTTCGTGCAGGACAATCATTCGCGTTCGGTGCGCCATGTGCTGCGCGGCATCCATTACCAGATCCGGCATGCCCAGGGCAAGCTGGTTCGCGTGGTGAGCGGCGCCGTCTGGGACGTGGCCGTCGACCTGCGGCGTTCGTCGCCGCACTTCGGTCGCTACGCCGCGGTGGAACTTACCGCCGAGAACCAGCGCCAGCTGTGGATACCGCCCGGATTCGGCCATGGTTTCCTGGTCCTGAGCGAATTTGCCGACTTTCTCTACAAGACCACCGACTACCGGCACGCCGAGTCAGAGCGCTCGCTGCGCTGGAATGATCCGGCATTGGGAATAAGCTGGCCGCTGGACCAGCTGCCGGTGCTCGCACCCAAGGATGCTGCCGCGCCGCTGCTGGCCGACGCCGAGGTCTACGACTGACCCGGCGCGCGCCGCTCCGGCGGCGAAATGAAGAACTGCGGCGACTTGCGCACATTCTTGCAAATGAGGGTCCACCAGCCGCCGAGCCGGTAGCGGCGGATCACCTTCAGGTCCTCGGCGCTCTTGCGCAGCAAAGCACGCAGGGACGCATTGCTCACGCCACCCAGCCGCATCCGCACCAGTATCCGCGGGATATACGCCGGCTGGGCACCGCGCTGGGACAAAAAGCGCATCATGAAATCGTAGTCGGCTGAAATGCGCAGGCTCAGGTCGAAGGCACCATGGGTTGGCAAGAGATCGCGCCGCACGTAGAACGTCGGGTGCGGCGGCATCCAGCCAAATTGCAGCCGCCGCCGGCTGAAGCCTCCGCTGCGCCAGTAGCGCACCACTTCGTTGACCTGCCGCTGGCGCACGTAGACGAGGTCGCCAAAGATGGCTACGGGACGGCCCGCCGCGTAACGGGCGACCCAGGACAACGCGTCGGGACCCTCGAGTACGTCGTCTGCGTTGAGAAACCCCACGTAATCGCCGGTTGCCAGCGCGATGCCTTTGTTCATCGCGTCGTAGATGCCCTGGTCGGGCCCGGACGCCAGTTGCGCAACGCGGCGCCCGTGCGCGTGGACGATATCGAGCGTGCCGTCGGTCGAGCCGCCGTCGATGACGATATGTTCAACGTCCTCATATAGCTGAACGGCCACCGAATCGAGCGTGTCCGCGATGGTGGCGGCACTGTTGAAACAGACGGTGATGACGGTGATCTTCACGGCGGTGTCGAACCGGGGGGCAAGCGCACCAGGCCAACGGCTTCGATCAGGCAAGCCTGCACACGCGGGTTCGTGCAATGCAGATGATCGCACGGCCGGCAGGGCAATGCGGCATCCTCGAGGACGGTAACGCGAGCACCCCAGGGCCGCACGGCATCGGCCAGGTTCGGTCCGAAAAAAACCGTGGTATCGACGCCGAGCGCCGCGGCAATGTGCGCCGGCCCGCTGTCCATGGCATAGAACCTCTCCAGCCGCACGAGCAGCGCCATCAGTTCGCGCAGGCTGCCGTTCCAGCGCTGTACGCGGCTCGCGCAGTCCGCCGAGAGCTGCGCCAGCAAGGCCGTATTGAGCGCCTCGGTATCGGGGCTGTCGACGAGCACGATGTTGACGGGAGCCGCAGCCGCCACGGTCTCGACCAGTTCGGCGGCGGCGGCAGCCGGCATGCGCCGCAGAACCTGGGAGGCGCCGAAATGAAAACCAAAGGTCCGGCCTGCGCTATGCGGGCTGCCGTCGGCGGGCGGTGGCAGCCAGGGGATGCGTTCCTCGGGCTGCATTTCCAGGCCCAGGTACCGCGCCAGGGCAATATGGTGTTCGATGATATGGCGCAGCGCACCGTCATCGGGAACGACATCCGTAAGCAGCGCGCTGCCGCCGGTGAAGTCATAGGCAATCCGGCGCGCGGCCCGGGCACAGGCGAGCAGCAGGATATTGCGCACATCGCCCCGCACGTCGATGCCCCAGTCCCAGTAGCTGCGCCGGCACTGGCGCAGCGCGCGCCCCACCGCCGCCAGTCCGGCAATGCGCGGTCCGGGCCGCACCCAGTAGGCCGTCAGGGCGATGTAGTCGTCCACCAGTGCGGTGTCGCGCAGCAGTTGCTCGGCCCACGGTCCGGCAAGCAGGCCGATGCGCGCCTGCGGATGGCAGCGCCGGATCACGCGCAGCAGCGGCACGAGCATGACGATGTCGCCGATCAGGTGCAGGTCCACCAGCAATATCGAGCGCGGCGCGGCCGTGCCCGCGCGCGGCAGGCGGAGCAGGCGCGCGATCAGCCACCACAGGCTGTCCAGGCGTCGTGAAAGCGCAGCCAGGCGTCGATTGATGCGCTTCAACGCATCGCACCCCGGGCCGGGGCGCGCGCCGGCGCCACAGCCTCAGTCATTTGCAACCGCAGGACCAACCGCCTTGCGGCGTGCTTCGCGGTCGGCCCAGACGCCAGGAGTCGGCAGCAGGACAATGAAGGCACGCGCCAGACGGCACAGGTAGCGGTTCAGCGCAAGCCGCGCCAGCAGCAGCCGCATGCCGGAGCATTCTGATTGGCGTACGAAGAGGATGAAGGTCCCGCTGACGAGCACGCGGCAATCGTGCTGCTGCGCGATCCATTGCAGCGCCCTTTCGCTGTAGAAAAAGATGTGCTGGCCGCTTTCGGGCGACAGGTACCACCAGTCTTTTCCCTGTCGGCGGTACAGGGTTGTGCTGGCCAGCAGTACCCGGGGACCCAGCGCAAAGAGCTGCTCCCATTCGACCTTCGGCTCGGCAAAATGCTCCATTACCTCGAAGGCGATGAGCATTTGCGGAACAGCGAAATCGGCCTGCGTGAAGCCCTGCGCATAGGACGCGGCGGCGTGCTTGTCCCGCACGAAGCAGTTGATGGCGTAGTCCCGCAGCAGCCGGCAGAGCAGGCCGTCGCCGCCGCCGAAGTCGATCACGTCGTTCGCGCGAAAGATGCGGCTCACCAGGAAACAGGCAGCGAGGTTCGTGAGATTGCGTTGTCCGCTGCCGGTGTCCAGATCGGATAGATTGCTGGCATAGGCTTCCTCCAGCCAATGCGGCGGCTCGGTCTGGAGGGAACCGCAGAACTGGCATTCGTGGTAGCGCACCGTGTGCTTTCGCAGCACTGTCAGCCCGAACCGTTCAAGCAGCGCGCCGCCGCAAAGCCGGCATGCGCCTTCACCGAGCGCGCGCTCCGGGCCTGTGAGTTGCTTGGTCATTTGCCTTACCGCGGGTTGGGCGCCGGTCGCGCGGGACGGAACCCGAATTGCATCATCGCAACTTTGGGCGCAATGAGAAAATTGACCAATACCGCGGAGGCCGCCACCGTCGCCACCGCCGAAAAGGCGGCGCCCATGAGGCCAAAACGGGGTATCAGAAGAAAATTTGCACCTACCGACACCAGCGCGCCCAGAATCGACTTGTACATCCCGATCATCCCGGCGCGTTCATTTACCAGCCACAGGCCCTGCGCAACACCCTGAAACGCGAAGAAATTGCCCGCCGCGTGCACCATGAGCACCGGAACGCCCGGACCGTAGGCAGGCCCGTACAGCAAGGGCACGATCCATGGCGCCAGCACCGCGATGCCCAGCGATGCAGCCAACCCAAGGCTACCGAAAAGCCGGAACACCTGCACGAGCAATTCCTCATAGGCGCGCTGGTCCTGCTGCTTGCTGCGGGCAACCAGCGGTGACAGCGCGGACATCAGTGCCATGGGTACCACCTGCGCCGCCACCGATAGCGGCAGCATGGCGGCATAGATGCCCAGTTGCCCGCTGCCCATCATCTGTTCGAGCATCACCTGGTCGATGCGCAGGTACGTTATCACCGAAAGCCCGCTCAGCAGGAACGGCCAGTTCTCGCGCAACAGTGCGCGCGCAATGGTCGACGACCAGGTCCAGGTCCGTGGCGCCGGATAGACCCGGTACGCCAGATACATGCCCGCGGCGCACAGCGCAGCCTCGACGCTGACCATGAGGGCGAAGGTCCACAGCGGGGCACCGGCGAGTATCAGCGCCACTTTGCCGCCGGCGGAGATCAGATATGCCCCGATTCGTGCAGCAACCGTGCGGCGTGACTGGCTTTGGCTCTGGAACCAAAGGTCGACGAGGTCGCCGGGCTGGAACACCAATATGGCGCCGGCCAGGGCAATGAGCAGCACCGCCGGGTGGGACCAGCCCTGGAGGGCCGCCACGGCCACGACGGCCAGCCCCCATGCCACCGATCCGGCAATCAGGCGCAGGCGCAAGGCGACGCCCAACACCTCGCCGGCCTGTTCCGGCTGGTTTGCAATGTCCCGCACCAGCAGCGAATCGGCGCCCAGGGCCGCTGCCACCTGGAAGAAGGCCAGCAGCGCCAGCGCATAGGCCAGCACGCCATACTGGTCCGGCCCCAGGTGGCGCGCGACCCACGCGCCGATCAATACCGTGAGGCCCTGGCGCAGAACTTTGTCTGCCAGGATCCAGCCGCCGTTGACGGCCGCGGAACGCCACAGATGCCACGATTCACCGAGCACGGACCGGCTTCCGGCGGCGTTGACAGCATGGGGACCAGCCGGTGCCGGCATCACGCAGCGGGGTACTTCGGAGCGGCGGATTCGACGGCAAATTCGTGGCAATTCTCCAGTGGGCAGCGGGATTCTGACCGCATCCGGGACCGGCGCAGCCGCATCGCGTCGATGATGCCAGCGTGACACCTGCGCCGGGCGTGGCGAAGTTTACCGGCTGACCATGCCGGCCCGGCATCTGCCGCTAATATGCCGCCATCTCTACGGGAGCGAGCTTATGCAGCGTGTATTGGTGACCGGCGGCGCCGGATTCCTCGGTTCACACCTGTGCGACCGGCTGGTTGCGGCTGGTGCGGACGTGCTTTGCGTCGACAACTTCTACACCGGCAGCCGCCGCAATGTGAACGGCCTGATGGGCAACAAGGCCTTCGAGCTGATGCGCCACGATGTCTGCTTCCCGCTGTACGTGGAAGTGGACGAGATCTACAACCTCGCCTGCCCGGCCTCGCCCATCCACTACCAGTTCGACCCGGTGCAGACCACCAAGACCAGCGTACATGGCGCCATCAATGTGCTGGGCCTGGCCAAGCGGGTGAAGGCGAAAATCCTCCAGGCGTCCACGTCAGAGGTGTACGGCGACCCCGAGGTGCATCCACAGGTGGAGGGCTACTGGGGCCGCGTGAACCCCATCGGCGTCCGCAGCTGCTACGACGAAGGCAAGCGCTGCGCCGAGACCCTTTTCTTCGATTACTGGCGACAGCACCAGTTGCGCATCAAGGTCGTGCGCATCTTCAACACCTACGGCCCGCGCATGCATCCCAACGACGGCCGGGTAGTGTCGAACTTCATCGTCCAGGCCCTGCGCGGCAACGACATCACCATCTACGGCAGCGGCCAGCAGACCCGCAGCTTCTGCTACGTGGATGACCTCGTCGAGGCCATGATCCGCATGATGGCCACCGGGGATGACTTCACCGGGCCGGTGAACATCGGCAATCCGGGCGAGTTCACGATGCTGGAACTGGCCGAGAAGATCCTGACGCTCACCGGTTCAAAGAGCAAGCTGGTGTTCGAGCCGTTGCCGTCGGATGATCCGCGGCAGCGGCAGCCGGATATCTCGCTCGCCGCGGAAAAGCTCGGCGGGTGGGCGCCGCGGGTTGGGCTCGAGGATGGCCTGCGGGAAACGATCGCGTATTTCCGGACCATCGTGGCGTGACGGGCCGTTGCGCCGCCCGCGCTGGCGGCGCTACCCGAACAACGAGCGGTACCAGACCGCGTACGGCTGCGCCAGCCACCACTTGAGCGGCACCGAACCGTGATGCCGCCGCACGATTTGCATGGCTTCCCGGTAGTGGTGCCGGCGGTACAAGCGGGTCTTGGTGGCGTCGTGCTCGCGGTTCACCGCCACGAATGCGTCGACGAATCGCAGCGGCCCGAAGCGGCGATAAAGCCGCCACCACAGGTCGTAGTCCATCGCCATCTTGAGGTCTTCATTCAGGCCGCCCAGTGCTTCCCACGCCGATCGGCGTATGAGCGTCGCGGGCTGCGCGACGATGCAGCGCTGTGCAAGGCGGCGTTCCGAAAACTGTTCGACCCACACGGCCGATTGCCTGCCGGAACGCTCATTGCGGTTGTGCGCCCGGCCGTACGCTGCCGGCGCCGTCGGTTCGGCCTCCAGAGCGTCCACCAGTTTCCGCAGGCCGCCGGGAAGCAGCAGGTCGTCGCTGTTGAGCCAGCAGACGTAAGGCGCCGTGCCACGCGCTACGCATTCGTTGATCGCGGCCGCCTGTCCGCCGTCCGGATGGCTGCGCCAGCCGGCCAATTGCGGGGCGAACTTCTCCAGAATGGGAACGGACTCGTCAGTCGATCCGCCGTCTGCAACGTAGATCTCCACCGGCAGGTCCTGGGCCAGGGCGGAATTCAAGGCATCGGCCAGGAAGCGTCCCTGGTTGAAGGAGGGGACGGCTACGGTAATTTGCGGGTGTGCGGGCAATTTGAGCGCTGTGACCAGGCAGGCAAGGTGTGCAGAGTGCCAATTTTTCCATCAACACAACTGCGATCGATAGCGCGCCCCGCTGGGCCGGATCACGCATCCCCTTGGTGTTCCCGGCAGCCCTGGTCACGCGCGATCGCGCACGCCCGGCGTCAGTCTGGAAGACAATATAATCCAATGGCAAGAACAATGCGGCAACAGCTGCCACACCCCATATCAGACGGGTTTCATGCGCTATCTTGACAACGACGGAACCCCGGTCACGGTTTACCAGGCAAGCGAGCGGCGGGGCGGCATATTGTGGGGGCTGCGCCAGGCTTGGGCTGACCTGCGCGCGTCGCGCCACGTCATTGCCCGCCTGTTCTGGCGCGATTTCATCGCCCAGTTCCGCCAGAAGCTCCTTGGATATTTCTGGGCCCTGCTGGGCCCGCTGCTTGGCATCGCGAGCTTCCTGTTTCTCTTCTTCATAGGCGTTCTTCAGCCCGGGGAAGGTGAAATACCGTATGTGCTCTATGTGCTGGTCGGAAGCGCCATCTGGGGTACCTTGCCCGGCGCCATGGGTGCGGTCAGTGGCGGATTGCAGGCGCAGGCCGATCTGATCATGCGCACCCGCATTCCGAAGCTGGCCCTTGCAGTGAGCTCGCTCGCTGCGCTCACCTACGGTATCGGTATCAGCATGGTCACGATGGCCGTGCTTTTTGCCGTCACCGGGCACTTGCCTTCGTGGTATTTCCTCGCCTATCCGCTGCTCGTGCTGCCGATGGTCCTGCTGGGCACGGCATTTGGCCTCGTGCTGTCGGTATTGGGTCCGATCGCGCGGGACATCGTGCCGCTAGCGACGCAAGGGCTTTCGCTGCTGATGTACGTGACTCCCGTGATCTACGTGCATGACACGATCCACAATCCGATCGTGCGCAAAGTCATCGAATGGAACCCCGTCACGTACCTCGTCGACGTTCCCCGTTCGCTCGTGTGCCTTGGCCGCTCCGATGGCGTTCTCCTTTTCCTTGCCATTGCCCTTGCCACGGTGGTGCTCGTCACCGTGGGCCTGCGGATTTTCTACCTGCTGGAAGACCTCGTCGCCGAGCGCCTTTGATGCCCAACTACAGTGTCGTGGTCGACGGCGTCAGCAAGAAGTTCGGCCTGTCCCTAAAAAGCGCCCTCAAGTACGGATTGATCGACAGCTGCCGCCGGATGCTCGGCAAGGAGAGCGATCACACCCTGCGCGCCGGCGAATTCTGGGCGGTCCGCGATATCAGCCTGGCGCTCGAGCCCGGCGATGCCCTGGGAATCATGGGTGTCAATGGTTCGGGCAAGACCACGCTGCTGCGCATCCTCAACGGAACCTACCGGCCGGATGCCGGATCCGTAACGCTTCGGGGCAGGATAGGGGCGCTGATTGCCGCCGGGGCCGGCTTTTCGCCGATGCTGAGCGGCCGGGAGAACATTTTCATCAGCGGCACGCTCCTGGGAATGACCCCGGCGGAAATCACCCGGCGCTTCGATGAAATCGTGGCGTTTGCCGAATTGGGCGAATTTCTCGAGATGCCGGTGCGGAACTATTCCAGCGGGATGAGCGTGCGCCTTGGATTTGCCATAGCTGTCATCGGATCGCCCCAGATCCTGCTGGTGGACGAAGTGCTGGCAGTGGGTGACATGAGTTTTCAGAAGAAGTGCTTCGAACGCATCCAGACCCTCAAAGGCCAGGGAACGACCATCCTGCTGGTCTCGCATTCGCCAGGCTCGATATGGGCGGTTTGCAACAAGGGCCTGGTCATCCACCGCGGCGTCTCGCGGGGCATCACGGGTGTCGAAGAGGCGTGCAAGGCGTATGAATACAACAATCTCCTGGACCGTCAGCGCAACCAGTCAAAGGCGACGGACAGCGAAATTCCCAGAGAGTACGGCGGGATCCGTGGCGGTGCCGGCACGGCGTATTTCACCCGTGTCGAGGTTTTGAGCGCTGCGGGAGCGCCGGTCACCGAAATCGGCTTCGGCGCCGACTTTACGCTCCGCTACCATTTGACGATACGCCAGAGGATCGCGAAGGGACTCCTGAGGGTGCTGGTCGATAGCGAGATCAACAAGGCGATCAGCATCATCGACAATTACGAGGTACACCGGAAATTCATTGAACTGGGCGAGGGTGAACACATCATCGACATTGCAGTGCGAAAGCCGAACCTGCGTGTCGGGGTCTATTCGTTCAGCGCAGCCATCATCGACAAGGACATCGGTGTGCACATATTCTACGAACAAAACCACGCCAATATCGTGATCACGCAGCCGGACGAACTGTTCTTCTATGCCGATCACAGGGCATCCGTGCATCTCGATGCGAGTTACCGGGGCGCGACGTGGCTGACGGAATGTGCCCAGGAAAAGGCGGATGACAAATAAATGCTCGATATAAGGTCGCGCATCAGGTCGTATATCCGGGAGGCGGTCGCCGAAGCCCTGCCACGGCCCGTCGAACAGCCCAGGCACGCGGTCGTTGACATCCTGCTCGCCAGGCATGGCTATGAATCCACCCTGCAGTCAAAATTGCCGGTGTCGGCCGATGGTTCACCCATACCTTGGTACACGTATCCGGCCGTCGAGTACTTCAATCAGCTGGACGCGAAGGACCTGCGGATATTCGAGTACGGTTGCGGCAACTCGTCGATTTACTGGTCGAACAAGGGCGCGATGGTATGGTCGGTCGAGCACGATGGCGAGTGGCACCAGCGCATGAGCGCCAAGTCGGCGAGGCTGCAGGGCCTTTACCTCGGGCAGAATGCCGCGGACTATGCTTCAGCCATCGATCGCGTGGATGGCCAGTTCGACATTGTCATCATCGACGGCGTCTGGCGCAATGAATGCGCGGTGGCGGCCTTGCCCCGGCTGCGTGCCGGAGGATTCATCATTCTCGACAATTCCGACTGGTACACCGACGTTGCCGCGCTGATCCGCGCACGCGGCTTTTTCCAGGTCGACTTCAACGGCTTCGGGCCCATCAATAACTACTGCTGGACAACTTCTATTCTCCTGCCCAGTACTTCCGACCTCGGGGGTAAAGTGGGGCAGCCCAGGCCCATTGGCGGTATCGAGGTGACCAAGGGCGACAAATGGTAGGAGGCTTGAGGCCGGTGCTTCGCAGTCTGGTGCGGGACACGACCCTCGCACTGGTGCGGCGCTTTCTTGCAGACCCGTCTCCGGAGGATCGGCGCGACTTCACCCAGGCGTTGCTGCAGGTGGGTCTGGCGGGCGACAGGGACGAATTTCTGGATGTGCTGGAGCGCATGCTCGCCGATGCGGCGCTGACCCCCGAACAGATCGAGCGCCTGTTTCGCGAAGCCTGCACCCGCCTGGCCAGGCGGGAAATTTCCGCACGCGCAATTGAGAATTTCGAGACGATCTCCGGCGGCGTACTCCATTACAGCCAGGAAGGCGAGGACATCATCCTGGAGCGGCTGCTCGCGGACAGGGCCGGCGGATTCTTTGTCGACGTGGGCGCGCACCACGCTCAGCGCTTCTCCAATACGTATGCGCTCTACCGCAAGGGTTGGCGGGGCATCAATATTGACGCCACACCGGGGAGCATGGCCTCCTTTGTCGCGCTGCGGCCCGAGGACGTGAATCTGGAACTGGCCATATCCGACCGGACGCAGATGCTTGAACTGAGCGTATTCAAGGAACCGGCCTTGAACACTTTCGACGCGCAGCTCGCGAGAGCCTACATGGCCGCCGGTTCCGAACGGACCGGCACCGTCCAGTTGCAGGCGAAAACCCTGGAGCAAGTCCTGGATACGCACCTGCCAAAGGGCCGGCGCATCGACCTGCTGAGTGTCGATGTCGAAGGCGAGGATCTTGCCGTTCTGCAGTCGAACAATTGGGAGAAATACCGCCCTGATTGGGTGGTTATCGAGGCGCTCGATACGCCTTTTTCCGCCGTCGCCGCCCAACCGGCGGTAGCATTTCTGATCGAGATTGGCTTTGAGCCCATCGCCAAGCTATTCAATTCCGTGGTGCTGCGCAAAAGCGACAAGGCATGTGCGGCATCATAGGGCGCATCTTTCGCGAGGCGGCGCAGCGCGAGGCGCTCGGCGCGAGCGCGCTTGAGCTGCTTGCGCACCGCGGGCCCGACGGCTCGGGCGTGTTCACCGATGATCACGTGCAGTTGGGCCATGTACGCCTGTCGATCATCGATCTCACCGATGCGGGCTGCCAGCCCATGTCCAGTGCAGACGGCCGCTACGTCGTCACCTACAACGGCGAGATCTACAACTATCTGGAACTGCGCGCGGAACTGGCGGCACTGGGCGAGCGGTTCACCAGCCAGTCGGATACCGAGGTGCTTCTCGCGGCCTATCGCGTCTGGGGGAGCGCGTGTGTCGCGCGCTTTCGCGGGATGTTCGCCTTCGTGCTTTGGGATCGGCATGAAAAGGTGGCGTTCCTGGCGCGCGACCGTTGCGGGGAGAAGCCCCTTTTTTACGCCTGGGACGGCGATTGCCTGGTCTTTGCGTCGGAGTTGAAGGCGCTACTGGACCTGCTTGCGTCGCGTCCCGAGCTCGACGTGTCGGTCGTCGACATGTACTTTCACTATCAGTATGTTCCCGAGCCGCTCACGCTGCTGCGGGGCGTGCGCAAGCTCCCGGCGGCCCATACCATGCTCGTCTCGCCCGGCAGCTGGCGGACGGAGCCCGCCCGGTATTGGAATGTCGAGACCATCGCCGACCGCATTCCGGTGCCGCGCAGCGACGCTGAGATCTTCTCGGTGATACGCGAATCCCTGCGCGATGCCGTTGGAATGACGCTGCGTTCCGATGTCCCGGTGGGTGTTGCCCTTTCCGGCGGCATCGATTCGGGCGCAATTGCCGTGCTGGCCCAGCAGCAATATCCGCAGCCGATGCACGCGTTCTGCGTGGGCTATCCGGGCCGGCCCCATTACGACGAGCGCCAGAAGGCGCACGCGCTTGCCGATACCCTGGGCATGGTGGTCCATGAGGTTGAATTGCCGGTCCAGGGATTTGTGGACTTCTTCCCGCAGCTCGTCAGCATCATGGACGAACCCATCGCCGACCCGGCGGCTTTTGGTCATTACTCGGTGCCCAAGGCGGCTGCCGATGCCGGCGTCAAGGTGCTGCTGTCGGGGATCGGCGGTGACGAGGTCTTCTGGGGTTACCCGTGGGTCACCCAGACCGCGGCAACCAACCAGCTGCTCCATCGCCAGCCGTTGCTCAAGGGCTTTGCCGGCTGGCTCGGGTCTGGCAGTGCCCAAGGCCTGATCGACCGCGTTGCACGCCACCCCCGGGTTCCGGGGAAGGTGCAGCGCTGGGCGGAATTGATCCTGGAAATCGCCAGCACCGACTCCCCCGACACGCAGTTGCGTTTCTACGTGGGTTCGGTGGAATTTCGCGACGCATTCCGGGTGAAGGAGGGGGTATACGGCCCGGCCATGCGGGCGCTGGCCCCCGGGAACGCCTTCCGGCCCACCGCTATCGGCACGCGGGATTATGCGCAGATTCCGGCAGCCATCATCCGCCTGCTATTCGATACCTGGCTGGTGTCGAACTGCCTCACACTGGGCGATCGGGTGAGCATGGCGGTGGGAGTGGAGACTCGCCTGCCCTTTCTCGACGTGAACCTGATCGAAACGGTGATGGCCTTGCGCTCGCATCAACCGGATCATCTTCTGGGGCAGAAGTCGTGGCTGCGCTCGGCGCTGCGCGGCGTGCTGCCCGATGAGGTGCTGGCCCGCAAAAAGGAAGGATTCCATCCGCCGATCAACGAATGGCTCACCGGCGTCATCGACCGCTACGGGGACATCCTCGCTGATGGCTATCTGGTAAAAGCCGGCATCATTTCACGCAACAGCGTGGATGCCATTCGCAAGCAGATGCCGCGACAGGGATGGTCGGGATTGTTCTTTGCCTACAAGGTTCTGCTCCTCGAGATGTGGTACCGGAAAGTTGCCGCGCGATGAAAAGGCGCCCCTGCATACTCGTATACAACCCGATCTCGAATCACGGCCACCTCGATTCCTGGAATGCAATTTTCGTGGCTGCCTTGATCGCCGATGGCTGGCGTGTACTGGCTCTCACGCCCGACGTGCCGGCCCTGATGCTGCGGCTCGAGCAAAAGGGCATCGGTCCCTCCCCGCGGCTGCAGATCCTTGACTGGGATGCAATGCATGCCAACCTCTCCGGCCGCACCCTTGCCCGGCTGTGGCGCTGGTGGCGGGTCTGGGACGTTTTTGGCGACGTCTACTTCTACAAACGCAAGGGCAGCGAGATCACGGTTGACATGGGTTTCTGGGAGCGGCACAGGACACGCTTGTTTCAGGTCTTCGTTCCCCCCGCGTTTCGGCTGTCGCACTTCATCCTCGCCCGGATCCGGCGGGTCAAGGACGGTCCGGCCCCGCCGCAGAGTCAGGACGATCCGGAAGCGGAGTTCCTGAACCCCGTGGATTTTGGGCGCCGGGTGGCCGCAGCCCTGCGGCACGCCGATGCCCGGCCCGCTCTGATCTTGAACATGTACGTGGACATGTATAAAACCAGCGGGGACGCCTGGCGGCGTTTTGCCGAGCAGGTGAGCATTCCGTGGGCCGGTATTCGCTTTGTTCCGTCCCCGGCGCCTACCGAGGCCTATTATTTTCTCGAATCCCTGCGAGGAATGTGCTTCCTGGAAGAAGGCGTCTGCGCGGACTACCGGCACCACCTGCCGGCAAAACGCTTTGGCTACCTTCCGGATGTGACCGAGACCGAGCTTCCACGGCAAGCCGGCGTGATCGGGTTGGAAATCCGCCGTCGTGCTGCCGGCCGAAAGATCGTTTTCATGGGAGGCTCAATCGGCTGGCAGAAGAATGTCGCCCGCTGGTATGAACTGATCTCCATGGCCGACCCCGCCTCGTGGTTCTTTGTTCAGATCGGGGAGGTCCACCGCGAAAGTTTCAATGGCGAGGAACGGGCGGCATACGAGGCCGTCACAGCCGCGCCACCTGAAAATTTGTTCATAAAAGCGGAGTACTTGCCCGACGATCGCGATTTCAATGAAATCATTGCCCTGTCGGACGTCATCTTTGCGGTCTATCGCGATTTCAGCAAGAGCAGCAATATGCCCGGCAAGGCGGCGAACTTCCGCAAGCCGCTACTGGTGAGCGATCGCTATCTCATGGGCGCGCGCGTTCGTGAATACGGCATCGGCATTGCCGTTGCCGAAGACGACTCCAGCAAAATGCTGGAGGCGCTCAATTCCCTGGCGCAGAACCCGGTGGCCGAGGCCTGTTTTGTGCGATATTGTGAGGCTTTCAGCACGGAAAGCCTGCGCGCGCACCTGACTGGTTTCCTGGAACAGTGCCTGAATGACCGTGCCGAGCACGCAGCATAGTGGGCGGCCCGTGCCAGTGCTTGCGGGCCGCCACAACGCAAAATCCACCCTCGGAAATCCATGCGTGAAATAGCCAGCGCAGCACGGTGAAATTCCGATGGCAATCCAGACGGTGACCTGCTTCACATGACAACAACCATCGATGTCCGCATCCATGTGGAGGAGACCGAATACCAGGCGCCCACGTTGTGGCGGATGCTGGGTGCAACGAGCAAATCGGGCCACATCCGCACGCTGTGCGAGCGCAACCAGATTCGGCCCCGGCGCTTGCTGGAGGTTGGCGCGGGCGACGGCGCCATTTTGCGCTGCCTGGGCGAGGCCGGCTTTTGCGACCAGATGCACGCGGTGGAGATCTCGGCATCCGGTGTCGCGGTCATCCTGGAACAGGACATTCCCGGCCTGGTCTCCTGTCAGACCTTCAATGGCTACCAGTTGCCTTTCGAGGACGGCTATTTCGATCTTGTCATCCTCTCTCACGTGCTGGAACACGTGGAGTTCGAGCGGGTACTGCTACGCGAGATCCGGCGGGTATCGCGCCACCAGGTCATTGAAATTCCGCTCGACTTCACGGCGTTGCGCAACGAGGCATTTCACCTGATCGGCCCGAGCTACGGACATATCAATGCGCATTCGCCCGATTCTCTGCGCTTTATGCTGTCGCAGGAACGGCTTCGCGTGCTCGACGAAATCCTCGGGCACTACTCGCTGGATCTGCAGGAATACGATCACTTCGTCAACAACGGCCACGAACGCACGCCAGGTGCCGAGGCGGCTTTTCGCGCGCGCTTTCGCGAGTCCCAGTCGGAATTCGCCGCCCTGCCGCGCGCGTCCCAGGAAAGCCGCGCCTCCATCTATGCAGTGCTCACCCGGGAGGAAAGGTCGGACGAACTGCGCGCGCGCGCCATTGCCGCGGTGAAGTCCAGCATCGCGTCAGGCCAGGTGCAGGCCGCGCGGCTCATTTTCGAGCACTATCTGCGCGAGCCCCATAGCGCGGCTGCGGCCCTCGATGTCGCCGACCATTTTGCCGATGCGAAGCCGGTGGTTGCGCTTCAATACCTCGATCGCGTGCGGGCCCTGGACCCCGGCAATGTGCGTGTCGCGCAATGCGATGCGCGGATCACCGATGCAATCCGCAAAGCGCGGGAAACACCGCCGCCACCCGTTGCCCCCGCTACGGCGGCCGCTGTTGCCGCGGCTCCTGCAGGCGCACGGGAACGTTTGAAGCACCGCTTGTCGGGCCTGGTACCTCTTGTGCGCCGGTTGCGCCGATGGCTCTGAGCAAGGCACCAGCGGCCAATATAGTGAAAATCATGATTGCAGCAAAGCTGCTTGGCCGCCTCCGGGCGGGTTTCGCAAATGACCGCCCTCCGGCGCAGCGACTGCCCGATCCGGTCTGCTACGTCGACCCGGCATCGCTGCTTGCACCCTCGGCATTGCTGCGCCTGGGTACCGAATACGGCGGGTGGACCATACCGGCGGACCACGGCCTGGGCCCGGACAGCGTCTGCTACATGGCCGGGGCGGGAGAGGATATAAGCTTCGACTGCGAGATCGCGCGCCGTTTCGGCTCTCGCGTCACCGTTCTGGACCCCACGCCGCGGGCCATCGCCCACTTCGAGCAATTGTGCCGGGCGGTGCAGGCCGGACAGGCGTTTCCCATCAATGGCAGCGACACGGCCTTCTACACGATTGGGCCCGCCGATCTGGCCCGGATGCGCTTCCTGCCGTTTGGCCTGTTCGATGCGGATCTGGAGCAGAAATTCTATCTCCCGCGCAACCCGGCGCACGTGTCCTGCTCCACCGCCAACCTGCAGGGCACCGAGGATTACTTCACCGCGCAGTGCCATACCCTGCGAAGCATCATGAACGGCCAGGCAGACGCCCGGGTCGATCTTGTCAAAATGGACATCGAGGGCGCCGAATACGCCGTCATTGGCGACCTTGTCACATCCGGACCTCTGCCGCGCCTGCTGCTCGTCGAATTCGACGAGATCCACAGCCCGCAGGATGCCGACGCCCCGGCGCGCATCAAGCGCCATATTGATATGCTCGCAGGCGCCGGAATGCGCTGCTTTTCCATCGATGGATGCAATTTCTCTTTCATGCGCGCAGCGCCGCCCACCCCTGTCCATGCCTAGCAGCAATTTCATCGAGCGCCACTACGCGCGCCACGCCAGCCATTTCGACAGCGACCTGGTCGAAAGCGAGCGGGTACGGATCTCCACTTCGTGGTTTGACGAATCCACCGCGGACTTCTGGCGGCATGCGCGCGCCTACGAATGCGCCGGCCTGCTGGCGCATCGTGCCAATGCAAGCTGGTTGACCGTTGGCGATGGCCGTTGGGGGCTCGATTCGATCCGCATTCGCAGCAAGGGCTTCTCGTCCGTGGTTGCATCCGACATCAGCGAAGCTTTGCTGCGGGCCGCCAAGGAACGCGGCCTCATCGACACCTATGCAATCGAAAACGCTGAGCGCCTTTCCTTCGCCGACGATTCCTTCGACTTCGTCTTTTGCAAGGAGTCGCTGCATCATTTCCCGCGCCCCTTCGCCGCCCTGTACGAAATGCTCCGGGTAGCCCGGGAGGCGGTGTTCATAATAGAACCCAACGATACGGTTGAAATCGTCGCGCCGGCCAATGAAAGCCCCCGATATGTCCGCACGGGGCGGGTCCGCCGGGCGCTGCTGGCGCTGCTGGGCAGAGACCATGTGACCATCCCCGCGACTGCGGCCGGGCCGGCGCGGCCCACATTGCGTTTCAACAAGCCCGATTGGGAAAGCAGCGGCAATTTCGCCTATGCCGTCAGCCGCCGCGAACTTGAGAAGGTGGCACTCGGGCTCAATCTTCCGCAACTGGTGATCAAGGGACTCAACGATCACTACATCAAGGGTTGCGAGTTCGAGCCCGCGGACGAGTCCAAGTCCGCCATCTTCCGCGAACTGCGCCGGGTCATCGGCGACAAGGATCGCCACTGCGCCCAGGGTCTTTCCGAGTTCAATCTCATCATGGCGGGCTTCTTTTGCAGGCCCATCGACGCCGCCGCGCGCGCGAAATTTCTTGCCGCCGGCTGGGAGGTCATGGATCTGCCGGCCAATCCCTATGTGCCCAGGGACAGCGCCTAGATGCTGGCTCCCGCGGTCCTCTTTGCCTATAACCGTCCACTGCATACCCGGGCAACGCTCGAAGCGCTGGCGCGCAACGCGCTGGCAGGCCAGACCGCGCTGATCGTCTTTTCTGACGGCGCCAAGGGCGAGAAGGACCTCCCGCAGGTCCAGGCCGTGCGCGGGGTCATCGCGGCCGCGGCCGGTTTCGACTCGGTGCGCGTGATCGAACGCGAGCGCAACTGGGGACTGGCGCGCTCGGTCATCGACGGCGTTTCCCGCATGCTCGCCGAGCACGGCCGGGTGATCGTGCTGGAGGACGACCTGGTCACGTCGCCGGGTTTCCTGTCGTACATGAACGCGGCCCTGGAGCATTACGCCGCCGATCCCAAGGCGTTCTCCATCGGCGGCTACCAGTTCCCCGAAAAGACCATGCCGATTCCACCGGCCTATGCCTGGGACACCTACGCCTCGTACCGCTGCTGTTCCTGGGGCTGGGCAACCTGGCAGGACCGCTGGCAGCGCATCGACTGGGAGATGGGGTATTTCGACGCGTTCATGGCGTCGCCCCAGCAGCAGGCGCGCTTCAACCGGGGCGGACCGGACATGACGCAGCTGCTGTCCCTGCAGCGCTCGGGGCGAATCGACTCCTGGGCCATACGCTTTTGCTACGCCCACTTTGCCTTCGATATGCGCTGTATCTATCCGGTCAAGTCCCTGGTCAACAATATCGGCCTGGACAACAGTGGCGTGCATTGCCGCACCGATCCGCGCCGGCAGCACGACAGCCTGGATGAAGCCTGGCAGCCGCGGGCCTTCTGTGCCGCTGATCCGGTGGATCCGGTTCTGGAGGCCCGGTTTTTCCAGGCGTTTGCTCCCGAGAAGGTTGCTGAAGTGCCGCCCAGCGGGGCGCGGCTTTTCGCCCGCAAGGCGCGCAGCGCGTTGCGCCTGCTGATCCACGGTTTGCGCCATTTGGCGGGCCGCGTCCGGCAACTGCTCTTTCCTCCGGTGCGCGACGTCGATGTGCTGGTGGTCAACACCTTCCAGAAAAGTGGCGGCGCCGCTCGCGCCGCCTACCGCGCCTTTCTTGGCATACACGATGCGCGCCCAAAATCGCGCTACCTGACCCTGACCAAGGAGGACCTCGCGCCGGATATCGACGGCCGCTACCAGTGGTCGATCAAGGGCCTGCTGGCCACGCGATTCGCCAGCTGGGACCGCATTCCCATGCTGCGGTATCCCGGCCGCAAGCCCGTGACCTTCACGCCGGCGGCGTGGATCAATCCGCTGCGGGTGCCGCTGTCGCGTTACCGCGCCCGAATCGTCCACCTGCACTGGGTCGCTTCGAGCCTGCTGCGCATCGAGGACCTGGGCAGGGTGCACGCGCCGGTGGTCTGGACGCTGCACGATACCTGGGCGTTCACGGGTGGCTGCCATTACACGGGCGACTGCGATCGCTTTCGCCAGGAATGCGGAAAGTGTCCGCAACTGGGAAGCGATCAGGCCGGCGACCTTTCGCATGACATCTGGCAACGCAAGCGCCAGGCCTACCAACGCATGAACCTGACGGTAGTTGCGCCCAGCCACTGGCTTGCCGGGCTTGCCCGCCAAAGCAGCCTGCTGGCGGGTGTGCGGGTGGAGGTCATTCCCAATGGACTCGATACCGATGTCTTCAAGCCCGTCGATCCATCGGCGGCCAGGGCATATTTCAGCCTGGATGCGCACCGGCCCACATTGCTTTTCGTCGCCCAATGGCTCACCGATCCGCGCAAGGGCGGCGATCTGCTGAGCGCCGCCCTTGATCTCATCGACTTTCCCTGCACCGTTCTCACGGTCGGCAACGGGGCCCTGCGGCCGCCGGCCAATCCCCAGGTGGCGATCCGCGCCTTCGGCAGCCTGCGCGATGACATCAGCATGGCGCTGCTGTATTCGGCCGCGGACGTCTTCCTGTGCCCATCGCGCGAGGACAACCTGCCCAATACCGTGGCCGAGGCGATGGCCTGCGGCACGCCTTGCGTTGCCTTTGATGTGAATGGGCTTCCCGAGATGATCCGCCATCGGGCCAACGGATGGCTGGCCAGGGCCTTCGACGCCGCCGATTTTGCGACCGGCATATCGTGGGTGGCCCGGCATCCGGAGGCCACCGTGCTGCGGCAAGCAGCGCGGGACCATGCGCTTGCTTCCTATAGCGCTGCAGTTGCCACGGCCCGCTATCTTGCGCTCTTTGACGAACTGGCGGCATTGCCTCGCCCGTGAGAGCGCCATGGTCACGATGGGGCCTTGGCCTGCGGCTGCGGCGCCTGCTGGGCGTGCGCCTGGGGCTGCTCTACCAGCATCGTCCGCGCCCGCTCGCCGTGCCGGAAGGCGCTGACGCGGCGCGGGGCAACGATCTTCCGGCCATGGTGCTGGTCACGCCATCGTTCAACCAGGCGCGCTACATCGGCGCAACGATATCGAGCGTGCTCTCGCAGGACTACCCGCACCTGCAGTACATCGTCCAGGACGGGGCTTCAACCGATGGAACGGCCGCGGTCCTGCGGGGCTTCCGGGAAAGCCCGGTTGAAATCCGGGTGCGGCCGGACCGGGGTCAGACCCACGCGCTCAATCTGGGATTCTTCGGCACGACGGCGCCGGTCATGGGCTACCTCAATTCCGACGACATGCTGTGCCCGGGCGCACTGGACATTGTCGGCCGGATCTTTCGCGATGAGCCGGATACGGACGTCATCTATGGCAACCGCCTGATCGTGGACGCGGACGGCGCCCAGGTGGGCCGGTGGATATTGCCGGGCCACGACCCCGACCTGCTGCGATTCATCGACTACGTTCCCCAGGAGACCCTGTTCTGGCGCCGCCAGATCTGGGAGCGCACGGGCGCCCGGTTCAACGAGGACCTGCAATTTGCCATGGACTGGGAGCTGCTTCTGCGCTTTCTCGATGCCGGTGCACGATTTCGCCACGTTCCCGAGCTATTTGGCATTTTTCGGGCGCACGCATCGCAGAAGTCGCAATCGGATTTTGCCGTCCGCGGCATCGCGGAGATGGCGCAGCTGCGCGCGCGATTTCTTGCCCCGCAATGGGGGATCGCCCGGCGGGCGCTGGTGCACGCGCGCTATCTTTACCGTCACCGCCATGCCGACGCGCAATACGCACGCCTTATCGGGTCAGGCGGGGCTTTGCACCCCGATCGCGCCCGAAACGGTTTGCTCCATTAGGTCCTGGTAGGCGTCGCAGTAGGACGCGGCCATTCGGTCCGCGGTGAAGCGCTCCTCGAAGCGCTGCCGCGCCACCGCGCCCATGCGCCGGCGCAGCCCGGCATCGCCCGCCAGCCGCTGCATGGCCGCGCGCAGCGCCACCGGATCGCTGGGCGGCACCACCAGGCCGGTCTCGCCGTCGACATTGATGTAGCTGGTTCCCGTGCCGATTTCGCTCGAGATGAGCGGCTTGGCGAACATGGCGCCTTCCAGGAGCGTGACACCGAATGCCTCCGAGCGCAGGTGCGAAGGGAAGACCACCGCCGCGGACAGTTGCAACAGGGCCACCTTGTCTTCTTCCGATACCGTTCCGAGGAACTTCACGTGGGTGAGGCCCGCGCGCTCGGCGTGCGAGCGCAACTCGCTTTCGATCGGCCCCGAACCGACGATGATGGTGGGCAGCGGCGTGCCCGCCAGCGCGTCGAGCAGGATGTGCAGGCCCTTGTAGTAACGGATGACGCCGATGAAAAGAAAGAAATTCTCGCCCACCTGGGCGCGCCAGCGCTCGAGGATTTCGGGCCGCGTGGCCGGATAGCTGGCCGGGTCGAGGCCGATGGGGATGACGGTGGTCTTGCCGGGATAGTCGCGCAGCACATCGCTGGTCTTCACGTAGTTGGGCGAGGTTGCCACGATACGATCGACGCGGCCCAGAAATGCGCGCATCAGCGGACGGTACAGCGCCAGCAGCGCGCGCTGGCGCACGATGTCCGAATGGTAGGTGACGATACTGGGCTTGCGCACGCGCCACAGCAGGTGCAGCAGATCCGCAAAGGGCCAGGGAAAGTGATAGTGGATGACGTCGGCCCACGCTACATGCTCGCCAAAGCCCAGCATGAGCGGTACCGACATTGCGTTGGAAGCGATGGAAGCGGTTTCCTTGTAGCGGTAGTGTTCTGTTGCCCGGTAGTGCCGTATGCGCGGCCAAGGGTTGCGCGACAGGCTGAGGATGCGCGTCTCGATGCCCAGGCGGCGGGTGGAAACGGCCATCTGCGCAATGGCGTTCTCCAGGCCGCCCACGCTATCGGGCAGGAAGGTCTTGTAAACGTGCAGCACGTGCACGGGCCGGCGCCCGCCATTGCCCGTGGCCACGCTGGCGCGCAGGACGTCGCGGGGGAGTTCGCGCGCGGCATCGCCGTGCACGGCGGCTTCCACGTCGGGTTCGGAGAGGTCCTCGCCGCACTGGACTTCAATGACCACCAGCCGCGTGCGCCCGGGATTTGCCAGGCTGTGGCGCGTCCCGGCGGGTATATAACGCGATTCGTCGGGACCGCTCTCGAAGGTCCGGTTCCCAATGGTCATGTGCGCGCGGCCTTCGGCCACCACCCAGTGTTCGCTGCGCAGGCCGTGCATCCCCGCATCCATCGCGCCGCCGGGGTTGATCTCGAAACTCTTGATCCTGACGCGATCGGCCTCGAAGATGACCGTTTCGGTGCCCCAATCGCGGTGCACGGTCCGGTTAGTCTTGCTGGCGACTCCGGTCGCAGCCTCCAGCGACAGTATGGCTCTTTCGATGCCCTGGCTGGTGATACTCAAGCCGGCGAGATAGTCCTCCGCGGACCCGCGCGCGGCCACATTCACGCCCGGATCGGCGCCCATATCCTTGCGGCCGATCACGCGTGGCCTTTGGGTTGACCGCATTGCCCGGAGATTCCGGCGCTTGTACGAGTTATCACCGTTCTTTTCTTTCCGGAAGATTCGGCCAGCAGCGTCCAAGCCTGCACCCGACGCCGCTGGGCCGATTCTACTGCGCCGCACCTTTGCGGACATACCGGCTCAGGCGCGGCAGCGACGCCCCCGGATGTTTCTGTGGGAATCCGTCTTGCCGGTATCGGCGCCGCGGTCGCCGTCATGGTTGGATCTGCCGCCATTTTGCCGCCGGATTTCGACGTTAGACTCATGGTTGCAAGGCTGGTCCTACCGTAGAACCTGGCCAGGCACCCGCCATTACCAGGAATATCCGTGAACACTCCCCTCATACCCGTCATCCTGTCCGGCGGCGCCGGCACCCGCCTCTGGCCGGTGTCCCGCGAAGCCCTGCCCAAGCCCTTCATGAAACTGGGCGACGGCCGCAGCCTGCTGCGCATGACGCTGGACCGTGCAGCCGCCTTGTCGGGGGAGAGCGCGTTAGTTGTTACAAATCGTGATTATTACTTTCTGTCGCGCGACGAACTGTCCGGTACCGAACAGTCAAAGGCGGGCAAAGTCCGCTTTCTTCTGGAACCGGCGGCGCGCAACACCGCCCCTGCCATAGCGCTGGCAACCCTGGCGATTGCCCAATCCCATGGCGAGGATGCGCTGCTGCTGGTCCTGCCCGCGGACCACCTGATCGGCGATGAACCCGGTTTTGGCGCCTGCGTAGCCCGGGCGCGCGCGCTGGCGGCCGAAGGATGGCTCGTCACCTTCGGCATAGCCGCCAACGCGCCCGAAACCGGCTTTGGCTATATCGAATCAGGCAAGGCCCTTGCCCATGGCGGATTTGCGGTGCAGCGTTTTGTCGAGAAGCCCAGCCTGGAGCGGGCCCGCGAGCTGCTGGCGGCCGGCAACTATTCCTGGAATTCGGGCATGTTCTGTTTTCGAGCCCGCGACATGCTTGCCGCGCTGGGCGAGGTTGCGCCCGCCTTGCTGGCCGGGGCGCGCGCCTGCTGGGCGCAGTCGCAACAGCACGCGGCGGGCGCCGATGCCACCGAACTCAATGGCCCCAGCTTCACCGCCCTGGAGAGCATCTCCATCGACTACGCTGTCTTCGAGAAGGCCACGCGGGTCGCCGTGGTACCCGGCGATTTTGGCTGGAGCGACGTCGGTGCGTGGCCGGAGATTGCCGAGCAGTTCCCGGCCGATGCCGCGGGCAATCGCATTGCCGGCCGCGCGCTGTTTACCGACAGTACGGGATGTTTTGTCCATTCCCACGGCCGGCTTGTCACGGTCCTGGGGATGAAAGACACCGTGATCGTCGATACGCCCGACGCCCTGCTGGTGATGCCCAAGGAGCGTGCCCAGGACGTGAAGAAGGTGGTGGCGGCGGTGCGTGCCAGCGGCGACGACAAGCACATCTTCCACGCCACGGTGGCACGCCCCTGGGGCACCTATACCGTGCTGCAGGAGGGGCCGCAGTTCAAGTTGAAACGCATCGAGGTCAAGCCCCTGAGTTCGCTCTCGCTGCAGATGCACCATTATCGCAACGAGCACTGGATCGTGGTGAGCGGCACCGCGCGGGTCACCAACGGCGAGCAGGTGTTCCTGCTGGCCACCAACGAATCGACCTACATCAAGGCCGGCACCCAGCACCGCCTGGAAAACCCCGGCACGCTGCCCCTGGTGCTCATCGAGGTGCAAAGCGGCCAGTACGTGGGCGAGGACGATATCGTGCGCTTTGACGACAAGTACGGGCGGGTGGCCAAGACCTCCTAGCGGCGGCAAAGAAGGAGCGATCAGCGCTCGTCCCGGCTTTCGCGCAGAAGATCTTCGGAAGGCGTCTGCTGCCGGCCTGCGCTCATGGCGCGAACCTTGGCCAATTGGCGCTTGAGCGATTCGACGTCGGTCTTGAAAATGCTCTTGTCGCGGGGCGGCGGCGTGCTGTTCACCAGTGGGTAGATCCGGGATACCAGGCCGTTGGCCGCGCCGACAACCGTGCGCAGCGCCATCTTGATGGGAACGCTGCGCGCCCCCAGGTCGTGCTTGATCGGATAGGTGGTGAGGCCCATTTCCAGGCGACGGGCGCCCAGCAGTATCGCAGTCTCGATCACCTTGTGGCCCACGTAGATGTAGAGGCTGTCGTTGGTGGCGTGGTTGCGGCCAAAATACAGCCAGCGCAGCAGCTCGCCGTCGTGCAGGAGCAGGGCGTGGCCGATGAGCTCGTCCTGGCGAAAGAACAGCAGCACCTTGGCGCGTCCGCCCATCTGGAGCGAAAGCCCGCGAAAGAACGCGGGCGTGAGCACCTCGCGCTGGAACTCGTCGGCCTGGTCGTGCACCACCATCCACTGGCGGCACAGGGTATCGGCCAGGTCGGCGAAATCCTCGCGCAGTTCATGGCGCACACCCAGGACCTCGTTGCGCCGCAGATGCCGCAGCAGCTTGCTGCGGTAGTAGCTCTTCATCGACGCCAGGTAATCGTCCGGCGTGGCCCAGGCGATTTCGAGGTAGGTGTTGGGGAGGTTGTCTCCCCAGTAGTAACCCAGGCGCTCGAACTCGGGCCTCAGGTGCTGGGCGTGCGGCTCGAAATCGCGGATCACGATGAGGCCCTGGCCCTCGGCTTGGCCGGTTTTTTGCAGCAGCGCGTCCAGCGCCTCGATCAGCTCGCGGACGGGCACGCCCGCAGCCAGCGGGAAGGGCGGACTGTTGAGGGAGACCGGCGTGCCGCATTCAAGCATGCGCAACTTGAGAAACCCGGGCGAGACCTTGCGGATGCTGGTGAGCACGCCGCGCAACCAGGCGGGCGCGAAGATGGCGATGTCGGTGGTGACCGAATAGAAGCTCGCCAGGGCCACCGGCGGGGCATTTTCGGACCCCGCGTCGTCGCGGTAGAAAAGCACGTAGCGATAACTGAAATTGTCCAGCCCGGCGCTCTCGACCACCTCCCAGAATTCATGGGAAAACGTGCAGGAGGCGCCGGCCAGCAGACCATTCCAGACCTCCTTGGGAACATCGTGAATCGTATGGAAAACGACAGTCTTCAAGGCGTGGGTC
>Ga0209698_10000504_pt1 | contig 44784 bp, 37 predicted proteins | sample LitLauG_LLR_2012_FD_187203 | JGI IMG/M metagenome (GOLD analysis project Ga0209698, IMG submission 187203) | Freshwater sediment microbial communities from Pennsylvania, USA - Little Laurel Run_MetaG_LLR_2012 (SPAdes) (version 2) | ecosystem: Environmental > Aquatic > Freshwater > Creek >...
CCCCCACCCCCGCCGCACGCGGAAAGCAAGCCGGTAAGAAAAAACATCGCCCCAAAAAATTGAAATCGCATTCCCTCTCTCCATAACTTGGCCGGTCCCGTATCGTGTTGCGCCAGCTTTCCTTGAGTTTGCATGAAAGTACCGACTGCAATTTTCCTGCGCAATTACGCTTCATCACTCCATTGCGCGATTGCGATTTTTGGAGGGTCATTGACCTGTTTGATGATCTACGAAATGAACCTCTTTTGTATCGATCGCAAAGGCGATCGACTTCGGGTGCACTGCCAATTACAAACAAGGGGGGGGGCGCGTTTGTGCGATTCTGGTGGGCATGCGCCCGGCCGTCTCCAATATTGATCCGGAAAATTCCAGAATTGAAGGGGATTTTCTGCAGTGGTCTGCGTATTGCCTGGTGCTCGCGCCTCGTCACCAGCTTCCGTTAATTTGGTTCCATCGAGGATTGCGCGTGCGCCAGCACCACTTGATTTGGAACTTAAGACAATTTCAGCGGCAATTGCGGACAAGACCGAACAGACCGAAGGTGTATCAACGGATCGAAGATCTATCGATGGGTGCGGCATATTCCGGCATGTCGCGCGATGCGCTCCAGTCTGCTGTTGATCAATAACCGTTCGGGAACCAACCTCGTGGTCGAGCGCCGCTGACCCGTGCATCGTCCTGCCTTTTCTGGAGGCGGACGATGGCACCGAGTCGGCTTAATAAAATTTGGTCGACTTAGGGATTCTCGGCGTGTCCGCGGCACTTCCGGAATGAAACAACATGCTTTACAGGACCTGCCGGAAGTCGGGTATTTTCCAAATTGCGACGGGTGGCAGAATGACCAGTTGAGATGCCGGATTGGCGCACACGGGCCGTGCCTTGCCGTGAACGGTGGTGAGAAATTTTAGACTTTCGCTTCCCCGATGATGCGGACGGCGATGCTCTGCGGCGCGTGCAGCAGAATGGCTCGGATATGTCTCGACCAATGCAAATAAATGTCGTCGTTGATGCATCCAACGCCGAAGAGGCCCAAGCAATGGCCGAAGCGGCCGCAAAGCACGGCTACTCCTCGTCCGTTCACTCTAATGACGGCGGCAGCAACCTATCCGTTCCTTGCTCAATTGACGTGATGGCAACTCCTGCGGGTGTGCTGGAACGACAGAGCGAATTGACGTGGCTTTTCCGGTCGTACAAGGCCGCCTGCGATAGCTGGGGAACCGCAGGCAATGGTTCCTAATCGCCATGAGCGGCCGTTGCAAATTTGGTGTTTGATGGAGAATTTAATGAAGGTCGCACTTCTTGGGACGGGTGCTTGTTGGATTTTGGCAGGCTGCATCACGATCAATGATCAAACACCCAGGTCCGCGGAGGCACAAAGCGGCATGCCAACTTCGATGATTCGTGGCGCTCTCAGTGGCAAAAGACAGCTCATTGCAAGCTTTTACGCGACCGCGCCCGATTGCACGAGCCTGGGTTATCCGACCTTGAAAGTTGCGAAGCCTCCGCAACATGGCCAGGTTTTTGTTGAGCAGGGAACCGCTTTTGCGGATTTTGCAAGCGACAACCCCCGCCACATTTGTAACGGAAAAGAAGTTCCGGCTACGGTGATTTATTACACGTCAGAGAACGGTTACATCGGGGCCGACGCGGTCAAGTTTGAGCGCATTGGTATTGCTGGCGCATATCAAGTTCACGACTTTACGATCAATGTCCGCTGATCATCGACATTGCAAATCCGGTTTAAATGTAATGAAGGGACCGCTCTCGGCAAGACGCGCACCAGTAGTGCGCCAATAGCGCTGCCAGAAGGGGGCCGTTTCAAAGCCCTAGGGACAGGTAGGTTCGCGGCAAATTCCGTTGCGGCCGGTGACCATCGCATAGCGGTCGTGCCGGGCGGTTCCATTCCCAGGCTTCCTGCCTTCGCACTCCTGGTGCGCCGTGGCCAAGGCGAGAGAGCCTGAATTCCCCGATCCGGAAAGTCCCCGACGCACTTTGATTTTGCCGTCAAGGCGACGGCAGCGCCGCACTTGACAGGCAAGTATTTAATTGCCTATTATTTAGGCAATTAAATACTTGCCTGTAGCTGCCCATGGTCGAGCCCCGCGATGACCCCGACCTCCTGTTCAAGGCCCTTGCCGATCCGAGCCGGCGCAAGCTGCTGGATCTGCTGCATGCCCACGACGGGCGCACTCTCAATGCGTTGTGCGAGTACGTGGACATGACACGGCAGGGTGTGACGCAACATCTGGACGTGTTGGAGGCGGCCAATCTCGTTGTCACCATGCGGCGTGGCCGCGAAAAGCTGCATTACCTCAATCCCGTTCCGCTGCAGCAGATCTACGAGCGCTGGATTGCGAAGTTTGAGAAGCCGCGGCTTACGGCCCTTTCGAATTTGAAACGACGACTGGAGAAGACACATGGCTAAGTCAACATTTGTCTACGTGACCTATATCCGCACCACCCCGGAAAAGCTGTGGTCCGCACTGACCGATCCCGAGTACATGAAGCAGTACTGGTTCGGCGTGCACTGTGACAGCCAGTGGACGGCAGGATCGCCCTGGCGAATGGTGCACCCGGACGGCCAGGTCACGGACGCCGGTGAGATCGTCCAGGCCGCGCCGCCACGTCGCCTGGTAATCCGCTGGCGCCACGAAAGCCGCCCGGAGCTAAAGGCCGAAGGCGATTCGCTTTGCACGATGGAACTGGAGCCGACCGGGAGCGCGGTCAAGCTCTCGATCACCCACAGCATCGAGCGTGAGCCCTCGAAGTTGATCGACGCGGTTTCCGGGGGCTGGCCCAAGATCCTCTCCAATTTGAAGTCGCTGCTGGAGACCGGCGCGATCACATTGCACGCGGCGTACCCGGCGGCCGCTTCGCGCTGACAGACACTGCATTGGGTCCGAGGCGACCCCGCACGGTCGCCGTTTTGCTGCGCCGGTATGGATGCAACGTGCGGGTCATCCGAGAGAAAGTTCCGCGCCAAATCACACGGAGTCTTCGGCTGTTCGGCTGATGCGCGCGCAAATGCGCGTGCCATTTCTACTTCGCGCACGCGGAGATTGGCGCCAATTTGGTTTAGCCATTTCATGGGTACAGCCGCGTTGCGCTTTTGCTCGCGTGCGTTCATATTGTCCATGCGCGGGTTGCCTGCACGATTCGCAAAGAACGAACGGCGCGCAGCGAGTGCACGCGCGGAGCGCAATCGGGATTGGGGCACGGCGCGTGCCCGGTGGGAATCTCGATGCGACGAAGGCCAGACCGCATTGCCGTGCGGTCGCCAAAGATCGATGCGTGACGGGCGAATGGGAGCGAATCCATGGATCCAACGAGCAATTGATTCTTCTGCGGGGGACGCGCTAGCCCCTCGCTTGTAGGCATGCGCGGCATCGCGACGGTACCGCGCAAAGCCTGATTTCAACCATCCAAACCAGATTGCGACTGTTCCTGTCAGTGGAGCGGTCGCGGGAAAGGTGTTGCCATGCGATGCGCAAACATTCCGGCGCCGGATGATTTTCACGGACTTGTCGAACATTACCTTGCCCTTTCATCGCGCGACAGGATATTGCGGTTCGGTTGCTTGATGAGTGCGGCGGACATTTGTTCTTACGTCGATGCGATGCTGCGCGCGCCCCACGAAGCACTGGTGGTGCGCGAACCCGTACCGGATCTTGCCGGCGTCATGCATTTGACGCATCGGGGTGGCATCACTGTCCTGGGTCTGAGCGTCGCCAGTTGGGCGCGCGGACAGGGGATCGGGTCGCTCCTGCTAAGCCATGCGGTCCGGCGGGCGCAACTGCGTGCGACAAAGGTCGTTTACGTGCCAAACCTGAGCGAAAACGCGCAACTTCGTCGATTGGGGCAGCGCTCCGGGGTCAATGTCATTTGCCACGCCAAGCCGACGGCGACCCGCAAGGTTGGAGCATTGGGCCTGCCCCATCCGCACAGGGACCGGCGTGGGTACGAGGCGCTGACCATGGTCGACCACCGTCTTCTTGGAACCTCGGGCGACTCGCTCGCGCATCTGGCGCCACCTTCGCCTTGGGAATTGGGACCGATTGTGGAGTAAGGAAAACGGGAGAACGCGATGAAACCTTCCACAGCAAACCGCCGCGGCGACGAAGTTACGCAATCGCCACGCGCCAGGCTTTCGTTGGTTCCGCAGCCGACCCTGTTGCTCGCTGGCGTCGTGGCCTGTGATGCGCTCCAGTATTTCGGTGCCGGGCAGAGCTGGACGTCGTTTGCAGCGGATGCATTACTCGGAACTTGGTTGGTGCTCTGGGCAATTGGCGTCACGGAGAATGTGGCGGGCTATTTGGATCTGGGATTGCTGCGCTTGTCCTGGTCGAGTTGGGGGTACGTCGGCACACAACTGCTCGCCTTCGCCTTGTCGCTGACGAACCTGGTTTTGCGCATAACGGGTAGGCACAATGCGGAATGGCTTGGTTTTGCCCTGACCGCGATCCCGATTTGCTTGGTACCGCTACTCGCGCGCCTGGCGCAAGGCGTCGAATCGGGTCCCGTAGGGGATGCCGCAGATGATTGGAACAACGCCATGGACTGGGAAGACGCCTGAGCGGCGGGCTCCTTAGATCGCCGGCACCTGGCGTACCGGGCTTCGTGGCGGTTACGGCGTGGGTTCGCTTCCCAGCATCGCGCCGACCCGCAGACCGGACTCGGCGCAATACTGTGCCGCCGAGACCTTTTTTCCCTCCTCGGGCCGGACCTTGAAGATCTCGATCTGCCCGCCCTGTGCTGCCACGAGGACACTCTCGTCACCGATGGCCACGCACTCGCCCGGGCGACCCCGCACCTGGCCGAAAGTGCGGGTGCGATGCTTGCGCGCATCGAAGACCTGCAGCTTGCGCTGGTCATGGGTGGTCCAGGCGCCGGGGGACGGATTGCAGCCGCGGATCAGGTTGTACACAAAATCGACGTGGGCGTGCCAGTGGATCCGGGACTCGGCTGCGCGGCACCAGCCTTCGTAGCCCGCGTTCGCCTCGTCCTGCACCGTTTCCGTTGCACGGCCCGCCGCTACCTGGTCGGCCGCTTCCAGCAGCGCCTGCACGCCAAGCGGAAAGAGTTGCTCAAAATAAAGGCTGCCCAGGGTGTCGTCGGCGCCGATCGCAACCCGCTTTTGCAGCAGGATCGGCCCCTCGTCCAGGCCATCCGTGGGGCGGAAGATGGTCAGCCCGGTGTGGGGTTCGCCGCAGATGATCGGCCAGTTGATGGAACTGGGCCCGCGATAACGCGGCAACAGGGACGGGTGGTACTGGATCGTGCCAAGGCGTGGAACACGCACGAATTCCTGGGGAGCAAACTGCAGCACATAGGCCATGATGCCAATATCGGCCTGCAGCGAGGTGATCGCTGCATGCGCCTCCTGAGTCTTCAGGCTGGGGAGCTGAAACAGCCGCAGGCCTCGCTCTTGCGCGGCCTGGCGCAACGGGTCGGGCTTGGTCCCGGGCTTTTCGGGGGCACAGAACACGCCGGCCACCTCATCGCCACGCGCAACTAATGCGTCCAGGACCGCCTTCCCAAAGTCCTGTTGACCGATCAATACGATTCTCATGGCACGTTTCCCTCCATTGCCCGGGCCGTTCCCAACGGCGTGCGTGCGGGTCCGTCGCGCATTTCGCCGGCAAGCCGTGCGGCAAGGGCCGCGAACTGTTCAGTATCGCCGCTGGACTCGAGCTCCAGCGTACCTCGCTCCGCCGTCCTGTGCGGCGCCGCCTGCCAACCGAGCCGGCGCTGCAGCTCGCGCGCCACCGCAGGCCCGGTCTCGATGATGGTGGCCCCGGCGGCCGCATCGCGGATCGCCTCGCGCAAGAACGGATAATGCGTGCAGCCCAGCACCAGGGTGTCGATGCCCTGCTCGCGCAGCGGCTGTACGGCATCGCGGACCAGGGCGCGTGCCTTGGGCGAGCGCAGATCCCCGGATTCGACCAGTTCGACCCAGCCGTGCGCGGCGTGCTCAACAAATCGCACCCCGGGAAACTGCCGACCGACACGGGTCAGCAAGTCGCGGTAGCGCCGGCTCGCCAGCGTTGCGCGCGTTGCGAGCACGCCGACGACCCCGTTGCGGCTGGCGGCCGCAGCCGGCTTCAATCCCGGCTCCACGCCCACGACCGGCACCGGGGCCCACGCGCGCAACGCCTCGATGGCATTGGCTGTCGCGGTGTTGCAGGCCACCACCAGGGCGGACACCTCAGCCTGGAGAAGATGCGTGCAGCACGCGTGCGTGCGCGCCAGGATTTCCTGATCGCTGCGGGGTCCGTACGGCGCATAAGCGGTGTCGGCGAAGTAGCGGATCGCCTGCTGCGGCAAAGCGTCCTGTATCGCCGCGACAATGGATAGGCCACCGGCACCCGAGTCAAATACGCCGATCGGCGCGCCCGCCGTCTTGCCGGTGTTCACGTGTGGTGCAGTCAGGCGGCGACCACCGGGATCTTGCCGATGCGCTCCTGCCACAAGCGCGGACCGGACTCGTGCACCGAGGCGCCCGAGGAATCCACGGCAACCGTCACGGGCATGTCCTGGACCTCGAATTCGTACACCGCCTCCATGCCCAGATCTGGAAACGCAACGACCTTGGCCTTGCGAATCGCCCGTGACACGAGGTAGGCCGCGCCGCCCACCGCCATGAGGTAGGCCGAACGATGCTTGCGGATCGCCTCGATGGCCACCGGTCCGCGTTCGGCCTTGCCGATCATCGCCAGCAATCCGGTCTGCCCCAACATCATCTCGGTGAACTTGTCCATCCGGGTGGCCGTGGTCGGACCGGCCGGTCCGACGACCTCATCGCGCACCGGATCAACCGGTCCGACGTAGTAGATGACGCGTCCGCGAAAGTCCACGGGCAGCGCTTCGCCGCGCGCCAGCAGTTCGCGGATCCGCTGGTGCGCGGCGTCGCGTCCGGTCAGCATGCGCCCCGACAACAGCAGCGTCTGGCCGGGCACCCACGAGGCCACTTCCTGCGCGCTCAGGCTGTCCAGGTCCACGCGGCGGGAGTGTTGCGCGTCGGGTTGCCAGCGCACATCGGGCCATTGTGACAGCGCCGGCGTTTCCAACACCGCCGGACCGGAACCATCCAGCGAAAAGTGCAGGTGGCGCGTTGCCGCGCAATTGGGAATCAGAGCCACGGGTTTGGACGCGGCGTGCGTCGGATATTCCAGGATCTTGACGTCCAGCACGGTTGTCAGCCCGCCCAGGCCCTGGGCGCCAATACCCAGCGCATTGACCTTTTCATAAAGCTCGATGCGCAGGCGTTCGATGTCGTTCTGGGCGCCGCGCGCGCGCAAATCGAACATGTCGATGTCCTGCATAAGAGCCTGCTTGGCCAGCAGCACCGCCTTTTCGGCCGTCCCCCCGATGCCCAGCCCCAGCATTCCCGGGGGACACCAACCCGCCCCCATCGTGGGTACTGTCTTGAGGACCCAATCGACGATCGAATCGCTCGGATTGAGCATTGCGAGCTTGGCCTTGTTTTCCGAGCCGCCACCCTTGGCCGCGACCGTGACGTCCAGGCCGTCCCCGCGCACGAGTTCCACCTGGATCACGGCGGGGGTGTTGTCCCGGGTATTTTTTCGCGCGCCCTCGGGTGGATCGACAATCGAGGCGCGCAGGGGATTGTCTGCGTCCAGGTACGCACGCCGCACGCCTTCATTGATAGCCGCCTCCAGACCGTCGTCAAACCCTTCCCAACGCAGGTCCATGCCGACCTTGACGAAAACGTTGACGATCCCCGTGTCCTGGCAAATCGGTCGCTTGCCTTCGGCACATAGGCGCGAATTGGTGAGGATCTGTCCGATCGCGTCCTTGGCCGCGGGGCTTTGCTCGATTTCGTAGGCGCGTGCCAAATGTCGCAAAAAGTCGGACGGGTGATAAAAACTGATGAACTGGAGCGCGTTGGCGACGCTGTCGACGAGGTCTTCCCGACGAATGGTTCGGCCGCTTGCTGTCATGGTGTGGGTTCTCCGTGGCGCCGTTTGCTTGGCAACCCGACGACCATTGTAGCCATTGCGGCACCCCGCGGAACTGGGGCCGGCCCAACGACCGATATCACTGGACGCTATTGCGCGCGCACCCAGATGCGCCACAGCTCATCGGGACGCGCACGGCGGCTGCCCGCCCAGGCCATTTCCCACATGCCGCGCACACCCGGGGGCGGGTCGTTGTCCAGCGCCGAGCGCCGCGACTCACGGTGCAGGGCCAGGCGGCATGTTTCCGCAGATCCTTCCCGATCGAAGCGGATTGCGCCGTAGTACGCGATGATCGCGCGCTGCGCCAGCGGGATCCGGTGCGCTTGCACGCAGCCATCAGCCAGGCCGCGGGCACGCAATTGTGTGGCCAGCTCGACGGCAAAGGTGCGATAGGAAAAGACGTAATCGACCGCCGGAAGAAAGAGCAGGTTGGCCGTGAACCAAACGACGGTGACGCCCGCTGCGGCCAGCATGGGCCCGCGCCACAACACCTGCGGGCGGCGCAGCACGCGCCAGGCAATCAGCTGCATCCAGGCCAACAGGGCCGCCGAGGCCAGCGCGAGCGCGGGCAGCGACACCTGCGCGTGGTATCCGGGCGCCAGACGCGCCACGGAGGCGGCCATCGCCCTCGGGAACCCGGTTTGCATGGCAAGGTAATACGCCCAGAAAAAGAACAGCGACAGCGAAAAGATCGCCATGGCCAGCCAGTCGATGATGTTGTCCAGCGCGCGCCGCAGCGTGATCGCGCCAAAGGCGGCCAGCACGGTCATTGGCGCGATCATCGTCACCAGGGCCCGCTCGTCCAGCGGCGCGGTGCCCAGTAACGCCAGCGCCAGCGCGGCCAGCAAGGCCAGAGGGCGCGCTAGGTGCGGCGCCGCCAGGCTAGCCCGCCATGCATACACCGCCCACGCCGCCAGTGGCCAGATCGGCCATAGGAACCAGGTCGCGTTGCGCACCAGCCATTGCGCGCTTTCCCATCCGGGCCAGCCCAGAGGTAGCGCGGAGCGCCACGAGGCAAAGAACGCGCTCGCCTCATGCGGATACCAGTGCACCGCCGCCAGCGGCCAGAGCAGCGGTATACCGGCGCCGGCCAGTACCAAGATCAACGTAGGGCGCAGCAAGGGAACACGGGCCGCGTCGTCCCGATGGCTGTGCCGCAACAACAGCAGCCAGCCCAGGAGGATGGCCGCGGCCGGCACCGGACCTTGGGTGAGCGCCAGGGCCGCAACGCACAAACCTGCCAGAAGTGCCGCCAGCAGCGGTTGCCATTCAATCACGGAGGCGGCGAAGATGACGCACGCCACGATTGCGACGCTAGCGCCGTCATCCTGGGTCTGGTGAAACCGCAGGATCACGCCGATGGTGGCCGTGGCCAGAAGTACCGCCACGTCGGCCACCAGGCGCGCATAGTCTCCCCGCCCTGCTTCTCCGCCGAACGCGCCGGCGACCGGCTGCGCCTGGTCGCGCCGCGCCAGGCGATAGGCGCTTTGCCAAAGCGCGAAAACTGCAACGCCATACCAAACGAGGTTGGCCGCACCGGCCGCATTGGTGTTGCCCACGAAAGGTCCGAGCGCAAGCACCAGAACGGCACCGATCCAATAGGGCAGGGGACCGCCCGGCGCCGGCGCACCGGCAACGTTGGGTAGCAGCCAATCCGCCAGGTTGCCACTGGCCATCGCCCACATGCGACCGAAGCCAACCCCGTCCTGGGGCCAGAGCTCGTGGCCGAAAATTCCCGGAAGGATGAAGGCGATGAGCAGCGCGCAAAGAGCCCAACGCGGCATCGCCGCGGCCGCTTGCGCCGAAACCTGTGCGGGTGACCGGTGCGGGGTGTCCATCTTTTTTCAGCCGCACCGAGTATGGGCCCGGTGCGCGCGCCGCACGCCCCGGGTCCAGATATGAAAAAAGGCAGCCATGGCTGCCTGCGATGCTACCGGGGACCTGTGCAACTTCCCAGGCGCGCCGAACCGGGCCCTAGTCCTGCCCGGCGAGTTCTCCGAGAACGGCACGCCCGGCCGGGTTCAGCGGCGCTTGCTCTTGGCAGCGGTCGCCTCCGCGGCAGCCGCGTTGACTTCCTTGGTCTTGGCCGCAAACTTCTGGCGGAATTTTTCGACACGGCCAGCCTCGACAACGCGGGTCTGGGCACCCGTGTAGAAGGGGTGCGACTCCGAGGAGGTGTCGAGCTTGACCAGGGGATACTCCTTGCCATCCTTCCACTTGATGGTCTCGCGGGTAGGTGCGGTGGAGCGGGTCACGAAGCTGAAATCGCACGACAAATCGGCGAAGACCACTTCACGGTATTCGGGGTGTATGCCTTCTTTCATATTCCAATCTCGCTAACGACAGAGAAAACCCTGCATTTTACCACGATACCGCCCGGGGCGGGCGGCCCGAACGACGGCCGCTAGCCGCCGCGCCGCATCATGTCGAAGAATTCGGCGTTGGTCTTGGTCTGCTTCATCTTGTCGAGCAGAAATTCCATCGCCTCGATCTCGTCCATGCCGTAAAGAAGCTTGCGCAGGATCCACACCTTCTGGAGGATTTCGGGCTTGAGCAGCAGTTCCTCGCGCCGCGTTCCGGAGCGATTGACGTTGATGGACGGATAGACGCGCTTTTCTGCCAGGCGCCGCTCCAGGTGGATTTCCATGTTGCCGGTGCCCTTGAACTCCTCATAAATCACGTCGTCCATGCGCGAACCCGTATCGATGAGGGCGGTAGCGATGATCGTCAGCGAGCCACCCTCTTCGATATTGCGGGCGGCGCCGAAGAAACGCTTGGGCCGCTGCAGCGCATTGGCGTCTACACCGCCGGTGAGCACCTTGCCCGAGGCGGGCACCACCGTGTTGTAGGCGCGCGCCAGGCGGGTGATCGAATCGAGCAAAATGACCACGTCCTTCTTGGATTCGACCAGGCGCTTGGCTTTTTCGATCACCATTTCGGCAACCTGCACGTGGCGTACCGCCGGTTCGTCGAACGTGGAGGAGACCACCTCGCCGCGCACCGAGCGCTGCATTTCCGTAACTTCCTCGGGTCGCTCATCGATCAGCAGGACGATCAGCACCACATCCGGATGATTGGCAGTGATCGCATGCGCCAGGTGCTGGAGCATGACGGTCTTGCCCGACTTGGGACTGGACACCAGCAGGCCTCGCTGGCCCTTGCCGATGGGGGCGATGATGTCGACCAGGCGCCCCGTGATGTTTTCATCGCCGCGCATTTCGCGCTCGAGCGTCATCGGCTTGTCCGGGAACAGCGGCGTCAGGTTCTCGAACAGGATCCGTTGCTTGGTCGAATCGGGCGTTTGACCGTTGACCTTGTCGACCTTTACGAGAGCGAAATAGCGCTCGCCGTCCTTGGGCGTGCGCACCTCCCCTTCGATCGAGTCCCCGGTATGCAGGTTGAACCGGCGGATCTGCGATGGCGAGATGTAAATGTCGTCGGTATTGGCCAAATACGAGGTTTCCGGGGAGCGCAGAAAACCGAAGCCATCGGGCAGCACTTCGAGCGTGCCGTCACCGAAAATCTGCTCGCCGGTCTTGGCGCGCCGCTTCAGGATGGCAAACATCAGTTCCTGTTTGCGCAGGCGATTGGCGTTGTCGATTTCCAGGCTGGCAGCCATCTCCAGCAATTGGGATACGTGCAGCGCTTTGAGTTCAGAAAGTTGCATGGGGGATGTCTAGCGCAGAGGGGTTCAAACCGTTCGGTGGGGAGGAGGGGGCGACTGGGATCTGTTGCGACACCGACGCCAGGAATGCGGTTCCAGGCCTGGCGCCGCCCGCGCCCGCGGGGAGGGCGGGCGGCCTGCGCCGCCCGTCAGGAAAGGATCAGAGGTTACTGTCGATGAAAGCGATCAGTTGGGGTTTGGACAATTGACCGACTCGCGTTCCCGCGACGGTGCCGTTCTTGAAAAGCATCAGCGTTGGTATGCCTCGGATCCCGTACTTTGCCGGCGTCACCTGGTTCTCGTCGACATTGAGCTTGGCCACCACCAGGCGGCCGTCGTACTCTTTGGCCACATCGGCGACGATGGGCGCGATCATTCGGCAAGGCCCGCACCACTCGGCCCAGTAATCAACTAGCACCGGCGTTGCTGATTTGAGAACGTCTTGTTCGAAACTGGCGTCAGAAAGAGTCTTGATGTCGCTCATTTGGGGAAACCCTTGGCTTCCACTGTCCGGCCTTCGGACAGGATTTCTAAGGTGATTGTAGAGAATTGGAGCGCGCGGTGGCTATGTGGCGGAACGTGCCAGCAGCGATCGGGACCGGCCCGCCGCCCACCCGCCACCGCGGCATCCGGATTTCCGGAACGCTTCGATGGAAAGGTGCGGTGAGCGCGCACGGGGCACATGGTAGCACTTTGCCAAGCGGGCCGGGACCCCGCAAAATCCGTGGCCGATTTTCACACTTGCGCGTGTAGCGTTGCACTATGGCCGCCAGGCAAAACCACTTTCCGACGCGATGGGTTGCGGTGCCGGCATGACGGCAAATGTGGAACGGGCGCGGCACCTTGCCCTGGCTCCCGATGAACGATGGTGGCCGGGCGTAGCCACTCTGGTGCTCGATCTGGCGCGGGCGCAAGCACAGGGCGCGGCCCATGGCGATCTGCGCCGCATTACCGTTCTGGTTCCGGCGATCGGCCATGCCGCCGCCTTGCGCCGCGCCTTGATGCCCTTGCTCCAAGGCGCGGCGTGCATCGGACCGCGCGTGCACACGCTCGAGACCTGGGTGGGTCACGGTGGCATCCAGCCGCTGGGCCGGCGCACGGAACTGTTTCAGGCGCTGCGCGCGAGCCCCTGGGTGCGCGAAGGTTTTGGCGCCCAGGCCCATGCGCTTTGGTCCTTGGCGCGCGATGCGGGGCAACTTAGCGATGAACTGACGCTGGCCGCATGCGGGGATCCAGAGGCCTTTGCCGGGCGCTGGCGGGCCGCGGCCGCGCGCAATTTTTCACAGCGCGCCGCCGCCGCGATCGAGGTGCAGACCCAATTCGTGTTGAGCCTGTGGCGCGCCGGCTGGTCGGCCGACGTGGGTGCGCAGCGGCTGCGTCAGGGTTTGGAGCGCTGCGCGCGCGCAGCCGATGGGCCGCTGGTCTGGCTTGCGCCCCAGGGCGCCGCCGCGTGGCAACAGTCGTATTGCGAGGCGTACGAGGCGGCCAGCGGACAACGCGCGATCCTGGTGGTCGCCGACTTTGCGGCGCTCGCCCAGGGACGGCCCTGGCTGGTCGCGGCCTGGCCCGAGATCTGCGCAACGGCGGGCGATGAAGCGTTTGCGCCCATCGCGCAACGCGCGGCGCAATTGGCTCGCCAGCCCGCCTTGGCCAAGCCCCTGCGGATATTTGCCGCCAATACCCTGGAAGAGGAGGCCGCCGCGGCCGCTGGCTGGGTTATCGAGCAATTGCGCGCGGGGGCCGGTTCGGTTGCCATGGTGGCCTTGGACCGACTCACCGCGCGGCGCATTCGCGCCTTGCTCGATCGGGCCGCCGTGCTCGTGGCCGACGAGTCGGGGTGGAAGCTCTCCACCACCAGCGCGGCGGCGGCCGTCATGCGGTGGATCGAACTGGTCCTGTCCGACTTTGACCAGGGCGAGCTCGAAGACTGGTTGCGTTCGCCCTTTTCCCTCGCTGGCCTTGCCGACAAGCAGGCGCTTGTCGATTGCGTCATTGCAGCGCTGGTGGAGGAGGGCATTGCCGGCGGCACGCAAGCGGTGCGGGCGGCCGTCGGGGTACGCGCGGCAGCGGGAATAGGGCCGGCCGCCGCGCAACTCATCGAACAGCTTGCCGACCTGGCGCAGCGCTGGCGGCGCCCCGGAACCTTGGGGCGGTTTCTCGGCCTGCTGCAATTTAGCCTGGATGCATTGGGAATGCGCGCGGCGCTGCAAGCCGATCCGGTCGGTGGCAACGTCCTGGCAAGCCTGGACGAACTGCATGCGCAACTTATCGGATCGGACCTGCCCCTGGAACTGGGCGAGTTTCGCGCGTTTCTTGCCGAGCACTTTGAGGAACATGCGACGGCCGACGCGCAGGTCGACAGCCCGGTTGTGATGACGACCCTGGCCGGCATGCGTCTGCGCCGATTCGATGCGGTGCTGCTCATTGGTGCCGATGCCGATCACCTGCCGGCGCGCGGTCCCGCCGGGGGTCTGCTGGCCAACTGTGTACGCCAGGAGCTGGGCCTGCGCACCGAAAGCGACAATGTGCGCGAGCAGACCTGCGATCTGGCCGCCCTGCTGGCAAGCGGCGCTGCGGTTGCCGCGACCTGGCGCGTGCGCCGCGGCGACGAACCGCTGGCGCTTGCTCCCTTGCTCGACCGGCTGTGCCTGGTCACGCAGATGGCCGGCGGCCAGCCACCGCAGCAGCCGCACCCGGAACAATGGCACGCGATCGCGCCAGCGCCGGCGGCGATGGCTTGCCCGCGTGCGCCCGGGCGATTGCCCGCGAGCGTGTCGGCCAGCGCCTACCAGGACCTGATCGATTGCCCCTACCGATTCTTTGCGCTGCGGATCTTGGGCTTGCGTGCGGCACCGGGACTGCGCGGCCGGCCGGACAAGCGCGAGCTGGGCCTGCTCGTGCACGAGGCGCTCTTTGCGTTTCACCGCCAGTTGGCGCCCGGTACGCCCTGGGCGGACGCGCATGCGCAATTGCTGCGCATCATCGACGTGCAGGTGGCGCCTTTGCTCGTCCAGCAGCCGGCGCTGATCGCGTACCGCCAACGCCTGCGCGCCATGCTGCCCGGATACCTGCAATGGCTGGCGCAGGACCAGCGCCAGGGTTGGCGGTGGCAGGAGGGTGAATCGCGGCAACGCAGGATGCTGGATCTGTACGGGCAGGGCGGGATTGCCCTGGAGGGCCGGATCGACCGCATCGATCGCAATGACCAGGGCGCACTGCGCATCCTCGATTACAAGGTTCGCGATGCATCCGGCTTGCGCAGGGGGCAGCGCGAAAGCGGGGAGGACGTGCAACTGCTGTTTTACGCGGCTCTGCTCGAGCCGGCGCCGCAGGAGGCCGCCTACCTCAGCTTGCAGCGGCCCGCCGATGCCCTGGCGCCCGAGCGGGACGTCGTGGCCTTGGTGGCGCTGTCCACGCCACTGGAGGACGACGTGGCGCGGCTGCGGCTGCGCCTGCAGGAGGATCTGCAGCGTGTTGGTGCCGGTGCCGGCCTGCCGGCACACGGTGCCGAAACCGTCTGCCGGCGCTGTGAATTGCGCAGCCTCTGCCGCCACGGCTTCGTTCCAGGCCAGGCGAACGGGGCCGCACCGTGAGTCGGTACCTGGTCGACGGCGTCGCGGTCGAGGAGAACGCCTTCATCGCGCAAGCCCTGGATCCGGCTTGCAGCTGCGTTGTCGAGGCCTGCGCGGGCAGCGGCAAGACCTGGCTGCTCGTGGGCCGCGTCCTGCGCCTGCTGCTCGACGGCGTGGCGCCGGGACAGATCCTGGCCATCACGTTCACGCGCCGGGCGGCCCAGGAAATGCGCCAGCGACTGCTCGCGGATCTGGCCTTGCTGGCCCGGTCCGACGATGCGCAGGTCGTGCAGTTCCTGTGCGCCCGCGGCATGACACTCGCGGCGGCCCAGGACGCCATTGCCCTGGCCCAGGGCCTGTATGAACGCGTTGTCGCGGCCCCGGTGCCGGTTGCCATCGACACGTTTCACGGCTGGTTCTGGCGCCTGGTGCAAAGCGCCCCGCTGCACGTGGGCGTCGGCTATGCGCCCAGCCTGCTCGAGCGCACGGCGCCGCTGCTCGACGAAGCGTGGGTCGAATTTTGCGCCTCGCTGCTGCGCCCCGAGAACGCGGCGCAGCTGCAGGCCTACGAGCGCCTGACCATGGTTCTGGGCGACGACGCCACCGAGACCCTGTTGCGCAATTTCGTCGGACATCGGGCCGACTGGTGGTGTTTTGCCCAGGCCGAGGCCGACCCGCAGAGTCGGGCCTGCGAGCCCATGCGCACCGCGCTTCTTGCGGCGGTGGGCCAGGCCGACCGCCACCCGGCGGCGCGCTTGCGCAGCGGCGTGGCCGGGCAATTGCTGGCCGACGTGATCGCATGCTGGGAGCACGCGCCGGGGCGCCTGAAAACGATCGATGCGGCCGTCGCCGGAGCGCAGCAGTGGCTGCTTGCACCGGCGCCGGATCCAGCGCGCGATCTGGCGCAGCTGGTGAGCGTACTTTGTACGCAAAAGGACGAGCTGCGCTCGATCTTGCAGCCCGATTCCATGGAGGCCCGGCTGGCGCAGTCGCCGGCGCACCAAGAACGGTATCGACCCCTCCTGACGCAGCTGCTCGCCGAGTTGCAAGCGCTGCGTGCGGCCACCGAGGAGTGGGATGCCCAGGAATTGACGGCGCTGGGGCTGCGCTGCGGGCGCCACCTGCTCGATATCTTCCAGCAGCGCAAGCAGCACCTGGCCAGCGTGGATTTCACCGATTTGGAGTGGCATGCGCACCGCCTGTTGCGCGATCCGCAGATTGCCGCCTATATGCAGACCTGGCTCGATGCGCGCTATCGCCACGTGTTGCTCGATGAATTCCAGGACACCAATCCACTGCAGTGGCAGGTGTTGCAGTCCTGGCTGGCCGCCTACGAGGCTGATGCGCAGCGTCCGGGCGTCTTTCTGGTGGGCGATCCCAAGCAGTCGATCTACCGCTTTCGCGGCGCCGCCCCGCAGGTCTTTGCCGTTGCCGCAGCCCAATTGGCGCGCCAATACGGCGCGCGCCGCCTGCGCACGAACGTGACCCGGCGCAACGCATCGGCGCTGGTGCAGGCCTTCAACCGCGTGTTTGCCAACGCCAATCCCCTGTACCAGGAGCAAAGTACCCATGCGGATGCGGCCCCGGCCATTGGCCGATTCTTGCTGCTGGCGCGCACTGCGCGCGGTCCGGACGCGCCGCCGGCGGCCGCCACGGCGCGCGATGCGCTTGCGCAGGGTCGCTGGGAGCGCCTGCGCGATGAGCGCTATCGCGAGGGGCGGCGGCTCGCCGCCGAGCTCCTGGGCGTGCTTCCCGCTACGGTCGTTCCCGAACGTACGCCCGCCGGCATTGTCCAGCGCCCGGCGCGCTGGTCCGACGTGCTCGTCCTGGTTCGACGGCGCACGCATTTGGCCGATCTGGAGCGCGCTCTGCGCGATGCGGCGATTCCGTATTTGAGCGCGCGCCGCGGCAGCTTGCTGCAGCAACTGGAAATCGAGGACCTCGTGTCCCTGCTGAGCTTCTTGTGCCGGTGCGGCGATGACTTGCAGCTGGCGCGCGCCCTGCGCACGCCCATTCTGGGCTGCAGCGATGAGGACCTGCTGGCGCTGGCGCAGGCCCCGGGGGCGACCTGGTGGGACCGGTTGCGCCAGCTGCCCAACGCCAGTGCCGCGTTGGCGCGCGCCCGCGATCTGCTCGGCAGCTGGCTAGCGCGCGTCGGGGTATTGCCGGTGCATGACCTGCTCGATGCGATTTTGTTCGAGTCGCAGGCGCGCGCGCGCTACGCCGCTGCCGCTTTGGCCAGCGCGGTGGCTCAGGTGCAGGCCAACATCGATGCGCTCCTGGATCTGGCCCTCACGCTGGACGCGGGCCGTTTTCCCAGTCTGCTGCGCTTTCTTGCGGAGCTCCAGGCGCTGCGCGAGGCTGACGATTCGGATGCCGATGAGGGAGTTGCCGCCGATGAAAATGCCGTGCGCCTGCTCACGATTCATGCGGCCAAGGGGCTGGAAGCGCCGATTGTCGTACTGCCCGATACCCATGTGGGTGAGCCGCGCGAGGATCGCAACGACGTGCTGCTGGGCTGGCCGCCCGAACAGCAGGCCCCGGAGCATGTCTCGCTGCTCGGACGCATGGCCCAGCTGGGCCATGCGCGGCGCCGCTGGGTCGAACTCGACCAAGCGCAGCGCGAGCAGGAGGACTGGAACTTGCTGTACGTCGCCTTGACGCGCGCGCAGCAGGTGTTGATCGTCTCCGGGGTCGACGGGGCGCGCCCCATGCCCGACAGCTGGTACGAGCGCCTCGTGGCACGCGTACCGGACCTGGCGCGTTCGGGGGGCCTGGACGATGGCGCTTGCCCGGCGCTCGTGGCGCCGGCGCCCAACCCGGGGGCGCACGGCGCACGGCGCTATCGCGATTTCCTTCCCGAGCGCATGTCCGTAGGCGCGCGCACGCCGGCGCACGACACGCCCGCCGTGCGCCTTGGCCGTGCCTGGCATGCGCTGTTGCAGGCCTGGGAGCCCGATCCGCCCTCGGCCGACGCTGTCGGGCGTATCGCGCGCGCCCACGCGCTCGCACCCGAGATGGCCCAACAGGTGCTCGCAGCGGCGCAGCGCGTGCGTTCGGCGCCGGCCTTGCAGCGATTTTTTGCCGGCCCGCTGCGCGCCGACAACGAGCTCGACCTGCTGCAGGCCGATGGCGCGGTCCTGCGCATGGACCGCCTGGTGGAGCTGGACGAGGCGTTCTGGGTGCTCGATTACAAATGGCAAATCACCGCGCAGTCCATGCCAGCGTTTGCGGCGCAGCTGCGCCGCTATGGCGCCGCCCTGGTGCGCGCGGGGGTCGGGAAACCGGTACGATTGCTGCTCATTGCCGCCGACGCAAGTTCGGTGGAAGTCCAATTTCTGTAGTCCTTGCAAAACCTCCGGAACTCCGATGCCTACTCTGTTTGACCCGATCCAGGTCGGTGACCTGCTGCTTCCCAACCGAATCTTCCTCGCGCCGCTCACGCGCGCGCGTGCGCTGGCCGATACTCGTGTGCCCACCCCCATCATGGTGCAGTACTACGCGCAGCGCGCGTCGGCCGGACTCATGATTTCCGAGGCGACCTGCGTGACGCCCGCTGGCGTGGGCTATGAGCGCACCCCGGGCATCTGGTCGGCCGACCAGGTGCAGCATTGGCGCGCGGTCACCCAGGCGGTGCACGACCGGGGCGGCCGGATCTTTTTGCAACTGTGGCACGTGGGCCGGGTTTCGGACCCCTGCCTTCTCGGTGGTGCCTTGCCGGTGGCGCCCAGCGCAATTGCGCCTGCCGGCCATGTCAGCTTGCTGCGCCCCGAGCGCCCGTACGTAATACCGCGGGCCCTGGCCGCCGCGGAGATCGCTGGCGTGGTCGCCGATTTTGGTCGCGGTGCCGCCAATGCCCTGGCCGCCGGATTTGACGGCGTGGAGATCCATGCGGCCAATGGATATCTCATTGACCAGTTCTTGCAGGACGGAAGCAACCGGCGTACCGACGCCTACGGTGGGCCGGTGGAAAACCGCGCGCGCCTCCTGCTGGAGATTGTCGATGCGTGTATCGGCGTTTGGGGGGCGGCGCGGGTTGGTGTTCACCTGGCACCACGCTGCGATGCCCATTCCATGGGTGACAGCGCACCCCTGCATACCTTCTCCTACGTCGCGCGGCAGTTGGGCCAGCGCAAGCTCGCCTTTCTTTGCGCGCGCGAACATGCCGGCGCCGATCGCATCGGACCACAATTGCGCACGCTGTTTGGCGGGCCCTTTGTCGTCAACGAGGGATTCACTCCCCTGACGGCACAACAGGACCTGGAGGATGGCAACTGCGATGCGGTTGCTTTTGGCAAGCTATTTATCGCCAACCCGGACCTTCCCGAGCGCATCGCCGCTAACGCGCCGCTCAATGCGCCCGATCCCAAGACGTTTTATGCGGGCGGCGCGCAGGGGTATATCGACTATCCGCGCCTGGTAGCGACGGCCGAGGCCTGAGTTGTTTGCCGGGCTCGCGGATTTACGTCGTGTCGCGTTTGAAAAGAGGCGCTTTCGGGATGGCTAGGGGGTCACTGTTAAGATTGTTCCCGGCGGGCCCCCTCGCATCGCGGTGCTGTGAACCTGGTCAGGTCGGGAACGAAGCAGCCATAGCGGATTGCCACGAGTGCCGAGGATCGGGCTCGCCTCTTCGCCCCTGGCGCTTTCCGGCGCTGGGCGGGGTCGGCGGCACCGCGGCGGCGCTTACCGGGTTGGGCGATACAGGCCATTAGGATCTTCCCCATGTCATACCAGGCCCTGGCGCGCAAATGGCGGCCGCGCGACTTTTCCTCGTTGATCGGCCAGGATCACGTTGTGCGGGCGCTGCATAACGCGCTGCAGACCAAGCGGCTGCATCACGCATACCTGTTCACCGGCACCCGCGGGGTGGGCAAAACGACCATCGCGCGCATACTGGCCAAGGCCTTGAACTGCGTGGGGCCCGATGGCGCTGGCGATATCACGCCAACGCCCTGCAATGTCTGCCCGGCCTGCACGGCCATCGACGCGGGTCGTTTCGTCGACTATATCGAGATGGACGCGGCCAGCAACCGGGGCGTGGACGACATGACCCAGTTGCTCGAGCGCGCTGCCTACGCGCCGAGCAGCGCGCGCTTCAAGGTCTACACGATCGACGAAGTGCACATGCTCTCCTCGCAGGCCTTCAACGCCATGCTCAAGACGCTCGAGGAGCCCCCCGAGTACGTCAAGTTCATTCTTGCCACCACCGACCCGCAGCGCATTCCGGTGACCGTGCTCAGCCGCTGCCTGCAGTTCAATCTCAAGCAGGTGGTGCCCGCGGCGATCATGGAGCGCCTGTCCCGGGTGCTCGAAAGCGAGGGCCTGCCCGCCGAGCCGGCCATGTTGCGCAAGCTCGCGGCCGCGGCCCGCGGCAGCCTGCGCGACGCGCTCTCGCTGCTCGATCAGGCGATTGTGCATGGCGGTGGGCAGCCTACCCTGCAGAGCGTGCAGCAGATGCTCGGATCGATCGATGCCGATCTTCTGGCGCACTTGCTCGATGCGGTGGCCGACGCCGATGCGCCGCGCGTGTTGTCCCTGGCCGATGACATGGCCGAGCGCGGGCTGGCGTTTTCCCAGGCCCTGCGGGAACTGGCCGGCCTGTTGCACCGGATCGCCCTGTTCCAGGGCGTGCCCGCCTCCCTCCAGGAGGACCCGGAGGCCGAGCAGGTGCGTCGCCTGGGCGCCAAGATTGCGCCCGAACAGGTCCAGCTGTACTACCAGATCGCGCTGCACGGGCGCAACGATCTGGGACTGGCGCCCGACGAATATGCCGGCTTTACCATGACGCTACTGCGCATGCTCGCCTTCGCGCCGGAGATCGCAACGCCGGTGCCGGCGCGCAGCGCGGCGCTGGTTGCCGCCAAGCCCATGCGCACCTCGCTGCGCTCGCCCGAAACCGTGCCGGAGCGCGCGGCCCCGGCGCGCGGCGATACGGCGGCGGCTCCCCTGCGCGCACCGGACGCGGACCCGGCTCCAGTCCTGGATTGGCCCGCACTGGCCCAGGCCCTGAAGCTCTCCGGGCTGGCCCGCGAACTCGCATTGCATAGTGAACTCATCGCCTGCGAGGCCGACCTGTTCACGCTGCGCGTTCCGGTACGGGCCCTGCTCGAGGGCGGCAACGAAACCCGATTGCAGGCAGCGCTGGCCCAACACCTGGGCCGGCCCGTGCGCCTGCAATTGCAGGTGGGGGCGGTTCGTGGAGAAACGGCGGCGGGGCGCGGCGAGCAGGCGCGTTCGCTGCTGCAAAAGCAGGCCGAAGAAGCAATTCATGCGGATCCATTCGTGCGAGAATTGATCGACATTTTCGGCGCCAGTGTCGATCCGCATTCCATCCGTCCGGCGAGCCCGGAGGCCTGAGGACCATTCGATGATGAAAAACCAGCTGGCCGGCTTGATGCAGCAGGCCCAGAAGATGCAGGAAAACGTCCAACGGGCGAACGAGGAACTTGCCAATACCGAAGTCGAAGGCCAGTCGGGCGCCGGCCTGGTCAAGGTGACCATGACGTGTAAGTTCAAGACCCGGCGCGTGGCGATCGATGCCAGCCTGGTGGGCGATGACCGCGAGATGCTCGAGGATCTGGTCGCGGCCGCGTTCAACGATGCGGTGCGCCGGGCCGAGGAGGCTTCCCAGCAGCGCCTGTCCGCGGTGACCGCGGGCTTGCCCCTGCCGCCGGGCTTCAAGATGCCCTTCCTGTGATCGGCGCCTGATCGGGGCGCGGCGCGCTACGAATGAAACTCGGACGCTCGCTCGATGGCCTCATCGAGGCGCTCAAGCGGCTGCCCGGGATCGGGCCGCGCTCGGCCCAGCGCATTGCCTTTTACCTGTTGCAGCATGAACGTGACCTGGCCATCGTGCTGGGCCAGGCCTTGCTGGCGGCGGCCGAACGCGTGGGCCGCTGTGCCCGCTGCAATACCCTTACCGAGCTGGAGATTTGCGAGACCTGCGCCGATCCGCGCCGCGATCCGGGACTGCTGTGCGTGGTCGAGTCCCCCGCGGACCAGATGGTCATTGAACAGTCCCTTTCCTATAGCGGCATGTATTTCGTGCTGCTCGGGCGCCTGTCGCCACTGGACGGCATCGGACCGCGCGAGATCGATCTCGCGCAACTGGCCGCGCGCGCCTGCGATGGCGTGGTGCGCGAGCTGGTGATCGCCACCTCCTTCACGCCCGAGGGCGACGCCACCGCCCATTTCATTTCTGAGATCGTGCGCTCGCGCGCCGCGCAGATCCGGATCACCCGCCTGGCGCGCGGCGTTCCGGCCGGCGCCGAGCTCGAATACACCGATGTCAACACGGTCGCGCAGGCCATGCTCGATCGGCGCGTGCAATAGCGGACCAATGAAAGCCGACGGCGCGCAGGCGGCCCCGCCCCAAAACGCGGTGATGCCGTTTTGGCAACGCATGCCGCACCTCTTCCTGTTCCCGCTGCGGCGTGCGCCGTTGGTGCGCATCCTTGTGGCCACGGCGGTCTTCTGCGCTGCGGTTTGGTATGCGCAGCCCCGGCTGGCTTCCGCGCCGCTGTTTTCGCGTTTGCTGCTTGCCTGCGCCTGGTGCGCTTCGACCCTGTACATCTCGCAATACGCGTTCATCGTCATCGAGCGCTCGGCCTCGGGGTACCTGGATACGCGCTCCTATCCCGCGCTGGAGGGCGCGCCCGAATGGCGCCGCCCGATCAAGATGTTCCTGGTGCTGGTGCTGGTGCCATGGTTGATCGTCTTTCTCGGGCAAATGCTCCTGCCAGGCCTGATCGTGCTCATTGCTGTTTTGGTTTTTGCCCTGCTCCTGCCGGCCTCCGTGATGGTGATGACGCTCAACGACAGCTTTGCCGATGCGGCCAATCCGGTGCGTTGTGCACGCACCGCCTGGAGCATCGGACCGCCCTACCTGCTGCTGTGCCTGTATCTGGTGCTGCTGTTCATCGGTTCCCTGCAAGCGATTCACGCGCTGCTGCCGGATCCGCGCGCCGCGCTGCCCCCGGCAGGCGCCGCCGCCTCGGTTGCCAGCGCGACGGGCGTTGCCGCGCAGGGCCTGAGCGTTCTGGTGGTCACCCTGGTGGGCAATTATTTCCTGATCCTCACTTGTGCGCTGATTGGCTACGCCATGTACCAGTACAGCGCGGTGTTGGGCATCACGGTCGTGGGGCCGGGCGACCTGCGTGCGGCGCGCCGTACAAGCTCCGCGGCGCATGCCCGGCGCCAGCGCGAGGCGCTGATCGGGCGGCTGGTCACGGCCGGGGAGTTTCGCGAGGCCCTGGAACTCGTCAGCGACGATTTGCGCCAACGCCCCTCGGACCTATCCTTGCACGCACGCTTTCATACCCTGCTGTTGCACGAAGGTTCGCAGCCGCGCATCGAGGATCACGCGGATCGCTACCTCGAGTTGCTGCTCAATGGCGCCAATACCAAGGACGCGCTCGCGCTGCTGCGCCAGACGCGTGAGCGCTACCCCGACTTCGTTCCGCGCGATCCGGCGCGCCTGCCGCAGCTGGCCGAAGCGGCGTTGGAGGCGCAGCAGCCGGACCTGGCGGCCGAGCTCATACGCGGCTTTGACAAGAAAAACCCGGGGCACGCCAGCATCCCGGAGGTCTACGTTCTGGGTGGGCGCCTGATGCTCCAGGCAGGACGGGCGACGGATGCCCGGCAATTATTTTTGCACGTGACAGGAAAATACCCGCAAAGCACCGCCGCGGCGCAGGCCAGGCGCTTTCTGGAGCGTTTCAACGCTTCGGCGCCCAATCGGGGTGGCGCGGGGTATCCGCCGGGCACCAAAAACTGACGACCCCCCCGACGCCGATCCACCTGTCCTTTGTCAGCGGGTGCAAGGTGTCGTCGACGCGGTCGACAATCATTTAGGTGCTAGCCACGGGTCGGGGGCCGGGCGGTACGCGAGTCCGTTCCACCCGCCGACATTTGCGAGATCGGCCGCAACGCCGTGAGCACGGTGGGCGGCGGACGGTTCGTTGGGGCCACGCCACCGATCTCCTCGCCCGACGGGAAATAGCTTGCCAGGCGCGAATTGATTTGTTCGGCCTGCTTGTTCAGGCCGCTGCGCGTGTAGGCCGTAAACAGCCCCAGGAGGCAGTCGGCCAGCTGGCGGCCGTAGAGCGAGCGCAGGTTCTCATCGCGCAAGATGGCGTCGATCACCCGAAGGGCCGCCGCGTCCTCCCGAAAGCGCACCAGGCGCCGCGCCAGGCGCAGGTGCTCGTCGATCGGCAGCGCCTGGAGCACCTTGGGTTGCGTCAGGCCCAGAAAAATCTTGCGCAACTCATCGCTGGGCGTGGAAAATTTTGCCCAGAGCAGGCGCAGCGCCGCATCCTGTACGGCTTCTTCGTCCGCTCCCAGCAGGGCGACATTCAGATACGCGCCCAGATGCTCGGTGCGCCCAGGCTCGAGCTCCACGAGCTGGCGATAAAGGCGTGTCGCCCGGCGAATGTCCAGGCGCGCTGCGGCGTCCTGGGCCTGGGCCGCCAGGGACGAACCTTGCTGACGTTGCAGCGTGCCGGGCGGGGGGCCACCAAGGGCGCCACTGCGCGCGGGGGTGGCTGGCCGCAAGACCCAGGCCAGCAGCGCGCCGGCGATCAGGCCACCAACATGGGCGCCGTAGGCCACGGCGGCACCGGCAAGCGGCGCTTTGGCCTGCAGCGACCATTGATACCCTTCGTTGAGCAGCCAGATCGGCAGCAGGGCCAGTGCGGGAATGCGCCCAGTGCCAAATACCACGAAGACCCAATAGAAGACCGGCACCTTGCGCGTCCCGTACAGCACGGCCAGCATGCCGACGGTAGCGGCGATTGCCCCGGAGGCACCGATCACCGCGGCGTCCGATACCAGCACGTGCAAGGCACCGGCGGCGGCGGCCCCGGCAAGATACGCCACCAGAAAGCGCGCGCGCCCCAGCGCCGCCTCGACAAATGGCCCGACTAGTAGGAGCACCAACATGTTGCCCAGCCAGTGCGCCGTTCCGCCGTGCAGAAATGCGTAGCTCAAATACCGCCAAAGGTCCCCGGCGTGGGCCCGCGACAGCGCGTAATGGGCGTGCACCGTGGCGTCCAGCATCTCTTCAAAGCGCCCGCGCAGCGAGCTCCAGGAGGCAAAGTCCGGGTCTTCCTCCCGGATCACGCGCCGCTCGTGCAGATCGGTCACAAAACGTGCATCACCCTGGAGCAACTGCACCGCCGCCGCCCCGGTGGCCGGCGCATTCTGCAGCCGGTGCAGGCGTTCGGCGGCGTCTGGGTCCGTGCGCTCGGCCAGGTAGGCTTGGTAGCGCGGCAGCTCCAGGCGATCGAGCCCGCTTTCGCGGTAATAGCGAAAGGCGCGCTCGTCACGGCTTGCGTCCTGGCTTTGAAAAGCAAACAGCACGATTGCGCAAACAATGGCGATGGCGATCGTGACCACCGGCACGCTGCGGGCGCTTGCGTTGTCGCGAAAGGGAAGCAGCAGCATCGTCTCGGTTTTGCCCGAATTCACGCGCCAGCGGCCGAAAATCGGACCTCAATTGACCTGCCGGCCGTCGCGGCTGGCGCCGGGTGCAGTGCGCACGGGACAAGCCCGCTATAATTCGTCAGTTTAGCCAGCGTTGGCTCCCGTTTCTGGTGGGCTGCGCGCTCGCGTGCAACCGCAAACACGCAGATTGTGCTCCCAGGTTCCGGAGCGCGGAATGCGCAGCGGCTGCACCGCCGTTCTCCAGGAGCTTTGGTGCCCAGCCTGATCGACCATTCCCGCCCAGAGGCGCTGCTCGCGCTTGCGGACGGGACCGTTTTCCGGGGGGTTTCCATCGGCGCGCCCGGCACCGCCGTTGGCGAAGTGGTATTCAACACCGCTTTGACCGGTTACCAGGAAATCCTGACCGACCCCAGTTATGCACGCCAGATCGTAACCCTGACCTATCCCCACATCGGCAACGTCGGAACGAACCCCCAGGACGACGAATCCGACCAGGTATTTGCTTCCGCGTTGGTGGTGCGCGATGTGCCGCCGCGCGTCTCCAACTATCGTTCCCAGCAGGATCTGCCGTCGTTTCTTGTCCAGCGCGGGGTCGTGGCTATTGCCGGGCTCGATACGCGCACGCTTACGCGCCGCTTGCGCGATGGGGGCGCCCAGGCCGGGGCGGTTGTCGTGGGCCAGGACGCAGCGGGGGCGGTTGCCTTGGCGCGCACCTTCCCCGGGATGGGCGGATTGGACCTTGCGTCAGTCGTTTCGGTGCGCAAGGCCTACAGCTGGGACGAAACCGAATGGACGCGAGCCGGTGGCTTCGGTCGTATGGAGACACCGCGCCACCACGTTGTTGCCTTCGACTTTGGCATAAAACGCAATATTTTGCGCATGCTGGCGCAGCGTGGATGCCGCTTGACGGTGGTTCCCGCCCAGACTTCCGCGGCGCAGGTGCTCGCCTTGCGTCCCGATGGCATATTCCTTTCCAACGGGCCGGGCGATCCGGAGCCTTGCGACTATGCCATCGCGGCAACGCGAACGCTCATCGAAAAGGGTTTGCCCACCTTCGGCATTTGTTTGGGGCACCAGATCATGGCGCTGGCATCGGGTGGACGCACGCGCAAGATGAAGTTCGGCCACCACGGGGCCAACCACCCCGTCCAGGATGTGGAGACGGGACGCGTGTTGATCACCTCGCAAAACCATGGATTTGCCGTGGACGCGGCCAGCCTCCCGGCCAATTGCCAGGTGACCCACATTTCCCTGTTCGATGGTTCCCTGCAGGGATTTCGACGCACGGACCGACCCGCGTTCTGTTTTCAGGGCCACCCGGAAGCAAGTCCGGGCCCGCGCGATATCGGCCATCTTTTTGACCGCTTCGTGCACTCGATGGACGAAGCCTCCCGCGGAGCCGGGCGATGAGCCAGGCGATCGTGCAGGCGGCACTGGACGAGGCCGCCGCGGCCTTGTCGGCCTTGCGCGCCGATGCGGCGGCGATGGCAGCGATAAGCCAGGCGGGGGAGCGCATCGCGCAGTCGCTGCGTGCCGGTGGCCGGGTGTTCAGTTGCGGCAACGGCGGGTCGCTGTGCGACGCGATGCACTTTGCCGAGGAGATGTCCGGACGCTTTCGCGCGGATCGCCCAGCCTACGCGGCCATTGCCATTACGGATCCGGGTCACATGAGCTGCGTGGCCAACGATTATGGGTATGAGCAGGTCTTTGCACGCTACGTGCAGGCGCATGGGCGTGCCGGCGATGTGCTGCTCGCCATCAGCACCAGCGGTAGCAGTCCCAACATTCTGGCGGCGGCGCGTAGCGCGCGCGAACGTTCCCTGGCGGTGATTGCCATGACGGGCCGGCCGGGCTCCGCGCTGGCCGCTCTTGCCGACCTGACGATCTGCACGCCGGCTGGCCGTTGGGCAGATCGGGTGCAGGAATTGCATATCAAGGTCATCCACATTCTCATTGAGCTGGTCGAACACCACCTGGGCCCCGCACGTGGCGGCATGCCGCCATCGACGCCGTAAACAGAACTCCCATCCATGCCGCGCCGCGCTGACCTCTCCTCGATTCTGATCATTGGCGCCGGTCCGATTGTGATCGGGCAGGCCTGCGAATTTGATTATTCCGGGGCCCAGGCTTGCAAGGCCCTGCGCGAAGAAGGCTACCGGGTGATCCTGGTCAACAGCAATCCTGCGACCATCATGACCGACCCGGGGCTGGCGGACGTCACGTATATCGAACCGATTACCTGGCAGGTGCTCGAACGCATCATCGCCCGCGAGCGCCCCGACGCGATCCTGCCCACCATGGGCGGCCAGACGGCGCTCAACTGCGCCATGGACCTGCACCGCAACGGCGTGCTCGAGCGCCACGGCGTGCAGCTGATCGGCGCATCGCCCCAGGCGATCGAAAAGGCCGAAGATCGCCAGCTGTTCAAGCAGGCCATGACCCGCATCGGCCTGGAATCGGCGATGTCGGCCGTGGCCCATTCCCTGCCCGAGGCGCTGGCCGTGCAGGAGCTCGTCGGATTTCCGGCGGTCATCCGTCCCAGCTTCACGCTGGGCGGAACCGGCGGGGGCATTGCCTACAACATGGAGGAGTTCGTCACCATTTGCCAGCGCGGCCTGGAGCTCTCGCCCACACGCGAGCTGCTGATCGAGGAGTCGCTGATCGGCTGGAAGGAATTCGAGATGGAGGTGGTGCGCGATGGTCGCGACAACTGCATTATCGTTTGCTCCATCGAGAACCTCGATCCGATGGGAATTCATACCGGCGATTCGATCACCGTGGCCCCCGCGCAGACGCTCACCGACAAGGAATTCCAGATCATGCGCGACGCCTCGATCGCGATCCTGCGCGAGATCGGGGTGGACACCGGCGGTTCGAACGTGCAGTTCGCCATCCATCCGGGCGATGGCCGGATGATCGTGATCGAAATGAATCCGCGGGTTTCGCGCTCCTCGGCACTCGCTTCCAAGGCCACCGGCTTTCCGATCGCCAAGGTTGCCGCCAAGCTGGCCGTTGGCTATTCGCTCGATGAATTGCGCAATGAAATTACCGGCGGGGCGACCCCCGCGTCCTTCGAGCCCACGATCGATTACGTCGTCACCAAGGTGCCGCGCTTTGCCTTTGAGAAGTTTCCCCAGGCCGATAACCACCTGACCACGCAGATGAAATCGGTCGGCGAGGTGATGGCCATCGGACGCACCTTCCAGGAGTCCTTGCAAAAGGCGCTGCGCGGCTTGGAAACCGGGGTTGACGGCCTCGACGAGATGTCCAGCGACCGCGACGAGATCATCGAGGAGATTGGCGAACCGGGCCCGGATCGCATCTGGTACGTCGCCGACGCCTTTCGCCTCGGGATGACCCAGGAGCAGGTGCACGAGGAAACGGGCATCGATCCGTGGTTCCTGGCGCAGATCGAGCAGATCGTCCACATGGAGCAGCGCCTGGACGGGCGCGCGCTCGTTTCCCTGGACGGCGCCGACTGGATGCAGCTCAAGCGCATGGGTTTTTCCGACCGGCGCCTGGCAAAACTTCTGGGCGCGCGCGCCGCGGAGGTGCGCGCGGCGCGGCGCGGTTTCGGCGTGCGCCCGTCGTACAAGCGGGTCGACACCTGCGCGGCCGAATTTTCCACGACGACCGCGTACCTGTACTCCACCTACGGAGAGGAATGCGAAGCGGCGCCCAGCGACCGGCGCAAGGTCATGGTGCTGGGCGGAGGCCCCAATCGCATCGGGCAGGGCATCGAGTTCGACTATTGCTGCGTGCACGCCGCGCTGGCCCTGCGGGAAGATGGCTATGAGACCATCATGGTCAACTGTAATCCGGAGACCGTCTCGACCGATTTTGATACCTCGGACCGCCTGTATTTCGAGCCCCTCACCCTGGAGGACGTGCTCGAGATCGTCGAGCGGGAGCGGCCGCTGGGCGTGATCGTCCAGTACGGTGGGCAGACGCCGCTCAAGCTGGCGCGCGATCTGGAGGCCAATGGCGTTCCGATCGTGGGCACCAGCCCCGATTCCATCGATGTGGCCGAGGACCGCGAACGCTTCCAGCGCCTGCTGCAGGAATTGGGCCTCAAGCAACCGCCCAATCGGACCGCTCGCGAGGAGAGCCAGGCCCTGGCACTGGCCGCGGAGATCGGCTTCCCGCTGGTGGTGCGCCCCAGCTATGTGCTGGGCGGCCGCGCCATGGAAATTGTCCATGAGACGCGCGACCTCGAGCGCTACATGCGCGAGGCGGTCAAGGTCTCCAACGAATCACCCGTGCTGCTCGACCGTTTCCTCGACGATGCGATCGAAGTGGACGTCGATTGCATCAGCGACGGCGAACAGGTGCTGGTGGCTGGCGTCATGGAACACATCGAGCAGGCCGGCGTGCACTCGGGCGATTCGGCGTGCTCGCTGCCGCCGTATTCGCTGTCCGCGGCCACCGTCGACGAACTCAAGCGCCAGACCGAGCAGATGGCGCGCGCCCTGCGGGTGGTTGGCTTGATGAATGTGCAATTTGCGATCCAAAAGGGCGTGGTATTCGTGCTCGAGGTCAATCCGCGCGCCTCGCGCACCGTGCCCTTCGTCTCCAAGGCAACCGGCGTTGCGGTGGCCAAGATTGCCGCGCGTTGCATGCTCGGGCGCAGCCTGCGCGCGCAGCAGGCGCGGGTCGACGTGGTTCCACCGTATTTTTGCGTCAAGGAGGCGGTATTCCCGTTCTCCAAATTTCTGGGCGTGGACCCTTTGCTGGGCCCGGAGATGCGCTCCACCGGGGAGGTGATGGGCGTGGGCAATACCTTCGGGGAGGCCCTGTTCAAGTCGCAGCTGGCGGCGGGCGCCACCTTGCCTCCGGACGGCACGGTGTTCCTGAGCGTCAAGGACTCGGACAAGCCCAAGACCATCGAGATCGCGCGCCTGCTGCACGACATGGGCTATTCCCTGGTGGCCACCCGTGGTACCGCCGCCGCCATCGATGCCGCGGGAATTCCGGTGCGCCCGGTCAACAAGGTCAAGGATGGCCGGCCGCACGTCGTCGATTTGCTCAAGAACGGTGAAATCGACCTCGTAATCACTACGGTGGAGGAGAAGCGATCGGCCATTGCCGATTCGCGGTCGATCCGCACCACGGCACTGGCGCAACGCGTCACGTATTACACAACCGTCGCCGGCGGGCGCGCGGCGGTGGAGGGCATGCGCTACCTTGCTGCGCTCGAGGTATACGATCTGCAGTCCCTGCACCGCGCGGTGGCCGGAACGTGATGGCAGGTGCGGGCGCGAGGTTTGACTAGACAGCACTATGAGGCGTCGTTACATTGGTACGCAGATCCCCTGGCAATTGCCAGGCCGGCAGTATTGGTAGTAGCCGCGGCGCTCCCCGGCGGTCGCGGCGCATGTTCAGAATCGGATAACGTTCCTATGGCGGCAATCCCAATTACGGCGCGCGGAGCCGAAATGCTCAAGGCCGAGCTCGCGCGGCTCAAGTCCACGGATCGGCCGGCGATCATCCAGGCCATCAAGGAGGCGCGGGAAAAAGGCGATCTCTCGGAAAATGCGGAGTACGAGGCGGCGCGCGAGCGCCAGGGCTTTATTGAAGGGCGCATCCAGGAACTCGAGGGCAAGCTCTCGAGCCTGCAGATCATCGATCCGGCGGCTGTGGATGCGGGTGAACGCATCGTCTTTGGCGCGATGGTGGATCTGGAAGACGTGGAATCGGGCAACCGGATGCAGTATCAGATCGTCGGGGATGACGAAGCCGACATCAAGGCGGGCTTGATTTCCGTGTCCAGCCCGACCGCCCGGGCGCTGATCGGCAAGAACGTGGGCGACGTGGCCACCGTGGTCGCGCCGGGCGGCAAGCGCGAATACGAGATCCTGGACGTGCGCTACCGCTGAGGCGGGCGCGGGCCGCCGGTGCGCCTTTGTGGTGTGGCGCCGGCGCGCGGTTCGGCGCGCCGGGCGCCCGCCCGCGGGGCGCGCACCGGTCGGGTTCCCGCGGTTTTCTTGGAAGGCGTCTTTTTGGGCGCCGGTTGCGAATCGTTCTCGGGAACTGGCCGAAACAATACGAAGGTATGTCCCTTTGCCTGAATGCGCGCGGCGCCCAAGCGTCCGGCCATCGAGCGAAACAGTGCGTCGCGTTCGGCCGGTGCGGACTTTCCGCCGCGAATCTTGACCAGGCCATGCGCGCGCAGCGCCCGGTCGATTTCCTGCAGCACGGCCTCGCTCAGACCGGCTGCACCGATCAGGACGACCGGAGGCAGGTTGTGCGCGCGTACGCGCAGGGCCAGAACCTGCTCTTGCGTCAGGGAAAGCTCGGTCATCCGGTGTCCAGCAACCAATAAATTTGATTTGCGCCGATTCTAGCTGTCCGAGCGCAGTAACCACTCATGCCCGCAAAGAAAAAAGCCATCAAGCCGCTGTCCAAGCATCGCTCCAACCGCGCATGGATCGACCGGCACATCAACGATCCCTACGTCCAGGCCGCCACGCGTGCAGGGTACCGCTCGCGCGCCGCCTACAAGCTGCTGGAAATCGACCGGCGCGACCGCCTGCTGCGCCCGGGAATGACGGTCGTCGACCTGGGCGCCGCACCGGGCAGCTGGACCCAGGTCGTCGTCGAGCGCCTGGGTATGCGCGGCGCGGAAATTGCCGGGAGGGTGTTTGCCTTGGATCTGCTCCCCATGGAGCCCATCGCCGGGGTGCAGATACTGACCGGGGATTTTCGCGAGGACGCCGTGATGCACGAGCTGGCGCGGTGTTTGCAGGGGGCGCCGGTGGACCTGGTCCTGTCCGACATGGCGCCCAACCTGAGCGGGATCGGCGCGGCCGATGCGGCGCGCAGCGCGCACTTGTGGGAACTTGCCCTGGACTTTGCCTTGCGCCATCTCAAGCCCGAGGGGCGCTTGCTCACGAAGGCCTTCCAGGGCAGCGGCTACAGCCAGTTCGTCGAGCAGCTCAAGCGCCATTTTGTCCACGTGGTGGTGCGCAAGCCCCCGGCTTCGCGCGCCGAATCGGCCGAGACCTACCTGCTGGCAAGCACGCGCAAGCGCTTTGAGCAAGCGGCGCCCGAGGCAAATTGACGCACGGCCATTGAAAAAGGGGCTGTGGCGCCCCCATATGGGGTGCATTCCCGCCCGTAATTCCCGGCTGTCACCAGGGCGAGAAGGGCCTAGAATGTGCTTGGGAACGTGTCCCGGCCGCAACCGCGCACTGCGCGGCGTGGGGTGGGCCGTGGCGGCAACAGCATCCGGCAGGAGGTTCGATTTGAACAACAGCACATTCGCGAAGGCCGCCATCTGGCTGGTGATTGCCGTCGTCTTGTTCACCGTGTTCCAGAAGCTCGAGCGCGGATCGACCGGCAATGTGCAGCAGATCCCCTATTCGCAGTTCGTCAATGAGGTACGCGCAGGTCACGTCAAGAGTGCGCGCATCCAGGAAACCTCGCCGGGCATGACCGAAGTCATCGCCCAGACCAACGAAGGCGCGCAGTTGCGCACGACCGGAACGCTGTACGACCGGGGCATCTTCAAGGACCTGCTGGACGCCAACGTCAAGTTCGAGTTCGAACAGCGCGAGACACAGTCGCCGCTGCTGAGCTTCTTTTACGCCTTTGGCCCGGTGATCCTGCTGATCGGCGTATGGATCTTTTTCATGCGCCAGATGCAAGGCGGTGGCCGTGGCGGCGCCTTCTCCTTTGGCAAATCGCGCGCGCGCATGCTCGATGAATCCAACAACAACATCACCTTTGCCGATGTGGCCGGCTGCGACGAGGCAAAAGATGAGGTCCAGGAACTCGTGGAGTTCCTGCGCGATCCATCCAAGTTCCAGAAACTCGGCGGACGCATACCGCGCGGGGTGCTGATGGTCGGATCGCCCGGCACCGGCAAGACGCTGCTGGCCAAGGCGATCGCCGGCGAAGCCAAGGTGCCCTTCTTCACCATTTCAGGATCCGACTTCGTCGAGATGTTTGTCGGCGTCGGCGCGGCGCGCGTGCGCGACATGTTCGAGAACGCGAAGAAGCATGCCCCCTGCATCATATTCATCGACGAAATCGATGCCGTCGGCCGCCAGCGCGGCGCCGGCCTGGGCGGGGGCAACGACGAGCGCGAACAGACGCTCAACCAGATGCTGGTCGAGATGGACGGTTTTGAGACCGGCCAGGGCATCATTGTCATCGCCGCCACCAACCGGCCCGATGTGCTGGATCCGGCGTTGCTGCGCCCCGGCCGCTTTGACCGGCAGGTGGTGGTACCCCTGCCCGATATACGCGGGCGCGAGCAGATCCTGGCCGTGCACATGCGCAAGGTGCCCATTGCCGGCGACGTCAAGGCCGACATCCTGGCGCGCGGCACCCCGGGCTTTTCCGGGGCCGACCTGGCCAACCTCGTGAACGAGTCGGCGCTGTTTGCCGCCCGGCGCGGCGCGCGCGTGGTCGAGATGCAGGACTTCGAGAAGGCCAAGGACAAGGTCATGATGGGCGCGGAGCGGCGCTCGATGGTCATGTCCGAAGACGAGCGACGCAACACCGCGTATCACGAGTCGGGCCATGCGGTGGTCGCGCGGCTGCTGCCGCGGACCGATCCGGTGCACAAGGTGACGATCATCCCGCGTGGCCGGGCACTGGGCGTGACCATGCAGTTGCCCGAACAGGACCGCTACGCCTACGATCGGGACTACCTGTTGGCGCGCATTGCGGTGCTCTTTGGCGGCCGGGTGGCCGAAGAACTCTTCATGAAGCAGATGACCACCGGCGCGAGCAACGATTTTGAGCGCGCTACGCAGATGGCCCGCGACATGGTCACCCGCTATGGCATGAGCGACGTGCTGGGTCCGATGGTGTATGCGGAGAACGAGGGGGAGGTCTTTCTGGGCCGCTCGATCACCAAGACCGTCAACATGTCGGAAGACACGATGCGCACCGTCGATGGCGAGATCCGGCGCATCATCGACGAGCAGTACCACCTCGCGCGGCGCTTGCTCGAGGAAAACCGCGACAAGGTCGAGTTGATGGCCAAGACCCTGCTGGACTGGGAGACCATAGACGCGGACCAGATCCTGGACATCATGGAGGGCCGCCAGCCCCGGCCGCCCAAGACGACCACCGCCTCCCCCAGCTCCAGTTCGAGCAGCACGCCCGGGGGCGGGATCCAGGAAGCCACCCAGCCGGCCTGAACGGGCGCCCGTGGCATTGGCGCCCGGCGCAACGGCCACGCACTGGCAATGCGGCCGTTTCCGCGTTGCACTGGACCGCGTGCGGGTGATGGGCGTGATCAACGTCACGCCCGATTCTTTTTCTGACGGTGGTCGGTTTGCGAGTCTGGAGGCGGTGCTCTCTGGCGTGCGCCAGATGGTGGAAGAGGGTGCGGACATCATCGACGTGGGCGGCGAGTCCACGCGTCCGGGCTCCTCTCCGGTGCCCGCCGCGATACAACTCGAACGCCTGCTGCCCCTGTTGCGCGAATTGCGCGCCCTCACCGTGCCCGTATCGATCGACACGAGCGCGCCCGAGGTGATGCGCGCGGCCCTGGATCTGGGTGTCGCGATCGTCAACGACGTGCGCTCCCTGCGCCTGCCCGGCGCCCTGGATGTCGTGCGCTCGTCCGATTGCGCCGTGGTGCTCATGCATATGCAAGGCGAGCCCCAGACCATGCAACAGCAACCACGCTATACGGACGTGCTCGCCGAAGTCGGCGCCGCATTGGCGCAGCGCCGCGGGCAGATGCTCGATGCGGGCGTGGCGGCCGAGCGTATTGCGGTGGATCCGGGTTTTGGTTTTGGCAAGACACACGAGCACAATTTGCGCCTGCTGGCCGGCCTGGAGCGTCTGGCCGGGATCGGCGCTCCGCTGCTCGTTGGCCTGTCGCGCAAGTCGACACTGGGGGAGATCACGCGCCGGCCGGTAGGCCAGCGGCTGGGCGCATCGCTGGCGGCCGCCTTGCTGGCCGCTGAAAATGGCGCGCAGATCGTGCGCGTTCACGATGTGGCGGCGACCCGCGATGCCCTCGCCGTATGGCAAGCGGCGCGGGCGCAAAGGGCGCAGCTTGCACACGAGGAGCAAACCCGTTGAAACGCACGTATTTTGGCACTGATGGCATCCGCGGTACGGTGGGCCAGAGCCCGATCACGCCCGACTTTGTGCTGCGTCTGGGGCATGCGGCCGGCCAGGTTTTGGCCCGCGAAAATCCGTCGGGGCGGCCCGCCATTCTCATCGGCAAGGACACGCGGGTGTCGGGCTATATGCTGGAGGCGGCGCTGCAGGCCGGTTTTGCCAGTGCCGGTGTGGACGTCGTGCTCTGCGGCCCTCTGCCCACGCCGGCGGTGGCCTACTTAACGCGCGCGCAGCGCCTGGTCGCCGGCGTCGTCATCAGCGCCTCGCACAATCCGTATCCGGACAATGGCATCAAGTTCTTTTCCGGTGCCGGCAAGAAGCTGCCCGATGCCATCGAGGCCGAAATCGAGGAACAGATGGATCGGCCGATGGAATGCGTTGTCCCGCAGCGTCTGGGCAAGGCGCGCCGCCTCGATGATGCTAGCGGGCGCTACATCGAATTTTGCAAAAGCACCTTTCCGGCCGAGATCGACCTCAAGGGCCTAAAACTCGTGGTCGATTGCGCCCACGGCGCCGCGTACCACGTGGCGCCGGATGTCTTTCATGAACTGGGGGCCGACGTCGTGCCGGTGGGGGCAAGCCCCAACGGATTCAATATCAACGATGGCGTGGGGGCGGTGCATGCCCATGCACTCGTACCCATTGTGCTGCAGCACGATGCCGATTTTGGTATCGCTCTGGACGGCGACGCCGACCGCGTGGTCATCATTGAGCGTGGCGGGCGCGTCTACGGCGGCGACGAACTCTTGTTTGCGATTGTGCGCGATCGCATGCGCCAGGCGCCGGTCAGTGGCGTCGTGGGAACCCTGATGAGCAATTTTGCGCTGGAAAAGCGCTTTGCCGAATTGGGCGTGCCTTTCGAGCGTGCGCGCGTGGGCGACCGCTATGTGCTCGAAATCCTGGAGCAGCGCGGTTGGCTATTCGGCGGCGAGGGATCCGGACACCTGATCTGCCTGGATCGGCATACCACCGGCGATGGCATCGTCAGCGCGCTGCAGGTGTTGGCCGCAGTTCGCCGCAACGCGATGAGCCTGGCCCAGCTCACCGACGAGCTGGACATGTATGCCCAAACCATGCTCAACGTGCGCGTAGCGCAGGGTTTTCGCTGGCAGGACCACGCGCCGCTGAACCGCGAACTGGCGCGCGTGCAAACGGACTTGGCCGGCCGCGGGCGGGTCTTGATACGCCCGTCGGGCACCGAGCCGGTACTGCGCATCATGGTGGAGGCGGCCGAAGCGCCATTGGCCCGCGCGCTTACCGAGCGCCTTGCGGCAACCCTGGAAACCACCTAGACGCCGCAGCCCCCGGCCGCGGCGCATTTTCTCATGTCATGTCACAATTCGGTGACATACCCTGGGTAGGATCGGCCCAGCGGGTTTTTACCGGCGCGGCCGCCGGTTTTGCGTGCGAGCAAAGCTAGCTCCCCGGGCCGGCCTGCCTACCCCGATCAAGATCGACGGAGTAAACGAAGTTGAACGAGGAATCGGCGCAGGCGGTGTTTGGCACCGCCCCGCAACAGACGCAGGACGACTCCGTCAAGGCCGAGGTGGACCGGCTCAATTTTTACTACGGTGACTACCGTGGTTTGAAGGACATCACGCTGCGCGTGTACAACAAACGCGTCACCGCGCTGATCGGCCCGTCCGGTTGTGGCAAGTCGACGTTCCTGCGCTGTTTTAATCGCATCCATGACTTGTACCCGGGCAATCGCTACGAGGGATCGATCCGCTTGTATCCCGACAACATCGACATACTGGGGCGCGCTATCGATCCGATCGATGTGCGCATGCGCATCGGCATGGTCTTTCAAAAGCCCAGCCCGTTTCCAACCACGATCTTTGAAAACGTGGCCTACGGTCCGCGCCTGCGTGGGCTGGCGCCGCGCGCGGCGGTTGCGGACAAGGTGGAACAGGCGCTGCGCGGCGCGGCGCTCTGGGACGAGGTCAAGGATCGGCTTCACACCCTGGCATCGAATCTTTCCGGTGGGCAGCAGCAGCGCTTGTGCATCGCCCGTGCGCTGGCGGCTGACCCGGAGTTGCTGCTGTTTGACGAGCCGACCTCGGCCCTGGATCCCATCGCCACGGCCTCGATCGAGGAGTTGATCAGCTCGCTCAAGGACACGGTGTCCATACTGATCGTGACGCACAACATGCAGCAGGCGGCGCGCTGCTCGGACTACACGGCGTTCCTGTACATGGGCGAGCTGATCGAATTCGGGGAGACGGACCAGATCTTCATCCGGCCGACGAAAAGGGAAACCGAGGATTACATAACCGGACGTTTCGGGTAGACCGAAGGGGTGCACTGTGAGCAATGGCGAACATCTATCCAAGCAGTACGACCACGAGCTGGAGACACTTCGGTCTCGCACCCTGCAGATGGGCGGCATGGTCGAGGCCCAGGTGCAGGCAGCCATCACCAGCTACGAGCGGCCCGATGACAAGGTCGCCGACCAGGTCATCGAGGGCGATCGGGCGATCAACGCCCAGGAAGTGGAGCTGGACCGCGACGTGGTCAACATGATCGTGCGCCGGCAACCCACGGCCGGCGACCTGCGCATGATCATCGGCGTGGCGCGCACTACTACCGAGCTCGAACGTATCGGCGACGAAGCCACCAAGATCGCCCGCGCGGCCAAGTGGCACTTTGAGAAGCAGCGATCCGTGCGCACGCCGCGGCTGCGCGATATTCACACCTCCGCCCTGGCCGCCGCGGGCATGCTGCGTGGTGCCCTGGACGCCTTTGCCCGGCTCGACTCTGCCGCCGCGGCCGCGATCATCGAAGAGGACCGTGGCGTGGACCAGCAATTCCAGGCAATTCTGCGCCAGCTGATCACCTTCATGATGGAAGATCCGCGAACCATCTCGGCCTCCTTGGATGCGGTCTGGGTCGCCAAGGCGATCGAGCGCATCGGCGACCACGCGAAGAACATCGCCGAGCACGTGATTTTCGTTGCCCAGGGGACGGACGTGCGGCATGCGTCCCCTGAGGAGATTGCCCGCGCCGTTTCTTCGGAGTAAGGGACCCCATGGCCAACGCATCGATCTTGGTTGTTGAAGACGAGCCCGCGATCCAGGAGCTGGTGGCTTTTTCCTGCGGTAACAGCGGCTACAAGGTCCGGCGGGCCGAATCCGTCGGCGCCGCGGAAACCGCCATCCGCGGCGAGTTGCCCGATCTGGTGATCCTGGACTGGATGCTGCCCGACCGGGCCGGCATCGACTTTCTGCGCGAACTGCGCCGCGCCGACCGCACACGCACGGTCCCGGTCATCATGCTCACCGCCAAGGGCGCCGAAAGCGATCGCGTTACCGGCCTGGATAGCGGCGCCGATGACTACGTTGTCAAGCCTTTTTCCCCGCGCGAGCTGGTTTCCCGGGTGCGCGCGGTATTTCGCCGGCGCGCCCCGGAAAAGGGCGGGGAAGCGATCAGCTACGGACCGCTCACGATCGACCCCGCGCGCCATGAAGTCCAGGTATCCGGGCGCGTCGTGAAGATGGGGCTGGCCGAATTCAAGTTGCTGACCTTTTTGGCGGGTCACCCGGAGCGTGTTTTTTCGCGCGGCCAGCTGCTCGACAACGTCTGGGGTGACCATGTGTTCATCGAGGAGCGTACCGTCGATGTGCACGTGTTGCGCTTGCGCAAGGCCCTGATGCCTGCCGATGCGCATAACCTGGTCCAGACGGTGCGCGGCTTGGGCTATCGGCTATCCGTCAACGCCGCCAGCTGAGCAAGGTGGCTGGTCTGCGGTCGCGTTCGCTGCGCATTGTCCTGCCCGCAATCGCCGGGCTGCTGGGTGTCTTGCTGTTGTGCCTGCTGGTGGGCACGGCCTTTGGCGTCTTGTCGGGTCTTGCCCTCGCGTTGAGCATCCTGGTGGTGCTGTACGCCATGCAGATTTACTTTCTGGGTGCCCTGGGCAGCTGGTTGAGCCAACCCTCGCTGCGCGACGTGCCCGAAGGCATCGGTGTTTGGGCCGAAGTGTTCGCGCGGCTGCATCGCTGGCATCGGGCAAGCGAGACGGATCGGCGCCGGCTCCTGGACAACGAGGAGCGCTTTCGCCGCACCATCAGCGCCTTGCCCGACGGCATCATCCTGATCGATGCGGCGTTCCAGATCGAATGGTGCAATCCGGTGGCGGAACGCCACCTGCCCATCTCCTTGCGTGCTGACCAGGGACTGCGGCTGACCAATCTCGCCCGCGATCCGCGCCTCGTGGCGTACATGACCACGGGCCGGTTTGAAACCGAACTGGTGTTTCGCCCCTTGAACAATCCGGGCCTGGTCCTTTCCCTGGCGGTGATCGGATTCGAGGCGGCGCGTTCCATCGTTATCACGCGCGACATCACGCAAAGCGAGCGCATCGACGCCATGCGGCGCGATTTCGTGGCCAACGTCTCGCATGAATTGCGCACGCCGCTCACGGTGATCAAGGGTTTTCTCGAATCCTTCGAGGATGCCGGCGCGGAACTGGGCGAGGTTCGCCAGCACCACCTGCGCCTGATGGATGAGCAGGCCCAGCGCATGCACCGGCTGATCGAAGATTTGTTGATGCTTTCGCGGCTCGAATCCGAAAGCCCGAATCAGGAAGACGCGGTCGACATTGCCCAGCTCGCGGCGGAGGTTGCCGATGAGGCCCGCACCCTTTCCAGCGGCCGGCACACCATTGAGGTCTCCGTGCCGCCAGCCTGGTTGCGTGGCAGCCGCGACGAGTTGCGCAGTGCCTTCGGCAACCTGGTTTCCAACGCGATTCGCTACACCCCCGAAGGCGGCACTGTGCGCGTGGCCTGGCGGGCACGCAACGACGGCGCCGTGTTCGAGGTGATCGATAGCGGCATCGGTATTGCCGCGGAACATCTGCCGCGACTCACGGAGCGGTTTTACCGCGTGGAGAAGAGCCGTTCGCGCGAGACCGGCGGGACGGGTTTGGGTCTGGCGATCGTCAAGCACGTACTACTGCGCCATGACGGGCGTCTGGAAATTGTCTCCGAGGTCGGGCAGGGCAGCACGTTTTCCGCCTGGTTTCCGCGATCGCGCCTGGTACTGCCCGAGCAGCCAGCGGCGCCCGCGGACGAGACCGGCGCGACGCACGACGGCACGGATTTGCCGGCGCCGGCCGCTTGAGCCGCGGCAAATTGCCCGCTGCGACGCGGCCCGGTATCATGTCCCCTTTCGGGGTGTGGCGCAGCCTGGTAGCGCACCTGCCTTGGGCGCAGGGGGTCGGAGGTTCGAATCCTCTCGCCCCGACCAACGAAGCTGCGGGGAACCCTGCGCCCGGGGGATCAACGTCTGCCCGTAGCTCAGTTGGATAGAGCATCAGCCTTCTAAGCTGAGGGTCGCTGGTTCGAGTCCGGCCGGGCAGGCCAAATGCAGCAGTGTTTTCGTGGTGGCCGTAGCTCAACGGTAGAGTCCTGGATTGTGATTCCAGTTGTTGTGGGTTCGAATCCCATCGGCCACCCCATTCAAATCAATACCTTGCGGCTCTCCCGGCTCCGACGCCGGCTCCGATTGTGCGATTTTTGTGCGATCGGCCCGGACGATTGGTGGCACGCGGATAGCGTTGGCGTGCGAGAGCAGGTCCCGCCCTGCCAGGTGCGTGTAATGACGCACCATCCGCGGATCGTGCCAGCCCCCAAGCGTTTGCAGCGTAAGGCTCGGCGTGCCTCCCCGGGCGTGCCAGGTGGCCCAGGTGTGGCGCAGGTCGTGCCAGCGCAGATTGGGCAGTCCGGCACGCAGCCGGGCCTTGCGCCAGGCCGTATTGTTGGATCGCTTGGCGATCGGCTTCCTGCGCAGCTGCTTGCCCCGCTTGTCGTAGACCGCAAACGTAAACACGTGCGTCGCATGCTTGCCCAACTGGGACTGGAGCACTTCGACTGCATCGTCAGACAGGGGAACCACGATGTCATCGCCCGCCTTGGCTTCGTCTGCATGGACGTGCACCAGGCGGCGGCCCAGATCCACGTTTTCCCAGCGCAGCCCCCGCACGTTGGCATCTCGCAGCCCGGTTGCCAGGGAAAACCGCGCCATCGCTGCGAGGTGATCGGGCAGCTCGGCGAGCGGGCGGGCGGCCTGCTCGGGCGTTAGCGCTGTGTAACGCCGCAGTGCGCGCTCCGCGCGACCTTTGATGGTAGGGATGAAGGGTACCGCTTCGACTTTCTCGCATTCATAGGCATAGCGCCAGATGCCCGAAAGGATCGATAGGTACTTGTTGCACGTGGAAACCGTGAGGCTGACCTGGCTACACGTTTGGTACCCAGGTCACCTTCTCGTCCCAATTCCAATTGGTGTTTCGCTCTCCACGACTATCGTCGCTTCACGCGATGGCATAGGTATACGAGGGAATTTGTCGTTATCCGCAGGAACCTGAGCCGTGCACGAGAATCAACAATTAGATCCCGCCGATCAATTTGGGAACCCAACGGTTGATCGCCGCGCCTGCAATGACTAGCCAGGCAAAGGAGAACAATGCCAGCAGCAACGGTCGCACACCGGCTTGTCGAAGGGCTCGAAAATGAGTCGAAATTCCTAGTGCAGCCATTGCCATTGTCAATAGCAGGCTATCGATTTCCAGGAAAACGTCGTGGAGACGCGTCGGCACAACCCGAAGGGAATTGACGAGTACAACAACGATGAACCCTACTGCAAACCAGGGAATCGCCAGGGCGCTGCGATTGCGCTTCCCAGCGCCAGCAGGATGCTCCCTGATGGTCGGGACGCAACGAGTCAGCCAGATCGAAAGGCCCATGAGGAATGGCGCGAGCATGATCACCCGGACCATCTTTGCAATAACCGCTGTATCGGCTGCGTGCGGACCGATCGAGCGAGCAGTTGCGACGACCTGCGCTACTTCATGTACGGTCGATCCAATGTAAACGCCAAAGGCATTTTCGCCACTTGGCAATAGTTGCCATGTCGCGTTGAGTTGGAACAATGCGGGGTAGAGGAAAATGGAGACTGTCCCGAAAAGCACGACGGTCGCGACGGCAACGGTAACCTGCTCTGCGCGCGCATGCACGACGGGCTCGGCAGCCATTATTGCCGCCGCGCCGCAAATTGAACTACCAGCACCAATCAACATCGCATCCTTTTGATCCATCCCCAGCCACCGCGTCCCAACGAATGTCGAGAGTGCGAAGGTGGACGTGAGTATCGCCGCGTCGATCAGGACACCGGACACGCCGACCGTCCCTACATCCAGCAAGGTGAGCCGAAGGCCGTATAGAACTACGCCGATTCGAAGCAAGGTCTGCTTCGAGAAAGCGACACCAGTACCGCAAACTGCGGCCAAACCGGGAAAGCGGGGGTAGGCGGCATTGCCAACAGCCATGCCGAGCACGATCGCAATCGTAAGAGTGCTGATGCCGTGGCTTTGCGGCCAAGCTGAATCGCCGAGAATTGTTGCGAAAAACGCCGTCAATCCGCAAAGCAGGAGACCGCTCCAATGCTGCAGGCTGGTAAAAAAGACTTTCTGCTTCGCAAGCAACCGCCTGCTGGAATCGAATATTGCAATTTGATGTGACATGGATGACTGCGTCGGATTGCCGTATTGATCTCAATGTACGATGGCGCCAAATACCTGTCCAACGGCTTATATGGATAGTATTAAGCTATCGGGCAGCTTATTATTACTATTGGAACGCGGATGAACATGCTTCGTTTGACGCTTCGGCAGTTGCAGATTTTTGTGGCGGTCGCGCATCATGGAAGTACCGCAGCGGCAAGCGAGCAGATAGCACTCTCGCAATCGGCCACAAGTGCAGCCGTGAATGAGTTGGAGCGACTCCTGGCACTCCAACTGTTCGATCGGGTCGGGCGACGGCTGCAGCTCAATTACAACGGGCGCGCCCTGCTTCCAAAAGCAATGGCGCTCCTGGCCGGCGCCGAGGACGTGGAGGGATTGGGACGATCTAATGCAGATCAGTTGCAAACGCTGCGCATCGGCGCGAGCACAACGATCGGCAATTACGTCTTGCCGGGTCTGCTGGGATCTCTGCTTTCAGGCGCGGAAATCGGTTTGCGCAGCACTTGGCGCTCGACCGTCACAATTGCAAATACCGAGGCCATTGGCGGTGCAATTGCCGGGTATGAACTTGACCTGGGGTTCGTCGAAGGTCCGGTGCGCGCGCCGGATGTGCGATCCTTGCCTTGGATACGAGACGAAATGGTGGTCGTGGGAGCAACAGTACAGGGAAACACGGAACGTCCTATCACGGTTCGGGCGCTTCGAGATCGCGTGTGGTTAGTGCGAGAAAGTGGATCCGGTACTCGCGAAGTTGCCGACCGAGCGCTATTGCCATATATGCATTCATACCGGCGCAGCATCGAACTTGGAAGCTCCGAGGCAATTAAACATGCCGCTATTCTGGGCCTAGGGCTTGCTTGCCTTTCGCGATGGGTGGTCGATGATGCAGTGCAGGTCGGGAAGCTGCATATCCTGCGTACAACCCTCCCAAAGTTGTATCGGCCTTGTTTTGTTCTGGTGCACCGCGCGAAGGCGCCTACAGGCGCAATGCAGCATGTCCTTAAGGAATTCGGGGTAAAGTCGGGCCAGGATTAGCGCTTGAAACGCATTTGGCCAAATCGTGCGTATGTTCTTTTTGCGCATTGGCATCGCGAGTAAGTTCGCGATGTGGCAATGCGCTGCCCACGCTGGATGAGCGAAATCTCAGGAGAGAGGGTGGATCCACGCGTTTATTTCGCGGCCGAGCGAACCATGCTGGCGTGGCTGCGCACGGGTTTGACGATCATGGCATTTGGCTTCGTGATAGCCAGGTTTGGCTTGTTCTTGAGGATCCTTGCTGTGCAGGTTCCCGCGGCATCGCCCCATGCGCAATCGAATATCTCCGGGATTTTGGGCATTTCTCTGGTTGGCGCTGGCATGCTTATGATTTTGGCGGCGATGTTCGAGCATCGCCGCTTTGTCGCAAGCTTGCCAATTGACGATCGCCCGGTGGGATATATGGGCGGTCTGTTGCTACTAATTTCCAGCATTTTTCTGGCGATAATTGGCTCGGCGCTAGCAATCTACCTTGCCGGATCTTTG
>Ga0209698_10000506_pt1 | contig 44731 bp, 27 predicted proteins | sample LitLauG_LLR_2012_FD_187203 | JGI IMG/M metagenome (GOLD analysis project Ga0209698, IMG submission 187203) | Freshwater sediment microbial communities from Pennsylvania, USA - Little Laurel Run_MetaG_LLR_2012 (SPAdes) (version 2) | ecosystem: Environmental > Aquatic > Freshwater > Creek >...
AGGTAATCAAACGCTTTTTCCGCAACGCGGGCAGCGATATCGCGGGCCATGGAGGCGGTCGGCGTGTCTTCATCCAACACGACAAGGCGGCGCGTGCGTGAAACGGATTCGAGAATGGTGGGCTCATCGAGAGGAGAAAGCGTGAGGACGTCCACGACTTCGGCTTCGATGTCCTGAGCGGCAAGGGTGGCGGCGGCTTCCAGACAAACGTGGGTCATCCTGCCGATGCCGCAGAGAGTGACATCGCTGCCGGGCCGGACGATTTCCGCGCGACCAATGGGAACGCAGTAGGCGTCTTCCGGCACGGGCCCTCTCGCTGCGGCGCCCAGGAATTTGTGTTCGAGGATGATGACGGGGCCATCGTCGCGGATGGCAGAAATCGTCAAGCCTTTTGCGTTGTAAGCCGTGGAAGGAACGACCACTTTGAGGCCGGGGATGTGCGCCAGAACGGAGTAGAGTGTTTGTGAGTGTTGCGCGCCCGCGCCTCCGCCGTAAGTGCGCTTGCCATCCCCGCGCGTGCCATAGGCAGTGCGGATGACCAAAGGAAGATTCACTTGGCCGCCCATCATGTAATGCATCTTCGCGGCTTGATTGATGATCTGGTCGTAACAGCAGCCGATGAGATCCACGAACATGATTTCGACGATGGGCCGCAAGCCGGACATTGCCGCGCCCACGGCTGCGCCCACAAAGCCCATCTCCGAAATCGGCGTGTCGAGAACACGTTCCGGGCCAAATTCAGTGATCAAACCCTTGGTGGTGCGCAGCGAGCCGCCCCACGAATCAACAAACCCGAGATGAGCGAGGCCGGCACCTCCGGCAATGTCTTCGCCCATAATGATGATGTTGGGATCGCGGCGCATTTCCTGGCGCAGTGCTTCATTGATCGCTTGATTGAAAGTGAGTTCGTGAACGGCGGCGATGGCGGAGGATTTCATTGCGGCTCCGTCACATAAACATCGGTGTAAAGTTCAGCGGGATCGGGGAGCGGGCTCTGTTCGGCGAAGATGACGGCGAGATCGAGCTTTTCCTTGTTCTTCCGGTCGATGGCATCCAGTTCTTCCAGCAGGAGCGAACCATCAGTCAGAACCTGTTCGCGGAAACGCTTGATGCAGTCGCGCGCGCGCGCCGCTTCTTCTTCCTCTCTGGTGCGGTAACGGCGAGTATCATCGCCCTGGTGATGCCCGTAATAGCGATAGGTTTTGCACTCGATAAGAGAAGGACCGCCGCCGGAGCGCGCGCGATGAATGGCCGCGGTGGCGGCAGCCCACACGGCAATCACATCCTGGCCGTCGGCCGTCACACCGGGCATGGAGTACGCGGCCGCACGGTGGGCAATCTCCGGATCAGCGACGGCGTACTCGACTGGGGTGGACTGAGAATAACGGTTGTTTTCACACACAAAAACGACGGGAAGTTTCCAGATAGCTGCCAGGTTCATGGCTTCGTGAACAGCTCCAGAACTGGCTGCGCCTTCCCCGAAGAAAGCAACGGCAACCTGCGAGGTGTGACGAACCTTTGCGGAGAGTGCTGCACCGACGGCGTGCGTCACGCCCATTCCCACGATGGGATTGACGCCGAGCATGCCGACGCTGACATCGGTAATGTGCATGGAACCACCCTTGCCACGGTTAGTTCCGGTCACTTTGCCGTAGAGCTCGGCCATCATGCGGTGCACTTCGACACCCTTGGCGATGCAGTGGCCATGGCCACGGTGGGTGGAAGCAATCCAATCTGTGGGTTCGAGCGCGGCGCAGACTCCGACGGCGCAGGCTTCCTGGCCGGTGTAGTAATGAACAGCGCCGACGGGCGCCCCCGTCTCTACGAGCCATTTGAGGCGCTCCTCGAATTCACGGATGAGCGTCATGCGGTCGTACATCCAAACGAGCTGGTCGCGAGACGGTCTAAGGCAAGTCATCTCAAAATGTGTGCGCGTCTGGGGTTTGGTAGTGGTTTGAAGCAAGGCCTCTCCCGGAGTTCCTGAAGACGTGGTCGGCTCGTTCTTCATGGACGAGGGGAACAGTGTGACGAGTGTGACAGCCGTTCGTCTCGAAACGCAGTGCGCGCGGTCACAGGGGGCGGTGACGACGGTCACGCGAGCAACAATTTGTGGAAACGGAAGTTCGTGTTCGAGGTTTCGGTTAGTCCGCGGGTTTTGATTCGAACGATATGGATTGGAGGTCTAGAGATAGGAGGGATAGTGCGGCGACCATTGCGAGGAAACGATGGCGGCACGCAAGGACTCCGGGGACATGGCGGGGACCAATCCTTCGCGCTGGGCCTGGTTCGCAGCGGCAATGGCAATTTCAATAGCGGCTTTGCGCAGGCCGGGCAGCAGAGGCAAGAGAGGCGCCGAGGGATCGGTTTGAGCAGGGGAATGTTTGGCAAGGGCGTGGGCGGCGGCCAGGAACATGCCGTCTGTGACCCGCTTCGCGCGTGTCGCACAGATCGCTAGCCCCATGGCCGGAAAGATGTAGACATTGTTGCACTGGGCGATTCGCATCTGGCGGCCATTGTAATTGACGCTCGCAAAGGGTGATCCGGCGGCGATTAGGGCGCGGCCGTCGGTCCATCGAAGAAGGTCCTCGGGGACGGCCTCGGACTTGGACGTGGGATTGGAGAGTGGAAGGATGATGGGACGTTCGCACTTGCGGGCCATTTCGCGAACGATGGGTTCGGAAAATGCACCGGGCAATGTCGAGAGGCCAATGAGGATGGTCGCATCAATTTGCTTGATGATGTCGCCGAGACTGATATGGCCGTCGGCACCGGATTTTGGAAAGTTCGCTACGCGCTCGGCAGGTTGAGCGTAGATTCGTTGCTCTGCAGAAAGGTCTATTCGATTCGAATGGAGAAGGCCGTCGCGATTGACCAGCCAGAAACGGGAGCGCGCTTCCGCTTCGGATAAGCCATCGGCGACAAGCGCTTCGCGGAGAAAATCGGCGACGCCGATGCCGGCCGATCCGGCACCGAGCATGACGATGTGCTGATCGCGAAGCTGGCGGCCGGAGATGCGGATGGCGGAGAGAATGGCTCCCACGGCGACTGAAGCGGTGCCCTGAATGTCATCGTTAAAGGTGACGAGTTGATCGCGGTAGCGATCGAGGATGGGCCGGGCGTGCGCTTTGGCAAAGTCTTCCCATTGCAACAACGTCTCGGGCAGCTCTTGTTTGACGGCCTGGACAAAACGGTCGACGAAATCGTCGTAAGCGTCTCCGGTGATTCGTTCATGCCGCCAGCCCAGATACTCGGGGTCGCTGAGGCGCTCCTGATTATTGGTGCCGACATCCAGGATGATGGGCAGAGTTTGCTCGGGCGGCACACCGCCGATGAGCGTGTACAAGGAAAGTTTCCCGATGGGAATGCCCAGCCCACCGACGCCTTGATCGCCAATCCCCAGAATTCTCTCGCCGTCGGTGACAACGATGACGCTGACATTTTTGTGGGGGCGATTCTGCAAAAGCTTGCGGACGTTGTCCCGATGCGGATAAGAAATGATCAAACCGCGCGGGCGGCGATAAATGTGGCTGAATTCCTGGCAGGCTTCGGCAACAACGGGAGTGTAAACGATGGGCAGCATTTCCTCGATATGGTCGAGAAGCAGACGGTAAAAGAGAACTTCGTTGGTGTCCTGGAGCTGGCGTAGGTAAATGTGGCGCTCGAGATCGTCCACTTTTCGAAGATAGGCTTTGTAGGCGCGGGCTGATTGTTCTTCGATCGACTCAACGACTGGCGGGAGCAGGCCGTCGAGACCGAGCGCCTGGCGCTCCGGAAGAGTGAATGCCGTGCCTTTGTTGAGCGCGGGAATTTCGAGGAGAACATGTCCGCGCAGATGCGGTGAGAGCTTGGTCAATGGCGAAGAGGAGGACGTGGTGGCCATAAGAACCTCCAAGAAAATTCAGTATGGCTTCGGAGCTCGACAGGAAGGAAGGCTCTTCAGCGGCAATCTCACAGGCCGTACAGTCAGACTATCACACTCGGCCTTGGCGGCGAGCGGGACAAAGGAAAAATTCATTGAGCGTGATGGCGGTCACACGAAAAGATTGAGGCTGAAGATAGCATTTGAAGAGTTTGCGAATGCGGCCGAGTGCTTTCGCAATTGCGCTTTGCGGGTATTCTTAGGGATGTAAGCACCTATTTTGGTGAACAACGCGGCGTAGCGCGACGAGGTAATTCATGGGACAAGCTCTGGATGTGCACCGGCTGCATTTCGCTTTCACGGTGACGTTTCACTACATCTTCCCGCAGTTGACGATGGGGCTGGCGCTGCTGCTCGTGTACCTGAAGACGAAAGCGCTGCGCACCGGCGATGAGCATTACAACCGCGCGGCGCGATTCTGGGCTCGGATCTTCGGGATCAATTTCGCCCTCGGCGTCGTTACCGGCATCCCCATGGAGTTTCAGTTCGGTACGAACTGGGCGGCGTTTTCAAAGTCTGCTGGGGGAGTAATCGGACAAACGCTGGCGATGGAGGGAGTGTTTTCGTTTTTTCTGGAATCGAGCTTCCTGGGCTTGTTTTTGTACGGTGAAAAAAGGCTCGGCCGCATCGGTCACTGGGTGGCGGGGTTTCTGGTTTTTCTTGGCTCGTGGCTTTCGGGATTTTTCATTGTTGCCACGGACGCGTGGATGCAGCATCCCACTGGTTACCGGATTGGCGCCGATGGCGCTATCGAACTTTCCAGCTTCTGGGGCCTGTTACTGAACAAATGGGCGCTTTGGCAGTACGCGCACAATATGCTGGGAGCGGTGCAAACTGGCTGCTTCGTCATGGCCGGAGTCGGCGCTTTTTATTTGCTGACGAAGCGGAATGAGAGCTACGGCCGCACGTTTGTGAAAGCAGGCGTGTTGGTTGGTGCAATTGCGGCGATCCTGCAACTCTTCCCCACCGGAGACATGCAAGGAAAGCTGGTTGCGAACAACCAGCAGCCGACGCTGGCGGCGATGGAAGGACTCTTCGAATCGCAAAACGGAGCGCCACTGGCCATCCTGGGACAGCCGGATGTGGAAAAAAGAAAACTCGACAACCCTTTGGAAGTTCCCAACATGCTAAGTTTTCTGACTTACAAGCAATGGCGCGCGAATATCAAGGGCCTCTCTGATTTTCCGCAAACGGAATGGCCGGATCAGATTCCGCTGCTCTATTACAGCTACCACGTGATGGTCGGGCTTGGAACGATCTTCATCGCGGTAATGGTCCTTGCGGCACTTCTGTACTGGCGCGGGAAACTGTATGACTCCCGCTGGATGTTATGGCTATTGATGGTCTGCATTCCGCTTCCCTATATTGCAAACACCGCAGGATGGATGACCGCGGAACTCGGACGGCAGCCGTGGCTGATTTATGGATTGATGCGCACCGCAGCCGGTATCTCTCCGCGCGTGGCCGCGGGCAATGCGTGGTTCACCCTGATTGGCTTCATGGGCATGTACGTGATTCTGGCGATCTTGTGGCTGTTCTTGATTTACCGCGAGATCGAAAATGGGCCGGAGCCCCATGACGGACTGCACGGCGAAGAAGCAATCGCCGTGGCGGCGGATTGAGGAGAGCGCGATGGGAACGATTTGGTTCTGGCTGGTAGCCATCATGGTAGCGATGTACGTGCTCTTGGACGGCTTCGATCTCGGCGCCGGGGCGATTCATCTTTTTGTGGCCAAAACGGATGATGAGAGGCGGCAAGTTCTGGCGAGCATTGGCCCAGTGTGGGATGGGAACGAAGTGTGGCTGCTGGCCGCGGGCGGTACTCTGTACTTCGCGTTCCCTGCGCTTTACGCGAGCGCGTTTAGTGGGTTCTATCTGCCGCTGATGATTGTTCTGTGGCTTCTGATTCTGCGCGGAGCATCGATCGAATTTCGCAATCACATCAAGAGCGCGGTTTGGGATCCGCTGTGGGATTTTCTCTTCTGCGCGTCCAGTTTGTTGCTTGCAGTATTTTTCGGAGCGGCACTCGGCAACGTGGTGCGCGGGGTGCCTCTGGATGCGAGCGGCTATTTCTTCGAGCCACTGTGGACGAATTTCCAGCTTGGAGATGATACCGGCATCCTCGACTGGTACACGATTCTGGTGGGAGTGCTGGCCCTGCTTGCACTGATGATGCACGGAGGACTTTGGGTGCAGATGAAGACTAGCGGCGCAGTGAATGGGCGCGCGGGAAGACTGGCGGGGCGCGCGTGGTGGGGCGTTGTGGCTTTCACGGCATTGGTGACCGCGCTGACCTTTCGGATTCAGCCACAAGTGAAAGAGAATTTCACGACCTGGCCAATTGGAATTATCTTTCCGTTGCTGGCCGTGGCGGGCATAGCAGGCGTCATTTTTGAATTGCGAAAAGGCGACGAGCGCAAAGCGTTTCTTGCTTCCTGTGCTTACCTGGCAGGCATGTTGACCAGCGTGGTGTTTGGTGTGTATCCGATGGTCTTGCCTGCGCGGAATCCGGTGTACTCTCTCACAGTCGCGAACGCGAAAGCCGCGGATTATGGATTGAAAATCGGCCTGGCTTGGTGGATCCTCGGAATCATTCTGGCGGCGGGATACTTCACCTACGTTTATCGCTCCTTCGCCGGCAAAGTGGTGGTTGATAAAGACTCGCACGGTTACGGCGATTGACGCCCCCTGTTTGTTTTGCACGACTCTCCAAAACCTAAGTTGACGACAAGCGAGCGGCGGCGTAGCGTAGAAATCATCCTATGAGAAGTGCTGCGCCATTGCGAAAGAGGGCTGGGCTGGCAAGGTTTGCCAGCCTGATTACGCTTCTGGCTTTGGTTGTTGCCCCGGCCTGTGCGCCGCTTTGTGCCGCGCAGACTTGCACGCAGGCACCCGCCTCAACTGAAATGGGATCGCATTGTCATTCGCATGAAGTGGCGAATAGCAGCGCCGCATATCTCCATGCCGTTCAGAGTTGCGGCGCGGCGGAGTTTCAGGCGGCCAATCTGCCTTCGGCGGAAAAACGCAGATCTTTGCAGAAAGTTCGCGCGGAAGTTTCCCCCGGCGCGGTTGGCGTTTCGTCTCCGGGTCATTTCTCTCCGAGCGCTCCTATTTCTACTTTTACCGACGTGGACCCACATTCGCCGCCGGATTTTTGTTTTGCGCTTTCTAAAGTCGTTCTCCGAATCTGAACCTCCAACTCAACTAGCTGACACACCAACGGATTTGCCCGCTGGACGAGCTTTGGCTCGCCTATAGGCGAAATACGAAGGAAACCGAAGAACAAGACTCTCTCTCGATTCTAGAAGTTATTGCCCGGGTCGCAATTCAGGAGGCGGTATGAGCGGCACACGAAGAAGGTTTTTCCATGATGCAGCCATGTTTGGAGCGGGATTGCTCGGTCTGCGGGAAACGCTGCGCGCGGGCACGCTAGACAATGGATTCCAATCGCCACGCCAAAACGAGAATGGAAGGCACCACTCTCCTTATGGAAGCAAGGGACCGCATCTGGAACCGGGAAACGAATCAGTGCACGAACGCGCCAAGCCGATGGCTACGCCGGACATGGCGGAGCTGCCGCACGAAATGGATGGCGCGGTAAAGGTCTTCCACTTGGTGGCCGAGCCGGTGAAGAGGAAAATCGCGCCGTTCAAGACGATCGATGCGTGGGGGTATAACGGAAGCTGCCCCGGGCCGACGATTCAGGTGCAACAGGGCGATCGGGTGCGTGTGGTCTTCGAGAACCACCTGCCGGAGTCCACTTCCCTGCACTGGCATGGACTGGAGATACCCATCGAGCAGGACGGCGTCCCCTACATCAGCCAGAAACCAGTCGCTCCCGGCGAAAAATACATTTACGAATTCACCGTTCATCAAGAAGGGACCTTCTTCTACCACGCGCACAGCGCCATGCAGGAAATGATGGGGCTGATTGGATTTTTCGTGGCGCATCCGGAGATCGATTACAAGCCGCGGGTCGATCACGACTATGGATTGATCCTTCAGGAGTGGGCCGTCCTACCGAGCAATACGGTCCCGAACACCGCGGCGATGGAATTCAACTGGCTGACGTTCAACGGAGTTTCAGCACCGATGACGACGCCGCTGCTGGCGCGACTGGGAAGCCGCGTGCGTCTGCGCATCCTGAATCTGGGAATGGATCATCATCCGGTGCACCTGCACGGGCATCAGTTTGTCGTCACGGGCACGGAAGGCGGGCGCGCTCCGGAATCGACGTGGTATCCGATGAACACTGTACTGGTGGGCGTAGCGCAGGCGCGCGTGGTGGAGTTTGAGGCGAAATATCCGGGCGCATGGATGATTCATTGCCACCTGCCGCACCACATGATGAACAGCATGATGGACTTGTTGCGCGATCGTCAGATTCAGACGGCGGACCAGACGGAGGAAAAGGCAGTCGGGCAGATGATGTCATTGGCAAGAAGCGTGCCGTTTGAACACGTGCACCCATCGCCGGTGGCGGCAAACGCGGATAAGGTGCCGGGATTTCCGCAGGATGCGTTCATGGAAATGGGGATGGATGAAGTGGTGGAGAAGCCTGAAACGTATGGACTGCCGAAAAATTGGAGCGCGGGAATGATGGGGATGATGACGATGGTCCGCATTCTGCCGGAGAAAGAGTATGACGGGATTCTTGCGCGAAAGAAGGCAGCCAGCGCGCAAATGGAGCATCATCATGAATCGTAATGAGGCGCGAGTGGATTCAACGCAGAGAACGCGGGGTTCGCAACGAAGAAAAGGAAACTACATGCGAGTTGCTGGAATCGGAACGATGACGATTGCAAGCGCCCTGGCGCCGGCAAGCGTGGCTCGCGCTCAGGAAATGCAGATGCCCAAGCAGGAAACGCACAGTCACATGGAGAGCCCGCTGGCGAAACCACAGTTTCCGCGGATGGGAAGAGCGCAGGAAAATGCAAAGGACAATCTGGTAACACTGGAGCAAGTTGAAAAGATTGCCAGCGAGGAGAACCCTACGCTGCGGCAGGCCGAGGCGGAGATTCGCGCTGCGAAGGCTCGTCAGCAGCAATCGGGGCTCTATCCGAATCCCACAGTGGCTTACACGGGAGACGAAATCCGCGGAGGATCGGTCGGTGGCGGGAAACAAGGTTTTTTTGTGCAACAAACCGTAGTCACTGGTGGAAAACTCGGCTTGAGCCGTGACGTTTTCGGCAAGGAGGTGAAGCTGGCGGAAATCGAAGCGGAAGAACAGAGAATTCGCGTGCAAAGCGCCGTGAAGATGGCTTTTTTGCGCGTGCTGGCCGCTCAGGAACTCCTCTATGCGAGGCGCGACATGACCGCAATCGCGCAGGATTCCGTAGAGACGCAGCGGCAACTGATGAACACCGGCCAGGCTGACGAATCCGAAGTGCTCGAAGCAGAAGTGGAAGCGCAAAGGATGCGCATGAGCGCGCGTATGCAGGAGAACACGTTGCGCGAAGAGTGGCGTTCGTTGGCGGCAGTGATCGGCCAGCCGGAGCTGCCGTTGGCGACGGTGGCTGGTGATCTGGAAAAAGGGTGGCCGGAGGTAAATGAAGAAGAAGCTGTGGAATCGATTGCAAAACAGAGCCCGGCTGTGCGAATCGCCGAAACGGCGGAAACGCGAGCCCAAAATGTTTTGAGCCGTGCCAAGCGTGAAGCGATTCCCGATGTGCAGGTCCGGGGTGGATTGGAGTACAACCACGAACTGCTCGGCGGCGCGCCTTTTGCAAAAGGCTGGGAAGGAATCGCAGAAGTCGCCTTGCAAATTCCTCTCTTCAATCGCAATCAGGGAAATGTCGCCGCGGCACAAGCCGATATCGAGCGTGCCGGGCAGGAAAAAAAGCGCATTGCACTCACGTTGCGCGAGCGCGCCGCATCGGCCGTCGATCAATACGCGAATGCGCGGCTCATGGCGCTGGAGTACCGCGACGAAGTGCTGCCACGCGCGAAGAGAGCCTACGGGCTAATGGTTGAGAAATACGGCCAGATGCTGGCGTCATATCCCCGCTTGCTGGATGCGCAAAGAAAACTTTACGGATTGCAGATTGAATACATCGCCGCGCTCGAGAGCGTCTGGACCAACGGCATCGCTCTGCAAGGCTATCTGCTCACGGACGGACTAGAAGCTCCGACACGGCCAGGTGAAGTCGATCGCCCCATCCGCGAAACCAACGTGCCTATGCCCGACCCGGCTACGGGCGTTCGCCAGCCTTGAACAGCAGCTTTACCAAAAATCTCATTCCTCAGCGGACGAGACGAGCGGTCGTGAACCAAGGGAGACGCGCATCCCATAGAAAGCCAATCCTAAAACGACGAGAAGGATCAATACTCCGCGGCCAGCGTACCACCGGCTGAAGTCCAGCGAAAAGGGCATGAATAGCATCGCGGCATTGGAAAAAAACAGGAAGATGGTGGCAAGCAAGCCAAGCCGCAGCATAACGCAGGCCAGCAGCACACCCGACAATAATGCCACCGGCACCTCGAGAGTGTAGTTGAAACCGGAAAGGTTCAGCGACGCCCAAAGCAGACAAACAACTAAAGCAACAATCCACTTTCGGCGCGTGAGCCTGCCCAAGAGGAAGAGAATCGATAACGCGCCCATGCCGTTTATGACCCCGTCAACAAGCGCTTGGATCGAATCACCTAGAAACGCGGGCGTTGTTTCAAGTGTTCCGGGGGCGAAATTCGGCGTCATGCCAGGAACGGCGAAGTAATAGGGCGAAGCGCTCAGGGCGACCCAAGCCAATGCGTTGATCGAGCCAAGAAGTATTCCGAGAAATACATCACGGCCCACGAGCGGATCGGTGAATCTTCCGGAGAGCAACCGCGCCCAAGAAACAAGTACTTCGGGCCAGGTGCGGCGAACGTATGGCTCCAAAGCCAGATAATAGACAGACTGCACCAAAGGTATCGCCGCGGCAAACCCGACCGTGTGACCGAGCCAGTTCCATTCGTAGGCGATGTCAAATAAATGGTGGGAAGTTAGTGTGAAAAATATAAATTCGATCCCGTAAACCGCCGCGGCAAATCGAAACACGCCTCGCCGATCCCCTCGACCGGAGCGAAAATTGCGATATGCAAAATAAGCAGAAAAAAGGATCACCGTGGTTCCCAATAGACCAAAGAGCGGCGCCACGAATCGAAAGCCGCCGGAAGTCCAGGCCCCCACCATGCGTGAAGGCGTGGGATCGGGGCCGACCACTTGAAAATACACGGGCTTTCCCTGGAAAGAAGCGGCATGAACCTCGAAGAGGTGCCCTTGCATCTCCCCTTTCCAAGAGAAGGTACGATCCGAAGCAACATCTGGCGCCCAGGCTGGGGCTATTGACGTGAGAACCTCGGGAGAAATGCCGGCAGCCATCCAAAAGGGCTTCCAGTCGGGATTGACGTTGGTTGAGGTTGGCTCGATCTTCTGCGGAGGAATCCTGGAAAAATAAAGCAAGCGGCCCTGCATGTCGATGGTGAGTGCAATCTCTCCGGAATAGTAAGGGGCCGGTTGCAGCCACTGGATTCTATGGAAAGAGGGGCTTTCGAGCGGCCTGGGACTCTGCCGGTAGCCAAAGCGCATCACGCTGGGGTAGAAATTCCCAATGTCGCGGTAGCGCTGCGGCGCGGCGACTTTGCTCAATCGGCGGTCGATATCGTTCGGGACGACAAACCACCAGGCATAATCCGCGGGCGCAGGAACTTCTCCCAGGCTGGTCGCCAGCTCCCGCGAACGATCGATGAGGGAATCAGGCGATTTGCCGGGTGGAACCAGATTGATGAGGTTGGCGTAGTTGGAAAAATAAACCGTCGCAGCCAAAGTAACAGCCAGAGACAAAGTAAGCAGCAGCGCACTGGATCGGGAAAGCGCTCCTTCTTCGCCGGAAGCCGCCACCATTTCAGGTGAAGGCGTTTCCCCGGCAGCAAGCACGGCAGCCAGAGTGTTGCCGCCGGGCAGTGCCGCCGAAACCGCAACGGCAGAAACCGGCCTTTTCGCGGGATCTTTTTCCAGGCAGCGCAGAATAATGGCTTCGACACCCGGTTCCAGATCGCGCACTCTTTCGCCGGGCGGTGGCGGGACACTCGTCAGGTGCTGCTGCCGACACTCGGAAAAGCTCGCGCCCTCAAAGGGACGTTTGCCGGTGTAAAGCTCATAAAGCACCAGCCCGAGTGCATATAAATCCGTACGCGGCGTGGCCGCATCGCCGCGGAACTGTTCCGGGGCCATGTAGGCAGGGGTGCCGACTGCTTCAGCGGTGTCCTCATTCGTTCGAATCGCGAGACCGAAATCAGTAATGTGCGCATGTCCACGGCCGTCGACGAGGATATTCGACGGTTTCAGATCGCGATGCAAAATCTGGCGGGAATGGGCTGCGGCAAGCCCAGCGCAGATCTGCTGCGCTAGTTCGTTTGCTTTTGCAGCCGGCAGACGGCCGATGCGCCGAAGCAGAGAAGCGAGGTCTTCCCCGTCCACATACTCCATCGACAGGAAGGTCCGGCCTTCATGCTCCCCGATGTCGTAGACCCGACACACATTTGGATGAGCAATTTGGCGGGCGTTGCGGACTTCACCGCGAAAGCGCTCGATGGTTTCCTGGTCGCCCAGAGATGCCTTGGGGAGAAATTTCAGGGCGACTGGCTGGCCAAGCTCCAAGTCGTCCGCGCGGTACACTTCACCCATTCCGCCGCGCCCCACTAGGCTCACGATGCGGAAACGGCTGGCAAGAATGGCACCGGGCACGAAACCGCCATGGTCGGAGCCCGACAAGCGCGAAGAGGGGCTGCTCCGCGGCGTTGCGGGCGAGCGTCTGACAGGCGAAGAAACCTGGTCGTCTGAATCAATCGTTGGCAGTTGCGAGGCCGACGAAGCGGGGCGGCCACAGGCAGAACAGAAAGCCGCGTCTGCCGCGATTGGAGAGGAGCAATGAAAGCACTTTGGCATTGGCACTTGGCTTGGAGCGCCAGAATTGTACCAACAGGGGCAAGGCAATCGGCATGAATTCGACGTGGCCGCCCTTTTCCTGAGAGCCGCAGCCTATCAACCCGTATCGAGTGCGAAACACTAGTACCCCAGTAGCGTTGACGGGCAGAAAATTCGCTCGGTACTGTCAACATAGGGCGCCCGGGTGTCGGCGGAAGCATTTCCGCTGATAGAAACGTGGATTTTGCCGATAGAAGCTCTGGGGGTATTTCCATATTCTTCCCTTCCAGAACCGCCACCCGCATCGCGCCAATGGATTTGAATAGTTAGTGCCGCCTTGCGTGGCGACAGATTGATTGAGTGATGCCAACTGTAACAAAAGCCGGAAGATACGAAATCGTCGGGGAACTGGGCCGCGGCGCGATGGGCGTCGTTTATAAGGCCATGGACCCGGTTATCGGGCGCACCGTCGCGGTAAAGACTATCCGACTAAGCGAAGAAGGGACGGGACTCTCGCGGCCCGAGCTACTGACGCGATTCCAGACCGAAGCACGCGCCGCTGGATTGCTAACGCATCCGAATATTGTGGTGGTCTTCGATGCCGGCGAAGAAGACGGCCTCTACTACATCACGATGGAGCTGGTGGAGGGAAAGAGCCTTCAGGCACTGCTGGATGGCGGCCACGCGTTTCCACTCCCGCGCACGCTGCGCATCATGGAGCAGACTTGCAGCGCCCTGCAATTCGCGCACGAACGCAACGTTATCCACCGCGACATCAAGCCCGCGAACCTGATGCTCACCGCCGACGATACCGTGAAGGTCACGGACTTCGGCACGGCGAAAATTCTGCAGTTTGGCACAGTGCAGCAAACCGCGCACGTCATGGGCACGCCGAGCTACATGTCACCGGAACAAGTGAAGGGCCGGGCCGTGGACGGCCGCAGCGACATCTTTTCGCTAGGCGTCATGCTCTATGAAATGGTCACCGGCGAAAAGCCTTTCCCGGGCCAGAACATCACCACCGTGATCTATAAGATTGTGAACGAAGATCCCGTTCCCCCGCGGCAGATCGATCCTTCGATTCACCCCGGAATCAGCGCCGTCATCATGAAGGCGCTGGTAAAGGAGCCCGACCAGAGATACCAGAATTGCCGCGAAATGCTGGAAGATCTGAGGAGCTACCGCACAATTGCGCCCAGTGGAGGGAATCCCCAATCGACGATGGTCGTTGGCGGAGGCTCGCCTGCGGCGACTTTGGTTTCTGGAAACGCAGCGGGACGCGGTCTCACCAGCGAAGATCAAACGATTGGCGCAACGGCGCGCTCGCTGAATGCGCGGGCATCGGCTCCAAGCCAAACTCCAGTAGTGCGACGAACTGGTGCTATCGTACCCACACCGGAACCACCGAAGAAGAAAAATGTGGTGGGAACGATTTTCGCCGCATTGCTGCTTCTTGGCGTTATTGTTTACGGAGCCATCAAGATTAGGCCGGTCTTCGAAGCTGCACGCGAACTTCATGATGAGCAAAAGAAGGCTGCTGCCCCCGCCTCAGTGCCGGCAGCTTCAGAAACCACTCCAGCCAACTCGGCAGCAAATCCCGCCGCAGCGGAAACCACTTCTCAGCCGAAGGATCCAGCCGTTGTAGCGACGGCCGAGCCGAAAGCGGCCGAGCCCAAACCCGCAGAAATTGTCGCGGAGAAGCCGGCGCCCAAGAAGCCTGAAATCACCATCAGTCCGAAAGCGGCGGAATACAAAGGACGAATTGAACAAGTCATTTCGGAAAAAGGCCTAACCGGGCATGTGCGAGTGCAGGCCGCCGGCAACACGCTGACCCTTGCCGGTAAGCTCCGGCCGGCGGAACATGGCGCGCTCTTGAAATTGTTGCGCAATGCCCCTTCGGACGTTCGCGTTATCGATCATCTTGAATACGATGACACTCCTGTAGCAGCCGCAGGCGGCTCTGACGAGGGCGCTCACCCGGTTCCCCCGCCAGGCCAGGGAGCGATCCACGTCGTTACCGACGTGATCGGCGCCACCGCCGTGCTCCACGGCCCCGCAGGTCACATCTTGAACAAGTGCGAGACGCCCTGCAGCTTCAACAATTTGAATCCTGCGCGCTACAGCCTCGAGGTTCAAAAAGATGGTTATCAATCCGTCCAAACAGCACTTCAGGTAAAGAGTGGCGATGCGCAGGACCAGAAGATCAAGCTCGAATCGCTTGCAAAGGGTATCTACATCAGCAGCCAGCCGCCGGGAGCCGATGTCTTCATCAACGGGGCGAAACAATCCGGGCAGACTCCGGTCACTCTGCCGCTCGCCCCTGGCCAGTACAATCTGGTCCTACGGCTGCAAGGTTATGAACCCTACGCTGGTGGAATTCAGGTCAAGGACAATATACAGACACAACTCAACGTACCGATGAGCGAAAAGTCCACGACGCGCGTTGCGTGGGCTCAGGTGAATTCCACTCCCAAAGGCGCGGAAATCATCGTGGACGGCAATTCCACCGGCCAATTCACCCCGGCTCGCGTGCAGGTTCCCACGGGTGTGCACACCGTAACAGTTCGTTTGAACGGATTTCAGTTTGCGAAGCGGACATTCCAAGCCAGTGAAGGTGGCACTGTCCCCATTGAGGTACCGGTTCAGCAGAAATAGGCCGCGCGGCCGTTCAGCTGTGGCATCCTTCAAGAAGGCATTCCACCCTACTCGAAACGTAACATTTCGTTACATTAAAACCCCTTTAGTGCTAGAACCACACGCAATATTCATTCCAGATAAAGGACTTAGCGCTGTGCCGTTCGGGCCGGAGGCGTGCTTGCTTTATAAGTAGGGACCACCTGCCCTACCGTGCGCTAGTTGCTCGGTAGGGGCTCGATCCCGTCGTCGCCCCCCGTGGGGTGAACGAAGCTTTAAGACGAAAGCGGAGACTCCTTTTGGCCGTCAGGACCACATTTCCCGTAGTCGAGGCTCATCGCGACCCATCGCAGTCGAACCCGGATCTTACTCCGCGTACCTACTTGCGTCAGCTCGCGACGGCGGTCTCTCGCGTTCCGGCAATTGCAACGGACCATAAGGCCACAGAAGTCCAGAAGGCACTTCGAAACCTGCACCTGCTGATGCGTTCGGAACGCCTCTACGAAAAGGACCATCCCCGCCGGTTAGATAGTCTGGATAGTGCTTACGACACCATACGCAGCTCGACCGAAACTCTAGGCGGCCTGGAGATCCGCGTGGAGCGTGGGGGCTTGGTGGTGCCGCGAATCGGCGACGCCCATTTGCCAGACGCGCGAGGCGAAATGCAGGCGCTGGCGGTTGACCTGCAGCGCGCCGGAGTTCACGCCCTTGTCTTCTCAAAAAAATTCCATGTAGGCGAACTGGACACGCTGGTGCGCCTCGTGAAAGCATCGTTGCTAAGATCGGAAGAGCCCGCGAACGGCGGCGCCAATGGCTGGTGGTCGGCGCGACTTCTGGAGAACCGCGTGGAAGGCATTTCCATCAATACGCAAACGGAGCGCCGCGTGGACACGGTGTTGGCAAGCCTAATCGCCGCGCTCGTAGCGTATGGCGGACATTCTCCTCGCGAGACGGCCGATGCACCCATACAGGCTCCCGACTTCGACGATCTTGTGTCTTGCTTGCGTCTCCTCGCGCGGCTGACTCCGCCGCTGGAATCCGCGCGTGGTCTTTCTCCGGAAGAAGCAGCTCGCGCCATCCACGGCGCGATGGAAGAAGCCAGCCGCGATAGCGTCACCATGCTGCTTAGTTCGGTTTCTCAGTATGGACCGCGCGAAGGCGAGCGCCCGCAACCCTACTTGCTGCGTCTTTCTGAAAACGTCGTTTTTGAATTTCTGAGCGCGGAGTTTTCCAGCGGATCACTTACTGCTTCGTCGGTAAGGCCAACCTTTTATCGCTTGAGCGATGTCATGGTCGAGGCCGGTGGCTATTCGGGCCCGCATTCTTCGCAGCATCTCTCATCACTCGCGGTTACCTGGGCGACAGACACACATCGCGAACGGCTCATCGATCGTTTCTGGCTGGAACTTTCACCGCGCGAAAAATCTGCCGTTTTGCGTGGACCGGATGTTTGGTGCGTCCCCGTGGCCGCCCTGCGAAATACACTCGGCCAACTCGCCGATGCCGGCGCCGACGCTCCTCGCCGTGAAGCGCGAAACATCGTTCTCAATTACGCGCGTCGCATCGACCATGCGGACCCTTCCGCGAGGCGCTCGGTCGCTGCCGGGCTCAATGAGCTTTCTTCGATCCTCGAATCCCTCTGGCCCAATCAATTGCCGGAAGACCTGAGCCGTGGAGCGATGAAGGCTCTGGACACGGAGAAGTCCCCGGAAACCGCCGCCCTGCTCGCAGCCTTTGTTGAATCTCTGGGGCGCATCGCCGTCAACCGCGCTGACTATGGCGGTTTTGAAAACATCCTGACCGGTCTCGAGCGCATCCCCCACGATAAAGAGCACGACCATATGTCAGCGCTCGCGAATCGCCTGGTAGCGCAGGATCGCTGGCTCTTGCTGGTGGACGCTGCGCTAGCCAACCGTGCGCTGGATCCCGTCCTGCCCCGGCTCCTGCAGCGCGATCCCGAGCGGCTTCTCGACCGCCTGACTTTGCTCCTCACCGAACCACGCGGAGCGGAAATGGTGCCCGCAATGGCTCGCCTGTTGCGCACCATTGGCGTGCCGGTTCTAAACCTTCTTGAAACGCGCCTTTATGAAGCCCGTCGCCAGCGCGTGACTGCCGCGATCAAGCTTCTGGCTGCTGCGGACCCTGAGCGGCTGTTGCGCGGCCTCGCTCGCGCCATGGCTAGCTGGGAATGGAACCTTCAGGACCTGGCGGTCAGCGAACTTTCGCGTCCCAACAATAGCGCTTCGGCCCTGAGCACCGCTTTTGTCTTTTCCGCCATCCTCGCCGACGCTCATCCCATGGTCGTTCCCATGATGATCGACCAGCTCGGCTTGGCCCAGGAAACCACGGCCGTGCCGCAGCTCATGGAAATCGCCGCCGGCGAACACGAAGTTTTGCGCGACCAGTTTGTTCGTATTAAATCCATCGAAGCCCTCGGCCGCTTGCGCGCCACGGAAGCCGCCGAGCTGCTGCGTACGCTGGCGCAGAGCCGTGAAGGCCTCGCTTATGTGGAGCCTGCTGGCTTGCGCGCAGCTGCCGAAGATGCCCTAGCGCTGATTGAGGATCGTCCGACGTTCAAGCAGGCCGCCGCCGCATTTGGCGCGCCTGGACAGTCAAGCTCTGGCTACGTAATCCCGCGCCGCTACACTCGCGTGCCTCTGGAATCACCCCTTCGCGCCCAAATCGAAGGCGCACCAGCCGGCTTAGCACGGGTTAAAACCATCAGCCTGGGTGGCGCCTATCTCGAGTCCCCGCGGAAGCTCAGTATCGGCGACTCCATCAAACTGGAAGTCCGCGCCGGCCTTCGCAAGATCAATTTCACCGCCGTGGTCCGCAACATTGGCCCCGACGGCAGCGGCGTCGAATTCGTACACATGCGCGACGAAGACCGCGAAAAGCTCCGCAAGCTCGTTCAACGCCATCTCCAGCTTTAACCACTTTCGTTTCAAACGCCTACCTCATTACTGCGTCTCACAGCTCTTCCCTTTTCTAAATCAGCCTCCTGAGCTGGGATAACGACAAGAAGCGACATTCCCTCGTTTCTCGCGCGTTTCGTGCCTTGTCACTTGCCATTTCTTTCTGGCTCCCGGATTCTGCGCTGGTGCCAGGGACCCTCGATCCGTAAAGCCAGTCCAGTCGGTTTGAGGGCACTCCCACACCTGGGATAGTACGTTCTGGGGGACGCTTCGGAAGTTTTCAGTTGAAAGCAACGCCTTATTGCAGTAAAAGCCGTGTATTCAATTGTTTTATCAGTTTGATTTGAGAATTGGCGGGAGTGCACGCCACCGCTAGGGGTAGCGGAAAATTAGTCGGTGCCAACAGGAGGACTCATGCAAGGCGTTCAGGGTGTGTGTGTGTCAACTTTCATTAAGAAAAACTCGCAATTCAGATTTTGCTCGGTTCGGTCGCTAACAATCGGAATCTTGCTGTGCCTGCTGGTGATGGGGTGGGCCACTCCCTCCCCGGCACAAGTCAATACCGCAACGATGTCGGGAGCCGTATCCGATCCCCAAGGATTGCCCGTAAAAGGCGCGAAAATCACCATGACCAATGCCGGCACCGGCGCTCAGCGCAATGCCGTCACCGATGATGGCGGGCGCTACAATCTCGTCGGCATCGCTCCTGGCCGCTACAAGATGGCCGTCGATGGCGGCGCCAACTTTGAATTATTCGAGGATGCCTCTATTGTTCTCACTGTCGGTGAGAGCGCTACCTTCGACCCGCGTTTGGTACTTAAGGGCATGCAACAGTCGGTGACGGTGTCCGCAGAAACTTCACCGATCGAGACCACCAAGTCCGATGTCTCGCAAACCGTTGAGCAGCGCCGCATCGACAACCTCCCGATCAACGGCCGCAGCTACATCAATTTCACTCTGACGAACTCGCAGACCAACCGCGATATGTCCCCAACCATCGGGCCTGCACCCAATAGCGGTTTGAGCATCGGCGGCGCTCGCGCCCGCGGAACCGCGGTCAGTGTTGACGGCGCGGACGCCGTCGACAATTCCATCAACGCCATTCGCTCGACGCTCTCTCAAGAGGGCATCCAGGAATTTCAGCTCATTTTGAGCAACTACAACGCCGAGTACGGCCGCGCCAGCGGCGGCGTCATCAACATCGTCAGCAAGAGCGGAAGCAATGATTTTCACGGCGACGTCTTTGGCTTTCTGCGCAATAAAGCATTCCAGGCGCGCAATCCCTTTTCCGGCCAGATCGATCCTGTAACTGGGGCCCTCGATCCCATCAAGCAAGCCTATACGCGCACGCAAAGCGGCCTCACCTTCGGCGGCCCGCTCAAGAAAGACAAGACCTTTTTCTTTCTCTCTTACGAATACACGCAGCGCGAAGAGTCCGGTTTCTCCAGCATTGGCGTCAACAATTTTGGCATGGTGCCTGTAACGCTTCCGCCAGCGGCAGGCGGCCTCACTGTGCAATTGACTCCCGCCCAGGCGAGCGCGGTCAATTCCCTGTTTACGGCCGCCGCGACAACCGGTAACCCCAATCTGGCCAAGCTTGCAGCCAGTTACGCGGTATTCATGGGCTCCGCTTCAAGCGTTGCTCTCAATGGCATCGATTTTGGCGCAGTGGCTGCTGGCGCCACCAGCGGTTTCCTCAATCCGGGGCCCGGGGCGCAATTTCCGATTCCAGTAAGTTGCCCCGCCGGACAACCAGTTAATAATGGTGCGACCTGCTCGGCCGCTGGTGTCTACGTGGCCCCACTGCCGAAGTCCTACGCCACTTTGCAAAGTGTTCGCGGCAACTACCCGGTGATGGAGAAGACCAGCCTATGGTCCGCACGCCTTGACCAGCGTTGGAACAATCACAACAATTCTTTTCTCCGCGTGGGCATCTCGCCCTCTCTCGTGACCGGCCTTCCCTCCACTTCGCAGAATCAGGTTTTCGGCCAGAATTCCGGCACGCGCGCGGGCTTGAGCCAAACGCGGGACCTCAGTTTTACCTTTCAGCACGACACCATCGTCAGCGACACCGCTTTTAACGAATTCAGAATGCAGATCGCCCGACGCGGCCTGCACTTCGGCTTCTCTCAACTTCCTGGCGGCTCCGATATCGGGGTGAACATACCAGGCTATGCCTACTTCGGCCGCGAACCCTATTCCACAGTGGACCGTATCGAACGGCGCTTCGAGTTTACGGACAATCTCACTCTGATTCGCGGAAAGCATACCTTCAAGGTCGGCGCCGACATGAACCTGATTCAGTTACGCTCCAAGAAGGCACAAATTTTCGAACTCGATTTTGGCGGCGACGTCAACTTCGGTGGCTTCGCGGCGTCCACTTTTGGATTTCAAGATAGCGTTGCAGGAATCAATCTCCCGGGGACCACCGGTCTGCAATCCTATGGCCTCGGAATTCCGACCTCCTACATCCAGGGCATCGGAAACTCCAACAATCCTTTTGACAACATCCCGATGGGCTTTTTCGCTCAGGACGCCTGGCGCGTCAATCGCAAGCTGACCGTCAACTATGGTGTGCGTTATGACGTAGAAATTACCCCCCTCTTCGCGCCTCTCCCAGGCATCAATGCCGCAGCCGAACAGGCTCTGGGAGTCACCGAAGGCATCCCGCGTGATTACAACAACGTCGCGCCTCGCATCGGCATCGCTTGGGATCCTAAGGGTGATGGCAAGACTGTCATTCGCGCCGGCTTCGGCATGTTCTACGACCACCCCTTGCTGGCCACCGCCTTCGATTCCGCAACCGCTGACGGCGGGCGTTCGACACAGTTGCTTTCCACGGGAGGCACTCCCTCTGCGTGCGGATTGCTGCCACTTCCGCAGGCCATAATCAACACGCCTCCCCCGGGATACTGTGGCGGCGGAGCGGACACGCCAGCGAATCTGAACGGCTCATCCATATTCCAAGGGGTGTTGAACGCTAATTCCATCTATCTCGCTCTTCCAACGTCTCTCACCCTTGGCTACCAAGCAAATCAGCAGCGTTTCGATCCCTTCGCGGCAGGATCGCTCTTCGCCAATCAAAACTACCTGAACGCCGGATTCCCGCTTCCCATCCTGCCCTTCACACTTCCTCTGGGCAGGAATTTCGTCTATGGCTACGCGAACCAGGCAAATCTCACCATCGAACGCGAAATCGCCGGCTCCTGGAAATTCAGCTTGTCGGGTCAGCACACTCGCGGCGTGCATCTGAACCGGCCCCAGGATTTAAATTCCACCGATCCCCAACTCCTGGACCAGAATGCGTTTAACGCCGCTGCTTCCGGAATCTCCGTAAGCAACCCGCTGACCGTCGTGGTCCCCGGTGGCAACACCAATTCCTGCGTCAATGTGGGTACGGGCAGCGTCTTCCTGATTGCTCCAGGTGCCCTTGGCCAGGGTTTCGCTGCACCGAACTGCAATGTTCTAGCGAAAGTGGGATTCGTAGGTACGCCGGCCTTTTTCAACTTTTTCCGGCGCTCCGGTCCCAATCCATCCTTTGCCGGTTTGGTTCCCGGTGGCTACGCCACCCAAGTGGCCCTGGCAACCTTAGCCGGTTATCCCAAGGGCTTTGGCGTACCCGTGGCCTACAACAGCGTTGACGCACAAGTTTCCAACGGCAATTCCTGGTACAACGCTTTGACCTTCAATTTAACGAAGCGCTTCTCCCACAGCTTTGAGATGCTTTCCAGCTTCACCTACTCTCATTCCATCGACGACTCGACCGACCTGCAGTCTCCTCTCGAGCCGCAGGACAGCCGCTTCCCCAATTTGGAGCGCTCCAATTCCGTGAACGACCAGCGTTACCGCTGGGTGAACAGTGCAGTTTTCCAATCGGCTAGCGCCAAATCCGGCGAAAGCTTCTTCAAGCATTTCATCGCCGATTTCACGCTCTCTCCGATCATCGAGTACTCCTCTGGCCGACCCTTCAACGTCATTACCGGCACGGATACGCGATTGGACCTGGGCGCGTCGCAGGCTCGCCCTTCGATTGGTGCCTCAACCGGAACGACTTCGCCCTTCATTCCGGGTGTCGTCTTCGGTACGGCCAGTGAATGTTTGACGGCCAGCGGCAGCACTTTCAGCGTGCCCCCCTTCACGACCCTAGGAGCCGGCTGCGACGGAAACCTCGGCCGCAATCGCTTCACATCACCGAACTTCTTCCAGGTGGATCTGCGCTTATCGCGCCGCATCCCCCTAGGCGAGCGTTTCAAGATGGACGTCATCGCCGATGCGTTCAACCTCCTCAATCGCCAGAACATCGCGGCTGTCAACCAACTCTGCGACCCATCCGCCGGCTCGTCCTGCACCGCGGGCCAGCCCACAGCTTCTTACGACGCTCGCCAGTTCCAGTTTGCCCTCAAGCTGAGCTGGTAATCTTCCAACCTATTTGAGACGTTCTTGTAGGGGCGTCCGCCGCGGTGGGCGCCCCTTTCATTTTCGGCATCATATATTAGCTCTCAGCATTTCAGATCTTACAGAGCAGTAGTTCTTTGCAGCATGTCCTCCCGTTTTGCACGTTCACCATTTCGGCGTAAAGTAAGAAGACCGTTCCCGTGCTCGTCTCGGAGAATTAATGAACGCATTCCTGATTGGCGGCGTAATTCTGGTGGCCATACTGGTGATCTGGCTGGCCATGCAGACTTTGCAAAGCCGCGAGAAGAGCGGCGCCATCGAATCACAGATGAACGAATTGCGCCGCGACCTGCAAACCATTGCCACATCGCAAGCTTCGAGCACCGGACAACTGGAAACCATCGCCAAGGGTGTCGCCCAGCGCCTCGATAGCGTCGCTCCCGCGTTGCAGGAGGCCATCAAGAATTCCGCCCAGATCACCGGCCAGATGACTTCCGACGCGCAAACGAAAATGGCCGACGAGCTCAAGAACACGCGCGAGCAAATCAGCCAGATCCAGCGCCAGCTCGGCGAAGTCCAGCAAGCCGGGAAGCAGATGTCCGAGACCGCGCATACGCTCGAAGGCATTTTGGGAGGGGCAAAGTCGCGTGGGTCACTCGGCGAAGTGACACTGGAGCGCTTGCTCGAGGATTCCCTTCCCTCCGCGCAGTATGCGATGCAGTACCGCTTCTCCAGCGGAGAAGCAGCCGATGCCGTAATCAAGCTGCGCGACAAGAAATTAATGGCCATCGATTCCAAATTTCCCCTCGATGCCTATCGCCGAATTGCCACCGAGGGCGACGAAGCGCGCCGCGCCTTCGCCACCGCCGTCAAAGGCCATGCCGACGCCATCACCAAGAAATACATCGTACCCGATGAAGGTACTCTCGATGTCGCGCTGATGTTCGTTCCTTCGGAGACCGTCTACTACGAACTTCTGCAAACTTCAGACAACAAGGGCCAGCCGCTGGATGCCTACTGCCGCGATAAAAGGGTCATCGCCGTTTCACCCAATACTCTCTACGCCCACTTACACGTGATCGCCTTGGGACTCAAAGGCATGCAGATGGAAGAAAATGCCAAGCGTCTGCTTGCAAGCCTTTCCGGCATGGACAAACAACTGGAAAAATTTGCGGATAAGTTCGGCATACTGGGCACCCATTTGAAGAACGCCCAGCAAAGCTACAGTGACTCCGAGAAGCTCTTCGAGAGGGCCCATAACACCCTCGAAACCATGCTCGGCGCCGGTGTTCCTGAACTCCCTTTCGAAAACCCTCAGGGCGCTCTTCCACTTCTTCCTCCCGAGGCCAGCCTTAAGAAAGGCGCCTAACTGCTGGCTGCCAAACCGTCCTGCGGTCAGGGCTGCGGGCGCCCGAGTGAAGGCACCAGCCGAATCGAAATCAGGAAGCTGCCGTTCTTTATTCCCACGACTTCAAATTTCGCGGAGTTTTCCGAACCTCCGCTGCTGGAAGTCCGCACCGGATTGCCCCCGGTAAGTTCCGCAATGTCCTCGGCAAGGTTTCTCGCTTCGAGTGCGATTCTCGCTGGCGTGCCGCGCACCCGGACCGCGAGCGCTCGATGTTCCCCCGGCTTCAAAGGTGAGGAATCGGCCTGCAGTTCGAGCCCAACCAGGGTGAGTGAAAACGGCTGCGCCTGCCGTTTCGCGCACGAAACTTGCACTGCGGCGCCGCCAGGCTGCAAATCGGGGGGAGGAAGCACGACCAGCGCCGAGGGCGAAGACGCGAGCACCATCGCCTGCTGCCCCAAGATCGTAACGCGGTTGGCATCGGCATCGCCGCAGAAACCCTTTCCAATAATCTCGAAACGGTCTGCCAGAGAAGCCACTCGCGGCGCGCTGGAAATCTCGATCGCAGCCGACGCCGCCTCGCTGGGCGTTAGAACGGCTGTGGCGACTCGCCCTGCGCGCCCCGCAATCGAAGCGAAAATCACGCCGGGATTCAGCGGCGCCACGAACAGCGCCCTGCCTGTCGCATCGGTCGTAAACCGGTCCCCGTTCGAGAAATTCACCGTCACACCCGGAGTCAGCCGCCCGTTTACATCCAGCACGGCGAGCGTGGCGCGCTCGCCTGAAACGATTCTCCGCGGCAACAACAACATCCGCGCCCCGGAAGCAGCCGGCGGCGCCGGAGACTGCTGGCCGCTAGCCTCCGGCGCGAAAACAGCCGCAACGACTAAAAGGACGAGGAACGCGAAACAGCCGCGGCACAAGGGCATGCGTGGAATTGTAGTGGAGAACCGCATGTTGAAGAAAGCAATGCGTAGCCAGTTCAGGGACATTGCCAATTTCATTTCTTCGCGAGGACCGGGGCTTCCTCCGGCGCATAAACCAGCACCGTCCGGCCCATCACTCCGGCTGACAATTTGCGCAGCGTGTAGCGGAACGGTCGCGGAGGATTCCCCTCGATGTAAGCCTCCAACCTGTAGAACATATCTTGGTAGCGCACTGTGCGCGGCGGATTCCAGTCTTCCTTTCTCAGGCACGCGCGAATCTCCAGTATTTCCTCCGATCCGTCCCTGCTGATGAAGAGTTCATCGGGCACCTGTGGAAGCTTCTTTAGTATCGCTTTCTCTCGAATAGCGCTCGCGTAGGAAGATATATTTCCTTCCGTGTAGCCGGCTGCTTTGACTGCGCTTGGCGCGCTGCGCCCGGAGAGTTTCAGGAATACCTTGTCGACTAAAAAGAGAGGGAAAGTCCCCAGGTTGGTCTCCGTGAACGCCGCAGCTACCAATCGCACGCCTCCTTCGACTCCCGCAAAAACGAGGAGCCACGTCAGCGGATGCGTCGCCCAAACCAACAGGCCGGTAAATCCGATCACGTGGTCGGTCACCCCTGTGGGCATTTTCCCGGTGATGGCCGCTTCCAAACCACGCTCCACGAGGAGGTTCATGTAATACGAATACCAATACATCACGGAAACGAGCGCAATCAGCGACTCCCCAAATCCGCTGAGCGCTGTCGCTCTGTGCCAATCCATATCAGCGCCAATGGGCAGCGATTTGCGCCACCGTTGCGGGAGCAGTGCCAGGAAAGGGCCAAGAAGATAAGTCAGCACGGCAAAGCAGCCTCTCCTCAGTTTAGAAGATGCTGCCGCTCATTTCTCGCGTCGCGCAGTACTAAATCCAATGAGTAACCCACGATAGAAGCTAAGAAGGTTTCGCGGCCAGCCGGTAGACCTGCGCATCCAGAAAAACCCGGAACAGTTCGGGATCGATTTCTTCGTCGCGCACACAGAGTTTCAGAATATCGAGCGCGCGGTCTGCGGGAACCGCGCGCTTGTAAGGACGGTCTGACGCGGAGAGCGCGTCGAAAATATCGCAAATAGTCATCATCTTGGCTTGCACCGGAATTTGCCCGGAATTCAGGCCGAACGGATAGCCTTTGCCGTTGAGCTTCTCATGGTGTGCACGCGCAATCTCCGGGATGGCCCGGAATTCCGGTGTCCATGGGATCTGCGCCAGAAAATTGAAGCTGTGCACCACGTGCGATTCGATCTGGCGGCGCTCGTCGTCATCCAGGCTGCCCCGGGGAATGGAAAGGAAGCGCACCTCGTCGGCGGAAAGGTACGGGCGCTCCGTCCCGCGCGCATCGCGGTACGTTTTCTGCGCAATCTCCGTCAGCACTTCGAAATCCCACGAAGGAAGCAACGTCGGCTCGTTGGCCTTGGCGATGAATTCCGCAAATCGGTCGAGTTCGCCGCGCAGCCGCCGCGACTCCTCGTCGAGCAGCCGCAAGCGCTCCGTGGCTTGTTTTTTGGACAGCGAAAACAGCGCTTCCACCTTTTGCTCCGCAACGCGGGCTTCGATATCTCGCCGGATGTAGTCGAAGCGGTCCAGCACGCGCACAAAATGCAGAGGGTAGAGTTTTTTCGCTTTCACCAGAACTTCTTCGCGCACTCCCACCTTGCCGAAATCGTGCAGAAGGGCGGCGTAGCGAAGCTCCTTCATCTGTTCCCGCGAAAATCGCAAGTCGCCGTACGGCCCGCGCGGCTCGCGATCCACCGCTTCCGCCAGTGCCACGGTCATTTCGCAAACGCGCTGTGAATGTCCGGACGTCGTTGGGTCCCGTTGCTCGATGGCCTTCACCGCCGCGTTCACGAACCCGTCGAATAAATCCTCAATTTCCCGGTACAGCTTTGAGTTTTCGTACGCCACTGCCGCTTGCGAAGCCAGCGACAGCCCCAGCCGCACGGCGCGTTCCGGAAACGGGTGCACCCAGCGCCGCACCGCGCGGAAATCGCTCAGACGCGCCTTGGCATTGCGCTTGCAATTGATCAACTGCAGCACGCCCAGGACTTCGCCCTTCCCATTTTTCATTGGCAGCGTGATCAGCGAACGCGTGCGGTAGCCCGCTTGCTGGTCGAAAGTGGCGTTGAAGTGAAAGGGCATCGCTTTCGGGGTGCGATAGGCATCGGCCAACTCGATCACTTCGCCGTGCAACGCGCAATATCCCGCCATCGAATCTTCCGTCAATGGAAGCGTGTGTTCGCCAAAAGGAAACTGCACGCTGTCGTTTTGTGTCAGCTTGAACCGCAACACCGGAACGCGCAGCCCCGCTTCCGCGGAGGTCCCGCCGTTCTCCAACAGATAGAGGGAGCCGGCATCGGCTGCGGTAATTTCTCTGGCTTTCTTCAGGATCAGGTCCAGCAGTTGCTCGACATCTCGGGTTTCGGACAGTGCAATCCCGACACGGTTTAGCTCCTCTAGTTCGCGGGTGGCTTTCGACGCGCTGAGCGCCTTTTTTCGGGCTCTCGGGGCGTTCCTGGACGGCAGTTTTCTGTTTCTAGCCATGGAAGAAGGGCGCTAAACCGCGGAGGGAGGGCGCTCCGCGGAGACCGAGAGTATAACGAAAGCCCGAAGGGTAGGCACGCAATGTGTGAACGCTCCGAAGACACGATCGCTCACAATCACCCCTAAACCAAAGAGGACGCACCACTTCCTCGCGCCCGTGTAGCGAAAGAGCGAGTAATCAGTAGGGTTCACAGTCTTTCGCGAGCCTTGGGGCTCTGTTAGCGTGGGAGCAGAGTTGCCCGGTACAGGTGTGGGCAGGGGTGTAGTTCTACGGGGGTAAGGGGAGTTCGTGTGCGAATCGCCAGCGGCGGCGTGACCGATGTGGGTCGCGTGCGTTCTAACAACGAAGACTGCTACAAGATCGTTGAGCCGCTAAACCTCTATGTGCTTTCCGACGGTATGGGGGGCGAGGCGCACGGCGAAATCGCCAGCGCTATGGCTGTCGAAACGGTTGTGAAGCATTGTATGGACTTCGAGGCCAATCCTGCGGCCAAGGTCATTGGTGCGGTCCAGCCCAATTGGAGCGTCTGGACAAAACGTCTCTCGACCGCCGTCCACCTGGCCAATCGGAATATTTTCAAGTCCGCTGAAGAGAACCCCGATCAGCACGGCATGGGCGCAACGCTGACCGCGGTGTGGGTCAATGGCGCAAAGCTCAGCATCGCTCACGTTGGCGACAGCCGGGCTTATTTGCTGCGCGGCGGCAGCCTGCTTCAGCTCACGCGAGATCACTCGCTTGTGGCGGAGCAGGTGCGGCGGGGCATTCTGACTTCCGCCGAAGCAGAAGAGAGCGACATGCAGAGCGTGCTGCTGCGCGCGCTCGGCGCGCAAGCGGAAATTGAAGTGGACGCGGAGGAACACACGCTTTTTCCCCGCGACATGCTGTTGCTTTGTTCCGATGGCTTGACGCGCATGGTTACCGAGCCTGAAATCGCCGGAACGCTGCAGTCCGAGTCCGACCTGACACGGGCGGCAGAAAAACTCGTCGAAATGGCCAATGAACGCGGCGGTCCGGACAACATCACCGTCGTCATTGTCCGGCTCGAAAAGGAATCCAAAGGATGGTTTTGGTGGTTGCGCCGCGGAACGCGCAAAAAATCAGGTATGAATGGAAACGCTGGAGGAAATTGAGATGCCGAAGCTCAGCCTCATGTTTGACAACAAAATCGTGAAAGAGGTGCCCGTAGGCAGCCGGCCTGTGACGATAGGCCGCTCCCCGGACAACGACATACTGGTGGATAACCTCGCGGTATCCAACTATCACGCGAAGATCTACTACGAGGCCGGGCGCATGGTCATCGAAGACCTCGACAGCCTCAACGGGACATTCGTGAACGATCTCCGCGTGGAGCGCGCTACATTGCACGACGGCGATAGCATCCACATCGGCAAGCATAAGATCAAGGTCGACACCAGCGGCGATGCTCCGCTGGCCTGGGACACTGGCCGCAAAACCGTCGCTCCGCGCATCGACGAAACTATGGTGCTGGACACGAAAGAACGCCGTCAGATGCTCCAGCAAGCCGCCGCCATGGGTGAATCCATGCAATTTGCCGGCGCGCGCATGAAAGTTCCCACGCTCATCGTTCTGAGCGGCAAAACCGATCAGAAAGAATATGTGCTGACCAACAAGCTCACGGTCATCGGAAAATCCGCCATGGCCACCGTTAAGCTGAAAGGCTGGTTCAAACCGCAGATGGCTGCGCAGATCAATCAGCGCGATGACGGCTTTTACCTCGGTCCCGGCGACAAGGTGCCCAACGTCAATGGCGCTCCCGTCTCCGGCCCCGTGCGCCTCAACGACGGCGATCTCGTTGAGGTCTCCGGCGTGCGTCTGAACTTCATCTTCCGCGAGTAGCGCGCGAAACGCGATGGCCGCTCCGTCAGCAGGTTTCTGGCAACGGCGGGGCGCACTCGGCCTCTACGAATTGCTTCTCACGTGGTGGCGCCACCGCGTCTCTTTTCTTATTTCCGTCGCTATTACCCTCGCCGCGATGACACTGTATTACTTCACCTTCTTCGGCGAGAAGACAACTCCCATCTTTGCGTTTCTCCAGCGCTTCGAATTCAACTCGCTGGACACACGTTTCCGTTATCGGCCGGCCAGCGCAACACCACCTGATCCTCGCATCGTCATCGTGGAGATCGACCAGCAATCGCAGGAAGTGCTGGGCAAATGGCCTTTCTCTCGCACGCACTTCGCAACCATGCTCGACGCACTTCACGACGACGGCGCCAAGGTTGCTTCCTTCGACGTCACGTTCGACAAACCGGACCGCACCGCGGACCCCGTTCGTGCGCTCTGGTCAAGACTCGAACAACGCAAAAAGCGTGGCGAAACCGTGGACCCGAAGCTGGAGTCGGAGGTCCGCGCACTCGCTGCGGAGTTCGATGCCGACGCCCAATTCGGAAAGGCTATCGATCGTTTCGGCCCGGTAGTGCTCGGCAACTTCTTTCTCAAGCCCGACGAACTCAAGGGGATCGATCCTGCAATTCTGGATCAGTATGACGAGCTTATTGAGTGGTATGCCCTTGGCCGAAACGCTCTTAGTGCGGAAACAGGAAAACAGGATTTTCTCGAGCTGGTGGAGCGGTACAGGAGAGATGGGGATCTCTACGCGGCAAACGTTGCAAACATTGCCGTGCTGGCAAACCCGGACAAGATCGAAAAAACTACCATCGGGTTCTTCAACGTTTCATCTGATGCTGACGGGGTGCTGCGTCGCACCATGTTGGTGCTCCCATTTGGCCGCTCCAAGGAGATTCAGGAGTGGCAGCTCTTTGGCTCCCTCGAAGTGCAGACAATGCGGCTCTACCTGGGGTTGCGATCCGACCAAGTAGCCGTGCAGTACGATCCGACCGGAGTGGTGCGAATCGATTTCGCAAACGCCCTGCTCATCAAGCCTGACGCCACGGGGCACTTGTCCATTAATTACCACGGCCCGCGGGGAACTTATCCTTACTACTCGATCGCCGATGTAGTTCAGCACAAATTTAAGCCCGGAACTTTCAAAGATAAGATCGTTCTGGTGGGCGCTTCAGCAACCGGCATCGCGGACCTACGCACGCCACCCTACGGAGAAATCGATTATCCCGGCGTGGAGGTTCACGCCAATGTAATCGATAACATGCTGCACCAGAATTTCCTGGTGCGCGGCGTCAAGCAACAGCTGTGGGACGCCGTTCTGATCATATTTCTCGGCCTGCCACTGGGAATCTGGATGGCCCTCGTCGCTCCGCGGTGGATGTGGTTCGGGATCGCCCTGTTCATCCCGCTAGTAGCAGTAGACTACTACTCATTTCTGCGCGGCTGGTGGCTCAACTTCACGATTCCTGCTTTGACCCTTAGTGCAAACGTCTTGCTTGTTTCGCTTTACCGTTCGCTGTTTGAAGAAAAAGAAAAGCGGCGCGTGCGTTCCGCGTTCGGCCAATACCTTAGCCCAGAAGTGATTCGCCGCTTGCTCGTGAATCCACAGCTTGTCGAGCCCAAGAAGACTGACATCACCGTGATGTTCAGCGACATTCGCGGCTTTACCACCATTTCCGAAAAACTCGACGCCCAGGACCTGGCCCTTTTCCTCAACCAATATCTGTCGGACATGACCGGCCTGGTCTTTGAAAACCACGGCACACTCGACAAGTACATCGGCGACGCCGTCATGGCCTTCTGGGGCGCGCCCTTCGAGGAGCCCGGCCATGCTGGAAGAGCATGCAACACGGCGCTGAAAATGATGGAGCGGGTCCGCGAGATGCAGAAAAAATGGGAAGCCGAGGGCAAACCTCATCTCGATATCGGTATCGGCCTGAACACTGGCGTAGCCAGCGTGGGCAACATGGGCTCGGCGCTGCGCTATGGCTACACCGCACTCGGCGACACAGTGAATCTATCCGCACGCCTGGAAGGGCTGAATAAAGACTACGGCACGCACATTCTGGTCAACGAAACGTCCTACGCCGCCGCCAAGGAAGACGGCTTCCTCTTTCGCGAACTCGATCTGATTCGCGTGAAAGGCAAGCTCCAGCCTGTCACCATCTATGAACTGATCGGCCGCGCCGGGGAGAACTCCACTTACGGCACACCAGACGAAGTGCGGCAGCGCCTCGAACTCTTCCGCCAAGCACATGACTTCTACCGGAAACGCCGCTGGGAAGACGCGCAGAAATCCTTCCAGACGATTCTGGATAAGTGGCCCGACGACGGTCCCTCGCGCACCTACTGGAAACGCTGTCAGGACTATCTCTTCGATGAACCGCCTTCCGGCTGGGACGGCGTCTTCACCATGACCCATAAGTAGCATTTATCGCCTCGATTAGCGCTCCGCGACTCAGACCTACCACTCAGCAAAGTGCGCCGTCCAATTTGGATGGAGCCGTCTATGTGCCTTGTGTCAGAATGTCTGCATCGAACGGTGAGTGGAAGCTTGGGGAAACATTGCCTTTCGATGTTTCTAACTAATTCAGGGCGTGAGACTTAATCGGTAATCTTCTTAGGCCGATGTGGGTCGTACCCAAACAAACGCTCTCAGGAATCTAAGTTGAATCAGCGACAGATGAGCAGCCTAGGGAGAGCTGTCGAGGCTTCCCAAGGCAAGGTGGCAAACTAGGATTTATGTGGATTGTCCGATTAGCGCTGCGGAGGCCATACACGTTTGTGGTGATGGCGCTCGCCATCATCCTGTTGTTTCCCGTGGTACTGCTGCGCACGCCGGTGGACATTTTCCCGGATATCGACATCCCGGTCATCAGTCTGGTCTGGACGTACAACGGTCTGCAACCCCAGGAGATGGAGCAACGCATCACCTCCAACGTCGAGCGCGGCGTTACGACCTTGGTGAACGACGTCGAGCACATCGAATCGCAGTCGCTGAATGGCATCGCTATTATCAAGGTCTTCTTCCAGCCGGGCGCTAATATCCAGACGGCTCTGGCTCAGACCGCCGCCATTTCCCAGACTTTTTTGCGATTCCTGCCGCCTGGAACCACACCGCCCCTGGTAATCATCTATTCGGCATCGACTGTACCAGTCATCCAGATTGGCTTGACCAGCGATACCCTCAGCGAGCAGCAGCTTTTCGATTTCGGCAACTTTTTTATTCGCACGCAGTTGGCCACCGTGCCCGGCGCCGCCACGCCGTTCCCCTACGGAGGCAAGCAAAGGATCGTCAGCGTCGACATCGACCCGACGGCGCTCCAGGCCAAGGGGCTTTCCGCCGTTGATATCGTAAACGCCGTCAACGCGCAAAACCTGATTTTGCCTACGGGCACGGCGAAGCTGGGAACGCTTGAGTACAACGTGGAGATGAACGGCAGCCCGCAATCCGTCGCGGAACTGAACGACCTGCCGGTCAAGACCGTGAATGGCGCGACAATCTACATGAAGGATGTCGCTCACGTACGCGATGGCTTTTCGCCGCAGACCAATATCGTCCTGTCGAACGGACAGCGCGGCGTGCTGATGAGCATCTACAAGACGGGCAGCGCTTCCACGATTGAAATCGTCGACAACGTGAAGCGCATGCTCGAATACAACAAGGGCTCGATCCCTGATGGCATGCACATCTCCACGTTTTTCGACCAGTCGCTCTACGTGCGCGCGTCGATCCAGGGTGTCATTCGCGAAGCGATCATCGCGGCTTGCCTCACGGCGTTCATGATTCTTCTGTTCCTCGGCAACTGGAAAAGCACGCTGATCATCGCGGTCTCGATTCCTCTGTCCATTCTCGTGAGCATTCTCTGTCTGAGCGCCCTGGGCCAGTCCATCAACATCATGACGCTCGGCGGCCTTGCGCTCGCTGTCGGCATCCTCGTCGACGACGCCACGGTGGAGATCGAAAACATCAATCGCAACCTGGCGATGGGCAAGGAAACCGTCCAGGCGATCCTGGACGGTGCGCAGCAAATTGCTGTGCCGGCGTTTGTTTCCACGCTGTGTATTTGCATCGTCTTCATTCCCATGTTTTTTCTGTCAGGCGTAGCCAAGTTCCTGTTCATACCGCTGGCCGAAGCCGTAAGCTTCGCTATGCTGGCCTCCTACATGTGGTCGCGCACCATCGTGCCGACACTGGCCATGTATCTGCTGAGTTCGGAAGACGAATACCATCCCGAGGAACACATCGGAGAAAAGATGGGCCTCTTCCGCCGTTATCAGCAGGGCTTTGAGCAGAATTTTGAAAAGTTCCGGGAAGGCTACCGCGGAGCATTGGGAGCGGCCCTGCGCTCGCCGGGAATTTTCTCCGCCTGCTTTCTGGCTTTCTGCATTTTGTCGGTCACGCTCGTCGGCGTTCTCGGCCGGGATTTCTTTCCGAAGGTCGACGCCGGACAAATTCGCATGCACATGCGCGCTCGCACGGGCTTGCGCATCGAGGAAACGGCCCGCCTTGCCGACCAGGTAAATGGCGTTATCCGCGAAACCATCCCAAAGGACGAGCTAACCACGGTTCTCGACAATATCGGGTTGCCTTACAGCGGCATTAACATCACTTACAGCAACTCCGGCACCATCGGGAGCTCCGACGCGGAATTTCTTGTGCAGCTGAAGGAGGTGCGCGGCAAGCCCACCAGCATGTACATCAATGAGCTTCGAGAGAGGCTCCCGCAACGGTTTCCCGGCGTGCAGTTTTTCTTTCAGCCCGCGGACATCGTCACGCAGATCCTGAATTTCGGTACTCCGGCGCCTATCGATGTGGAAGTCACCGGCATGAACCAGCGCGGAAATTATCTGATCGGCGAAAAACTCGCCAACGAGTTCCGCCACATTCCCGGCGCGGTGGACGTGCACGTCCAACAAGCTTTTGACAATCCCACGCTTTACATGGAAATCGACCGGGCCCGCGCGCAATCCGTCGGCATGCAGTCGCGCGACGTGGCGCAAAACGTTCTCGTTTCCCTCAGCTCCAGCTTCCAGACCGCGCCTGCCTTTTGGCTGGATCCAAAAAATGGAGTGGAGTACTCCGTCGCCGTGCAGGAACCGCAGTATCGCGTGGACTCTTACCAGGCGCTGCAAAATACGCCCATCAGCGGCAGCATGCCGGGTTCGCGGCCGCAAATCCTGGGCAATCTGGTCACCACTTCGACGATCGCCCGCCCGGCCGAAATATCGCACTACACGACGCAACCCATGATCAACGTCTATGCCTCAGTGGAAGGGCGCGACCTCGGCGGGGTCGCTGACGTGGTGGAACAGCGCGTCAAGGCCATCGAAAACGATTTGCCGAAGGGCAGCCACATCGTGATTCGCGGCCAGGTTCAGACGATGAAGAGTTCTTTCACTGGCCTGGGTTTTGGCTTGCTTGGCGCGATCGTGCTTGCTTATCTGCTGATCGTCGTCAATTTTCAGTCCTGGCTCGATCCATTCATCATCATTACCGCACTCCCAGGCGCACTCGCCGGCATTTGCTGGACATTGCTTCTGACGCGCACCACTCTGAATGTCCCCTCGCTGACCGGCGCGATCATGTGCATGGGCGTTGCCACGGCCAACAGCATCTTGATGGTTTCCTTCGCGCGCGAGCAAATGGATGAGGGCAAGACCGCCGCCGACGCCGCCATCGAAGCCGGTTTTGTGCGCATCCGGCCCGTGCTGATGACCGCGCTAGCGATGATCATCGGCATGGTGCCGATGGCTGTGGGCCTTGGCGAAGGCGGCGAGCAAAACGCGCCCCTTGGCCGCGCAGTGATTGGCGGGCTGGTCTTTGCGACTTTCGCTACGCTTTTCTTTGTGCCGTGCGTTTTCTCGATGATCCACGGTCGCCGCGCGCGAAAAGCGGAGCGACAGGGATCACCGTCGCCGGCAACGGCTTGAGATTTTTCTTTCTGGAATTGAAAGCGGGGATGGGGTAATGATGGAAAGCGGAGTTCAGATGGATCCTGCAGAACGAGAGCAGCCGAGGCCCAAGGGCAGCCGGGTTTTCACGATTCTTTTTCTCGTCGTGACTGTGCTGGTGGTTCTGGGCGCGTTCACGCTCTTCCAGCGCCGTACGCAGTACCAAGCGCTCGCCAAGGAAACGGAAACGCTGGCGATTCCGACCGTGGCCGTGATGCACGCTTCGGTGGAATCGGCGGAGGAGGACCTCGTCCTTCCCGGCGCCATGCAAGCCTATGTCGAGTCGCCCATCTATGCGCGCACCAACGGCTATTTGAAAAAGTGGTATCACGACATCGGGAGCCGCGTCCGGCAAGGCGATCTGCTCGCGGACATTGACACTCCAGAAGTAGATCAGCAGTTGTCTCAGGCGCGAGCCGATCTGAATACGTCGCAAGCCAACGCGAATCTCTCCAAGATCACTGCGGCGCGTTACCAGGAACTCATCAAGACGGACGGCGTCTCCAAGCAGGAAGTTGACAATGCTGTTGGTGATCTGGAAGCGAAAGTCGCCAGCGTAAAATCCGCGGAAGCCAATGTGCGCCGGCTGGAAGAACTGGAATCCTTCAAGCACATTTATGCGCCCATCAGCGGCGTGATCACCCGGCGCAACGTGGATACCGGAACATTGATCAACGCCGGGAATGGCGGCGTTTCGGAACAGCTTTTCGTTCTCGCGCAGACCGATCCCATTCGTGTTTATGTCAGTGTTCCGGAAGCTTACGCGCCTTCGATTCGCGCCGGGCTCGGCGCTTTCCTGGAGCTGACGCAATATCCCAGCCAGAAATTTCTCGGCAAGGTGGCCCGCACTGCGGAGTCGATTGACCCCGGCACCCGCACCTTGCTCACGGAAGTGGACGTGCCGAACCACACTGGCGCGTTGCTTCCCGGCGGTTACTCTCAGGCTCACCTGCAAGTGAAGGTGACCGGGGCCCGCCTCGCCGTGCCGGTGAACGCGCTTCTCTTCCGTTCAGAAGGGCTGCGCGCAGTGGTGGTGGATTCCAATCATCGAGCGCACCTCCGAGCGATTACCGTGGGGCGCGATTACGGCACCACTCTCGAAGTCCTTCAGGGGCTCGACGTCAGCGACTGGATCGTGCTGAATCCCGCGGATTCCCTCGACGACGGGCAGGAAGTCCGCGTGAAGGAAATTGCGATGAACCGCGCGCCCAGTCAGCCGGCGCCTGCGCCACAGCAGCCTCCCGCGCCAGCGGCCAAGAAACAATAATGAAGAGCGTCAGGCAATTTCTCGCTGTGACCGGGCTTGGTGTTGGTGCCCTCGCCGGTGGTTGCACCGTCGGGCCGAACTACCAGCGCGTCACGGCGCCAGTACCCGCAAAATGGGATGTGCCCGAGCCGTGGCGCGAGAGTGCCCCCAAAGATGGCTTCGCCAAAGGCGAATGGTGGAGCGCTTTTCACGACGATGAGTTGAACGCGCTGGAAAAACAAGCGCTCGACGCCAACCAGACCATCAAAATTTCCGCCGCGCGGCTTGAACAGGCGCGGGCCTCCGCTGCTGTTCAGATCGCGACGCAATTTCCCAATCTTTCTGTGGCGCCGCTAGCAGAGCGGCAACGCATTTCCGGAAACCGCCCGCCAAACAGCACGATTCCTGTCACCTCTGCGGTAAGCCAAAACGTTTTCACCCTGCCGTTCACGGCCGGGTACGAAGTGGATTTATTCGGGAGGCGCCGGCGCAGCATCGAGGCGGCGCAAGCCGCCTATCAGGCAAGCGCTGCGGATCTCGAAAACGTGCGACTGGTGATCACTGCGGAACTCGCCGGTGATTATTTCACGTTGCGGCAGCTTGATACCGAGCTCGGAATTTTGAACCGCACCGTGGAAAATTTGCAGAAGGGTCTGCAACTTGTGGATTCTCGGCACAAGGGCGGCGTGGCCTCCGGGCTGGACGTTGCCGAAGAAGAGACGCTTCTGAATACGACGCGGACCCAGGCCATTCTGCTGAAACAACAAAGAAAACAATTCGAAGACGCGATCGCTGTTCTCATCGGGAAACCTGCGCCGGACTTTCATCTCGCGCCTGGGGAATTGAAGGACGTACCTCTGAGTCTGGATGCGGGGCTTCCTTCCGATTTGCTTGAGCGCCGGCCGGACGTCGCGGAAGCCGAGCGGCAAATGGCCGTGGCGAACGCGCAAATCGGAATCGCCCGTGCCGCCTACTATCCGTCGCTGAATCTGTTTGGAACTGGCGGGTGGCAGGCCGCCGACATCGCCAAGCTGATCAACGTGCAGAGTACCTTCTGGGCCGTCGGCGCCAACGTCGCGGAAAGCATTTTCACCGGCGGGTCGCGGCGTGCCCAAGTGCAATTCGCCAAGTCCGGCTACGATGCCAACGTGGCCGCGTATCGCGACAGCGTTCTGAACGCGTTTCGAGAGGTGCAGGATGACGTCACCGGCTTGACCGTCCTGGATCAGGCGAACCAGTCGCAGCAGCAGGCGGTCGATGCAGCGCGGCGTACCCTTGACATCGCCAGCAGCCGCTACACGGGTGGCCTCGTGAATTACCTGGACGTAGTAAACGCGCAGCAGAATCTTCTGAACAGCGAACAGGAACTCGCCGTCATTCACGGGCAAAGATTGGTAACGAGCGTGCTCCTCATCAAGGCCCTCGGCGGCGGATGGGATGCTTCCAGTCTCTCGTCCGTGCAGGTGAAGTCGAAAGCGAAAGATGTTGTTGCTCCCTGAAGTCTGGAAGCGCTCCTCTCATCAAAAAAGATTGGTCTTGTAGCCGTAAGTGTTGCCGCCAATCGCAAGCAATTGCGGAATAACCGCTAGCTTGTGCCACTTTCTAGAGTGTCCCATTTTCCAGCTGATCCAGTTAACGCCGGTGGCCATCGCCAACCCGGCTGCGTAATAGGCCGGCGCTGGCAGTCTCACAAACGGTTTTGCCAGCGGATCCGCCTCGAACCACCAGCCGTACTTCCGCTCCTTCATGGTTTGGTGCATGTCCGCAAAACTCGCCCCATATACGGCCACGCTCAAAATTAAGAACTGAGTTTTGTGGAAACGCACCGGCGATAGCGGTTTCGCATCTTGCTTCACTTTGATCGGAACGGGCGCCGCAAATTCGTTCTTTAGGTCAAGCTTTTTCACTTCGTACGCAGGAACTACCGGGCGGAACACGGGTTCAACGAAAGAAGCCTGACCTCTGGCGCTACAGGCAGAGAAAAATAGGATCAGAAGCGTTGCGCCAATGATATCTCGACGGATCATAAGGATTCGCTAACACTTCGCGAACACACGCCGCTTTACACGGCAATCCTCTGCCCATCAATTCAGGACACACGGCGGCTATGACTTCCGGCTCCTTCTGTTGGAGAATTTTCCAGTTTGGTTCCAGTTGCGGGAATATTCCGCAAAAAGTGCCAGTGAGAATTGTGATTGCGACAATGAGCGTGAAGATCGACTGGGTATGATTCAATCGGGAACGCCGCACCCTCGGGGGCATTTGTGGCGAGATTGGAATTTTCTTATGGATTTCCCGAGTCGCGCGCTGAAACGACGCGGCCGTACTGCGAGGCGCGGCTAAGCCGGTCAAACATCTGGTACGCCGCTGTGGCGATACGGACGATCGCGTCCCCGCCGTCCTTTTCGCGGCGCAGATAAGTTGTCATCACGCTGATGGCGAACGGCCGGTTGCCGGTGAAAACGATTCCGGAGTCATTGCGCACTCCTTCAAGTTCCCCGGGTTTATTGGCAATGCGCAAATCTTCGGGCAACTCGCGCGGAATGTAGCTCTCTTTATGCACGCTGAGCATCTCAAAGAACTCGTCGGTCATTTGTTTGTTCAACACTTTCCCGCGGTACAAATCTTCCAGCAGCATCACCATCTCGCGCGGCGTGGCGATATTCTCTCGGCCTTCCGCGGCGGCCTTCACATCCATCATCTTCCGCCGCAGCCGCGTATGCGTCAGGCTCAGCGAATCGAGCAGCGCATTCACGTTTTCCATGCCAATGCGGTCGATGATGATGTTGGTAGCGGAGTTGTCGCTGACGGAAATCATCAGGGCGGCCACGTCGCGGATGGCCAGCCGCGTGACTCCAGGCGTGAACGCGTTCGCGATGCCGCTCCCGGCGACTAGATCAGAAGATTGCAGCGTGTAGAGGTCACCAAGTTTGATCTTGCCCTGTTGTGCCTGGCGGTAAAGCTCCGCAAGTATCGCAATCTTGATGGAGCTGGCCGTGGGAAGCACTTCGTCCGCGTGGAGAAGATATTTTTGCCCCGTGGTGAGATCAACGATGGCGACGCCAAGCACTCCGTCAAGATTGTGGTCCACGCCGCTAATGGTCGCTTCTAGCTTTTGCCACAGGATTTGCTCTTTTTCCTGAGCCGCTTTGTCAGCCTTTTCTTGCGAGACTTGCTGAGCAGAAGACGGCACTGGCGCCCAAATCAAGACGGCAAGCAAGGCAAGACAGAAAACTCGTTTCAGCACGGTGACCTCCGGGTCAGCGGGATTATAAGGCCGAATAGGGATGAAGGCGGAGAATCTGCAAAAGTAAAGTTTGACCAAGCTACCCGCCGTGCACTCTGCACAAGTCATACCTGTTGTGGAACGCCCGCCCTCTGGCTCTGGAATAAGGAGGTCTAAAGGACGACAATAGCTACAGGCACCCACCCGCCTGCGGTAAGCTGAACCGGTCCACATGGGGAAATTCAGCTAGCAAGGACCGGCCAGCAACGCACCTCCAGGAGAGATCTATGCGTAAGATTTTGACAGCTATAGTTTTCATGGCCTTGGTGGGAACACTTTCGTTCGCTGCACCGCCGCCTCAGGACCGCGACGACCACCGTGACCGTGGCGATCGCCACGACAATGGGAAGCACAAAGGCGACGATAAACATGGGGACGATCGCGGTGATCGCCATGACAATGGGAATCACAGGGACTGGGACAATGGTCGCAACCCGCACGCCAATTGGGATTCCGAGCACGACCGCATTCAGCCGGGGCGCGCTTATCCTCATGGCCGTTACGAACACGTTCGAAGCGACTTTATCGCCCGGCGCATGGACTTCCGGACCCGCCGCGTGGAGCTCTATGACAACTCGAGCTGGGTGGTTGCTTCCTACGACCTCGATCGTTGTCGCGATTGGCAATGGGACCGCGACCGCGTGTACGTCTACGACGACGATCATCATCCCGGCTGGTACTTGCTCTTCAACGCCAGGCTCGGCCGCTACGTCCACGTCGAATATTTCGGCGTGCACTAGATAGATTCGTGCCCGTAAAAATATCCAGCAGCTTTTCGGGCCGGGAACAAGGGGCAAAGCCGAATGGCTTTGCCCCCTTTCGATTCTTGCCGGTGCCGACAGCTAACAGCGCCGTGCGGCTGTGGGACTAGTCAGAGATTATCGATAAAAAACTGGGTTACGCGCTGCATCAGGATGCGGCGCGCGGGAGGGTCACTGACTCCGTGGCCGCGGCCAGGGAAGGCTAGAACCTCAACGTACTTCCCTGCCTCAATAAGGTCATTGATCACCGAAAGCGTGTTTGCGAAGTGCACGTTGTCGTCGCCGGTATCATGGGCGATCATCAGCTTGCCTTTGAGCTGCGAGGCATATTTTACCGGCGAAGAGTCTTGATACCCTTTTTCGTTTTTCTGCGGCAGGCCAAGGTAGCGCTCGGTATAGATCGAATCGTAGTAGCGCCAGTCCGTCACGGGCCCACCGGCGAAACCCACTTTGAAATCGTCGCCGGCCTCAAACATGGCGTGCAGCGTCATGTGGCCGCCATAGCTCCATCCCCAGATACCGATGCGATTCGCATCGACGTAGGGAAGCGATTTGAGGTATTGCACGCCGTCGCGCTGGTCGGAAAGCTCTTGCGCCCCCATGCGAAAATGCAAAGCTGATTCAAAAGCATGGCCGCGGCCAGCCGAGCCGCGATTGTCCACTGAAAAAATAATGTAGCCCTTTTGCGCCATGAGTTGGTGCCACAGAAAATTTGCACCGCCCCACGCGTTGCGAACGACCTGGGCGTGTGGCCCTCCATAGGTATAAACCAACACGGGATACTTCTTCTGCGGATTAAAATCCGGCGGCTTGATCATGCTGGCGTTGAGCTGCACGCCATCCCGCGATTTCACGGCGAGAAATTCAATTGGCACGAGATGATAGTACGCAAGCTCAGCGATTTTATTTTCGTTAATCGCAGTGATGTGTGAACCATCCGCGCTGTAGAGGTCTTGGCGCGGCGGTGTTGCAGCGTTTGAATAGGTGTCGTAGAAAGAGATCGCACCAGGAGCAAGGACCACCGCATGGCTGCCTTCGTCCTTGGTAAGTCGTGTGAACCCGGTCCCGTCGAACGCGACGCGGTACAGATGGCGCTCCAGAGGAGATTTTTCCGTCGCCGTGAAATAGACCAACCCTTTTGCTTCATCGACGGAATCGACGGCAGAGACTTCCCAATCGCCTTTCGTTAGCTGCGCGAGTTGTTTTCCTTCAAGATCATACAAATACAAGTGGCGAAAACCAGTTCGCTCGCTGGACCACAGGAAGCGCTTTCCAACCTTTAGAAAATAGAGATCGTCGCTGATGTTGATCCAATTCGCATCACTCTGGGTGAGAACGGCGTGCGATTTGCCCGTGTTGGCCTCGGCAATCAGGAGATCAAGAGTGGTTTGCGTGCGATTAAGCCGCTGAATCGCAATGTTCTTCGAATCGGTGAGCCAGTTCACGCGAGGAACGTAAATATCGGTTTCCGCACCGATTTCCATGACTCGCGGCTTCCCGCTCTTTAGCGAAGCCACAAGAACACGCACGACAGGATTGGCGCCGCCAGCCGCAGGATAGCGCTCCAGCTCGGCTTCCCCGCTCGGCGAAGAAAAATCCACCAGCGGATACTGCGAAACTTTCCGCTCGTCCATTTCCAGATAAGCAATCGCCGAGGAATCCGGCGCCCACCAATATCCGGTTTTGCACTCCAACTCTTCAGGATAGACCCAGTCGAGTTCGCCTTTGCGAATCTCCTCCGTGCCGCCCTGCGTGATGGGGCGCTCTTTACCATCGCCAAGATTCACGATCCAGACATTGTGGTCCCGCACGAAGCTTACAAAGCGACCATCGGGAGAAATTTTGGGATCGGTAATGCCCGCTTTGCCGGAGACCAGCGTGCGGCCCGCTTGCGACTTCAAATCCAGCCAGGCAAGCGCAGTGGGTCCCTGAAACAAGATTCCAGCGCCATCGGGCCCCCACTGATATTGCGAAGGCGCGCGGCGTCCAAGCCCCGTGGCTTGCGTTGGTTTCGCGGTATCCGCCGGCAAGATCGATTCGAGTTTGTCGCTGCTAACCAGAAGCCGCCGCTCGCCCGAAGCCGCATCCATCGCCCAAAGTTCCGTCTTTGCCTCTTTGCCCGCCCCCTTCGTCTCGAAGTAGCTGAGTTGCTTGCCGTCGGGAGTCCACGCTAATCCACGCGTCAACCGCCCGCTCAAGCTCGGCTGCGAATAAATGCGTTCCACGGTGAGAGCTTTTCCTGCGCTGATCGGCTGCTGGGCCACCGAAAAGGACGCCAAGAATGAGGAGAAGAAAAAGGCAGCAAGAAGCACAGAGAAGTACGAACGACGGCACCGCAAGGTCATGCGATCCTCCTGGGAACGGCCGCTAGTTTAAGCTGGAGTGGCGAGAAGAACAAAACTTACAGGACTAACCCGGAGGCCACCGGAATTGGCGGCCACCGAGCAGATGCAAATGGAGATGGAAGACGGATTGGCCGGCGCCGGAACCATTGTTCAGCACGGTACGGTAGCCTGCAAGGAGATCGCGTTCGCGGGCGAGTTGCGCGGCGACCAATTGTAGCTTGCCCAGAACGGCTCGATCTTCCGGCGTGGCGTCGGTCAGTGATTCAAAATGTTTCCGCGGACAAATCAGGATGTGCGTGGGAGCCTGCGGGCTGATATCTTCGAAAGCGAACAGATCGGGATCTTCATAAACGATCTTTGATGGAATTTTCTTAGCGGCGATTTTGCAGAACAAACAGTCGGCGCTCATCGGTTCCCTCCTGTGGGTGGACCTTCATCGAGACGCGTTACGAGCGGAGTAAAACCTTCGTGGCCGTGGAGCTGCTCGCCAAACTGGCGAGCGGCGTCCTCACCGGAGATTTTGCCGACGCGCACGCGATAGAACACGCCGTCGGGCGAATCATATTGCTGAATGAAAATGGGCGAGTAGGTGGCGTTGAGGCGGTCGCGCAGACGTTCGGCGTTGGCACGATCACGGAAAGCGCCAACCTGGACAGTGAAAAAGCCAGCGGTTGGATCCACGTTACCAAGAACTTCCACGCGCACCGGTACGACGCCGGAGCCCACCGACTCGATTTCGCGCGCTGCGGCGAGGGAAAGGTCGATGATGCGATTATCGACGAATGGGCCGCGATCGGTGATGCGCACCACGGTGTACTTGCCATTGTTCAGGTTGGTGACGCGAACCATGGTTTCAAACGGCAGGGTGCGGTGTGCAGCCGTGAGTTTATACATGTCGTAGATTTCGCCGTTCGAAGCGTGCCGTCCATGAAAAGGAACGCCATACCAGGAAGCGTTTCCTTCTTCGGTGTAACCATAAGGAGCCGGCGTTGCCGCGGGCTTGGTGCGCTTTGGTGTTGGCGCCACTGTCGGCGGAGGCGCAGGAGATTCCGGCACGTCGGTGGAGCGCTTCGCGGCTTCCGCGCTCGCCGGCGGAGTCTCGGCGGGCTGCGCTGGCGGAGGCTGGCGGCGATCGGTGATCGGTTTGCGTGACGCGCAGCCGGAAGAATTCACACAGAGAACACAGAGGGCACAGAGGGCACACAGAGGAAAGAACGACGAATTTGAAGAGTGTTTGAGAGAACCAAACTGCCGCGTGGAAATGCGTCTGCGCGAACCCATCCTGAAGAACCCTGATGCCAGTGAATTCTTCAAAGGGCCGCCTGCATCATGAAGTTGGCGGATTCTGCGAAGAGCGTGCTGCGTTGCGGGCTTCGATCTTCGAGGCGGCCTCGGCGAGCTTTTCGGAAACTTCGCGCAGAAACTGTGCGGTGCGCTTCTCGGTTTCCGGCGCGACCTCTTCTTTTACGAAACTTTTCACGCGATCGAGTTCTTCATCCACACGCTTGCCAAAATCCTCGAAATTCTTGATTTCCTTAAGTTTTGAAAATTCCTGATCGATGCGCTTGCCGAACTCTTCGAATTTGTCCATAAGTGCCAGTCCCCCGGGAAAGCCCGCCGCAACGAGAAGAAGCACGGCGACTTGGGTATTATAG